>Ga0209368_1000127_pt1 | contig 119168 bp, 97 predicted proteins | sample EBPBio242008_DNA_FD_185862 | JGI IMG/M metagenome (GOLD analysis project Ga0209368, IMG submission 185862) | Wastewater treatment Type I Accumulibacter community from EBPR Bioreactor in Madison, WI, USA - Reactor 1_4/24/2008_ DNA (SPAdes)... | ecosystem: Engineered > Bioreactor > EBPR >...
GTCGTCTTGCAGCGGCTGCCGGAGTACACCGGCGTGCAGCAGCAACTGGAGCGTCAGCAGCAAGAATGGCAGGCTGAACTGACGCGCCGCCAGCAAGCGCTGGATGCCAGCTTCCGCGAGTACCAAACCCGCGAACTGCTCTATACCAGCGAGGAGCGTACGCGTCGTCGGCAAGAAATTGGCCAAGCCGAAGCCGACTTGGAGCGCCGCCGCGCCGAGTACTTCGGCCCCGAAGGCCAGCTCTTCTCCCAGCAGCAAGCGCTGATGCGGCCCTTGCAAGAGCGGTTGCTCGCTGCCATCGAACGGGTGGCTACCTTGGACAACTACGACTATGTGTTCGACAAGTCGGGGGGCGTTTTGATGCTCTTCGCCCGTCCTCAGAACGACCTGACCGAACGGGTGCTGCGTGAACTTGGCGTGACCACGCCGTCGGGTGGCAACTAACTATACGGATGGGGTTTCTCCGTCGTTTGTCCGATCTCCCTCCGTTTTCTACTCTACTCCCTATGCTTCGTCGCTTCGCCTTCCTTTTCGCCTTTGCTGTGGCGACAGTGCTTCCGGTCTCGGCTCAGACCAAGATCGGCTTTGCCGACCACGAGGGGATCCTCCAGGTAATGCCGCAGATGGTGCAGGTACGCCAGGTGCTTCAAGCGGAGTACACCCAGCGCCAAGGGGCGCTGCAAACACAAGCTCAGGAGCTGCAAACCAAGGCTGAAGACTACCAGCGCCGCCAAAGCCTGCTTACCGCCGACGTGCGGCAGGCCGCCGAACGCGAACTGGGCGTACTGCAAGACTCGCTCCAGCGGGCGTCGCAGATGGCCGAGGCCGCGATGCGTCGCCGCGAGGCCGAACTGATGCAGCCGGTCTTCCAAAGCCTCCAAAACGCCATCGATGCCGAGGCCGCCTCGAGGGGCCTTGATCTCGTGTTGCCAACGCGAATCAGCAACGACCCGCTGCTCCTCTACGTCAACCGCAACACCGTGGTGGATATCACCCGTGACGTGGCGGTGCGGCTGGGCATCAGCCTCGAAGCGCCTGCGGCTGCGCCGGCTCCGACGGGCGGCAACTAACGCGCTGCGCCTGTGCCTGCGAGCGGCCTGCCTTCGGACGGGCCGCTCGTGTTGCATTCACGCCGACGCGCTCCCGCGCGCGTTCGTTTTTGCCGGATTGCGAAGCACGCGTGTAGATGCCCGTCGGGTGGCCTATATTCCACGTCGCATCCGCACGTCTTTTTCCCTTCACCCCGGCTCCCCACCGATCCTATGGCGACCGCTTCCGAACCCTCGGACCTCCGCATCCTCGTGGTAGACGACGAGGAGGACAACGTCGAGATCATCAGCCACTTCCTCCAGCAGGAGGGTTACCACGTCGAGCGCGCCTACGACGGCGAGCAAGCGCTGGAAGCCATCCGTCGGGCGAACAACGGCTTTCATCTCATCCTGCTCGACATTATGATGCCGGGCAAGGACGGCTACGAGGTGGTGCGCACGCTCCGCCAGCGCGCCGAAACCGAGCACATTCCGGTCATCTTCCTCACGGCCAAGACCGAAGAGGAAGACCAAATCAAGGGCCTGCTCCTCGGAGCCGACTCGTACCTGACCAAGCCGGTGCCGCCGGCGGTGGTGGTCGCCAACGTCAAGGCCGTGTTGCGCCGTTCGGGCGTGGAAGAGAGCCGGATTATGCAAGTGGGCGACCTCACGATCTACGAGGACGAGTACCGCGCCAGCTTGGAGGGCCGCGACCTCGGCCTCACGCTCACGGAGTTTGAGCTGCTGCGTTACCTCGTGCGCCACCCGCGCAAGGCCTTCACCCGCCAGCACCTTCTCGAGACGATCTGGAAGGACGCGATGATGGTGACCGAACGCACCGTGGACGCGCACATCAAAAACCTGCGCGAGAAACTCGGCCCGTTTGCGATCCACATCCAGACGGTGCGCGGCGTCGGCTACCGGTTCGTCGAAGACGCCGAGGGCGCGTCGGAGGAAGCGTAAACGCACCGCGTGACCGTGCCCTCTGGTGAACGTCGGTAGTGGGTAGTTGTCAGAAACAGGCTTGTGCCTTCTGACAACTACCCACTGTCCATTCCCCCGCCCTTATGCGCCTCGTGCCCGCCCGGTTGCCCACGCGGCTGTGGATGCTCGCCACGGCGGCACTGTTTGTTGGGCTGGCGGCGCTTCCGGTGGTGCTCTACACCAACTACGTCCTGCAAGAGCAAGGTCGCGACGCCCTTCGCGTCACCCTTGCCGCACAGGCCGCCCGCGTCGCCCACGAACTCGACCGCGCCACCAACGCCGAGGCCCGTCGCCTTGCTTTTGAGCAAACCTCGCGGCTGCTCGACCTTCGGTTTGCCCTGATGGATTCGGCGTGGGCGGCGGGCGACACGGCGCGTGGCATGCGGATGGACTACGCCGACGGCAAGCCGCTGCTGCGCCCCGACCCCGAAACGCCGACGTTTGCCGAAGGCGACAGCGCGGCCTTCCGCACCGTCCGCGACGCCACGGGCGCACGCATCCGCTACGCCGCCGTCCGCCTCGCCACCGGCGGCATTCTCGAAGTGGGGCAGCCCGAGCCGGTGCTCTACACCCTGTTCGAGCGTGCCCGCTGGCTGGTGCTCTTGGCCATGCTGCTGGCGCTGTTTCTGGCCGGCATCGGCGCGTACGTGTCTACCCGCAACATCGTCCAACCGCTCACGGCCATCCGCGACTCGGCGCGCGCCATTGCCGATGGGAAGTACGACGAACCGATCCCGGCGCGCAGCCGCGCCTCGGAGTTTCAGGACGTGGCGGCGAGCCTGAACAAGATGTCGGACGCCTTCCGCGCCAAGATCGCCGAACTCGAAAAACTCGCCCACATCCAGTCCGAGTTCATCGGCAACGTCTCGCACGAAGTGCGCAACCCCATCTTTGCCATTGGCGGCTACCTGGCCGCTCTGCGCGACCCGTTGCCCGACGAGATGCGCACGCGCTACGCCGGCAACGCCATCGCCAGCCTCGGGCGTTTGGAGGGGCTGTTCAAGGATCTGATTGAGATCGCCCGGCTCGAATACCGCGAAGACTTGCTTCGCCCAACCGTGTTCGACCTGCAGGCGCTCGTGGAGGAGGCGGGCGAGATGCTGCGCCCCAAGGCCGAGGAGAAGGGCCTAAACCTTCACCTCGACAACCCGCATCTGACGGTACGCGCCGACCGCAACCGCATCCGGCAGGTGGTGGTCAACCTGATCGAAAACGCCATTGCCTACACCGACGAGGGCGACGTGTGGGCGCGAATTTCGAGGCGCGGCGACAAGGTGCGCTTCGAGGTGGTCGACACCGGCAAGGGGATCCCCGACGAGCATCTCGACCGCATCTTCGACCGTTTCTACCGCGTCGATCCCGACCGGGCACGCAAGAGCGGCGGCACCGGCCTCGGCCTCGCCATCGTGCAGCACATCGTGCAGGCCCACGGAGCGGAGATTCACGTCGAGAGCACCGTCGGGCGCGGCACCCGCTTCTGGTTCGACCTCGACTACGCCGAGAAAGACGCCGCTGCGGCGTGATGCGGGCGTCGTCCGGCCAGTTCGCCGTTTGAACTGGGGTAGGGGAGTGCGGCTTGGCGCGGGGGCGGAGAGCGTTGCCGCAGCGAAGGAAAGACGCTCCTCCGCACGCACGGTGCCTTGGTGCGCCGTAGAACATAAGGGATACTTCCCATCCTTTCCCGTCGCTTCAACCTCTTCGGGGCTTCGCGGTACTACCTTGCTGACAGACCGTGTTCGTTCCGATGGCCCGTACCAACCGCTACGTCCAGCACTTCGCCGCGCCGCAAGGCGAGCTGTTTCCGTCCCTGCAAAAAGGACTGGCGTACGTCGTGGTCGAAGGCGTGATCGGCGCGGGCAAGACAACGCTGGCGCGGGAGATTGCGCGGCGCTTCGGCGGGCGGCTCGTGCTCGAACGGTTCGAGGAGAACCCTTTTCTCGAACGGTTCTACGAAGACGCCGACCGCTGGGCCTTCCAGACGCAGCTGTCGTTCCTCGCCGACCGGTTCAAGCAGCAGAAGGACGTGCTCGAAGACGACCTGATGCACCCGTTCACGGTGTCGGACTACGCCTTCGACAAAGACCGCATCTTCGCCCGTCAGACGCTCACCGGCGACGATCTCGGCCTCTACGAGACGATGTTCGCCATCATGCAGCCGGCCACGCGGACGCCCGATCTCGTCGTCTACCTTCAGTCGACTCCCGAGCGGTTGATGCGCAACATCGCGCGGCGCGGACGGGCGATGGAGGCCAACATGGATCCGGCGTACATCACATCGCTGCACGAGGCGTACACGCAGTATTTTGTGTCGTACGACAAATCGCCGCTGCTCGTCGTGCAGGCCGCCGAGGCCGACTTCGTCGCCAATCCGGTGCACCTTGAGCGCATCGTCCACGAGATTGCGTGGGGCGATCACCGGGGTCGCCGCACCTTCAATCCGGTCACGGGCGTGCGCAAGGCCGACGCCGTGGCGGCGTGACGGCAACCGCGCATCTTCCGTGAAGGCCGGAACGTCTGCCGAAGAGGGCGTTATCTTAAGGCATTCCCTGCCACACCACCACGACGATGCGCCGCGCCCGACGCCAGCACAGCCTTCCGCCTCGTGGATCCGGTGTTTCGGGCCTCGCCTGTTGAACGCGCCTTCCGGTCCACCGGGGGCGCTTTTTTTTGACCCTGTCCGCTTGTTCTTGCCCATGCCCGACCCGTTCCAGCCAGCCCTCCTCGCCCTCGCCGACGGCACGGTCGTGCGTGGCGTCGCCTTCGGCGCGCGCGGCACCTCCGGGGGCGAACTCTGCTTCAACACGTCCATCTCCGGCTACCAAGAGATCCTCACCGACCCGTCGTACCACGGGCAGATGATGGTGATGACCTACCCGCACATCGGCAACTACGGCACCTTCGCCGACGCCGACGAGGCCGACGCTCCGCATGTGGCGGCGCTGATCGTGCGCGATTACACGGAGCACTACTCCAACGCCCTCGCCGAGACGTCGCTGCACGACTACATGATGCGTCACGGGCTGGTGGGGATTGCCGGCGTGGACACGCGGGCGCTGGTGCTGCACGTCCGCGACGCCGGAGTGATGAACGCCGTCGTGTCGACCGAAATCACCGACGAGGCCGAACTCGTCCGGATGGCCCAGAACTGGCCCAGCATGGACGGCCTCGAACTGGCCTCGAAGGTGACGGTGGAGACGGCGTTCGACTACGCCACGCACGCGGGCGGCCCGAAGATCGCCGTCTACGACTTCGGCGTCAAGCGCTCAATCCTGCGCCACTTCGACCGCCTCGGCGCGAACGTGCGTGTCTTTCCGGCTGGCACGCCGCTCTCCGACGTGCTCGGCTGGGATCCCGACGGCCTCTTCTTCTCCAACGGCCCCGGCGACCCGCGCGCCATGCCCGAGGCCATCGAAAACGCCAAGGGCGCGCTCGGCTCCGGCCTCCCGACGTTCGGCATCTGTCTCGGCCACCAGCTCCTCGCGCTCGCCGCCGGCTTCGACGTGTTCAAGATGAAAGTCGGCCATCGCGGCGCGAACCACCCGGTCAAAAACCTCGCCCGGCGGCATGTCGAGGTGACGACCCAGAACCACGGCTTCGCCGTCGATCCCGGCAGCGTGGACGCGTCCATCGCCGAGGTGAGCCACACCAACCTCAACGACCGCACCGTCGAGGGCCTTCGGTTCATTGGCAAGCCCGCGTTCTGCGTGCAGTACCACCCCGAGGCGTGCCCCGGCCCGCACGACAGCCACTACCTCTTCGACGACTTCCTCAACCTGATCCGCACGCACGCGCCCGTCGCGGCGGTGTGAGGGTCGGTTGCGATCGAACCCTTCCGCTTCTCCTTGTCTGAATTCTGCCGCGACGCGACCCGAAGGGGAGCGGCGCATTCCAAGAAAATGCCCAAACGCACCGACCTTCGGACCATTCTGCTCATCGGCTCCGGCCCCATCGTCATCGGGCAGGCGTGCGAGTTCGACTACTCCGGCACGCAGGCCGCCCGCGCCCTTCGCCAAGAGGGCTACCGCGTCGTGCTCGTCAACTCGAACCCGGCGACGATCATGACCGACCCGATGACGGCGGACAAGGTCTACCTCGAACCGCTTACCACGGCGTCGATCAAGCAGATTGTGGAGCGCGAGAAGCCCGACGCCGTCCTCCCCACGATGGGCGGCCAGACGGCGCTCAATCTCGCCCAAAAACTCCACGAGGAGGGCTACTGGGCCAAGATGGGCGTCGAGATCATCGGCGTGGACATCGACGCCATCGCCATCACCGAAGACCGGCAGCAGTTCCGCGACCTGATGGAGCGCGTCGGTCTCGACCAAGCGCGCAGCCGCGTGGCCCGCAGCCTGCTTGAAGCCAAGGAAATCGCCCAAGACCTCGGCGGCATCCCCATCGTCATCCGTCCGTCCTACACCCTCGGCGGCACCGGCGGCGGCATCGTCTGGAACGCGCACGACTTCGACCGGATGGTGACGCGCGGCCTCGAACTCAGCCCCGTCCACGAGGTGCTGATCGAAGAGTGCTTGTTCGGCTGGAAGGAGTACGAACTCGAACTCCTTCGCGACGCCGACGAGAACGTGATCATCGTCTGCTCGATCGAAAACCTCGACCCGATGGGCGTGCACACGGGCGACAGCGTGACCGTGGCCCCGCAGCAGACGCTCACCGACGGGCAGTACCAGCACATGCGCGACTCGGCCATCCGGGCGATGCGCTCCATCGGCACGTTCTCGGGCGGCTGCAACATCCAGTTCTCCGTCGATCCGCGCACGGGCCGCCAGGTCGTGATCGAGATCAACCCCCGCGTCAGCCGCTCGTCGGCGCTGGCGAGCAAGGCCACCGGCTACCCCATCGCCAAGGTCGCGGCGCGGCTGGCCGTGGGCTACACGCTCGACGAACTCACCAACGAGATCACCGGCACGACGAGCGCGTGCTTCGAGCCGTCGATCGACTACGTCGTCACCAAAATCCCGCGCTTCAACTTCGACAAGTTCGAGGGCGTCGAGGAAATCCTGACGACGCAGATGAAGGCCGTCGGCGAGGTCATGGCCATCGGGCGGACGTTCGAGGAGAGCCTCAACAAGGCGTGGCAGAGCCTCGAAATCGGCTACGCGGGCCTCGGTGCCGACCGCGAGTTGCCCGACCGCCACCACATCCGCGAGCGCCTGGCGATGCCGCGCTGGGACCGAACGCTTCAGATCCGCAACGCCCTGCGCCTCGGCGCGAGCGTCGAGGAAGTCGCGGACGTCACGAAAGTGGACGCGTGGTTCCTCCACAAGATCGCCGGGATGGTGCGTCTCGAGCGCGAGATCGAACGCTACGCCCTTGCCACGCTCCCCGACGACCTGCTGCGCCGCGCCAAGCGGATGGGCTTCTCGGACGTGCAGATCGCGTGGCTGCTCGAAGGCGACGTCACGGAGCGGGACGTGCGCGCCCACCGCATCGCGCGTGGCTTCACGCCCACGTTCGGCCTCGTCGATACCTGCGCCGGCGAGTTTCCCGCCGTGACGCCGTACTTCTACTCGACCTACGAATCCCAGAGCGAGTCCGAGGTGACCGACCGGCCCAAGGTGCTCATCCTCGGCTCCGGCCCGAACCGCATCGGGCAGGGCATCGAGTTCGACTACTCGTGCGTCCACGGCGTGCTCGCCGCCCGCGAGATGGGCTACGAGGCGCTGATGGTCAACTGCAACCCGGAGACCGTCTCCACCGACTTCGACATCGCCGACAAGCTCTACTTCGAGCCGGTGTTCTGGGAGCGCGTGGCCGACGTGGTGGAGCACGAGCGGCCCGAGGGCGTGATGCTGCAGATGGGCGGCCAGACGGCCCTCAAACTCGCCAAGCGCTTCGCCGAAGTGAACCTGCCGATTCTCGGCACGCCCTTCGAGAACATGGACGTGGCCGAAGACCGTGGGCGTTTCTCCGAGCTGCTCAAGCGGCTGGAGATTCCGTTCCCCAACTACGGCATGGCCACCACCGCCGACGAAGCCGCCGCCGTGGCCGACAGCATCGGCTACCCGGTGCTCGTGCGGCCCAGCTACGTGCTCGGCGGGCAGGGCATGCGCATCGCCATCAACGCCGAGGAAGTCCGCGAGTACGTCGACCGCATCCTCGACATGCTGCCCGGCAACCAGATCATGCTCGACCTCTTCCTCGAAAACGCGATGGAAGTGGACTGCGACGCCCTCTCCGACGGCGACGAGGTCTGGATCGCCGGCATCATGCAGCACATCGAACCGGCGGGCGTCCACTCCGGCGACTCGACGGCCGTGCTTCCGCCGTACAGCCTCAGCGAGGACGTGCAGGCGACGATCCGCCGCTACGTCACCGACATCGCCCGCGAGATGGGGGTCGTCGGGATGATCAACGTGCAGCTCGCCATCAAGGGCGATACCGTGTACGTGATCGAGGCCAACCCCCGCGCCAGCCGCACCGTGCCGTTCGTGGCGAAGGCCACCGGCGTCCCCGTGGCCAACCTCGGGGCCAAGCTGATGCTCGGCGCGAAGATCGCCGACTTCCGCGCCGCCGGGCTGCTCAAGTCGCGCTTGAAGGGCTATGCGATCAAAGAGCCGGTGTTTTCGTGGGACAAGTTCCCCGAGGTGTCGAAGGAACTTGGCCCCGAGATGAAATCCACCGGAGAGGCCATCGCGTTCGTGGCCGAACTGACCGACGAACACTTCGCCCGCCCGTACGAGATGCGCAACCTGTACCTCTCGCGGTAGGCCTGCACCAACCTGAACGGTTGCCTTGCTGCGCCCCCGTCTGGCCGATGCGCCGGGCGGGGGCGTTTTGCGTGGCGATTGTAACGAAGTCCGAGGCCGTTTCCAAGCGTGGGTGGACTGACAGGTTCTCCCAACCTATCAGGTTGATTTGCATAGCGGGATCCACGGGTCGGAAGGCGTGCGCGACCCGCCAGCCCCGTCGCGAGAAACCAAAAGTGTCACGGTTCAAGACGTTATGCAGGGTTTTTTTCCGGATAGGCCCGTGTGACCAATCCAGCTTCTTTGTACACTCCCTCCTGACTTGACTGGTCTGACCTTCTGCCCCACACCGCTATGCCCACCGCTACGATCCCGCCCCAACGCCTCCGCTCCATTGTCCGTACCGGCCTGAAACGCGCCTCTGGCCTGCGCCTGGCGCTGCTGGCTGCACTCGCGGTCGCCGTCACGCTCGCGGCCTCCGTCGCCCCGGCCCGGCCTGCGCGTTCCGCCCCGGCAGTGCAGCGGCTGGCGCTGGCGGCTCCGGTGGGGGCCGTGACGAAGGCGTATGTGGACGCGGTGGCCCCGGCCCCGCAGCCCGAATCGTCGAACACGCCGTCGTTGGAGACGGTGCTGAACCCGGACGGATCGCTTCGGGGCGGGCTCTCGGGCAGCTTCAACGCCGAGGGGTATGCGATCGCGTACGGGGCGGACGGCGGGCCGCGGTTCGTGCCGAGCGGGTCGTCGGCTGCGATGGCCGACGGCTACGCGAACTCCGTCGACAACCTACCCAACAACGCCGTGCGAGCGATCGCGGTGAGCGGTAGCGACGTGTACGTCGGCGGCCTGTTCGCGGACCTTGCGGGCATCGCCGAGGCGGATCGCATTGCCAAGTGGGACGGGAGCGCGTGGAGCGCCCTCGGCGGTGGGGCGCAGAACACCGTGTTTGCGATCGCGGTGAGCGGCAGCGACGTGTACGTCGGCGGCTTGTTCACGAGCGTGTACAGCAGCGGCACGACGGAGGTGGACGGCACACTCCGCATCGCCAAGTGGAATGGGAGCGCGTGGAGCGCCCTCGGCGGCGGGGCGCAGAGCGACGTGCGTGCGCTGGCGGTGAGCGGGAGCGACGTGTACGTCGGCGGCTTGTTCTCGAGCGTGTACAGCAGCGGCACGACGACGGTGGCAGGCACGAGCCGCATCGCCAAGTGGGACGGGAGCGCGTGGAGCCCCCTCGGCGGCGGGGCGCAGAACGTCGTGTATGGGATCGCGGTGAGCGGGAGCGACGTGTACGTCGGCGGCACCTTCACGAGCGTGTACAGAAGCGGCACCGCGCCGGTGGCGGGCACGGGGTACATCGCCAAGTGGGACGGGAGCGCGTGGAGCGCCCTCGGCGGCGGGGCGCAGAGCGACGTGCGTGCGCTGGCGGTGAGCGGGAGCGACGTGTACGTCGGCGGCGTGTTCTCGAGCGTGTACAGCAGCGGCACGACGGAGGTGGCGGGCACAGTCCGCATCGCCAAGTGGGACGGGAGCGCGTGGAGCGCCCTCGGCGGCGGGGCGCAGAGCAGCGTGTTTGCGCTGGCGGTGAGCGGGAGCGACGTGTACGTCGGCGGCGGCTTCACGAGCGTGTACAGCAGCGGCACCACGCCGGTGGCGGGCACGGGGTACATCGCCAAGTGGAACGGCAGCGCGTGGAGCGCCCTCGGCGGAGGGGCGGTTGATCGGGTGTTGACGTTCGCGGTGAGCGGGAGCGACGTGTACGTCGGCGGCCAGTTCACGAGCGTGTACAGCAGCGGCACCACGCCGGTGACGGGCGCGAGGCGCATCGCCAAGTGGAACGGCAGCGCGTGGAGCGCCGCTGTGACTGCGGGCAACGGGGTCAATAGCGCCGTGATAGCGATTGCGGTGAGCGGGAGCGACGTGTACGTCGGCGGCGGCTTCACGGACCTTGCCGACATCGCCGAGGCGGATCGCATTGCCAAGTGGGATGGGAGCGCGTGGAGCGCCCTCGGCGGCGGGGCGCAGAACACCGTGTTTGCGATCGCGGTGAGCGGGAGCGACGTGTACGTCGGCGGCGGCTTCACGAGCGTGTACAGCAGCGGCACGACGACGGTGGACGGCACGCTCCGCATCGCCAAGTGGGACGGGAGCGCGTGGAGCGCCCTCGGCGGCGGGGCGCAGAGCAGCGTGTATGCGATCGCGGTGAGCGGGAGCGACGTGTACGTCGGCGGCGTGTTCTCGAGCGTGTACAGCAGCGGCACGTCGCCGGTGGCGAGCACGAACTACATCGCCAAGTGGGACGGGAGCGCGTGGAGCGCCCTCGGCTCCGGCGTGAACAACGTCGTCAACGCCCTCGCCCTCGGCACTGCCGAGCCTGCTCCGGGGGCCGTCCGCGGCGACGCCCCGGCTGCCCGCGCCGCCCAAGCCGCTGTGCCCGCGCTCTACATGGGCGGCACCTTCACCGCCGCGGGCGACGGCACGCCGATGAGCTATTTCTCTTACTACACCGGCCCGGAAGTGCTGCCCGTGGAACTCGTGTCGTTCTCAGGCACCGTGTCGGGGCGGGCAGCGCACCTGTTGTGGACGACGGCGAGCGAGACGAACAACATCGGCTTCGTCGTCGAACGCCAAACCGGCGACGCGTGGACGGACGTGTCCGCGATCATCGCAGGGCAGGGCACCACGACCGAGCGCACCGACTACGCCTACGACGTCACCGGCCTCACCGCGGGCCGCCACACGTTCCGGCTCCGCCAAACCGACACCGACGGGGCGATTCACCACTCCGCGAGCGTGACCATCGAGATCGGCACGGACGGCCTTGGGGCGCTGGTGACGGTTCTCGGCAACGGCTCTCGCACGCCGAAGCTTCGAATCGAGGGATCGGGCGCAGTGCGGGCGGAGGTGTTCGACGTGCTGGGCCGGTCGGTGGCGACGGTGTTCGACGGCTTGGTTTCGGGAACGGCAGAGGCACGTTTGCCGTCGTTGTCGTCGGGGTCGTATGTGGTTCGCGTCACCTCGGACGGCCACGCGACGAGCCATGCCGTGGTGGTGAGGTGACGCGCCGTAGAGACGTCCCAATGGGACGTCTCTACTACCCCCGGATGGCGCTACCATATGGCCGATGCGCCGGGCAGGGGCGTTGCGTGGCAGCGACGTGTTCGTGGTGCGCTACGCTCCCGATGGAACAGCCGTGGGCGCAACGCCGGAGGTCAACGTCTTGCCAGCAGCCTCCGACGTATCGATCACGGCCCTTGGCGGGCGTCGGGTGCGGGTGTCCAGCCCCCAAGCAGCGATGCTGGACGTGTACGATCTGCTCGGCCGCGCGGTGCGCCGTCATCCGGTGTCGGTTGGAACGACCGACGTAGACCTGTCTGAACTGCGACCGGGTGTGTATGCCGTGCGCGTCGGCGTCGCGTCGGCGCTCGTTGTGGTGCGACGTTGAGCAAGGGAGGCGTCAGCGCCCGATGGCGTAGGTGAGTTGCGCAAAAACACCGTCGAGCACGTCCGCCGAGACGAGGCGCAGCGCGGGCGATTCGATGCGCCGCGGGAGCAGCGGTTTGCCACGTCCGAGCGTAGCCGGCGCGATGGTCACCACGATCTCGTCAAGCAAGCCGGCGTCGTAAAACTGTCCGGCAAGGTCGCCGCCTCCCACAATCCACACGTTTTGACCGTCCGCCGCGTCCGCCATCGCCGCATGGACGGGCCGCACATCTCCCCGCACGAACCGCACGTCCGCGCCGGGCACCTCCGGAAGCGTGCGGTGCGTGAACACCCACACCGGCTGGGTATACGGCCACGGCTTGGCGGCATCCGGAAGGGCATAGCCTTCGTGCCGAAGCAGCCATTCGTAGGTGGAAGCACCCATCGCAATCGCGCCAAGTGAGTCAAGAAAATCATCAATGCCGCCTTGTCCCGCCTCGCCAAAGGCAAAGAGCCAGTCAAGGCTGTTGTCGTCGTCAGCGAGAAAGCCGTCGAGGGTGGCGGCGGTGTAGTAGATGGATTTCATCGAACAGGGGGCGTTCGGCAAGATGTGGTGTGCGGGTGTCAACGTTATGGCACAGGCTGGCGACGCAACCCGGCGCGGCGCACGGCGTACACGCTGGCTGGAACCCACTTCCTTCCTCTACGATGGCCGACAATCCGTATTACCAAAGCGCCTACGGGTACGCCGAAACGCACCCGGCCTACGCCGGCGCACCCGCTGCGGTAGACCTCCGCCCGCTCTTCACCCGCGCCTTCGGTTGGATGGCCGTTGGGCTGCTCCTGAGCGCCGCCGCCGCCGCACTCGTGCTCAACGTGCCCGCCTTGCAGCAGCTCGTGCTGGGCAACCGGCTGGTCTTCTTCGGGCTGATGATCGCCGAACTGGCCGTCGTCTGGATCCTCTCGGCGCGCATCCACCGGATGAGTGTCCCGGCAGCCACGCTCGGCTTCCTCGGTTACGCCGCGATGAACGGCCTCACGCTCTCGGTCATCGCCTTCACCTATACGATGGCGTCCATCGCCAGCGTGTTCGTCATCACCAGCCTCACCTTCGCCTTTATGGCGCTGTGGGGGGCCACGACCAAGCGCGACCTCTCGTCGTGGGGGTCGATCCTGTTTATGGCGCTGATCGGCCTGATCGTGGCGATGATCGTCAACCTGTTCCTCGGCAGCAGCGTGCTCGGGTGGATCATCTCCATCGTTGGCGTGCTCGTGTTTGTGGGGCTGACGGCCTACGACGTGCAGAAGCTCAAGACGATGGCCGCCGATGTGGACGGTGAGGTGACGCTGGGCCGCCTCGGCATTCTCGGCGCGCTCACGCTCTACCTCGACTTCGTCAACCTCTTCCTCTTCTTGCTCCGTCTGCTCGGCGACCGCCGCAGCTGAGCCGTCAACAATCACGTTTCGGTCACGTCCCGCAGTCTCGGTTGGAGGCGGCGGGGCGTGTTCGTATCGTACGGGCCTCAACCGCTTTGCGCCGATGCCGACCGTCACCAGCCAACCGTTCGTCGTGCCTGCCCCCGGCGGCAAGGTCATCGAAGAGTTTGTCGGAGGAGCCTCTACCGGCACGGCCTCGCACTCGGTGGCGCACATGATTGCCCCGCCGGGGTGGGATGAGCCGTGGCAACGCCCAGAGTTCGACGAGACGACGATTGTGCTGCGCGGCACGATGCGCGTGCATCATGACGGCGGGTTCGTGGACGTGCACGCGGGGCAAACGATTCTGTGTGTGGCGGGTGAACGCATCCGCTATGCCAACGCCTCTTCCGACGATGCGTGCGAGTACTGGGCCGTGTGCAGCCCCGCCTTCTCGCCCGATACCGTGCATCGAACGGAATGAAATGAGTGGCCCCGTTGGGTGTACCGTTCTGAGGCAGGTGTATAGCGGCACAAGCAGCCCGGCTGGTGCGCCGACGAGTAGGGACGGCGGCGCGCGGTGTAGGCGGGCGCCTACGCGAAACGCACGAGGGTGGGGCCTTTGGAAAGGCTCCACCCTTTGCGTTGGCTTGGATGGCATCGTAGAACCCGGTGAGGGTCATTGCTCATCGAGAGAGGTTTCCCATACGCGGGTGGTTATTTTGCTGGTAGATGGCGCATGGGTGCTATTCCGCTGTATTCTTTCGGCCGAACCCACTTGAGAGACAACGACTTATGACTGTCTACCGCTACGTTCTTTTGGTCGCTCTTGGCCTGACGTCCGCCGCTTCGGTGCTGGCCCAAGATGTTACCCGTATGGACCCCGCGCTGGCTCGCTACCTCAGGTCGCCGGAAGGGGCAGGCAAGGCTTCTGCCGATACCCCGCTCGATTTGGTGGTGCACACCCGCGATGTGGATGCTCTACGGCATGCGGGGTTTGATGTGAACGCGGTGTTTGACGGCTTCGCCACGGTGCGCGTCCCGGTGGCGCGTGTCGCCGAACTGCAGCTCACCCGAGGCGTCGATCGGCTTGAGATGGGCATAGACGCTGTGATCGACAACGACGAGGCCGGTGCGTTCGTTGGGGCTCGGCTGCTGCACGACGGGCTACTTGGCAACCAAGCATACCGAGGCGCTGGGGCTATTGTCTGCGTGATCGACAGCGGGATCGACTGGAAACACCTCGACTTTCGCTCGACCACCGACACCACCCAGAGCCGCATTCTCCGGCTCTACGACATGACGCTCTCCGCTCAGGCGGGCGAATCGTTGCCGCAAGGTTTGCCCACGACCTACACGAAAGGCGTCGAATACACGCGGGCGCAGATCAACAACGAAATCGACGGCTCGCCCGCAGGCTTTGTTCGCTCGCAAGACATCAACGGCCACGGCACGCATGTGACGGGCACGGCGGCGGGTAACGGTGGCTCGATGACGCCGCGCCAGTTCGTCGGTATGGCTCCGGATGCCGACATCGTGTTCGTCAAGAGCGGCGATGGGTCGCACTCGCTGGCCAACATGACCAACGGCATCAAGTACTGCGGTGAAGTGGCCGCGGCCGAGGGCAAGCCGGTAGCCGTGAACATGAGTCTCGGCTCCGATGCCGGGCCGCACGACGGCACCGACGCGAAAAACCTCGCTGTAAACCAGTTTCTTGCTACGCCGGGGCGTGTGCTCGTGCAGTCAGCAGGCAACTCAGGAGGAAGCCTGATCCACAGAATGGAAGTGATGGATACGGGCGCTTCGGTGGCGTGGACGCTTCAGGTGCCGACGTACACCGCGGTAGCCCAGGCCAACAATTTTGGGGTTGACACCTGGTTTAGCGAGAGCGGGCCGGTTGGCGTAACCGTGACGGCCCCGGACGGTACCACGCGGGTTACCTCGACCGTACAAGGAGAGACCGTCACGGTGACCACGCAAGGCACGGTTACCATTTATAACGGCATCAGCTCCAACAGCGACCGCGAGATCTACGTCAACATCGATGACTCCGGTATCGGAGGCGTGGTGCCGGCGGCAGGCAGCTGGACGATCTCCTTCACCAACAACGCGGGGACTGTGAACACGGCGCACAGCTGGTTGTTCGACTCGTCGATCGGCGATAAGACGGCCGTTTTGGTCGGAGCCGATGCGCACTACACGGTCTCGAATGCCTCGGCCATGGGCATTGCGGCGGGGGCCTACGTTCACCGCAACGCATGGGGAGCGCAGTCGGGTAACTACGGCTACCCCGTCAACCGTCAAGATTTGCGGGCGTCCTTCTCCAGCCAAGGCCCCTCACGCGACGAGCGGGTCATGCCGCACATCTCGGCGCCGGGGCAGGCGATGCTCTCGGCGCGAAGCAGCTCGGCCAGCTTCGCGGCCTCGTCCATCACGCCCGACGGCAAGCATGTGCAAAATCAAGGCACGTCGATGGCGGCTCCGGTGGTGACGGGCAGTGCCGCGTTGCTGCTGGCCGCCCGCCCGACGCTCACGGCGGCGCAGGTGCGGGCGCTTTTGCAGGACAACGCCATCGTGGACGGGCCGGTCAGCGAGGCTGGAGCGGTGCCCAACAACGAATTTGGTGCGGGCAAGCTCAACGTCTACCAAGCGATGGCGCGACTCGTCAACCCCGCCAGCACGAGCGCCATGCAGATCGTCCAGTACGATGCGCCGGCCACGGCGACATTGGGCGTTACGATTACGGTAGACAACACGCTGTTGCTGGCGTTCTCGTCGGCCTCCGGAGGGGTGCTGCGCGGCACGCTCTTCCACCCCAGTGTGGCTGTTCCGTCGGGAGGCTACGACGTGCGCGTGTTCCAAAACAACGCCAGTGCGGTCGGGGCACAGGTTGGCACGACCGTGAACTTCCCGATGGCGGCCATCCACCCGTACAGCTGGAACTACATCGGGCTGGATGCCGCAGGCGTGACGGCAACAGCAGGCGGTGAGTACTTCTTGGCGATTACCCCGAGGGGCAGCAACGGCGCGTTCCGCCACGACGGAGCCACCACCGTCAACCGCACGTTTGTGACCGCCGCCGCCGATCTGTCGGGCTTGTCGGTACGGGCCGACGACGCGCTCATTCGCCCAATCCTGACCAGCGACGCCACCGCTATCCCCGTTGAAACGGCGGCTGTGGCACAGGGCGAACTGATCCTTGCCGCTGCTGGCCCCAACCCGGCGGCATCGCACACGGCGTTTGTGCTGGCCGTGCCCACAAGCGGCACGGTGCGGTTGGAGGTGTACGATATGCTCGGACGTCGCGTGCGTACGCTGCTTGATGAGACGCTCGCCGCTCAAACGCTGCGACGGGTTGACGTGGACGCCTCTGCGCTTGCTCCGGGGATGTACCTCGTTCGTGCTCAGCAAGGCGGCCAATCCGTCACGCAGCGCCTTGTCGTGACGCGGTGATCGTATGGTGCAACACAGGAACGAGCCGTCCTCCCAGCGTGGAGGCACGGCTCGTTCCTTTTTGGGCGAGGGGCAAGGGGATGGAGACGCCGATGGGCCGAACGAATCTGGGTATCGCCCTCTCCTTGCGGAAGCACTCGCAGGGGTGTCCCCGAGGAGCCTCGGTGACCGCAAGAAGGTGCCGTTCCTTCAAGGGCGGATTTTTCAGGCTCGGGTGTTGACGGGTTGACATCATGCAGGGCATGAGATTATTATGGTCGCTCCATATTCTCCCCCTTTCTATGTATCGTTCGCTACGTCTTTTCGCCGCGCTGGCGGCCGCGCTGCTTCCCGCGTCGGTTTTGGGGCAGACCGCTTCCGTCGATGCGCCATTAGCGCGCCTCATCGGCGCGCGCGCTACGGCTGCGCCGGGCGCTGGCGGCAACGCTCCGGGTGCTGCCCGAACCGGCCAAGAGGAGCCGCTGGGCCTCATCGTTTACACGCGCGATGTGGCTGCGCTGCGAGCCACAGGGCTTCCCGTGGAAGCTGCCTTCGACGGGTTTGCGGTGGTGCGGGCCAGCCTCGACCAAGTCGAGGTACTGCGCCGCACGCGCGGTGTGACGCAGGTGGCGCTTGGCCAGGACGAAGAGCTTCACAACGACGTGGCGGCCTCGATGGTGGGCGCGCGGGCGTTGCACGAGGGATTGCTCGGCGATCAACCCTACTCTGGGGCAGGGGCCATCGTATGCATCCTCGATACAGGGATTGACTGGAAGCACCTTGACTTTCGGTCGCTGTCGGATCCGTCCAAGAGCCGGATCCTTCGGCTCTACGACATGTCGCTCACCGCGCAAGGAGGCGAGACGACTCCGCAGGGGCTGCCTACGTCCTATTCGACGGGCGTCGAGTACACGCAGGCTCAACTCAACGACGAACTCGACGGCACGCCTACGAGCTTCGTCCGGTCGCAAGACACGCACGGCCACGGCACGCACGTCGCAGGCACGGCGGCGGGCAACGGCGGCTCGATGACGCCAAGGCAGCATGTAGGCATGGCCCCCGACGCCGACATTGTGTTCGTCAAGGGCACCAACGCAAACAACGTCTTCCCTTCGGCCAACATCCTCAACGCCATCAATTACTGCGGCGAAGTGGCCACGGTGGAGAACAAGCCGATGGTGATGAACATGAGCCTTGGATCGGCGGCAGGCCCGCACGACGGCACCGATGCGAAAAGCGCCGCCATCACGCAGCTTGTCGCTACGCCGGGGCGCGTCGTGGTGCAGTCGGCAGGGAACGAAGGCGGTACCAACTTCCATCACGTGCAGGTTATCAACGCCAGCGCTTCCCAAAGCTTCACATTCAACGTTCCGGTGTACACGCCGACCGCCGGGTCCAACAACTTCGCGGCCGATCTGTGGGCCAGCCAAGATTATCCGGTGTCGGTTACGTTGACCGCGCCAGACGGGGTGACCAGCCTGACGGTTTCGGATGGCTTTAACTCCCTGAACTCCGCGCAGGGGTATATGGAGATTAGCAATACGATTGCCTCCAATGGCGACCGGAATATCGTTTTCTATGTGGGAGACTATCTGTATCTGGATGGAAACAACCAAGTGCAGGTTGGGGGCACGGCACCGGCACAGGGGGCGTGGACGCTTCGCCTCGATAACGGCCCGGACGGCCAGAATGTGGTGCATGCGTGGGCCTACGACCGAACGGTTGGCAGTGGAGCCGTCACGCTCACCGGAGCCGATGCCACCTATACGGTGAGCAACGCCGCAGCGGATGCCATCGCGGTAGGGGCTTATACGCACCGGTGGCTGTGGCGGTCTTCGAATGGATCTTCGTATGTTGCAGCTTCAGGAGCCTACCAGCAAGACCTGCGCGCCCCGTTTTCCAGCCAAGGGCCCTCGCGCGACGGACGAGTGATGCCGCACATTTCGGCTCCGGGGCAGATGATCATTTCTTCCCGGTCGGCCAACACCTCTCCTGCGGCTTCGTCCTTGGTGGCGGGCAATCTGCACCTTGTGAATCAGGGCACGTCGATGTCGTCGCCCGTGGTGGCGGGAAGCGTGGCGCTGCTGCTCGGGGCCAGCCCTAACCTCACGGCGGCGCAGGTAAAGACGCTGCTGAGCGACAATGCTGTGGTGGACACGCCGGTGTCGAATGCTGGGGCGGTGCCGAACAACCAGTTTGGGGCGGGCAAGCTCAACGTGTACCAAGCGATGGCGCGGCTCGTCAACTCAGCGAGTACGTCCACCTTAACCAATGTGCAGTACGACGCCCCGGGGACAACCTCCTCGGGGGTGACGCTTAATCAAGGGAACAACCTGGTCATCCGGTTCCAAATGCCGATGAACGGGCGCTTGCGGGGCGTCAACTTTCACACCAGCGCGGCAGTCCCCAGCGGAGGCTTCGACGTGCGGCTCTGGCAGAACAACGCCGGTGTGCCGGGCGCACAGATTGGCTCTACGGTGAATGCTCCCGGAGCAAGCTTGCAGCTTTCCGGATGGAACTACTTCAGCCTTGCTTCCCTCACCGATGCGCTCGTCGCTGGAGACGAATACTTTTTGTCGGTTACGCCTGTCGGCTCCAACGGATCGTACCGCCACGACGGGACGAACAGCGCCGGTCGTTCGTATTCCGCCCCAGAAGCTCGGGCCATCAAGGGAGACGATGCGCCCGGCGCGTTCGGAGGGCAAGGCATCTCAGCCATCGGCGCACTCACGGCGACCACCGGCGATGTCTTGATGCGCCCGGTCGTCTCCAGCGATGCCGCGGCGATTCTTCCGGTCGAACTCGTGGCGTTTGAGGGCGTCCAGAGCGGTCGCACGGCGGCGTTGACGTGGATCACAGCCAGCGAGACGAACAACGCCGGCTGGACGATTCAGCAGATGGGCAGCGGCCCCGACGACTGGCGCGACCTTGGCTTTGTGCAAGGCGCGGGCACGACCACGGAGGTGCAACGCTACGCCTTCGCCACCGAGACGCTGCTGCCGGGCACGTACTCGTTCCGCCTTCGCCAAACCGACACCGACGGTTCGGTGCACTACTCCGGTCTTGTTATGATCGAGATCGGAGTCGATCGTGCACTGGCACTCTTGCCAGCCGGTCCGAACCCGTTTGCCGGACGGACGACGCTGCTGCTCACGGTGCCGCAGAACGGCCCGGCCAAGGCGGCGCTCTTCGACGTGCTGGGCCGCCGCGTCCAATCGCTCTTCGACGGCGCAGCGGTGGCCGGTGAGGCTCACGCGCTCGTCGTGGACGGCGCGGCGCTGGCTCCGGGCACGTATTTCGTCCGCGCAGAATCGGGCGGGCGAGTGGTGCAGCGCACGCTTGTCGTGGCGCGGTGAGTGCAGTGCGCATAGAAACGCCCGGTCAGAGTTGAGGCTCTGACCGGGCGTTTGCGTGATTGGCCGCTCAAACCGTCGAGGTGGCCTCGGCGGGCGCTTCCACAGCAGCTTCGTCCTCGTCGTCCACGAGACGCGTCACGTCGGCGATGGCGTCGTCGCCGCGCAGCGAGATCAGCCGCACGCCCTGCGCGTTGCGCCCGGTGGCGCGGATGGCCTCCACTTCCATCCGGATCATAATGCCGGAGGTCGTCACGATCATCAGGTCGTCGGCGTCGGTGACGGCTTGGAGCGAGACGAGGCCGCCGGTCTTGTCCGTCACGTTGAGGGTTTTGATGCCCTTGCCGCCGCGGCCTTGGCTGCGGTACTCCTCGAGGTCGGTGCGCTTGCCGAAGCCGTTCTCCGAGATGGCGAGCACTTCGCGCGGGTCGTCCTGCTTGAGCGTCACCATCCCGACGATGCGTTCGTCGTCCTGCAAGTCCATGCCGCGCACGCCTGTGGTGCCGCGCCCGGTGGGGCGCACGTCCGTTTCGGCAAAACGGATGCTCCGGCCCGCGTTGCAGCCGAGCAGCACCTCGCTGGTGCCGTCGGTAAGCTCCGCGCCGAGCAGCTCGTCGCCTTCGACGATGTTGATGGCGATGACGCCTGCCGACCGGGGCCGCGAGAACGCCTCCAGCGGCGTCTTGTTGACGATGCCTCGCCGGGTGGCCATCATCACGAAGTGCTGTTCGAGGTACGGTTTCGCCTCAAAATCGGCCTTCTTGACGGCCAGCACCGCTCGGATGCGGTCTTCCTGATCGATCTGGATGAGGTTGCGGATGCTGCGGCCCTTGGCCGTGCGCGTGCCCTCGGGGATGGCGTAGACGCGCAGCCAGTAGCAGCGCCCGTGGTCGGTGAAGAAGAGCAGGTAGTCGTGGTTGGAACACGTAAACAAGTGCTCCACATAGTCCTCGTCCCGCGTGCCGGTGCCACGGCTGCCCACGCCGCCGCGCCCTTGCGTGCGGTACTCGCCCACGCCGGTGCGCTTGATCAGGCCCGCGTGGGTGATCGACACCACCACCGGCGCGTCGTCGATCAGGTCTTCCATGTCGAAGTCGCCGCCGCCGTACACGTCGATCTCGGTGCGGCGGGCGTCGGCGTACTTCTCCTTGACCTCCAGCAGCTCGGTCTTGATCGTCTCCAGCAGCATCGCCCGGGAGGCGAGCAGGGCGCGGAGCCGCTCGATTTCCTTGATCACCTCGGCGTACTCGTCCTCAATCTTCTGCCGCTCCAGCCCGGTGAGGCGGCTCAGACGGAGCGCCAAAATGGCATCGGCTTGGGCTTCGGAGAGGGCGAACATCCCGCCGTCGACGGGATCGGGGAGGCCGAGGCGGTCGCGCTGCGCGGCGGTGAGGCGCTCGGGGTAGACGCCCGCCATCAGGTTCGTCCGGGCCGCTTCGGCGTCGGCGCTGTGGCGGATGATGGCGATCACGGCGTCGAGGTGGTCGAGCGCAATCGTGAGGCCTTCCAAGATGTGCGCCCGCTCCTCGGCGCGGCGCAAATCGTACTGCGTGCGGCGCGTCACCACGTCGAGGCGGTGCTCGACGTAGTAGTGGACGAGGTCGCGGAGGTTGAGCGTGCGCGGGCGTCCGTTGACCAAGCACACGTTGTTGATGCCGAACGTCTGCTGAAGCGGGGTGAGCTTGAACAGGTGGTTCTGCACCACCTGCGTCACCGCGTCTTTTTTAAGCTCGATGACGATGCGCATCCCGTCGCGGTCCGACTCGTCGCGCAAGTCGGCGATGCCGTCGAGCTTTTTGTCGCGGGCGAGCGTGGCGATCTTTTCCAGCAGGCTCGACTTGTTGACCTGGAACGGGATTTCCGTCACGATGAGTGCTTGCCGCCCGGCGCGGATCTCCTCCTCGTGCATCTTGGCGCGCATAATCACACGGCCTCGGCCCGTCAGGTAGGCCTCGCGCACGCCGAGCGTGCCGTAGACGATGCCGCCCGTCGGGAAGTCCGGCGCGGGCACATACTGCATCAACTCTTCGGCCGTGATCTGGTCGTTGTCGATGTACGCGACCGTCGCGTCGATGGCTTCGCCGAGGTTGTGCGGGGCCATTTTGGTGGCCATCCCGACGGCGATGCCGTCGGAGCCGTTCACCAGCAGGTTGGGGAAGGCGGCAGGCATCACCTCGGGCTCTTGGAGCGAGCCGTCGAAGTTGTCGGCGAAGTCCACGGTCTCCTTGTGGATGTCGCGGAGCATCTCTTCGGCCAGCCGCGTCAGGCGGGCCTCGGTGTAGCGCATGGCGGCGGCGGCGTCGCCGTCGATGGAGCCGAAGTTGCCTTGGCCGTCCACCAGCGGGGCGCGCAGCGAGAACGGCTGGGCCATCCGGACGAGCGTGTCGTAGACCGACGAGTCGCCGTGCGGGTGGTACTTGCCGAGCACCTCACCGACGATACGGGCCGACTTCTTGTGCGCGCTTCCGGCTCCGATGCCGAGTTCGGTCATGCCGTAGAGCACGCGGCGGTGCACCGGCTTGAGGCCGTCGCGTACGTCGGGCAGGGCGCGGCCCACAATCACCGACATCGAGTAGTCGATGTAGCTGGACTTGAGCTCGTCCTCGATGTTGATGGGCAGAATGCGCAGCACGCCCGATGCGCCGTCGCCGCCGGAGGGGGAATCGCCCGCATTCGATGCGGCGTTGTCGGGGCGGGAGGGGTCGTTGGGGAGGTCGTTCGGGTCGAGTTCCATGCCGAAAAAAAGGGGACGCTCGGCAAGTTTGTGGGAGCCGAGCGAACGAAACGGTTATCGCACTCCGTTGGAACGCCGATACGGGGGGGAAGCTCCGTTTTCGGAAGCTGGAAAGGAGATGTGGAAAACTTCCGTACGAAACACTTCGGTAACGCTTGTGAATTTGGTGCGGACGTTCTATCTTGGCCTTTGCGATCCCCCCCGTTCACCTGCTCCATCATTCCATTCCGATGGGTGAAATCGTCGCTTCCGTCTTTCGTGGCGTGTCGCTGCGCCGGATGATGCTTTGGGCTTTTGGGTACAGCGTTGTCGCTTTGGCCGCGGTGGCATATCTGACACATTAAGCCGCCGCTTGGGTCACCCCTTGCGCAGCGCCGCGAGCACGGCGTCCCGGTCGTCGTGCAGAAACAGCACGATCAGATCGCCGGGTTGGGCAGCGGCCAGCAGCGCTTCGGCTCCGGTCGAGGCGCGGTCGTAAAACGAAAGCCGTTCGCGGCTCATGCCGCAGGCCTCGAAGCCGCGCGCCAAGCTCTCGCTCGTCTCGCCAACTGCCCGTCCACGTTCGTAGCCGGGCAGTTCGGTGATCGCGACGTCGTCCGGTGCCAGGCGAAGGATTTGCGCGGCCATCCGGCGGTTGTCGTCGTCGGAGCGGTCGCCCGCCTGCGAGATGAGCACGCGGCGGCGGGTGCTGGGCATCGGGCCGATGACGGGCACGGTGGCGGCGATGCCGTCGTCGTTGTGACCGTAATCCACCACGACGGTTGCGCCTCGGTAAGGGTGGACGTTCATCCGCCCCTGATTGTCGTCCGGCGATGCGCCGAAGGCGACGAGCGCGTCTTCGATGGCGGCGACGGGAGCCGTGAGCGCGTGGGCGGCCAGCAGCGCGGCGAGGGCGTTCTGGACGTTGAACATGGCCGCGCCGCCAAAGGCCAGCGGCAGGTCTTCGATGGGGCCGAGATCCCACGCCTCGCCGTCGAGCAGCGCCGAAATCCGCCCGTCGTCGAGCCACGCGCCCCGTCCGCTGCGTTGCATCTCGGCGTGCATACCGTCGTCGGGCAGGCCGAGCGAGAACGGCGCGAGCGGAACGCCGGTGCGCTCCGAAAGGGCGCGGGCGGCAGGCCAGAGCACCGGATCGTCGGCGTTGACGACGAGCGGCGCGCCGGGAACCAGTGCCTTCGCCACGACGAGCTTGGCCGCGGCCACGTCTTCAACCGTCTGCACGCCGTAATCGCCGAAATGGTCGGCTCCGACGTTCGTGACCACCGCCACGCGGGCACGCTGGACGGCAAGGCCACGCCGAAGCAGTCCGCCGCGTGAGGTTTCTAGCACGGCGGCGGCAAGGCCCGGATGCCGCAGCAGGCGGCGCGCGCCTTCCGGCCCGGCGAAGTCGCCGCCCACAATCTGCTCCGTTCCCACAAACACGCCCTCGGTGGAGGTGTGCCCGGCGGTGAAACCGGCGAGGTCGAGCATCCGGCGGATGAGGCGCGTGGTGGTGGTCTTGCCGTTGGTGCCGGTGACGAGCGCGAGCGGAATGTCGCGGAGGCCGTCGGGGAGTGCGCGGGGCAGGGCGGCGGCGTCGAAGGTTTGGGCGAAGACGCCGCTGCCGAGCGTCACCCGTTTCTCTCCGATGAGCACGTTCACGCCACGCTGCCGCCCGCCGTCCACGAGCGCTTCGAGCGGTGCATCGAACGACACAGCGAGGTCGGGCGCAAGACGGCGGGCTTTTTCGGTTGCCGATTCGAGGGAGCGAAGGCGGAGCGCCACTTCGGCGGCGAGTTCGTTCAGGTCGACGGCGTCGTAGAGCACCGAGCCGGGCGCTTCGAACCCGACCGTCGCGCCACCGGGGTAGACGCGCACGCAGCGCCGCCCGAGGCCGGACACGGGGCAGACGGCGAGCAGCGCGTCGAGGGCGGTGTGCCACGCGTGGACGGCTCGTTCCGGGTCGGACGTGCGGAGGTCGAGCAGAACGGCGGGGCCGTCGTTCCACCACGACGCGCCGGGGACGCGGCGGCTGTCAACGAGGCGATTCGGTTCGTCGGGCACGGGAGGCAGATGAGGCGGACGATGGAGGGGACGCTCGCGAACGCCTCCTACAGGTAGGGATCGAAACGTTGGGTCACGCCAGCCGGACGCCCCGCGTATCGCGCACGAGGCGCATGCCGCTGGGCAGGGTGAAGTGCGGCGTCTCGTCTTCGGTGGTTGGGGCAGAGGTGGACGGGCCGGCTTCGGTGCGGAAGTCGGTGATCTGCTTCCAACTGCGGGCCACATCGTCGCCGAAAATCACCACGAGATCGCCGTGCTGGGCTGTGCGGAGGGCGTGCTGGATGGCCTCTTGCTCGTCCGGGATGGCCTCGATGGTGTCGTCGCCGTGCGCCCATCCGCCCTCGCTAAGTCCCTCGCGGAGCAGGCTCAGGATCTCGTCGCGGGAACGCCCTCGGGTATGGTCGTCGGTCTTGAGAATCATCCGGTCGAAGGCCGATGCACACAGCCGCCCGAGGTTGCGGATGTCTTCGTCGCGCCGGTCGCCGGGGGCCGAGAGTACGCCGATTTTTTGGCCGTGGGCGTCCATGTGCTGGACGGTACGCGTGGCCGCCTCCATCGCCGCCGGGTTGTGGGCGTAGTCGAGGACGACGCGGAAGGCCAGTTCGTCGTACACGTTGAAGCGGCCCGGCACTTGGGCGTTGCTGGTCGAGAACGTGGCGAGGCCGAGGCGGATGTCGTCGAGGCTCTTGCCCATCGCGTAGGCGATGGCGGCGGCGAACATCGCGTTTTGAACGTTGAACCGCGCCGCGCCGCCGAGCGTGGCCGGGATTTCGTGCGACCGCATCACCGGGCGGAACGTGCCTTGGTCGTAGAGCGCGATCAGGTCGCCCGCCGCGCCTTGTTCGAGCACCAGCGCCATACCACCCGCCTCAATGTGGGCGCGGACGAGTTCGTGCTGCGGATCCATCGTCACATAGGCGATGCGCTCGGCAGGCGTGTGGGCGGCCATTTTGAGGCAGCGCTCGTCGTCGGCGTTGAGCACGGCGCAGTCTTTGGCGACCTCGATCACAATCTGCTTGACCGCAGCCAACTCGTCGAGCGTGTCGATGCCTTTGAGGCCGAGGTGGTCGGCCTGAACGTTGAGGCACGCGCCCACGTTGGCGCGGCGGTAGCCCATCCCGGCGCGGAGCAGGCCACCGCGCGCCGTCTCCAAAATGGCCACGTCCACCATCGGGTCGCGCAGCACCATCTGGGCCGAAATCGACCCCGTCATGTCGCCCTTGACCGTCAGCTTGCCGTCGATGTAGACGCCGTCGGTGGTGGTCATCCCGACGGTGTGGCCGGTTTGCTTGAAGATGTGCGCCACCATCCGCGTGGTCGTGGTCTTGCCGTTGGTGCCGGTGATGGCGGCAATCGGGATGCGGGTGGGCGTGCCGGGCGGAAAGAGCATGTCCATCACCGGGCTGGCCACGTCTCGGGGCGTGCCCTCGCTTGGGGCAACGTGCATACGGAAGCCGGGCGCGGCGTTGACTTCCACGATCGCGCCGCCGACGTCCTTGTACGACTGGGTGATGTCGGGGCTGAGGAAGTCCACGCCGCCCACGTCGAGGCCGATGGCGAGCACAGCGCGTTCGGCCATCTCGCGGTTGTCCGGGTGCATCACGTCCGTCACATCGATGCTGGTGCCGCCGGTGGACAGGTTGGCGGTGGAGCGCAGGTAGAACGTTTCGCCTTCGGGCAGCACGCTCTCGGGCGTCAGCCCGGCTTCTTCCAGCAGACGGGTGGCTTGGTGGTCGAGTTCGAGGCGCGTGAGCACTTTTTCGTGGCCGATGCCGCGCCGAGGGTCTTGGTTGACGATCTCGACGAGTTGCTCGACCGTGCGTGTGCCGTCGCCGACGACGTGGCCGGGCACGCGCTTGGCCGCCGCGACGAGCCGTCCGTTCACGACGAGCAGCCGGTGGTCGAAGCCGGTCACGAACTGCTCGACGAGCACGCCGCGGCTCTTGCCTTCTTCGCGCGATTTGGCGAAGGCCACCTCGATTTGCTCGGGCGTGGTCAGGTTGATCGACACGCCGCGCCCGTGGTTGGCGTCGAGCGGTTTGACGACCACCGGGTAGCCGATGCGCCGCGCCGCCCGCTGGGCTTCGGACACCGAGTACGTCAACTCCTGCTTGGGTACGGGCAGGCCAAGGTCTTTGAGCAGGTTGTGCGTCTCCTCTTTGTCGGAGGCGATTTCGGTGGCGATGTGGCGCGTCTCGCTCGTGATGGTGGCCTGAATGCGCTTCTGGTACTTGCCGTGGCCGAACTGGACGAGCGAGTGGTTGTTGAGCCGGATCCACGGAATGTCGCGCTTGCGGGCGGCTTGGACGAGGCTGCGGGTGGAAGGCCCGAACTCCAGCCGCTGGGCAAACCGGATGAACCGTTCGAGTTCGGCCTGAAAGTCGAAGTCGTCGCCGGGAAGTTCGACGGCTTCGGGCAGCAACGCCTTGGCCTCGGCGGGCAGCAGCGACAGCACCAACCGCCGGGCGAGGTCGCCGGCTTCGAGGCCGACGTCGCGCTGTTCGTATTCGTACACCACGTTGTAGACGCCGTCTTCGCCCCGAACGCCCCGCGTCTTGCCGAACGTCACATCGGCTCCGGCTACGTTTTGCAGCTCAATGGCAACGTGTTCGTAGACGTGTCCCAGCCACGTTCCCTCGCCTTCGCGCATGCGTCGGAGGAAGCCGCCGGGCGTGCGGTACGAGCAGCCGTGGCGTTCGAGCGTGGGCACGGCGGCGATGATGCCTTCGACGAAATCCGTGCCCAAACGGCCGGTGGGCCACTCTTCAAGCGGGCCGAGATCGACGACGTGCCGGATGACCGGAAAGTGAGCGTACAGGTTGGGGCCGAGGTAGACGTTCGTCGATCGGATCTGCATAGCCAAGCAGGAAGGAGAGGAGAGTCGGAAAATAGGCTTCCGGACGAAGATTCTGCATCGTTCGAGCGGGTCTTATCTACACGGATTCGCCGCGAGGCGGTAGTGAGATTCTTGTATCACAGCCGCGAAAAATGCATAAAATCGTGGCATTGTTTCGTATTGTGACAGCGCCGCGCAGCGGTCGTGGGCGCGGTGTTCCCCCATCACCCAATCCCCGACGGATATGGAACCTGTTCGCTCCCTCCTTTCCTCGTTCACCCGCAACTGGTGGGTGTTCCTTTTGCAAGGCATCCTCGCCGTTATTTTTGGCGTGCTGCTGTTTGTTTATCCCATTGCCGCCTTGGTGACGTTGGCGCTGTTTTACTTCACCTTTGTGCTTGTCGATAGCCTGTTTGCGATCTATGGCGCATTTGTCTCCAAGTCGTGGTGGCTGGGCATCTACGGCGTGCTCGGTATTCTCGTTGGAATCTACGCGATTATCAATCCTGGCATTGCCGCTGGAACGCTCCTCCTTCTTATTGCCTTCATTCTGATTGTCCGCGGCGTAATGGAGGTTGTGACGGCCATCCAGCTGCGCAAGGAGCTTGAAGGCGAGTGGGTTATGATCCTTGCCGGTGTGCTTTCGGTGATCCTCGGTGTGTTTATCCTCACCCGCCCAGCTGAAGGGGCGCTGTCGGTGGCGTGGGTCATCGGCATGTACGCCATCTTCATCGGCATCCTCTACATCATCCTTTCGTTCCGCGTTCGGTCGGCCAACAAGACCTTGGCGTCCGCCTAAGAAGTTAGGACTTGCAGGCCAATAGACCCTGAAGGCCTATCCGGAAAGCCAGTGCGTGTCGTTGCGAGGAGTGAAGGGGTAAGGCACCCGCGCTCGCAGGGGCCTCAACGAAGAAAAAGCCTCGCTCGTCACGGACTGAAAACTTTTCGGATAGGCTTGCTCTGTTAAGAAGAAGCCTTTCCGTTGCCGTCGCGCTGGAGATTGCTCCTCGCTTGACGCGAGGCGGTAGGGGAGAGGAAGAGGCTTTGAGCGTTGCAGCCGAGCAGAGTAGGCCCTCAACCGTCCCCCCACGGTTCATCCCGCCAGCAACTCGGCTTTGAACCGCTCGGCGAGCGCATCGGCGGCCTCGTCAGACGGCGCTTCGGCGTAGATGCGCAGGATCGGCTCGGTGTTGGACGCCCGCACGTGCACCCAGCCGTCGGCCAAATCCACCTTCACGCCGTCCACCGTCGAGACGCCCCGGATGCCGTCGCCGCCCGCCGCATACTTCGTGGCCAGCGCCGCGAGCAGCGCCTTGGCGTCGAGGCCGTCCACGGAGAGTTTGTGCTTGGCTATGCGGTAGTCCGGCAAATCCGCCACCCATTCCGACAGGCGTTGCCCGGTCGTGGCGAGGTGGCTGAGGATCATCGCCGTGCCCGCGAGCGCGTCGCGGCCGTGGTGCAGATCCGGCAGGATGACCCCTCCGTTGCCCTCGCCGCCGAGCGCCGCGCCGACCTCGTGCATCTTCACCACCACGTTCACCTCGCCAACGGCGCTGCGGTACGTCCGCTCGCCGTAGCGGGCGGCCACGTCTTCGATGGCGCGGGAGGACGACAGGTTGGTGACGAACGGGCCGGATTTGACGTGCCAGAGCATGTCGGCGGCCAGCACCTGCGTGAGTTCTTCTGAGACGTAGTCGCCGCCGTCGGCCACGAACGCGAGGCGGTCGGCGTCGGGATCGACCACCAGCCCAAGGTCAGCGCCGGACGTGCGCACTTCGTCGAGGATGCCCGTCAGGTGCGCGGGCAGCGGCTCCGGGTTGTGGGCAAACAGGCCGTTGGGTTCGCCGTTGAGCACCGTCACGTCCGTCACGCCGAGGCGGTCGAGCAGGCGGGGCAGGGCGATGGCCCCGACGGAGTTGATGCCGTCCACGGCGACGCGGAAGCCGCGCCGAGCGATGGCGTCGCGGTAGATGAAGTCGAGGTCGAGGATGGCGTCGATGTGGGCGTCGAGCAGGTCGCGGGCCTCGTACGAGCCGAGACGGTCGTACGACACCGTGTCGGCCTCTTCGTCGGCGAGGGCGATGACCTCGCGGGCTTGGTCGGGGTCGAGAAACTCGCCGGTTTCGTTGAGCAACTTCAGCGCGTTCCACTGCGCCGGATTGTGGGAGGCGGAGAGGATGATGCCGCCCGAGCCGTTTTCGAGCACCACGCCCATCTCGACGGTCGGGGTGGTGGCGAGGCCCGCGTCGAGCACGTCGCAGCCCACCGATTGCAGCGTGGCGGTGACGAGGCGGGCGCACACGTCGCCGGTGACGCGGGCGTCGCGCCCGACCACGACGAGCGGACGGCGGCCTGCTGCTTCGGCGCGGCGGCGCGTCCATGTGCCGTATGCACCGGCAAACCGGACAATTGTGGCGGCGTCGAGGCCGGCACCGAAGATGCCGCGCACGCCGGAAATCGTGACCATCAAGGTCTTCATAAAGTCGAGGATCGAAGTTCGAGAGTAGAGACGTCCCACTGGGACGTCTCAGCAACAGCGTCTCACGTCAACCCGGCAGGTTCTACATACCGGTCGGGTTGCCCAGGTGCATCTCCACCGATTGGAACCGAGGACGGCGCGATGGTTCCGCCGCTTGCGTCATCGGCGGGCTTGCGGGCAGGAGGTTCATTGGAACTCGGTTTGGACGAACGGGCTTTGCGTCGGTACCTTGGAGGTTTAGACCTCGCTGCTGCCCGTGTCCCGTCCCGCCGTCGCCGAAGCCGCTGCCGCCTACGAAGGCGACGTGTCGCCGAGCCGGTTCGTGCAGGCTGCCGTGGCTCCGTCGAGAGCGCGGGATCTGATCACGCTCACCAAGCCCGAAATCACGCTGCTCGTGGTGCTCTCGGCGCTCGCCGGGTATGCGCTCGGGACGCCGGACGGAGCCAACGGCCTTGAACTCTTCGGCCTGCTCGTGGGCACGGGCCTCACCAGCGCGGGCGGCGCGGTGTTCAACCACCTGTACGAACGCGACCACGACGCCACGATGCGCCGGACGATGAACCGGCCGCTTCCGGCGGGGCGCGTCTCGACGACGTTCGCGTGGCGCTTCGGCTTTGGCTTGACGGCGGCGGGCCTCGGCCTGCTCTGCCCCACGACCAACTGGCAGACGGCGACGCTCGCCATCGCCACGGTGCTGCTCTACATCTACGTCTACACGCCGCTCAAACGGCTCACGCCCGCCAACACGCTCGTCGGGACGATCCCCGGCGCGCTCCCGGCACTCGGCGGCTACGTCGCCGCCACCGGCACGTTCGGAGGTCTCGGCTGGGCGGTGTTCCTGCTGCTTGTCGTCTGGCAGATGCCGCACTTCCTGTCGCTCGCCTGGATGTACCGCAAGGACTACACGCGCGGCGGCTTTGAAATGACCACCCGCGACGATGCCACGGGCACGCGCACGGGCTTGTGGATTGTGGCCTTCACCGTGCTCACCGTGGCGGCCAGCCTGCTGCCGGTGGCGATGGGGCGGCTCGGCCTCGGATACGGCGCGGCGGCGCTGGCTCTCGGCGTGTATTTCCTCGTGCCGACCGTGCGGTTTTTGCGCGGCGACCGGTCGAATGCGGAGGCCAAAGCCATCCTCAAAGCCTCGGTGATGTATGTGATGCTGCTCGTGCCGGTGCTCGCCGCGTTTGCATGGATCGGTTGACGGATTTCGGCACTCCGGCCCTTGCCGCGAACGGCCTCGCTCACCGCTACGGCGACACGATGGCGCTCGACGGCGTAACGTTTGAAGTCGGCGAAGGGGCGTTTACGGCGCTGCTCGGCCCCAACGGATCGGGCAAGACGACACTGCTGCGTATCGTCTCGACGCTGCTGAAGCCAACGGCGGGCACGGCGGCAGTTCTGGGGCACGACGTGCAGGCCGACCCGCAGGCCGTCCGCCGAAGCCTCGGCGTCGTCTTTCAGTCGCCCGCGCTCGACAAGCTTCTCACCGTCGACGAGACGCTCCGCGTGCAGGCTGCGCTCTACGGCATGTCGCGCCCCGAGGCCCCCGCCCGCGTCGTCGAACTGCTCGGCGCGTTTGGGTTGTCGGATGTAGCGGGACGTCAAACCCGGCATCTCTCCGGCGGGCAGCGTCGCCGCGTCGATTTGGCGCGCGGCCTAGTCCACCGTCCCCGGCTGCTGCTGCTCGACGAGCCGACGACCGCGCTCGATCCGGCGGCCCGCGCGGCGTTCTGGCAAACCGTTTACGCGCTGCGCCGCGACGAAGGCATCGCGGTGCTGGCCGCCACGCACCTGCTCGACGAAGCCGAGGCCGCCGACCACGTCGTGATACTCGACCGGGGCCGCGTGGTGGCCGACGGCGCACCCGGTGCGCTGCGGGCCGCGCTCGGCGAGGAAACGCTCTGGCTCGACGTGGACGATGCCGAGGCCGTCGCCGCCGCCTTCGCGCCCGACGCCGAGGCCGTCTCGCCCACGCTCGTGCGCGTGCTGGGGGCAGCTCCGCATCGCCGCGTCGAAGAGGCGTACGCACGGTTCGGAGCGTCTGTGCGGAGCGCCACCGTCCGCCGTGCCAGCCTCGAAGACGTGTTCCTCAGCGCCACGGGCCGGAGTTTGCGGGAGCATGAAGCGTCATGAGCCTCGAACGGGCTGATTCTGAGCCGCCCCGTCGGCTTTGCTCTTCAGCATAGGCTACTTCCCACAAAAACACCGGCCATCCGTCCCACGACCGGGGCCTCTGCGTCGAACGCCAACGCCCCGCACCGGCCGTTTTGGGCCAATACGGGGCGTTTTCGGTGGCGAAGGAGGGGCACGATCCCTCGACCTCACGATTATGAGTCGTGCGCTCTGACCAGCTGAGCTACTTCGCCAATGAAGCCCTCAAAGCTACGAAACCTGCGCTGCGTCGCGCAACGAGGCTTCGCGAAGAAGAGGCGATTCCGCGCAAGATCGGGCGGCGGTGCATAGGAATGCTCAGAAAGCGGGGAAATGCTACGTCGGACGAGTATCTTCCCTGTTCTTCTGCTCCCATTCGCCTCGTGTCGTTCGCCGACGTCCTGGACCAACCGCGTGCCGTTGAGGCGCTCCGCCGCGCCCTCGCGTCGGGCCGGGTCGCCCACGCGTACCTCGTCTACGGGCCGGACGGTGTGGGCAAGAAGGCCCTTGCGCTCGCCTTCGCGCAAGCGCTGCTGTGCGACCGCAACGCCCCCGGCGGCGATGCCTGTGGCGTATGCAACGGCTGCCTCAAAGTTCGCAAGCTCGCTCATCCCGACTTGCACGTTGTGTTGCCGTTGCCGTCGGACGCCGATGAGGACGACGTCAAGGCCCGCCTTGCTCGCCTCGCCGACGAGCCGTACGCGGCGCTCAGCCCGTCGTTGCGCAAAAAAGACGATGGCGCGGGCAAGCAAGCCTTCCATTCGACCGAGCGGATGAACGAGGAGGTGCGCCGCCCAATGGTGTACCAACCGCTGGAAGCGAAGCACAAGGTGGCAATCCTTGTAGACGTGGACGTGATGCGCCCGGAGGCGGCCAACGCCTTCCTCAAACTCCTCGAAGAGCCGTCGGAGGGCGCAGTGTTTATCCTCACCACCAGCCGCACCGACCGGGTGCTGCCCACCATCCTCTCGCGCTGCCAGCCGCTACGCCTCGACGCGCTTGCCGACGACGCGGTGGCTGCCGCGCTGGTCGCTCGCGCAGGTGTCCCGGCGGCCGAGGCGGCGGTGCTCGCCCCGATGGCCGGCGGGTCGATGGCGCGGGCGCTCGAACTCGCCGCGGACCCGGATGTGGCCACGCAGCGGGAACTCGTGCTCCGCTTCTTTCGCTATGCGTTCGTACGCAAACCTGAGCAGGCCGCCGTCCTCGACGATGTGGCCGCGCTCAGCCGCGAAGGTTTCAAGCGTTTCTGCGACCTTGCCCTCCACTTCGCCCACGACCTCGTCCGGTATCGTACGCTCGGCCCGACTGCCGTGCTCGCCAACGCCGACCAACGCTCGGCGGTAGAAGGGTTCGTCGGCAACCTGCCGCATGCCGACCTCCACGGCATGGTGGAGCGGCTTGAAGAGGCCCGGTCGCTTGTGGAGCGTAACGTATCTTTGTCGCTCGTGGTGCGCGTCCTGGCCGTCCGTCTCGGCGAAGCCATGCACTACGGGCCATGTGCTCCGGTATTCGTTCCTTTGGCTGCCTAATCTGCCCTATGCCTCCTGTTCGACCTGTTCGACCGATTCTGGAAGCCTCTGTAGGCGTCGAAGGACTGGCGCTGCTCCGTGCCACGCTACGTCTTTGGCCCGATCGACTGGAAGTGGAAGGGCGATTCCGCACGTTTAGCCCCTTTCGGCGGCTCATTGCGCTGCAAGACATAAAAGCCGTCGAGTGGAACGCCATCTCCGACGCCCACAACCTCGTGGTGCACTTGGCCCAAGAAGGGCTTGCTCTTATGGTGCGGGAGTCCGCGACGTGGAAGTTCGCCATCGAGGAGACGATGGCTGCTGCGGGGCTGCCTGTGCCGGGGCTGCCGTCGCGGCACTTCCGGGACGAACGCCTTCGTCAGTTTTCCAAACGCGTCGAGCGTGATGCTGCGAAACAACAGCCCGTTCAGACGCGCCCATCGGCATCGGAGCGCACCCAACCCACGCAGCCTGCCGATCTCAACCTCCTCGTAGGAGCGACGATACGCGCCCTGCGCACCGACGATAACGGGCGCGTGCGCCTCCGTCTGCAAGGTCCAGACGGCTCCAACTTCGAGCTTCCGCTGGCTCGCTTGGAGCTTCTACTCACCCTCGAAAGCCTCGGACAAGAAGCCACAGGAGACGGCGCTGCCGACCAAGGTGACGGCCAAGCCGGGACGGGCCACGACTTCGATGCGCCGCTTCCGACGCTCATGGTGACGCCGCAGCCGTAGCGGGCTTAGAGCGCGACCAGCACGAGCGCCACCAGCGCACTCACAATGCCGGCGGCGATGGTCATGGTGTGGATGGCGCGCTGGACGGGGGGCGTGGTGGTGCGGTAGGCCATGGACTCAAGGGGGGTAACGCCAAAGTTACAGATTGCGCCTCCTCGGCACAATGGAACCGCTTCCTCGTGGGTGAACAAAATGTGAATGTGAAGGCGAAAGTCTGCGAATGAGAGGGATTTGATCGGTTGTTAGGAGATGTGCGGGATTCCAGACGTGCTTTCTGCCGGCACGGCCCCAGATGACCCTGACTACCTTGCTCTCCCGTTTACCTCTTGCCATGTCTGCCTTCCGCCGAATTGTACCCTTCCTCGTGCTGCTCGTGGCCTCGACCTCGTGCGCACGGCCCGCCGCGTTTCCTGCCGCCGCCGATCCGGTGGAGGCCCGCCGCGGCATGGTGGTGTCGGCCCACCCGGAAGCGTCGAAGGCAGGGCTGGAGATCCTGCGCGCAGGCGGCAACGCCGTCGATGCGGCGGTGGCGACGGGTTTCGCGCTCGCCGTCACGTTCCCTGTGGCCGGCAACCTCGGCGGTGGCGGCTTCCTCGTGCTCCGCCAACCCAACGGCGCGGCCACGACCTACGACTACCGCGAGAAGGCGCCTGCTGCGGCCACGCGCGACATGTACCTCGACGCCGAGGGCAACTTCGTGCCGCAGCGCAGCCAAGAAGGCCATCTCGCCAGCGGCGTGCCGGGGTCGGTGGACGGTATGCTCGCCGCCCACGCCCGCCACGGTCGGTTGCCGCTCGCCCGCGTGCTGGCCCCCGCCATCCGCCTCGCCGAGCAAGGGTTTGCACTCACCCGAGGCGACGCGGCGATGTTCAACGGCTACCGCACCACGTTTCTGCGTTTCCCTTCCACCCGCAAGTACTTCGTCAAGCCCGACACGAGCGACTATGTGGCCGGCGAGCGCTTCCGCCAGCGCGACCTTGCCGCCACGCTCCGCCGCATCGCCGCGCAGGGCCGCAACGGCTTCTACACGGGTCGAACGGCCCGCCTCATCGCCGAAGAAATGCAGCGTGGCGGCGGACTGATCACCGAGGCCGACCTTGCCGCGTACCGCAGCGTCGAGCGTGCGCCCGTAATCGGCACCTACCGCGGGCGGCGGGTGATCACGATGGGGCCGCCGTCGTCGGGCGGCGTCGCGCTCGTCCAGCTGCTCAACGCCGTCGAGCCGTACGACCTGTCCGCGATGGGCTGGAACAGTTCGGCGACGGTTCACCTGATGGGCGAGGCGATGCGGCGCGTCTACGCCGACCGTGCCGAGTTTCTGGGCGATCCGGACTTCGTGCGCGTGCCCATCGCCGAACTCACGGCCAAGCCGTACACGTTGCGCCGGATGCAGTCGTTCAACCCGCAACGCGCCGATTCCAGCGCCCGCACAACCTTCGGCGATCCGTACGCGTCGGAATCGTCGGAAACGACGCACTTCTCGGTGGTCGACAACGACGGACAGGCCGTGTCGGTGACGACGACGATCAACGGCGGCTTCGGCAACTACGTCGTGGTGGACGGTGCGGGGTTCTTCCTCAACAACGAGATGGACGATTTCTCGGCCAAGCCGGGCGTGCCCAACATGTTCGGGTTGGTCGGCAACGAGGCCAACGCCATCGTGCCGGGCAAGCGGATGCTCTCGTCGATGACGCCGACCATCGTGGAAGACGAGCAGGGACGGTTGGAGATGATCGTCGGCACCCCCGGCGGAAGCACGATCATCACGACGGTCTTCCAGGTGATGCTCAACGTGTACGCGCACGGGATGAACATCCAAGAGGCGGTGGCTGCGCCGCGCGTGCACCACCAGTGGCTTCCGGACGTGCTACGGGCCGAGCGGTTCGCGCTCCAGGCCGACACCCGCACCGCGCTCGAAGGCCGGGGCTGGACGGTGGTCGAGGGCGGGCAATGGGGGCGCGCCGATGCCATTTTGGTGGCCTACGACCGCTACGAGACGGGCGTCGATCCGTCGGGTCTCGATCCGATCCGGCGGCAGACGCTGGGGCGGATGTACCTCGGTGGGGCCGATCCGCGCGGCGAAGACACGGCGTTGGGGTATTGAAGACGGTTGCGGGCTGCCATCCGCTTCATCCCGCCCGCATGGCCCGCAGCGCCGTGACCACGACGTAAAGCCCGACAGCGGTGACGAAGATGCCGAAGCCGAGGCGAAGCTGGGCGGCAGGCAGCCGGTTGGCGATTTTCGCCCCGACATACGACCCGGCGAACATCGTCGCGGCAATCACAACCGCCGCTTTCCAGTCTACGTTGCCCGCGCGGTTGTATTCGAGCACCGCCGCAAGGCCGATGGGTGGAAGCAGGATGGCGAGGCTGGTTCCGGTGGCGCGGTGCTGCGAGTAGCCCAGCCAGAACACGAGTGCGGGCACGATCAGGATGCCGCCGCCAATGCCGAAAAGCCCAGAGACGACGCCGGCGATGGAGCCGATCGCAAACAACTGGAGGAAGGAGGATACGTCCATAGCCTTTAGGGAGGATGTTGGTTGCGGAATCGCTGCTTTTCGACCATCCGGACGATGAGCGCGTCGGCGAGGGCCGCGGGGACGTCCGAAGCGGAAAGGGCGTCGGCGAGGTCGCGTTCGCGCACGTCCACGCGGTAGAGCAAGGCTAAGAGGCGGTGGCGATCGGCGGCCAGCATCGCCGCGACGCGCTCGCGCAGCCACGCCCGCAGCGCCGCCTCGTCGGCGATCGCTGCGGGCAGGGGGCCAAAAGCGTCGGGTAGCGCAGGAAGCTGCTCCACCGTCACCGCACGTTGTTGGAGCGGTCGTAGTCGAGCGAGCGCCCGTCCGGGTCGATTTCCACCTTCGTAACCGTGCCGGGGACGTTGAGCGTGTACGTCGGGTGCGGCCAGCCCCACGCGGGCGCAACCGTCCACGACGCAGGCACGGCCTTCGCGCCGAACATCTCGCCCGTCGGGATCGTCACCATCCGCGTCGATCCGTCGGCCATCGTCACGCGCACGTCGAGCGGGAAGAACAGGTCGCCGACACGTTTGAGCCGCACCGTGGACTGGCTGTTCGTCGTGCCGACCGAGTCGACCGCGTAGTCCATCCGGCGGGTGGTTTGGGTGAGTTGCCAGAAGAACCAGTCGAGTTGGACGCCGCTCTCTTCCTCCATCACCCGCTCGATATCGGCGGGCTGCGGGTGGCCAAGGCGGAATTCGCGGAAGTAGCGGTGGAGACCCCGGTCGCGCACGTCGTCGCCAAGGACGAGGCCGAGTTGTTCGAGAATCATTTCGCCGCCCATGTACGACGCCACCGAGTAGAAGCGGTTGGTCGGGAAATGGTCGGAGGGGGTAGAAATGGGCACAGCGCCGGGCATGCCGAGGTACTGGACGATGGCCTGCGTGGCGGCGCGGTGGTCTTCGGGCTTGCCGTCGAGGCGGTTTTCGAGTGCCGTCGTGATGAACTCGGTGAAGCCTTCGTCCATCCACGCGTAATCGCTCTCGTTGGAGCCGAGCATGCCGTAGAACCACATGTGCGCCGTCTCGTGAATCGTGACGCCCCGGAGCTGCCCGGCCTGCCGTCCGCCGGTGATGAGCGTGATCATCGGGTACTCCATCCCGCCGTCGCCGCCCTGCGCCACCGTCATCTGCGGCCATGCGTACGGCCCGACGCGCTCGCCGAAGTAGGACAGGATGTTGCGCATCAGCTCGGCTTGCGAGGCGTAGCCGGGCGCGGCGTCGGGCTGGTAGAGCAGGTGGACCTTCACGCCACCCGGCCCGTCGTGGGCCTCGTGGATGTAGTCGCGGTCGGCCACCCACGCGAAGTCGTGGACGTTCTCGGCGCGGAAGCGCCAGGTGCGCATGCCGTTGGTGGCCGGGGCAACCCGTGCGCCGCGGGACTCGTAGCCCTTGCCGATTTCGTTCGGGTTTTGGAGCACGCCCGACGCGCCGAGCGTGTAGGCATCGGGAATGGTGATGTTGACGTTGAACGTCCCAAACGGCGCGTAGAATTCGCGTCCGATGTACGGGTCGGCATGCCAGCCTCGGGCGTCGTACATCGCCAGTTTCGGGTACCACTGCGTCATCGAAAAGTCGATGCCTTCGGCGCTGTTGGCCCCGCTGCGGCGCGTTTGCAGCGGCACGCGGCTGTTGAAGGCCATGTCGAACGTGGCCGTGCCGCCCGGAGGAATGGGGCGGGCGAGGGTGGCCTTGAGCATCGTGTCGTAGACCTCGAAGGTCAGCGGCGTGCCGTTTTGCGTGAGCCGTTGGACGCGGTGGTAGCCGGTTTGCTCGGGCGTGTAGTTGAAGATCTTCGGCACCACCCGCCGGTCGGGGTCGGGCAGATGGCGGTTGCGTTCGGCCATCTGCGAGCGCTGGTCGAAGGCGTTGAAGTAGAGGTGGTAGAAGACGTGCCGGAGTGTGTCGGGGCTGTCGTTGGTGAGCGTCAGTCGCTGCGTGCCGGAAAACGTCGTCTGCGGCGCGTCCATCCGGATATCCATGTCGTAGGCGACGCGGAGCGTGCCGTCGGAGGCGACCGTCGGCGCGGCGGTGCGGGCGGTTGCGGTACGGGACGAAGTGCGCTGCGGGCGCTGGGCCACGGCAGGAAGGGCCAGCGGCAGGACGAGGGCCGCGGCGAGGGTCAGACGAAGCGTGCGGGTCATAGGTTGGCGGTTGCAGGTGCGAAAGACGTCGCCCAATCTAACCGCACGGACGGACGTTTCGTACCTCCCAGCCGCCCAAGGCTGCCGAATCGGCCCGAGGAACCGTAAAGGCCGCGCAAGCCACGGCGTGCCGTATGTTCCGCCAACCAAGCACGGTTCTGTTATGACCAAAGCCGACATCGTTGAACGCATCGCCCACGCGACCGGCCTGACCCGCGTCGAGACGGAGGCGGTGGTGGAAGGCTTTATGGTGTGCGTCCACGACGCGCTGGCGTCGGGGCAGGGCGTCGAACTGCGCGGCTTCGGTGCCTTCCGCGTCCAGGAGCGCGCGCCCCGCGTCGCCCGCAACCCATCGACGGGAGAAGTCGTTGACGTGCCTGCCCGCCGCGTGCCCGTCTTTCGGCCTGCGCGGGAACTCCGCCTCGCCGTGGACGATGCCGTCGCGCACGACCCGGACGACGACGACGCCGTCTGACCCGTTTTCTCTCTTCGATGCCCGATTCTTCGACCGTGTGCCCTGCCTGCGGCGCACGCCTTGCCGACGATGCCTCGGCCTGCGACCTCTGCGGCCACGACCTCGCCCTTCCCACCGACGACGAATTGCTCGACGAGTCGGTCGATATCGATCCGCCGGGCTTGCGCGACATCGCCTATCAACCCGCTGCGCCTCGCGCCGTCTTCTGCAACGCGTGCGGCCACGCCAATCCGTCGGGCGCGAAGTTCTGTTCGCAATGCGGCACGGCGTTGCAGCGCTCTTCCGCCGCCGCGTTGGAGGCGCCGCGCCCCGAGCGCGTAAAACCTGCGGGACTGGATGTGCCGACGGGCACGCGGCTGTGGGCGATGGTGGGCGGCGCGGCGCTGCTGGTGGCCGGGCTGTTTGCGCTGCGGGCCGTTCGGCACGACGCGCCGGTGACGAGCGCCAGCGGCGGAGCGGGGCCTGTGGCCACCGCGCCCGCCAGCGGCGGGGCCGCCAACCCGTCCGCCCCGCCAGAGGGGCAAAGTCTGGCCCCGACGGGCGAACTGACCACGCTCACGCCCGCCCAAACCCAACAACTCGACTCGCTGCGACGCGTCGTCGACGGCCTGAGCGGTACGGCCCAAACCGGCAAACGCCGCGAACTGGCACGCCTTCAGTACGCCTTTGGCCGTCCCGACGAAGCCGGGCAGACGATGGAGGCCGTGGCTGCCGCGTCCAACGACGTCAAAGACTGGCGCAGCGCGGGCGACTTCCTCTACCAGTGGATGGAGACGCTGCCCGAAGACCAGCGCGGGCCGTCGGCGGCGCGCACCATCGCGGCCTACGAGGCGGTGCTGGCGAAAGAAGACGGCGACCTCGACAGCCGCACCCGTCTGGGCTGGGCGTCGCAGTACGCAGGCGACAACCCAATGCGGGCCGTTCTGGAGACTCAAGCCGTACTGCAAGCGGACTCCAATCATGTCGGTGCCAACTACAACCGCGCGTTCTTGCTGCTCAAGATTGGACGGACGGACCAAGCCCTCGCACAACTCCGGAAGGTGCAGCGCCTTGCCGGGGCCGAGAGCGCCTTAGGGCGGCAGGCCGCCGAATTGACGCAGGCCATCGAACAGCAACAGGGCGCAGCCTCGCAATGAGGCCGTAGATTCGCCGTACCCTTTCCGCCCGTTGCCATGCCGGCCCGATTCACGCCCGAAGACCTTGCCGCCATCCAAGATGCGGTGGCGGCTGCCGAACGCCAAACCTCCGGCGAGTTCGTCGTGGCGGTGACGCCGCAAAGCGACACGTACCCGGAGGTGCTGTGGAAAGCGGCCACGCTCGGTACGGTGCTGGGGCTGGCGGCGGTGCTGGCCTACGACCTGCTCTACAGCGGCTGGGGCGTGACGTGGCTGCACCGGGCGTGGGGCGCCTCGGTGGTGGTGGCCGGGTGCGCGGCCCTGCTGGTGGCGCTGAGTTTTGCGTCGCGCGGTTTTCGAAGGATGCTGATCGGGCCTGCCCGGCTGGAAGCTGCCGCGCACCACCGCGCCCTCCAAACGTTCTCCTCCGAAAAAGTCTACGCTACCCGCCGCCATACCGGCGTACTGCTCTTCCTCTCGCTCTTCGAACATCGCATCGAAGTGTTAGCCGACGAGGGCATCTCGAAGGTCGTCCCGCCCGAGAAGTGGGGCGACATCGTGGCGCTCATCCGCCGGGGCGTCCTCGAAGACCGCGTGCCGATGTCGGTTGCCGAGGCCATCGCGCTCTCCGGCACGCTTCTCGCCGAAGCCGACCTCCCGCCCGAGGCCGACGATACCAACGAGCTTCCCAACACGCTGCGCATCTTGCCATGATCGCCGCGCAAGCCGAACGCTTGCACCTGCGCCGCATCGCGCTCGACGATGCGCCGTTCGTGCTCGACTTGCTCAACGCGCCGTCGTTTGTTTTTGGCATTGGCGACCGGGGCGTGCGCACGCTCGACGACGCCCGCGCCTACATCCAAACGCGGTTTCTGGATGTGTACGAGGCGTACGGGCTGGGGATGTACGCCGTTGTGCTGGCCGACGGAACGCCCATCGGCCAATGCGGCTTGGTGAAGCGCGGCGACGATGCGCCCGTCGAGCTGGGCTACGCGCTGCTGCCCGCCAACGAAGGACACGGCTACGCCCGCGAGGCGGCCCGCGCCGCGCTTGTCCACGCCCGTCGCTTGGGTTTGACGGCGCTGGATGCCGTCGTGCTGCCCGCGAACGGTCGGTCGGTGCGGTTGCTGCACGACCTCGGCTTCGAGCGGGTCGGCGAGACGACGTTGCCGGGAGACGATGCGGTGCTGGATCGGTACCGGGTGGGGCTTTAGGCGCGGGCATAGGTAGGACGAGATCGAGGCATCGCCGCGCTTCATCGCGAACACGCAGCGGCGGGTGGGATGGAGCGATGAGACGCCCCGGTGGGGCGTCTCTACAACCCCGTGGCGTTTTCATTCGCCGTTCGCCGTCCGGGCATCGACGTTTGCGTACCTTTCAGGCTTCCCTGCTCCCGCGACCGTCGCGGGGGCTGCACTTCCATCCACAGGGACACCCACAATGCCCGAACTTTTTCATACGTACGAGCTGACGTACCTCGTCAACGCCGTGCTGAGCGAAGACCAGGCCAAGAGCCTTGCCGAGCGCTACGACACCTACATCACCGAGAACGGAGGCAAGATCCTCGGCTCGAACGCGTGGGGCAGCCGCCGCCTCGCCTACCCGATCGCCAAGAAGCGCAACGCCTTCTACTTCAACGTCTTCTTCGAAGCGCCGGGCCGCGTGATTCAGCGTCTCGAGCGCGCCCTCGAAATCGAGGACGACGTGCTGCGCTACCTCACGATCCGCCACGAAGCGAAGAGCCTCAAGGCCTACCAAGCCAGCCCCGAGGCCATGTCCCGCGTCAACGGCGACGGCGAACTCCTTTCCGGTCGCGACGACTAAACGCGAGTCGGAGGTTGGCCGCGGGTCGTTGTCCGAGACGAGGTTTTCTGCTCGTCTGACGACAACCCGCTTTCCAAGCCGCCACCCGTCGTCCCACCTTCTTAGCCTACCAGTTTTCAATGGCCAACGAACCGCAGGAGGGCCTCGACCTCTCCAAGATCACCTACGTCGACTACAAGAACGTAGACCTGCTCAAGCGTTTCCTCAACGAACAAGGCATGCTCATGCCGCGGCGCGTCTCCGGCGTCTCCGCCGAGTTCCAGCGTCAGCTTACCCGCGCCGTCAAGCGCGCCCGGCACCTGGCGCTGCTTCCGTTCGCTGCCGACACCGTTCGATAACCTTTCGCCCCACCTTCCGATGAACGTCATCCTTCTCCAGGACGTGGACAACCTCGGCCATTCGGGCGAGGTCGTTACCGTCAAGAACGGGTACGCCCGCAACTACCTCATCCCGCGGGGTTACGCGCTGCAAGCCACCGCCGGCCTGCTTCGCGCCAAGCAGGAAGAAACCCGTCAGCAGGGCAAGAAGATCGCTGCCGAAGCCGAGAAAGCCCGCCAGACGGCGGCTGCGCTCGAAGCCGTTACCCTCCGCATTGTGGTGCGCACGGGCGACGAAGGCCGCCTCTTTGGCTCGGTTACGCCCCACATGCTTGCCGACGCGCTTGCCGCCGAAGGCTTTACGGTGGATCGCCGCCGCATTGCCCTCGACCAAGACGTCAAGACGACGGGCGAGTACACGGCCACGGCCAAGCTGCACAGCGATGTGTCGGCCACGGTCAAGGTCGAAGTGGTGGGCGAAGACGCCTAAGCGCTTCCCCAAGGCTTCGCCAAACCAACCGCGCAGGCGGTCGTTACCCGGGGTAGCGACCGCCTGCCTGTTTTTGCCGATGTTCCGCACGTTGATGCTTTTGGCCGCGCTGCTGGTCGGTGTTGGCCGCGCGCACGCCCAAGTGGGCGCTCTTGGTAATCCGCTGGGAGGGGCCGCTCCGATGCAACGCCCGGAGCAGATCGTGCGCTGGACGGCGGAGGTGACGAACGGGAGGACACCCGAACTGCACCTCGACGCGACGGTCGCCGATGGCTGGAAGGTGTACGCCCTCGATAGCCCGCCGCCGTCGCCGCCGCTCGTCGTCACGCCCGTGCTACCGCCGGGCGTGGAGGCGACAGGGCCTGCGGTGCACCGCACGGAGCCGAAGACCACGTTCGACCCCAACTTCCAAGCGAACGTTCGGTCGTTTGAACACGCCGTGGCTGTGGCCGTGCCGCTGCGGGGCGTACGGACGGGGCAGACGGTGGGGGCGGATGTGCGGTTCACCACGTGCAGCGACCGCATCTGCCTGCCGCCCAAGACGGTGCGGGTGGAGGCGACGGTTCCGGAGATGCCAAGCGAGCCGCCTCCCATCGCCGAGCCTCCCCAAACGCCGACGGAAGCACCGACGGTGGGCGCGGAAGCATCGCCTTCGGTAGTCGATTCCACGGCTTTGCCCGGCCCGGCATTACCCGACACGTCATCGCCCGACTCCGTCGCGGTCGATACGGAAGGTGCTGCGTCGTTGCCTGCGCCCACGACTTCGGCGACCGGGGCCACCGAATCGCCGTTTTCGCTGTCGTTTCTGCTGTTGGCCGTTGGGGCCGGGCTGGCGGCGCTGCTGACGCCGTGCGTCTTCCCGATGCTGCCGCTCACGGTGTCGTTTTTCGCCCGCGAGGCCGAAGGCGACCGCTCGAAAGCCGTGCGGCAGGCGCTGCTTTACGGTGCGGCCATCGTGGGGACGTACACGTCGTTTGGCTTGCTGCTCGCGGCGGCGTTGGGTGCTGGCGGGGCGGGGCGCATCGCGGCCAACCCGTGGGTGAACGTGCTCATCGGCACGCTGTTCGTTGCGTTCGGCCTCTCGCTGATGGGGTTGTTTGAACTGCGGTTGCCCGCGCGGCTGGTGAACCGGGTAGACGGGGCGAGCCGCCAAGCCTCGGGTGTGGCCGGGCCGCTGTTGATGGGCCTGACGCTCACGCTCGTCGCGTTCTCGTGTACCGTGCCGTTTGTTGGGGCGTTGCTGGCGGCGGCGGCGCAGGGCGCGTGGCTTCGCCCGGTCGTTGGGATGCTCGTGTTCAGCCTCACCTTCGCCGCGCCGTTTGTGCTGCTGGCGCTGTTTCCGCACGCTCTCCAGCGGCTTCCCCGCGCCGGCTCGTGGATGCGGACGGTGGCCGTCACGCTCGGTTTCGTCGAGATCGCGGCGGCGCTCAAATTCCTGTCGTCCGCCGATTTGGTGTGGGGATGGGGCGTCTTCACCCGCCCGGTCGTGATCGTGCTGACGGTGGCGCTGTTCGTCGTGGCCGGGCTGTACCTGCTCGGCTTGGTGCGAATGGACGACGCTGACGAGGAGCGACGGACGGTTGGGGTAGGGCGGCTGGCGTGGGGCGTGGCATTTCTTGCGACGGCCCTGTACCTCGTCCCCGGACTTTTGGGGGCCAACTTGGGTTGGTTCGATGCGTACCTGCCGCCGCGCCGCGCCACCGATTTCTCCCTGACCGCTTCGGGGCAGCCCTCGCACGACGCGGGGTGGATCGTAGGCCAAGACGGCATCGCGCAAGCCCTTGCCGAAGCGAAGGCGACGGGCAAGCCGGTCGTGATCGATTTCACCGGCTACACCTGCACCAACTGCCGGTTTATGGAAGCCAACGTCTTCCCCCAACCGGCGGTGGCGGCGGCGTTCGAGCGGTTCGTGCGACTCCGGCTCTACACCGACGATGCCGTCGAGGGCGAGGCGCTGCAACGCTACCAACTCGAAACGACCGGCACCGTGGCGCTGCCCACCTACGCGCTGCTCTCGCCCGACGGTCGGCTGATCGGGGTGCACAGCGGCCTCGCGTCGGCAGACGAGTTCGCCGCGTTCCTGTCCCGCGCCCTCTGAACCACCCTGTCAGGGTCGGCAACCCTGACAGGGTGGTTGGCCGTCAGAACCTCCGGCCTGCCGCGTCGGTTGACGCACAAAAGCGCTTCCAACGTTCCTTTTTCTCCGCATCCTTCTCCTCGTTTTATGTCCGACGTTTTCCTCGTCTCAGCCGTTCGCACGCCCATTGGCCGCTTCGGCGGTTCGCTCAAAGACCATTCGTCCGTCGATCTGGCCGCCGTGGCGATGAAGGCCGCCCTCGAACGCGGCGGCGTCTCGGGCGCTGACCTCGATTTCTACGTCTTCGGCAACGTGCTGCGTGCCGGGCAGGGGCAGCTTGTCCCGCGTCAGGCGGCTATCCAAGCGGGCATCCCCAACGAGGTGGACGGCCTCCAACTCGACATGGTCTGCTCGTCGGGGATGATGGCGGTGATGAACGCCGCCGCGCTCATCAAGGCGGGCGACGCCGACCTGATCCTCGCAGGCGGCACCGAGTCGATGACCAACACCGGCTTTTACGTTGGCAGCGGCGCGCGTTGGGGCTTCAAGTACCTCGGCCAGCCCGAAGCCTTCACCGACGTGATGCAGCGCGATGGCCTCTCCGACCCGTTCACCGGCGAGGCGATGGGCGTGCAGGCCGACCGCGTCGCCAAGGAGCACGGCGTCGCCCGCGAAGACATCGACGCCGTGGCCGCCGAGTCCCACCGCCGCGCCGCCGAGGCGCACGCCAAGGGCGCGTTTACCGACGAGATTGTGCCGGTGGAGTACCGCGACCGCAAGGAGACGAAGACGCTCGTCGTGGACGAGGGCATCCGCGAGGGCACAACCGCCGAAAGCCTCGGCGCGCTGCGCCCGGCGTTCGGGAAAGACGGCGTGCTCACCGCCGGATCGTCGTCGCAGATTTCCGACGGCGCGTCGGCGATTCTCGTGGCCAGCGCCGAAGCGGTACAAAAGCACGGCCTCACGCCCATCGCCAAACTGTCGGGCGGCGCGTGGCACGCGGGCGAGCCGTGGCGCTTCCCCGAAGCGCCCATCCCGGCGGCGCAAAAACTGCTCGGCAAGCTCGGCCTGTCGGTGCAGGACATCGACCTGTTCGAGAACAACGAGGCGTTCGCGCTCAACAACGTGCTGTTCACCCGGATGCTCGGCGTGTCGCCCAACGCGCTGAACGTGCACGGCGGGGCCGTGGCGCTCGGGCACCCGATCGGGGCCAGCGGGGCACGGATCGTCACGACGCTCGCGCACGCGCTTCGCACGCACGGCAAGCAGCGCGGCCTCGCCGCCATCTGCCACGGCACCGGCGGCGGCACCGCCGTGGTCATCGAACGCGTCTAACACGACGCTTGTTGGTGTATCTTGCGGACGGCTCGATGCTTCGGGCCGTCCGCTTTTTTATGTACCGCCCATGCGCATCGGCTGGATCGTTGTCTTCGTGTTGGCCGTTGCGACGGCGCAGGCGCAAACGCCCGACACGCTCGGGCAGCGCGCCAACCTTCCGCAGGTGCTCGAACGCGTTGCGCCGGTCTTGCCCGACACCTCCACGGTGCAAGGCTCCGTGGGCCTTACGGTCTTTGTGGATACACTCGGCCGCCCGGTGCGTGTGCGCGTGAACACGCCGCTGCGCCCGGACGCCGACAGCGCGGCGGTGCGTGCCGTGCGGCAGTGGCGGTTCTCCCCGGCGCAAAACGCAACCGGGGAGGCCATCGGCGGAATGGCACGGGTCGCGTTGGTGTTTACGCCTCGGCAGCCTCGTCCGCCGCTTCCGGATTGGGCGAAAGGCTTTGAAAGCCGCCCCCGTCTCGTCTTTCCCGTGGCACTTGGCAGCCTCGACGCCAGAAGGGAATGGATGACCACGGAAGACGGGTGCCGCGAGGTTGGGATGCCCGCCCGGCGTTCCGGTTCCAACCCCGAATACCCCGACCAACTTCGACGTGCAGGGCGCGAGGGGCAGGTATTGATTGCTACGCGGTTGGACGAGCGCGGACGGGTGGTTGAAGCGCAGGTGGCGGAGCACGACGACCCGGACTTCGAGGAGGTCTCGCTGCGAGCCGTGCGGTCGTGGCGATTCTCACCGGCAACTTGCGACGGTCAGCCGGTGTCCTCCGCGATGCTTATCCCCGTCCGGTTTCGCACGCGTGGCGGAACCGGAATTCGTGGCCGTTTCTGATCGTTCCCGTTACAGCAGCGCGGCGACGCCCGGAAGCGTCTTGCCTTCCAAAAACTCCAGCATCGCGCCGCCGCCGGTGGAGACGTGCGTGAGGGCGTCTTCGTAGCCGCCTTCGGCCACCGCCGCGACCGAGTCGCCGCCGCCCACGACGGTCATCGCGCCGGACTTGGTGGCGTCTACGAGCGCTTTGGCCACGGCCATCGTGCCGCGCGCAAAGGGCTTCATCTCGAACACGCCCATCGGGCCGTTCCAGACGACGGTCTTGGCGTCCACGACGATTTCGCGGTAGGCATCGACGGTCTTGGGGCCGATGTCGAGGGCCATCCAGCCCTCGGGGATCTCGTCTACGATCTGTGTGGCGGCATCTTCGGCGAACCGATCGGCCACGACGTGATCGACCGGCAACTTCAACTTGCCGCCTGCACCGTCGTAGAGCGCCTTCGCTACGTCGAGCTTGTCGTCTTCCACCTTGCTGGCTCCGACGTTGTGGCCGAGGGCTTTGAGGAACGTGTAGGCCATCGCCCCGCCGATGAGCACGGCGTCGCAGCGGGCGAGCAGGTTTTCGATGACGCCGATTTTGTCCGACACCTTCGCCCCGCCGACGATGCCGACGAACGGGCGCTCGGGGCTGCCGAGCAGGGCGCTCAGGCTTCGAACCTCTTTCTCCATCAGCGGGCCGAGGGCGGCCACCTTGACGTGCTTCACCACGCCTTCGGTGGAGGCGTGGGCGCGGTGGGCCGAGCCAAAAGCGTCGTTGACGTAGATGTCGGCGAGGGCGGCCATCTGCCGGGCGAGGGCGTCGTCGTTCTGCTCCTCGCCGGGGTAGAAGCGCGTGTTTTCCAGCACGAGCACCGAGCCGTTGGGCTGGGCATCCACTTCGGCGACAAGCTCGTCGGAGCCGATGGCGGCGGTGGTGAACGTGACGGGCGCGTCGATCAACTCGGCCAGACGGTCGGCGGCGGCGCGGAGGCTGTACTTCGGATCGGGGCCGTTCTTGGGCCGTCCGAAGTGCGACATCAAGATCGCCTTTCCGCCCGCATCGGCGATGGTTTGGACGGTGGCGAGGGCCGCGCGGATGCGCGTGTCGTCGGCGATGACGTCGCCGTCCATCGGCACGTTGAAGTCGACGCGCACCAGCACGCGCTGGCCGTGGAGATCGAGGTCGCTCAGGGTTTTCATCGGAAGAGAGTAGGGGGCTTCCGATGACACGCCAAGGCGGGGCAGACGATCCGCGTTCAGCAGGCTTTGGATGCGGTGTCGGGGCTGGGCAGGCCGTGCGCGATTCCGATGGTCTGTTGCCATCCTTCGCCGCGCACCACGAGCGTGTAGTCGCCAGCGGGCAGGTCGTGCAGCGTGAGCGGCAACATCGTGGCGATGCCGGGCGGCACGCGAACGGGGGCAGGCGTGGCGACGAGGCGTTGGTGGCGGTTGTAGAGCGCCAGATGTACCGTTTGCTCGTACTCGACGCCCGCCGAGATTTGCGGTTGCCCTTCGAGGGTGCACTCTCGGAGCATCGTCACCCAGCCAGGAGGACGGGCCGACACGCGCACGTCAACGGGGGCAGAGATGGATCTGCCGAGGGCTGTGCGCATGCCTACGCGGAAGCGGAAGCGCCCAGGCGGCATGTCGTGCAGGTTGAAGGCATAGGCCATAGCGCTGCTGGCCGGGACGGCGGCGTAGGGGTACCACGCATCGGGGGCGCGCGCGGTGGTGTCTTGCCATTCCACGAAAAAGCCTTGTGGCGTGGTATCGGCGCAAATAGACCACCGCAGCTGCACTTCGCCAGGGGCGAGCAGGAAAGCGTCGACCACGGGGGGCAGCGGGGTTGCGGTGTACGCCATGGGTGGACGGTGGGGACTTCCAGACCGTTCGGCCCGGGAGGTGCGGAACACCGACGGGAACGCTGCCGAGAGCGAGCGTGACGTAATCGAGTTGGGGCGCATCGGAGCGGGAGGAACTGCCCTACCGCAGACACCAACAAGCGTGCCACGCGCTTTCGTTCTCGTTTTGTCCCGTCGCCACCCGTATTTTTCCCGCACACCCGTCGACTTGCCCGTCTCGCCTTGGAAGCCTCTACCGACCACCTGCTCGCCCTCCGCGACGCCCTTCGCACCCGTATCCGCGGCGAGCTTCGCCTCGACGCGCTCACCCGTGGCCTCTACGCCACCGACGGTTCGATGTATCAGAAGATGCCGCTCGGCGTCTTTTTTCCACGCTCGGCAGAGGATGTGCAGGCGCTCGTCGAAGAGACAAGCCGACTGGGCTTGCCGATTCTGCCGCGCGGCGGAGGCTCGTCTCTGGCCGGGCAGACGGTGAACGCGGCGGTCGTGATGGACTTCTCGCGGACCATGAACGAGGTCGTGCAGATCGACCCGGAACGCCGCATCGCCACCGTCCAGCCCGGCCTCGTGCTCGACACGCTCAGCCGCGCCCTCGCCCCCCATGGATTGATGGTTGGGCCGGATCCGGCATCGTCGTCGCGGGCCACCCTCGGCGGGATGTGCGGCAACAACTCCACCGGAACGCATTCGATCTGGTACGGCAACATGCTGCACCACGTCGCGGCGATGCGCGTGATCCTCGACGACGGCTCGGCGGCGCTGTTCTCGGACGTGCCCGACGACGTATGGACGCAGCAGATGAAGCGCTCCGGTCGTGAAGGCGAGGTTTACCGCGGCCTCGACGCGCTCGTGCGCTCTCGGTCGGAGATCATCCGGCGAGGCACGGCCCGGCACTGGCGGCGCAACTCCGGGTACCGGCTCGAACAACTCCTCGGCGCGGACGCGGGGCCGTTTGCCGGCGGCCCCGGTGGCGGCGTCCAGCCCGTGCGCAACCTCGCACGGCTGCTCTGCGGCTCCGAAGGAACGCTGGCCGTCACGACCGAAATCGATGTGCAACTCGTCGAGAAGCCCAAGCACACGGCCCTCGGCGTGGCGCACTTCGCCGACCTCGACACCGCGCTCCGGGCCGTGCCCGCCATCTTGGAGACCAACCCGTCGGCGGTCGAACTCTTCGACGACTACGCGATTCGCGCCGCCCGCAACAGCCCGGGCTTCGGCATGCGGATGGACTGGGTGCAGGGCGACCCCGGCGCGGTGCTCATGACCGAATACTTCTGCGAAAACGACGCCGAGGGCGAGGCCAAGCTTGACACCCTTCGCCAGAGGCTAAGCGCGGGTGTGGGCGGATACTACGACCTGTTCGCCAGCATCGACCCGGTACAGATCGCCAAGGTGTTTTCGGTGCGCAAGGAAGGCCTCGGCATCATCATGTCCGCCCGTGGCGACCTCAAGCCCATCGCCTTCATCGAAGACGCGAGCGTGCCGCCCGAGCACCTCGCCGACTACATCGCCGCGCTCAAGAAGGTGCTCGCCGACACAAACACGCCGGTGGCGCTCTACGCGCACGCCAGCGCAGGATGCCTGCACGTCCGCCCGTTCATCAACCTCAAAGACGCCGCCGAGGTCGAGAAGATGGCCTACATCGCCGAGGCGTCGATGGAATTGGTGCGCGACTTTGGCGGCACGGTGTCGAGCGAGCACGCCGACGGCCTCGCTCGTTCGTGGCTCAACCCCGGTCTGCTTGGGCCGGAGCTGTACGCGGCCAATGTGGACGTGAAACGCCTCTTCGATCCCCAAAACCGCCTCAACCCGGGCAATGTGGTGGAGGCTGGGCCGATGACCGAGCCGTTGCGTGTGGGGCCGGGCGACGTGCTGACGGTGCCGCCCACCCGACTCGATTGGAGCGCCGAGGGCGGCTTTGCCGCGGCCGTCGAACAGTGCAACGGCAACGGCGCGTGCCGCAAGCTCGACGCGGGGGTGATGTGCCCAACGTACATGGCCACGCGCGACGAGCAGCACACCACGCGGGGCCGTGCCAACGCCCTCCGCCTCGCGATGACAGGCGATTTGCCCGGCGGCGTCGCCTCGGACGATGTGGCGGCGGCGATGGATTTGTGCGTGCAGTGCAAGGCGTGCAAGACCGAGTGCCCGAGCAACGTGGACATGGCGCGGATGAAGACGGAGTGGCTCGCGATGCGCCACGACGAGAAATCGCCGAGCCTGCGCACCCGGCTGTTTGCCCGCCAGCCGCAGCTGGCCCGGCGGCTGCCCAAGGCGATGCGTCGCATCGCGTCGTGGTCGATGCGCAACAAGGTGTTCCGCGCCCGAATGGCGGCACTCGGCATGGCCACGAGCCGCGAGCTACCGGGGTTTGCTCCGCAGACGTTTACCGAGTGGTTTGCCACGCAATCGTGGCGCACAGCCAGCGCCGACGGCAAGCCGGAGGTCGTGATCTTCGCCGACACGTTCAACAACTACAACCACCCGGAGGTCGCGATGGCAGCGGCCCGCGTGCTCGACCGGCTCGGCTATCGTGTGCTCGCCTCGTCGGAGAAGGCGTGCTGCGGGCGTCCGCTGCTGTCCAAGGGCTTCGTCGATGCGGCGCGGAAGGAGGCGAAAAACGCCCTCGCCCGCCTGATCGACCACGCCGAGGCCGGGCGGATGATCGTGGGGTTGGAGCCGTCGTGCCTGCTCACGTTTGGCGACGAGTTCCGGGTGCTGCTTCCCGGCGACGCTCGAGTGGAGACGCTTGCGCGTCAGAGCCTCTTGTTCGAGGATTTCATCGCCAAGGAAGCCGCCGAGGGCCGGATCGAGGCGTCGTCGTTTACCGCAAGCGGCAAGGTTCTGCTCCACGGCCACTGCCACCAGAAGGCGCTCGTGGGCACGGCCGGAGCCAAGGCCGCGCTGGCGCTCGCGGGCTACGATGTGGACGTGCTCGACACCGCGTGCTGCGGGATGGCGGGGTCGTTTGGCTACGAAGCCGAGCACTACGACGTGTCGGTGAAGATGGCCGAGCGTAGGTTGCTCCCGGCGGTGCGAGAGCGCGGCGAGGCGCAAATTGCCGCTCCGGGCACGTCGTGCCGCGCCCAGATCACCGACCTATCCGACGCCGCACCGCTGCATCCGGCACAGCTGCTGCTTCAAGCTCTGCGGTGATGGTACGCCGCCTCGTCGCGCTGTTTGCCGTGGTTGCCGCGGCGCTTGGGGGATGGGCCAACGCGCCCACCTCGGCGCTTCCCGCTGGAACGGTGGCCGACAGCGTGGTGGTGCGGAAGGCCGACCGACGGCTCGATCTGTACCGCGACGGGGAGCGCCTTAAAACGTACGTCGTCTCGTTGGGTCGAAATCCCACCGGCGATAAGGTGCGCGAAGGCGACGCTCGAACGCCTGAGGGGCGCTACGTTTTGGACTACCGCAACCCGCAATCGGGCTACCACCGGGCATTGCACATCTCGTATCCGTCGGCAGACGACCGTGCCGAGGCCGAACGACTCGGCGTTTCGCCGGGTGGCGACCTTATGCTGCACGGGCTGCGCAACGGTTTCGGTGGGGTTGGACGGGCGCATCGAGCGGTCGATTGGACGCTCGGCTGCGTGGCGCTGACCAATGCCGAAATCGAAGAACTCTGGCGCGTCGTCCCCGACGGCACGCCCATCACCATCCTGCCATGATCCATCGTCTCCTTGCTTCGCTCGCCGCCGTGTACGCGCTCGCGGCCTGCGACAAGCCCGACCAGACGCCCAAACCGTCGCCCACGACCTCGGTCGAAACGTCTCCGTCGCCCGCCGACACCGCACCGGCGCGCCCCGACACGTCCAACCCGAACATCCGGGGCGATTTCGCCGCGCCCGACACCGCCGCCGCGCCGCTCGTGCGCACCGCCGGGACGATCCGCTATGTGGAGGTTGAAGGCGGCGGCTGGGTGATTGACACACCCGACGGCACGTTTCAGCCCCTCAACCTCGACGCGGCGTACCGCGTGAACGGCCAGCGGGTGACCGTCACGCTGCGCCCGCATTACGACATGGCGAGCACCCTGCAGGTTGGGTTGATCGCCGACATCGTGTACATCGCGAAGCGCTAACCGATAGGCTTAGGGGCGTCCCCAGAGCGCTTGCAGCCGGGCATCGCGCCCGCACCCGAGCCGGTAGCGCTCGTACGTTTCCGGGTTGGTGAGGTGGTAGTTCTGGTGGTACGCCTCGGCGGCCCAGAACGTCGTGGCCGGAAGAATCTGCGTGACGATGGGCGCGGCAAACGGCTTCGTCCGCTCGATGTCCGCCTTCGACGCCTCAGCGGCGGTGCGCTGCGCGGCGTTGTGGACGAGGATGGCCGAGCGGTACGGCTCGCCTCGGTCGCAGAACTGTCCGGCGGCGTCGGTCGGGTCGGTGGAGCGCCAGAAGACGCGCAGCAATTCGTCGTACGACACCTTCGCCGGGTCGTACGTCACCTGCACGGCCTCGATGTGGCCGGTGTTGTGCTGGCCCATCTGCTCGTACGTCACATGCGGCACGCGTCCGCCGGTGTAGCCGCTCACCGTCTCGACCACGCCGTTCACCGTGTCGAAATCCGACTCCGTGCACCAGAAGCAGCCGGTGGCGAACGTGGCGCGTTCGAGCGTCTTGCCGTCGGGCGCAACGAACGGCGACGTCGTGGCGATTGAGTCCGTTCCGGCGGTTGACGCTTGGCCGGTTGTCATCGGCGAGCCGCCGGTGCCGCACGCGGCAGCACCGAAAAGCAGCGGCAAGAGCAGGGCGAGGTAACGCATTGAACGAGGCGGCAATTAGGTGCGAAGCGCCGGGAGCGCTTGGCCTTCGGCGAAGAAAAGCAGGGCGAGGCCGTTGTTGCAGTAGCGCAGGCCTGTTGGCGGCGGGCCATCGGGGAAGACGTGCCCTTGATGGCCGGTGCAGCGTACGCAGTGGTACTCGGTGCGCACCTCATAGGGTAGGCTGGTGTCTTCGGTCGTGCCGATGTGCCCGTGGATCGGGTCGAAGAAACTGGGCCATCCGGTGCCGCTGTCGAACTTTGCCGCCGAGCGGAACAGCGGCAGGTGGCAGGCGGCGCACACGAACGTTCCGGTGCGTTTCTCGTCGTTGAGGGGGCTGCTGCGCGGCGGCTCGGTGGCGTGGTTGAAGAGCACGTCGAAGCGGTCGCGCTCCAGCAAACGCGCCCACTCGGACTTGGGTTTTGCCAGCGGGGCGATGGTCGGATCTGGCGGAGGAATCGCCATGGCACCCGCCGCGCCGCGCCCCATCCCGGAAGGCGATGCCGACGGGTCCTCGGTGCGGCAGGCGGCCAAGAGGGCGGGGGCGGCCAGCACGGCGGGCAGGCGGCGGAGGAACGTGGCGCGGTTCATTGGGGCACAGAAGACTTGACCAAGGCGAACGCCCGGAGAAGCTTCGGTTCCGTGCTCTGCCCGCACCCTGCGCATCCGTGCCGTACCTTGCCGGAAACCGTCACCGCCCGCGATGTTTGGCCGTCGTTCCACCCTGCCACCACCACCGCCGTCCGTTTCCGTGCTGGTGGTGATCGACGACGAGGAGCAGCGTGAGGCGTGCGTAGCGTCGCTCTCTGAGATGCCCGGTTTGGTCGTGGAGGCCGTGGTCGACGGGCGGCAGGCGCTCGAACGGCTCAACGGCAGGGCGTACGCGCTGGCGCTCGTGGAGCAAAACATGCCGCCCGCCAACGAACGCGGATTGCTACGCGGCCTGAAGGCGCTGCACCCGGAGACGGCGCTTGTGGCGTACGTCGAGGGCGATTTGCCGCCCGAAGAGGCCGCCGAATACCTGCACGCGGGAGCGTCGCACCTGCTGGCGCTGCCGGTCACGCCCGAACGGCTCCGGGCACGGGTGAAGGCGATGCTCGACGCCGAGGCACGCACCAACGACCGCACCGACCGCTTCCGCCACCATTTGCACGCGGCCACCTTGGCGCTCGACGAACGGCAGCTCACGGCGGCGAGCGCCCACGCGCGGCAGGCGCTGTCCTACGAAGGCGCACGTCCCGAGCCGTTCAACGTTCTCGGCATCGTCGCCCAACTGTCGATGGATCTGGCCGAGGCGCAGCGGCTCTACCGTACGGCGCTCGCGCTCGACCCCAACTTTGCGCCTGCCCGCGACAACCTCCGCGCCATCTCCGACTTTCCGAAGAAACTCAGCCTCTTTAGGGTGTGACGAGAACGATGTAAACGAGTGTGGTTACGATGTTTTACAAGGATATCGTTAATCGCGCTATACATCATTCGTCACAAAACACACGCTGTCTATTGCCTTGCCAGGCGGGCGAGGTCTTCGTTGCGTCCGGCCAGCAGCAGCGTGTCGTGGTCGTCGAGCAAGGCGGTAGGGTTGGGTGGAATGTGCAGCGCGTCGTGGACGACGTCGTGGACGGCAATCACCGTGACGCGCTCCATCTGCCGGAGGTTGAGGTCTTGCAGCGACCGTCCGTGCCACGCCTTCGGGACGGCCAGTTCCTGCACCGAGAAGCCCGATCCGAGGTCGAAGTAGTTGAATACGTTGCCCGAGACGAGGCGCATCGCCAGCGCCCGTCCGCTCTCGGCCTCGGGGAAGATCGTCTCGTCGGCACCGATGCGGTGCATCACGCGGGCGGCCTCTTGGCTCGTTACCTTGCATACGACCCTTGGCACGCCGAGGTCTTTGAGCGCCAGCGTGGCGAGGATGGCGGCGGTGAGGTCGTCGCCGGTGGAGACGACACCTGCGTCGGCCCCGTCGGCCCCGATGCGGTCGAGCAGTGTGCGGTCGCGCCCATCGCCCACCACGGCGCGCGTCACAAACCGGGCGGCGCGGTCAACGGCGGCGGCGTTTTGGTCGACGGCCACCACCTCGTGGCCTTGCGCGAACAGCGCTTCGGCGGTGCTGGCTCCGAAGTTGCCCAGACCGACCACAACAAAACGGTTCATACCAAGCGGGAAAGACTAAGGGGAAGATAGTCGGTTCATCCGACCACCACGTCTTCGTAGGCGTACCGGACGATGGGCGTGGCGGCAGGGCGCTGGGCAAGCGCGGCGGCCACGGCCACCGGCCCCACTCGACCCACAAACATCAGCAGCAGCGTCACCACCTTGGACGCTGCGCCCAGCGTGGCGGTGATGTTCATCGAAAGCCCGACCGTGTTGAAGGCGCTCACCGACTCGAACATGTAGCCGAGGAACTTGGCCTCTGCCGTGTGCCGTCCTTCGAGCGCCACGAGCGCGAGGATGCCAAGCGTGACGAACGTCATGTAGAGCATCGCTTGGTTGACGGCGCGGTTGAGCGTCTCCTGCGGCACCGTCCGCCCCCAAAGCCCCGTGGACGTTCGGCCTCGGAAACGCGCCCACGCGAGGAGCGCCAGCAGCGCGAACGTCGTCGTTTTCGCGCCGCCAGCGGTTGAGCCGGGGCTGCCGCCGACGAACATCAGCAAGATGGTGAGGAAGTTGGCGGCGGGGGTGGCCGCGCTGTAGTCGATGGAGTTGAACCCGGCGGTGCGGGCCGTCACGCTGAAAAAAAACGCATTGAGCCATTTGAAAGGCTCCGGCAGGCGGGCGAGCGTCACGTCGGTTTCAAAGACGTAGCCGCCCACCGTCCCGACGACGAGCAGCACGGCGGTGGCCGCGAGCACGATGCGCGAGTGCAGGCTCAGCCGAAAGCGGTGTCGCCGCCGGACGGCCTTCGTCCACAGCACGATCTCCTCGATGGTGAGGAAGCCAAGGCCGCCAAGCACGATCAACCCGGCCACGACGAGCAGCACCGGCGCGTTCGTCTGGTAGTCCATCAGGCTGGCCGAGAACGTCGAAAACCCGGCGTTGCAGAAGGCAGAGATGCTGTGGAAGACGCCGTTCCAGAGGGCGTGACCGAACGGTTGGTGGCGGGCAAACAGGCCGGTGAGCACCACCGCACCGACAGCTTCGATCAAAAACGTGAACCGGACGACGTCGCGGAGCAAGCGGCGGGCATCCACATGCGGGGCGACATCGGTGAGCGCCGAGGCCGAGAGGGATTCTTGCCGCAGCGACATTCGCTGGCCGAGCACGGCGGCGATCAGGCTGGTGAAGGCGATGATGCCAAGGCCGCCGAGCTGGATGCACAGCAAGATCCACGCCTGCCCAAATGGGGTGAAATGCGTGGCCGTGTCCACCACAATCAGCCCTGTGACGCACACGGCGCTCGTGACCGTGAACGCTGCGTCGAGCCACGAAAGGCTCGCGCCCGTGTAGATGCCGGGCAGCAGCTGAAGCCCCAGCGTACCGCCCGCGATGAGCGCGGCGAACGACAGCGTGAAGAGCGCGGGCGGGCTGATCTCGCCCCACAACGACCGGTTCAGCCGAGGCCGCGTGGTCCAGCGGCCTCGACGAACGGGGCGGAGCCGAAAGCGGCTGGCGCGCAGCACGTCGAACAAGCCGGGCATTGCGGAGAGTTGGGCAATGCGTCAAGATAAGGGCAGAAGACGCTGCCGACGTGGACGCGACGGTGCGACGGTGCCGTTGAACCCTGTATCTTCGTCTTCCCATCCGACGGTCTTATGCGCTTCCTTTTCCCACTTTTGCTGCTTATGCTGTTCGCTCCGATGCCCGGCGCGGCCCAAGCCGGCGCGCCGCAGGCCGACCTCGGTGCGGCTCGTCTTCAAGGCTACTACCACAGCGGCGACACCACGCACTTCGTCTTCGACGCCCGGCGCTACGGCGTGCCCCGGCCTCAGCGCGTCGTTGTCACCGGTGCGTTTCGGGTGTGGTCGATGGACATGCAGGATGCCGAGTGGCAGCTGCACCCGCACCCGTTCACCCAAGGGCTGTGGGAGCTGGCCGTGCACAACCCCGGGTTCACGGTGATCCCGCCGTCGACGCCGTTCAAGTTTCGGGTGGACGATGGACGATGGCTCGACCCGCCCGCCACGGCGTCGAACGTGGACGGTGGCAACCTGATCTTTGAGAAAGGGCTTGCTCCGCCTCGGCTCCGCGCCGAACTGCGCAGCGGCGCAGGCTCGCGCCTCACCGTGTGGGCCGAACTGTCGGGCGCGGGAACGGATCGGCCGCTCGATGTAAGCGCTTACCGCCTCACCCGCTACGACGGCACGGTCGTGCCCATCGCGTCGGTGGCACCGAACACGGCGTCGGGAACGCTCGTCGTGCCGGATGCGCTGCTCGATCCGGGCGTCGTCTATTACCTCGATGTCACGCCGCCGGGCCGCGCCGCGCTGCGCACCCGCATTCGTTTCGACGGCCTTTGGCGCAACCTCTACTCGCCCAAACCCCTCGGCGCGGAGATCGTCCGCAACGCCGAAGGGCAGGACGTCACCACCGTCCGCGTCTTCGCGCCCCGTGCCAACCGCCTGACGCTCTTTCTCTACACGCCGGACGACGCCGGACGCCACGCCACGCCCGACCACGCCGCCGAAACCGTGGAGATGACCCGCGACGCCGACGGCGTCTGGGAGACGACGCTCGCGGGCGACCGCCACGGCGTGTGGTACGACTTCCGCGTCTACGGCCCCGACGGGCCGGGGTCGCTCTTCTACAACCAACGCCCGGCGCAGATCACCGACCCGTACGCCCGCGTGTCGGACGACAGCTTCGGCAAGGCTCGTATCTGGCGTCCCACCACACCCGCGCCGCCGCTTGCCGCCGGACGCCCGAAGATGGAAGACGTTGTCGCCTACGAAGTCCACGTCCAAGATTTTGCTCACACCTTGCCGGTGTCGCCCGAAGAGCGTGGGACGTTCGCCGGGATGATGCGCCCCGGCCTCACCAACAGCCGTGGCGCGGCCATCGGGTTCGACTACCTCGTCGGCCTCGGCGTGAACGTCGTCCACCTGATGCCGGTGCAGGAGTTCTTGCACTACCCGGACGCCGAGTGGCAGCGCGTCTTCCGCGACACCACCGACGCCGAACTGCGGCAGTTTGCCCGCGAGCAGGGCATCACCGACGAGAACTACGACTGGGGCTACCGCACCACCCACGCCTTTGCCATCGAGAGCCGCTTCCGCACGCGCGGCACCGAGCCAGGCTCCGAGCGCGACCAGTTCCGCGACCTCGTCGCCGCGTTCCACGCCCGTGGAATGGCCGTGATCGTGGACATCGTGCCCAACCACACCGGCGAGAACATGGACGGGCGCTTCGATCTGTTCAACTGGAACGCGCTCGATAAGCTCTACTACTACCGCACCGACGATGCCGGGCAGCACATCGGGCCGTTTGGCAACGAAGTCAAGTTCGAAGAACGACCGATGGTGCAGCGTTGGCTCATCGACCAGTGCCGTGCGCTGATGAACGAGTTCGGCGTCGACGGCTTCCGCGTAGACCTTGCCGGACAGGTCGATCAACAGTCGCTGCTCGCACTCAAAGCCGCCCTTCCGCCCGACGCCATCGTTTACGGCGAACCGTGGATTCCGCCGTCCGACCCCGACGTGACGAGCAACCCCGACTGGGCGTGGTACAAGACCGACGCGCCGATCACCTACTTCCAAGACGACGCCCGCAACAGCTTCAAAGGCCCGACGAGCAACCCACAGAGCAAACGCACCGACCGGGGCTTTGCCGGCGGCAACGTGCTCGAACGCGCCCGCACGATGACCGCGCTGCGCAACGCCTTCCCCGACGAACGCGACCCCAACATCGGCCTGTCGTACCTCGATATCCACGACAACTGGGCGCTCGCCGACCAGTTTGCCTCGTCCGGTTGGGACGGGCGCTACGGCGTGGACGAGGGCGCGTTCCGCATCGCCGCGACGCTGCTGTTCACCGGCCTCGGCCCAATCGTCGTCCACGGCGGCACGGAGATTATGCGCTCCAAAGGCTCGTCGGGGCTATTCGAGCGCGACTACGCCGTCTCGACCGGGCGGATGTATTTCCACGGCAAGCGCGACACCTACAACGTGCTCGATGGTAATCTCTACGAGTGGGAAACCGTGGGCGCGCGCGCGTTTGAAGTGCCGCTGCCGACGCCCGGTGTGGCCGAGGCGTGGACGGATGCCGCCAACCGTGGGCAGGCCGCGCCGGGGCAAACCGCTCGCCCCAACGACTACGCCGCGATGCAGCGGTTCTGGACGTGCCTTGCTGCGCTCCGCGCCAGCGATGCCGGGGCGGTGTTCCGCGTGGGCGAGACGGTGCCGGAGGGCTACTACCGCTTCATCGCCCCGGCCAACGGCGCGCTGCTCGGCTACGTTACCGGCGGCCGGGTGCTCACGCTGCTGAACGTCGGCGACCAGCCGGATCGGTTCCGGGGCATCCGGCTGCCGTCGGGAAACTGGAAGCTGGTGGTCGACGGCGCGCACATCGACCTCAACGGCCTCGGCGGCGACGATGCCACGCTCGTGGGCGGGCGCACGTACGCGCTGCCCGTGGGTGCGCAGGGCGTGCGCGTCTGGGTGCGGGAGTAATCGCGCCGGGTATTCCGTTATTGCCCACAAAAAACATGTCGCGTGCGTTCGTCTCGGACGATGCTTTGGAGAACTCGGTCGCGGTGGTGCCGCCGCGCGCGCCGCTGCCCGACGGTGTGCCCAACTACGTCACCCCTCGCGGTCTTGAACGCCTCCGAGACGAACACGCCGCGCTGGAAGCCGAACGGGCAGCCGTGGAGGCCAACCGGCGCGGCTCCGACACCGACCGTGCCCGGCGGCTCTCGGCGCTCAACCAACAGGTCGCGGAACTGACGGCGCGGCTGCGATCGGCCAAGCTCGTCCAGCCCGATCCTGCGCGGCAAGACGTGCGCTTCGGCGCGACGGTCGAGGTGGAGCACGCTGACGGCACGCGCCGGACGTACCGCATCGTGGGCGTGGACGAAGCCGACGCGGCAGACGGTTGCATCGCGTTTACGTCGCCGCTGGCGCGTGCGCTCACCGGCAAGCGGGAAGGGGAGACGACCACGTTGGATACGCCGCAGCGAGCCGAACGGCTCGTGGTGGTGGCGGTGCGTTATGCCTAATGCTGTTTCAGGAGGGCAAGGGGGAGAGCATCCTGTCTCGTGCGGTGCCTTCCCCGGCGTGATCCATGCCGCAACGGGGAGGAGACGGTTCGGCGGCATCGGCCCGTACGTTTGCCCTTCTTGCGAATAGCCCTGTCCATCCTTTCCCAGACGGTTCCGAATGATCGACTATGCCGCGTTTGAACAGATCGACATCCGGGTGGGCACGGTCCTGCACGCCGAGCCGAACGCCAAGGCGCGGCATCCGGCGTTTGTCCTCCGCATCGACTTCGGGCCGCTGGGCGTCAAAACGTCGTCGGCGCAGCTGACCGAGCGCTACACGCCGGACGATCTTGTCGGGAAGCAGGTGCTGGCCGTTGTCAATTTCGCGCCCAAACGGGTGGCTGGCGTCGTGTCCGAGGTGCTGATCTTGGCCTGCGTCGGAGACGGCGGCACGGTGCTAATTGCGCCCGGCATGCCCGTGCCCAACGGGGTTCGTGTGGCATGAGGCAAGCCTCGGCGGGGCGTGTCGTAGATTTCGACGTCTCCATCCCGTCGTTTCGATGCGCCGTTTTGCCGTCTTGCTCGCCGCTGCCGTTCTCGCCGGATGCGCCGGAGGCGTGCGCGGCCCCGTCTCGTGGGGCGGTGCTCCTTCGCCGGGGGCTGCACCTGCCGCCCAAACGCCCATCGCCGGGACGTCGGCATCGCTGGCCGAGGCCGCCGCGCTGGTGGACGCCACCCGCCGCGAGGCCGCGCCGGATCGCCGCACCGACCGCTTCGACGTGTCGGTACGCGACAGCCTCGGGCGGTTGTTTTTGGTGGGCGAGACGACCGATCCGGCCGCTCTCGACCGACTCGTCGCCCAACTTCCCGGCCCGGTCACGAACGCCGTGCGCGTCTTGCCCGACACCGCCGCGCTCGGCCCGCTCCGCTACGCCCTCGCCGCGATTTCGGTCGTCAACCTTCGCTCCGAGCCTCGCGAGAGCGCCGAACTGGCCTCGCAGACGCTGATGGGCTGGCCGATGCGCATCCTCGACCGGCGCGGCGGCTGGCTGCTTGCGCAAACGCCCGACCGCTACCTCGGATGGGTGGACGCCAGCACCGTCGAGCGGATGGACGCGTCGCAGATGACCCGCCAGCGCGAAGCCCACAAGGTCGTTTTCGCCGATGTCTACGGCTTCGTCCGCGCCGAACCGAACGAAGCCGCGCTGCCGGTATCGGATGTCGTGGCCGGAAGCCTGCTCGAAGAAACCGGCTTGTCCGACGACAGCGCGTTTGTGCGCGTAGCCTTGCCCGACGGGCGGACGGGCTATGTGCGGGCGAACGCCGTGGAGCCGTTCGACGCGTGGGCGGCGTCGCGCCAGGTCGCGCCGCTGCGGCTCGTGGCCACCGCCGAATCGCTTACCGGGCTGCCGTACCTCTGGGGCGGCACGTCCACCAAAGGCATGGACTGCTCCGGCTTCACCCGCACCGTCTTCCTGATGAACGGGATGCTGCTGCCCCGCGACGCCTCGCAGCAGGTGCGGGCGGGCACAACCGTCGATTCCACCGGCAACTGGGCCTCCCTGCAGCCCGGCGACCTGCTGTTCTTCGGGCGGAAGGCGCAGGACGGGCAGCCCGAGCGCGTCGTGCACGTTGGGATGTGGGTGGGCGACGGGCGCTACATCCACTCCAGCGGGCGCGTGCAAATTCAGCGCCTCGACGACCCGTCGGCCCCCGACTTCAACGCCTACGACCGCAACCGCTACCTCCGCACCAAGCGCGTGGACGAAGGCGACCGCCTTGCCACCCTGCTGCGTGCTGGTGCACTTTACGAAGTGGTTGGGCGGTGAGTAAGTAACCTGACAGGTTCTCCGAACCTGTCAGGTTTGCAGGTGCGCGAGGGTATGCGGGGGATGCTGCCGACTCTTAAGAGGCACGTCCGCTCATCTAACCTGTCAGGTTCTCGGAACCTGACAGGTTGGCCCTCCTACGCTGCCATGCCCACTCCGCCCCTTGCACCTGGAACCCGCTACCACATCTACAACCGAGGCGTCAACCGCGAGGTGCTCTTCCGCTCTGCTGTGCACTACCGCCGGTTCCTCGCGCTGCTGGGCCACCACGTCGCCCCCTGCGCCCGCGTCTACGCCTTCGCGCTTCTGCCCAATCACTTCCACTTCATCCTTGAGCCGCACGCCGACGGCCCGCGCTCCTGCTCGCAAGCGCTCTCGAACGCGTTCAATGCCTACGCGAAGGGCTACAATCTCGTCACCGGGCGCGTGGGAGCACTCTTCTGCCGACCGTTCCAGCGCAAGGTGATCACGAACGAGGCGTATGCCGCTGCAGCCACGCGCTATGTGTTGCTGAACGCGGTGAAGCACGGGTTGGTGACGGACACGGCTGACTGGCCGTGGTCGTCGTGGGAGGCGATGCACAGCGAACGGCCTACGCTTCTTGCACGCGACGACGTGCGAGGCTGGCTGGGAGCGCACGACGGCGGCGACTGGGAGGGCTTCGACGAGTCGTTGCAGCCCCAAACCTGACAGGTTACTCCCTCCGCTTACGTCTGGATGACGCCGGGGTTGAAGCGGGGGAGGTCGGGGTTGAGCGCGGCCATCCGGAGGCCGAGGGCGAGCCAGTCGCGGGTACTGCGCGGGTCGATCACCTCGTCCACCCACAGCCGCGCCGCCGCGTAGTAGGGCGAGATCGTGGCGTCGTAGCGGGCTTGGATGTCGTCGAGCAGCGCCTGCTCCTCCTCGGCGGTGAGCACTTTGCCTTGCTTCTTCAGTTTGGCCGTTTCGATCTGCAGGAGCGTCTTGGCCGCCTGCGCGCCGCCCATCACGGCGATGCGGGCCGTGGGCCACGCGAGCATCAGGCGCGGGTCGTACGCCCGCCCGCACATCGCGTAGTTGCCCGCTCCGTACGAGTTGCCCAGCACCACGGTGAACTTCGGGACGGTCGAGTTGGCGACGGCGTTGACCATCTTGGCCCCGTCCTTGATGATGCCGCCGTGCTCGGCGCGGCTGCCCACCATGAAGCCGGTCACGTCCTGCAAAAACACGAGCGGGATGCCCTTCTGGTTGCAGTTCAGGATGAACCGCGCCGCCTTGTCGGCGGAGTCGGAGTAGATGACGCCGCCGGCCTGCAACTCCTTCGCGCCGCCGGTGCGCTGGGCCTTCACGACCTCGCGCTGGTTGGCGACGATCCCCACGCTCCACCCGTCCAGCCGCGCGTAGCCGCACACAATCGTTTGGCCGTATTCCGCCTTGTACTCCGTCCACGAAGCCGCGTCGACGAGCCGGGCGACGACCTGCCGGATGTCGTAGGGCGTCGTGGCGACGGTCGGCACCACGGCGGTGAGTTCGTCGGAGGAGAACGCGGGGGCCGTTGGCTCGGCGCGGGCAAACACCGGCGCAGGCGTCGGCGCGAAGTGCGAGACGAGGTCGCGGATCGTCTGGATCGCGTGGGCGTCGTCCTTCATCGTGTAGTCCGTCACCCCCGAAATGGCGCTGTGGGTGCTGGCCCCGCCGAGCGTCTCTTGGTCGACGACCTCGCCGATGGCCGCTCGCACGAGGAACGGCCCGGCGAGAAACACCGAGCCGGTGCCCTCCACGATCAGCGCCTCGTCGGACATGATCGGCAGGTACGCGCCCCCGGCCACGCACGACCCCATGATGGCGGCGATCTGCGGGATGCCCTTGGACGAGAGGATCGCGTTGTTGCGAAACATCCGCCCGAAGTGCTCCTTGTCGGGGAAGATCTCGTCCTGCATCGGCAGGAAGACGCCCGCGCTGTCGACGAGGTAGATCAGCGGGACGTGGTTTTCGAGGGCGATCTCTTGGACGCGGAGGTTCTTCTTGGCGGTGATGGGAAACCACGCGCCCGCCTTAACCGTCGCGTCGTTGGCGAGCACCAGCACCGTCCGCCCGGACACCGTGGCAAAGCCCGCGACGACGCCCCCGGACGGGCATCCGCCCTCGGCCTCGTACATCCCGTCGCCGGCGAACGTGGCGAGTTCAAAAAACGGCGTGCCTTCGTCGCAGAGTGCGGCGATGCGCTCGCGCGCCGTCATCTTGCCTCGGCTGTGCTCGCGGTCGATGGCCTTCTGCCCGCCGCCTTGCTCCACGACCGTGCGTTTAGAGGCGAGTTGGTCGAGCAGAGCGTTGTGGGCGGCGCGGTGGTGTTCGTAGGCGGCGTCGAGCGGTGCGCCGAGGCGGTGAACGAGGTCGTCGTGAAGGTCAGGCGTCGAAGAGGAGAGGGGCATGCAGGAAGCGCTTTCGGTGTTCTGCGGATGAAGATACGGGTTGCCGGAAGCCGGTTCGGGATCGGCCCAACGAACGAAGGGCGAAGGCTCTTGTCGAACCTTCGCCCTTCCTGCCGAAGCGGCTGCCGTCAGTGCGTTACCGCCGCGCCTTCCAGCTTCTCCGGGTCGTGCTTGTAGCGGAAGAGGAACGGGAAGATCAGGGCGAGCACGAGCGCGTAGGCGGCAAACGACAGCCAGATGCTCTGCCAGTCTTTCACCCCGTCGAGGGTGAAGTGGTCTACAACCCAGCCGGAGAAGTAGCCGCCGAGGAACGCGCCGATGCCGTTGGTCATGAGCATGAACAGGCCTTGGGCGCTGCCGCGAATCGTGGGGCTGGTTTCCTGCTCGACGTACAGCGATCCGGAGATGTTGAAGAAGTCGAACGCCATGCCGTAGACGATCATCGAGAGCACAAGCATCCAGAGGCCGGGGCCGGGGTCGCCGAAGGCGAAGAGGCCGAAGCGGAACACCCACGCCACGATGGACATCAGCATCACGGTTTTGATGCCGTACTTGCGCAGGAAATACGGGATGGTGAGGATAAAGACGGTCTCGGAAATCTGCGAGATGGAGAGCAGCAGGTTGGGGTGGAGCACGCCGAAGCTGTCCGGATACGTCGTCTTGAAGTCGTCGAGGAAGGCTCCGCCGAAGGTGTTGGTGATTTGGAGCGCCGCGCCGATGAGCATCGCAAAGACGAAGAAGACGAGCATCTGCCGGTCTTTGAAGAGCACGAACGCGTCGAGGCCGAGGCTTTGCACGAACGATTTCTTTTCGCCGCTTGCGAGGCCCGGAGGCGTGGGCGGGAGCGTGAAGCTGTAGATGCCGAGGGCGATGGCCGCCACGGCGCTGATTTGCAGCTGCATCGGCGACTTCGTCCAGCCGAGCAGGTCGGTCATCCACATCGCCACGATGAAGCCGATGGTGCCCCACACGCGGATGGGCGGGAAGGTCGTGACCACGTCGTAGCCGCGCTGCGAGAGGATGGAGTACGACACGGCGTTGCCGAGCGCGATGGTCGGCATGTAGACCATCGCGTTGAGCAGCATCAGCGTGTAGATGGTGCCGTAGTCGGTGGCTTGCGAGGCGAGAAACAGAAAGACGCCGCCCAAGATGTGCAGCAGGCCGTAGACGCGTTCGGCGTTGAGGAAGCGGTCGGCCACGATGCCGGCCACGGCGGGCATGAACAGCGAGGCAATGCCCATCGTCGCGTAGATCGAGCCCACCTGCAGGCCCGTGAACTGGCGCGTGACGATGAGGTAGCCGCCGAGCGAGATCAGCCAAGCCCCCCAGACAAAGAACTGGAGGAAGTTGAGTAGGGTAAGCCGAAGTTTGATGTTCATCGGGGCGAGGGAGCAGGAAAGGGAGCGAAGATAGGCGATTTCCAGCACGGCTCGTGTACGATGTTGCGCAGCGGTGTACCTTGCAGCGTCATCGCTTCTTCGCCTTGTCTCCTGCCGACCTTGCCCGCGTGCCGGGCGCGCCCCTCGTCTCGTCAGCTTCTGCCCTCGCCGCCGCTCTTGCCGCCTGCCGCGCCGCGCCGTGCGTGGCCGTGGACACGGAGTTCGTATGGGAGCGAACGTACTACCCACGCCTTGGGCTTGTCCAGCTGGGACTGCCCGACGGCCAGACGTTTCTGCTCGACGCGCCTGCGCTCGACCTCACGCCGCTCGCCGCGTTGCTCGAAGACGCGGCGGTGACGAAAGTGCTCCACGACGCCGGGCAAGACCTGACGATCCTGCACCGGGCTACCGGGGCGGTGCCGAAGAACGTCTTCGACACGCGCCTCGCCGCCGGGCTGGTGGGATTAGGCGGGAGCTTGTCGCTGCAAAAATTGCTGCTCGCCACCGTGGGCGTCCATCTGCCCAAGACCGAGAGCCGCACCGATTGGCTGTGCCGCCCCCTCACCGACGCGCAGACCGACTACGCCCGCGACGACGTGCGCTACCTGTGTGCCGCCCACGAAACGCTCGCCCGCAAGCTGGAAGCCGCCGGACGCACGGCGTGGATGGACGAAGAGCAAGCGCACCTCGAACAGCCTGCTACCTACGCCGAGCGGTCGCCCGACGATAGCCTTGCCCGCATCAAAGGGCAAGCGCGTTTGCATCCAAAGGAACGCGCCGTCTTGAAAGAACTCGCCGCGTGGCGCGAAGCCTACGCGATGGAGTACGATTTGCCGCGCGGTCACGTCGTCTCCGACGAGGTGCTCGTCACGCTGGCCCAGCGCAAGGCGCAAGAGGGCGCCGCTGTCGAGCGGTTCGGCGCACCGCGTCGCCACGCCACGGCCCTTGCCGAAGCGGTGCGGGCGGGGTTGAACGCCGAGCCGCTCCGGATTCCCGAGACGCCCCGCGAAGACGAGACGCTGGGTGCACGGGTGGATCTGCTGTTGGCCTATGTAAAGGGGCGCGGCCTCGCCGAAGGGGTAGACCCGTCGCTCATCGCCAACCGCGCCGACGTAACGACCCTTGCCGCCAAGCGAACGTCCAACGACGGTGCGGTGCTGCTCGACGGATGGCGACGGACGTTCATTGGCGACGATCTGCTGCGTTTGCTCGCCGGCGACGTGACGATCCGCCTTGACCCCGTGTCCGGGTTGCCCGTATCCGGCTGATGGGCGCTTTCTGGCGCGTCGTGCGTAGCATCGGAAAACACCTTTTCCGATGCGTTTCGCCCTCCTTCCGCTCGCCCTTGCAGCGCTCGTGTGCCCGCAAGGCTCCGTACAGGCGCAGATCGCCCGCACCGCGCTGCCCGACTTCCCCACCGTGGCGTCGGTGGTGGATTCGCTCCGCACGGTGGCCTCGGTCTCCGATCCGTCCGCTCGCACCCTCCGCCTCGACCGACTGTGGACGACGCTGCGCAGCGCCGGGCAGATTCCGTTTGCTGTGGGCGACAGCGTGCTGTGGCTCTACCGCGGTTCGGCCTCGTCGGTGGCGTGGGCGGGCGACCATTCCGGCTGGAATCCGGCAGGGCAGGGCGGCACGAACGCCTTCGGCCTCGGCGTGTGGATGCGCCGCGACGCGTTCACGGCGGATGCCCGGCTCGACTACAAGATCGTGGTGAACGGCTCGAACTGGATCCTTGACCCGGTAAACACCTTCCAACAGTGGAGCGGCTTCGGGCCGAACTCGGAGCTGCGGATGCCGTCGTACATCCCCTCGCCCTACACGACGCTCCGGCCCGGCACGCCGCGTGGCTCGCTCGGCCCGAACACCCGCTACACGAGCGCTGCGCTCGGCTACGACGTGCAGTACCGCGTGTGGACGCCCGTGGGCTACGATCCGAACGGAGCGGTGCTTCCGGTGCTGTACGTCACCGACGGGCACGAGTACGCCGACGACCGCCTCGGTGCGATGCTCATCGTCCTCGACAATCTGACCGCCGAGGGGATTCTTCAGCCGCTCGTGGTCGTGTTCGTCGATCCGCGCAACCCGGCAAATCTGAGCCAGAACCGGCGGCAGACGGAACTCGTCCCGCCCGGCGGCGCGTCGTCGGTGTGCAACCCGTGCCGCGGCGACGCTTTCTTGAACGCGCTCGCCTCCGAGATCGTCCCGGCCGTCGAAGCAGCGTACCGCGTCCGGAACGATGTGCAGGGGCGTAGCATCGTCGGGACGTCGCTGGGCGGCTTGTTTGCCGCGTATGCTGGGGCGACGCGCTCAGACGTGTTCGGGCAAGCTTTTATCCAAAGCCCCGCGTTCTGGGTGTATCCGGCCATCTACGACCTGTACCGACGCACAGCGCCGTTGAGGTCGTGGGTTTATGTGTCGCAAGGGCGCTACCACGACGGCGACGGCGGCTTTACGCTTGAACCCATTCTCGCCCAGTACTACCCGTATCAGTACGCGTGGGTCTTCAGCAACGAAGGCCACTCGTGGGGGCACTGGCGCAACCTCCTCCCCGAAATGCTGAAGTGGCGGTTTCGCACCGGCGAGGTCGGGGCAGAGCGCGTGCCTGCGCCGATCCGGTTGGAGGCAAACGCCTACCCCAACCCGGCACATGGCGAGGTCTCGTTGACCGTCACGCTGGATCGTCCGGCCTCGGTGACGGCGACGGTCGTGGACGTCGCCGGGCGAGAGGTGGCGCGGGCGTGGGACGGTGCGGCGCTTGGCACGGGCGAGCATCGGATGCGCCTCGTTACGCGAGGCTGGGCCGCCGGGCGCTACACGGTTCGGTTTGACGCCGACGGGCGGCGGCTGTCCGTGCCGCTCGTCGTTTCCCGCTGACCGATGCCTCGTCTTCTCCGCACCTTGAACGCGTGGGCCGATCTGGCCCGTCCGCTCAACGCGGGGTTGGCCGTCGTGGGCGTGGTGCTCGGCGGCTACCTGGCCGCCGGGGTCGATGCGTTCGCCGGGGCCAATGCGCAGGCCTTGGCGCTGGCGGCGCTGGCGGCCACGCTCGTCGGGGCCGGGGCCAACGCCCTCAACGACCGTCTCGACGTGGCTACCGACCGCGTGAACCGTCCGAACCGCCCCATTCCGTCGGGGCGCGCCACCGAGCGGCAGGCCACGACGCTGTGGCTGGCGCTGTCGGCAGTGGCCGTGGGGGTGGCGGCGCAGGTCTCGACGTGGCACGCCACGGTGGCCGCCGGAAGCGTCGTGGTGCTTGCGGTGTATTCGCGCTGGCTCAAAGGAACACCGCTGGTGGGCAACGTCGTCGTGGCGGCGGTGGTCGCCTTCGCGCTGCTGTTCGGCGGCGAGGCCGTCGGTGGCGGAGTGCTTGCGGTGCTCGGCGCGGCGTTCGCGTTCGCCGTCAACCTCGTACGCGAACTGGTCAAGGATGTGGAAGACGTGGACGGCGACCGGGTGGCGGGGCTGAACACGGCGGCCGTACGCTGGGGTGTGCCCGCGGCGATGCGGCTGGCGCTGGCCGCCTTGGTGGCCGTGCTGGTGAGCCTGCCGCTGCCGGTGGTGTTTGGGAGAATGGAGCCGTCGTACCTGCTGGCTGCCGTCGGAGCCGGGGCGGCATTGATGGCTGCCGGGGCCAACTTGCTCCCCGTGTCTCAGCCGACGTATCCGGGGCGGGCGAGCGCCTGGCTCAAAGGGGCGATGGTGCTCGGGATGGTGGCGCTGGCAATGGGACGCTGAGCGCTGCGCTCTGCCGCGCATCCGAAACAGGATTTTCCCGTGTTCGTCGCTCCGGGGCCGGTTTGCCAACGAACCGGGTTTTGCTCGGCGACGTACGAGAAAGCTTCGTACCGATGCAGCCCATCTCCCCCGATCTCGTTCTCCGCGCCCAGCAGGGCGATGCTACCGCCCAGCAGCACCTGCTGGCGGCGCTCCAAGACGTGCTCCGCCGCTACTTTGCCCGGCGTATCGGACCCCGCGACGAGGTCAACGACCTCGTCCAGAACACGCTGCTGCGCGTGCACACAGGCCTGCCAAGCCTGCAACAGCCCGACCGGCTGCAAGCCTTTGCGATGAAGGCGGCGCTTTTTGAACTGCAGGATTTCTACCGGGGGCGGTACAGCTCCCGCGAGGCGCTATACGATCCGGATGTTCCGCCTGAACGGCCGGTTGCCCCGCCCGCAGGCGAACGCCTCGACGCCGAACGGCTGCTTGGCACGCTCTCCGACCACGCGCGGCGCATCCTCGAACTGCGCGGCTACGGCTACCGCTACGAGGAAATCGCCGAGATGCTCGGCACCACCGAGGCTGCTGTCAAGATGCAGGTGAAACGCGCCCTCGACAAACTCCGCGATTTCGCCGCCGTACTCGTGCCACTCGGCATGTTCCTTGCCGTACTCGCTCACACGCATCCCTAAGAACCGGCGTTACCTTCTGGCCGCAGATGGCGGCTATCTTCCCGATTCTCCCTCGCTTTTCGTACCCCGCCTCTCACCGATGGGTGATCTTTTTGACGACGCTTTCGACTACGACGACGCCTCGCCCGATAGGCAGGCGGTGTGCCGGGTGATGTGGGCGAACAACGAGGCGATGATCCGCGAGTTGGAGCGGCTCCGCGACGTGGAGGCGGTCAGCCGCCGCCGCTGGGAGGCGCTGCTTCCCAACCGCGATGCGCTGGTCTTGCTGGCGCTCGACGAAGCGGGGCGCGATCTGGACGAAGCCGAACGCGTGCGCCTGATCGATGCCCGTCCCGATCTCGACCGGCTTCGCCGCGAAATCCCGGCGACAGACGCGGTCGTCGCCCGGATGACCGCCGACGCCGCCGACTTCGATCTTTGCTGGGGCGAAACGTTCGATGCTTCTGCACCGCAGTCGGAACCGCTCCGGCCTGCCCGTGCCGACGACCGCACACCTGTGCCCCACCGCCGCTCGCTGCGCCGCGTGGCTTGGCGCGCGAGCTTCGTTTTCACGCTTGCGCTCATCGCCGTCGTGTCGGTGTTGATGCTGCGACGAGAAGCGACCGAGACCGTTCTTACGGCCCAAGCTGCCAAGACGCTCCGTTTTGGCGATGGCACGCTCGTCCGGCTGCGTCCGGGGGCAACGCTTGCCTACGCCAAGCCCAGTCAAGGGTCCACCCGCACCGTTCGCCTCACCGGCAATGCGGTCTTCGAGGTCGTGCACACGGGCGTGCCGTTCACCGTCGAAACGCCGTCAGGGCGCGTCGTTGTTACTGGCACCGTCTTTGGCGTCCGGGCCACCCGCGACGAAACACAGGTGACGCTCGTGGAGGGCAGGGTGATGCTCGCTCCTAAAGATGCAGCCACCGGCGTGACGCTCGCCCCCGGCCAGCAAAGTCGTGTGGTGCCCGGAGCGCTGCCCACGACGCCGTCGGATGTGGACATTGCCGACGAGATGGCGTGGTCGGGACGGTTCTACTTCCACGATACGCCGCTTCGCGTGGCCGCCGAGCGCCTCACCTCGCACTACAGGACGACCGTCTTGGTGGACCGGCGCTTGGCCGATGAACGCGTCAACGGCGAGTTCGACGACACGACGCCGCTGCCGGAGATCCTGCGCATCCTCGCCTCCACGCTGCCGTCGGCACAGGTGGATACGGTCGAAGACGGGTTCCGCTTGCGCTAACAGGTGAACGGGATCGCCTGTGCGGTCGCTCTGCACAGGGGTGTCGGGGGAACGCACGGCCGGGAGCCTGAGGCCACCGACGGCGTTGCCGAGCGCGACCCCTGATGCTCGTGATCCGCCGTTTTGTAACGCTTCTGCTGCTCGTAACCGTTGTGCAAACGGCAGCGGCCCAGACGGCGGTGCGCGAGATCCGTATTGTGCCGGGACCGCTCGAGCGCGCCTTGGCTGAAATCCGGAGAAACGGCAACATCGACCTCGTTTTCGCCAGCCGGTATGTGGACGGCGTCACCACGTCCTGCCGCTTTTCGGGCCGAAACGTGACGCGCGCCCTCGAGTGCGCCGTACGCGGGACAAGCCTTGAAGCCGTGCGCGTGCGGTCACGCCAGTTTGTGCTGCGCCCGCGTGCCGTGGAGGTCGTGCCGCCGGTGATGGCCGAGCCGGTCAAGCCGCCGCTGCCGTCGCCGACCGCCACGCTGGGCGGGTATGTGCTGGACGCCGAAACCGGCGACGTGCTGCCGGGCGCGATTGTGTACCTGCCCGAGCCTCGTCTTGGCGTGGTGACCAATGCGGGTGGCTACTTTGCACTTCCCGGCTTGGACATGGGGACGTACCGGGTGCAGGCTTCCTATGTGGGATACTCCGGGATCGACACCGTGGTGGCTGCTGGGGTGCGCGTGGCCTTCCGGCTGCGTCCGTCGCGGATCGTCGCGCCCGAAGTCGTGGTCGAGCGGCTTGGTGGGGCGCAGCCGTCGGCGGCAGCCGGGGCGATGGATCTCTCGGCTGCTCAACTGGCCGCCTTCCCGCCCCCGTTCGGCGAGCAAGACGTGCTGCGGCAGGTTGAATGGCTGCCCGGAGTGTCGCGCTCGGGTGCGGCGGTAGGCGGCGTGCTTGTGCGCGGTGGCGAACCCGACGAGAATCTCTACCTGCTCGACGGCGCTCCCGTCTACGACCCGTTCCATGCGTTCTCGCTCGTGTCGGCGTTCCAGTCCGAAACGATCAAAAGCGTTCGGCTCTACCGGGGCGTTTTTCCTGCGGATTACGGCGGGAGGCTCTCGTCGGTGATGGCGTTTGAGCTGAAAGACGGCAATCAGCAGCGCCCCGGAGCTACGGTCGGGGCCAGCGCACTCGCGGCACGGTTCGTCGTCGAAAGCCCGGTCAACCGCGACCTTTCGTTTATGCTGGCGGCGCGGCGCTCGTACCTCGACAAGCTCCTCGGAAGCGTGCACCCGGTTGAGGCCGACAGCGTGCGCGATACGCTGCGCACAGGGTATTATTTCGACGACCTTGTCGGCCGCCTCACCTACCGGCCGGGCCGTCGTCACCGTCTGGCTGCGACGTACTACCGGGGTGGAGACCGCCTCGATGTGCGCTTGCCGTTGGATGTGTCGTTCAACCCGAGTGAACTCTCGCGCATCTTACGCCCCGCCGACTTGTTCTTCGATGTGGACTTCAAGTGGGGCAACGACCTTGGGAGCGTCCGCTACGAGTACCTGTTCAGCCCACAGTTCTACGGTACGGCCACGCTCTATCGTTCGCGGTACGAGGCTGCCGAAAACACGCAAATCCGACCCACTACCCGAACACTCTTTTCGTCCGACTACCGCATTGGCTTGGACGAGTTGGGTGGATCGGTGGGTGGAGAGTGGTTCGCGCCGGGGGGATCAAGCGTTCGTGCCGGATTGCAAGCGTCGAGGCGAAGCTTCGACTCGTTCCTCTCCTCCCACGTCGAAACGGGCACGCCGAGCACGCCGGCCGTTGAGCGCAGCGAATCGCTGACGCTCGAGGGTTCGCTCTATGCCCAGAGCGAGCTGCGTATGGCCGAGGGACTGCGGGTGCAATCGGGGATGCGCCTCAGCGGCTTCTCCCTCGGCCGTCACTACTACCTGCTGCCCAACCTTAGCGTGGAGTACGACGCCGTGCCGGGCGAGGCGACGGTGCAGGTGGGCGTGGGGCGGCAGGTGCAGTTCCTTCATCGCCTACGCGACCGCTATTCGCTGCTCTACGACCTTGTGGCGAGCCGCTGGATTCCGGCTTCCGACAGCGTGCTGCCGGCCACCGGGTGGATGGGCACGGGCGGTCTCGTTCTTACGCCCCGGCGCGGTGTGGCGCTACGCTTCGACGCTTACCTGCGCACCGCCGACAACGTGCTGCTTCCTCGCGATGCGTACCAGCCCAAGGACGGCGTCGTGGGGGCTGGCACCGGTCTTGCCGCGCTGCTCGGCCAGTACGCTCCGGCCACGGCCCGCGCCGCCGGGGTGGAGATTACGGTGCAGACGAGTTCGGAAGACTGGAGTCTCTATACGGCGTACTCGGGCGAGATTTCGTCGCGCCGGCCGGTCGGGCAGGCAGACTTTCAGGGCGCGCGCTTTGCCGTGCCGCACCGCTTGGAGGTGGTTGGGCGTCGAGCGCTGGGGCGGTGGACGTTCACGCTCTCGGGCGAGGCCCGAAGCGGACTGCCCGATGCCGTCCCAACGGCGCTCTACCGCCTTGGCGACGGTCTGGGCAACGACGAACTCTACCTGCTCCGCCCCAATGGCTACAACGGACGACTCCCCGCCACGGCTCGGCTCGACGCGAGCGTCGAGGTGCGCTGGACGATGGTCGATGCGTCGTGGAGGGCCGTGGTGCAGCTTTACAACCTTGTCAACGTTCAGAACGTGATCGGTCGGACGTACGTCCCCACCGAGCGGGGCGTCGAAGTGCTCGACACGCGCGGATTGCGCTTCCCTCTGCCACTCTTCGAACTGGCCATGACGCTGTAGGTAGCGTCGAGCGATTGGACTGCGCGTGTCGAGCGGGCGTTCGACTCGCCGCTCCTTAAGCCTCCATCGGTGCGGTGCGCTTCTCCACGCCGAACGGATCGGCTTCGGTCGGGATGGTGGCGATGCCGTCGGGCAGGTCGATCTGCGGCAGCGTACTGATCTCGCGCGGCGGCAACGGGTTCGGCTCGGCCCAGAGCGGACCGCGCGGCGTGCGCATCACCACGAAGTCGCCAGCGCGGCCGAGCACATACGAGCCGTTGAGCGGCACCTTGCCGAACGGCGTGTCGAGCACATAGGTTGGGATGGCGAAGCCGGTCGTGCGCCCGCGCAGCGCTTCCACGATCTCCATCCCCTTCTCAATAGACGTGCGCAGGTGGGCCGTGCCGCCGATGACCTGCGCTTGATAGAGGTAGTAGGGCCGCACACGCATCCGTACGAGGCCGTTGACGAGCGCCCGCATCGTCTCGGCGTCGTCGTTGATGCCGCGCAAGAGCACGGTTTGGTTGCCCACGGGCACGCCCGCGCGCAGCAGCCGATCCACCGCCGCGAAGCTCTCCGGCGACAGTTCTTTCGGGTGGTTGAAGTGCGTATTGAGCCAGAGCGGATGCGCCTGTTCGAGTACGGCGCACAGTTCCGGCGTGATGCGCTGCGGCAGTTTGACCGGCATCCGGCTTCCAATCCGGACGATCTCAAGGTGCGGAATCTGCCGCAGTTCGCCCAGCAGCCAGCCGAGGTTTTTGTCCGACAGGCTGAGCGGGTCGCCACCGGTAAGCAGCACGTCGCGGATTTCGGCGTGGTCGGCGAGGTAATCGAGCGCGTCGCGAAGCTCGTCCTTGCGCATCATCATCTCGGCGTCGCCCACCATTCGCTTGCGCAGGCAGTAGCGGCAGTAGATGGCGCACTCACTCGTCACGCAAAACGCGACGCGGTCGGGGTAGTTGTGGATGAGGTTTTTGACCGGGCTGTGCGCGACTTCTTCGAGCGGATCTTCGACGCCGACGAGGTCGGGGCGCATCTCGTCCATCGTGGGCACCACCTGCTTGCGGATGGGGCACGACGGGTCGTGCGGATCCATCAGGCTCGCGTAGTGCGGGGTGATGTTCCAGCGAAAGACCCCGCGCGTGGCCTCGATGGCGGCGCGTTCGTCGTCGGTCGGGTCGATCCACGCTTCCAGCGCCGTTTCGTCGTGGATGCGGCGGCGCATCTGCCAGCGCCAATCGCTCCAGTTCGGGTCGGCGAGGAGCGCATCGCGGGCGGCGAGGTCGAAGGGCATCGGGACGGCAGTTTTCGGCGTGAAGCCGAGGAGCCGCGTCGCGTTCCATCGTATGGGCGAAGCGTCCGGCAAATCGCAGCCGAGGCCGTGTGCGGTAAACACACGACCTCGGCTGGGCGATCTGGCAAAGCGTCGGCGGATTAGCCGTCGTCGCGCCGGATAATGACCACGCCGCCACCGGGAGGCATACCAGGCATGCCTTGCTGCGACCGTGCTCCGCCGGTCATGGAGTTGAATCGCCACGTCGCCCTCAACATCACATAGCGACCCAAGGCGTTGGAAGTCGAAGTCTGCGTGTAGAGCGTCTGGAACGACTGGTTGTAGCCGTTGGACTGGTCGAGCAGGTCGGTGGCCGAAAGGCGCAACTCCAAAGGGTTGGTGCCGCCCAGCGTGTAGCCGAGCGCGGCGTTCCAGAACACCTGCGTCGGGCTGTTGGCGGTGTTGTCGCCGGTGTAGGCTTGCAGCGTCACGTCCGTCTCTACGATGAACTTGCCGGGGCGGGCACGGAGCGTGCCGCTGGCCCGGTGCGTCACAAACGACTGGTCGAGCGTTGTGCTCGACCCGACGACCGGGCGTTGCGTGCTGCTGAGCATCGGGTTGTAGCTGACCGATCCGTCCCAGCCGCTCGTTCGCGTGGTCGAGAACGTGAGCGAGCCGCCGAGGCTGTTGGTGATGCTGGTGGCCTCGTTGCCGTTGAGCCGTGTGGGCGTCTCGTTGCGGATGATGCTGAGGCCGAGGTTGGCGGTGAGCGGCAGGCTCGGTACGGCACGGCCGAGCATGCTCATCAGCATCATCGAACGCTGCCCGTCGAGGTTGATGGGGCGGCTGAACTGCGCCCCCGGCCCCAAGGCGATGCCGTCGATTGTGGTGTCGGACTTGACGAGCACCGTTTCGTTGCCGATGTAATTCTGCCCGAAACCGACGGAGGCAAAGACCATGTTCATATTGCCCTTGATCGGCTCCACGTCGAAGAAGCGCCCCCGGAACTGGTGGGTGTACGACGGTTGCAACGACGCATTGCCCGACGAAACCGACAGCGGGTTCGAATCGTCCGGGACACGGCCCAGCTGGTTCACGCTCGGCACGTCGGTGCTGGTGCGGTACGAAAGTTCGCCGCTGCGCATGCGCACCGAGACCTGCGGGCTGCCGCCGGTTGAGCCGCCGGGCGCTCCTCCCATCCGCATCATTTCGCGCATGCCTCCGCTTCCCTGCGGCTGGAACGCGAGCGTTACCTGGGGCAACGCCGACAGGTACGCCTTGTCCACCGGCATCGCCCCGGCGATGGTTTGATCCGACGAAACGGCTTCGCGTTGCCCATCAAGGCCAGCGGTGAAGCGCCAGCCACGGCCCCATCGGGTCTGGACCTGTGCTCCGCCGCGCACGCGGTTCACCGACTGATCGACGTCGTTTTCGTAGCGCGGATACGGTCCAAGGTCGGCGAGCGTCGTCGGGTCGAGCCGCCGAGCGTCTTGGTTGGACGTATTCCAGTTGGCCGACGGGTTGAGCGTAAGCTGAAGCTGGGTGTTGCGCGCCAACGGCTCGGTGTAGGCCAGCGTGGCCGAGTACGACAATCCTTGCGCATCGGTGGTGATGCGTCGGGCGTCGAGCACGAGCGAGTCGGCAAGGCCGGTTCGTCCGTAGCGGGCGTCGGAGTCGGTCGTCCGGTCGCCGTTGCTTTGGTTGTAGCCGAACGCGAGGTTGGCCGAGATCGTCCGGCCCGGCTTGCCGAGACGGTGGCGCAGCAGCGCGTTGGCAAGGCCCGCGTAGCCGGTCGATCCGTTGGTGTTGGCGTTGAGCGCCTGGCTCAACAGCGACGCGCTGGGGCCGAGCACGAGGCTGGCGAGCGACTGGTCGCTGTCGGAGTTTTGCGCGTTCAAGCGGGTGGTCAGCGTCAACTGGGTGCGTTCGGAGAACGGCATCTCGAGGCGGCCTTGAACGCGGACGTTCTGGTTGAGCGTCCGTGCCACCGACGAGTCGGAGGCGAACGACCGCACAGGGCTGCTGGAGTTGTAGAGGCTCTGCGACAGGCTGTTGGCGTGCGCGATGCTGGCTAACCCGGTGGCGCTCAGGCTCAGTTGGACGCCCTTGGCCGTCCGGTTCGAGTACGTCAGGCCGAGGCCGTGGGTTGCCACCTCGCCGTCGGTAGCCACACCGAAGCCGCCGGGGCCGAAGCGCACGCGCATCCCGCCGCCGCCCGTCGAAAGGCCGCCACCGCCGCCGCCGCGAAACGCCTCGGATGCCCCCGAAGCGGCAACGTCCTCGAAGGCGAACTGCTGCTGGTTGACGTTGTTGGTGAGGAAGGTAACGCCGCTGCGCTGGTTGCCCCGGAAGAGGTTGACCGCGCCGTCGACGATGTAGCGTTCTTCGACCGATCCGCCCGCCGAGAGCCGCCCGAACACTCCGCGCCGCCGGTCGGGGCGCGTCACGAGGTTGATCGAACGCTCGCGGTTGCCGTCGTCGAAGCCGGTAAAACGACTCTGCTCGGAGGCTTGGTCAAGCACCTGCACGTCGCGGATAAGGTCGGCAGGGAGGCTTTGGAGCGTAGTGAGCGCATCGTTGCCAAAGAAATCTTGGCCGTCCACGGTCACGCGAGAGACGCGCTCGCCGCGCACGTTCACCTGCCCGTTCTCGATGGTGATGCCCGGAACGCGGCGTACGAGGTCTTCGCTGGTGGATCCGGGCGCAAGACGGATGCTCTCGGCGCGGAACGACACGGTGTCGCCGGAGACGCGTACGACGTCGGCGTCGCCTTCGACCACGATCTCGCCCGCTTCGCCGCCCGCGCCTTCAAGGCTGATGGCCGGAAACGTGGCAATGTCGCCCGCCGAGACGGTGACGGTTCGGGAGACGCGGCGGAAGCCCGGAGATTCGACGCGCAGCCGGTACGAGCCGGGCGGCACGAGCAGCCGGTAGACGCCGTCCACATCGGTGACGCCGCCTGCGGCGAGGGTATCGGACGGCGGCATGTTGGGCCGTCGGGTGCGGATAGCCTTGACCGTGGCACCGGGAAACGGTTCGTGCACCGAGCTGTCGCGCACGACGCCACGCAGAATGGCACCCTCGCTCGCCGAAACCGTGCGGGCAGGTGCGGTCGTCTCGGCTGCGGCAGGAGCTGGAGTTGCGCCGCCGAGGCCAAGTTCGCGCAGCAGGAACGGCATCCGCTGGTCTTCGGGAAGGCCCATCGCCGTCGAGAAGATGCGGCGGCGGGTCGTGTCGGGCATCGTCTGCATCCGTTCGCGGAAGCGGGTGCGGAGGCTGTCGGGAAGACCCTCAAGCATCCGGCCGCGGCCTTGCGGCGGAGTACCGGGTGTTTGTGCCGAGGCAACGGGAACGAGGGCGACGGTGCCCAGCAAAGCAAGGACGGCAGGTGTGACGAAGCGCATCGGCAATAAGGGTTGGTGCCAAAAAAATAACGCCGTCCGATCAGGCATTATGTGGCGAAGATGTGTCAAAAGCACAGCGGCGGTTCTCCGGTTGGGTGAAGATGTTGTGCGCCGTACGCGCCGGTTAGACACGCGATGCGAAGCCGCCGTTTACGCCCCGGACGTTGCCGAGCGCGGAAGCGCGTCGGGAGGCGTCGGTTTCCAGCCGTTGTAGCGGTTCATCGCCGTGCCGAGACCCTCGGCCACCCAGCACAGCGCCGCCTCGGCGGCCTTGGGGAGCGCCTCGTCCACCAGCGGCCGTTGGTCGGCGGTGAAGGGCATCAGCACATAGTCGGCCTGCCGCCCGCGGGGAAAATCGCGTCCCACGCCCACCCGCAGCCGTGGGAACTGCTCTGTGCCCAGCCGTTCGGCAATATCGCGGAGGCCGTTGTGGCCGCCGTCGGAGCCTCCGGCCCGCAGCCGCAGCACGCCAGGGTCGAGGGCGAGATCGTCCACCACCACCAGCACGTCGGCGGGAGTGAGGCCGAACATCCGCACAAGGCCCAGCACAGACTCTCCCGACAGGTTCATGTACGTTTGCGGCATCGCCAGCGCAAATCCTCGCGCCCGAAAGCTTCCTTCGCCTCCGACGGTGCGGGCTTTCCACGGCCCCAGCGGAACGCGTGCCCGGGCGGCGATGGCCTCGACCACCTCGAAGCCGATGTTGTGGCGGGTGTGTGCGTAGGTGCGTCCCGGATTGCCGAGGCCTACGATCAAACGGGCGGTTTTGGACATGGCTGTGCGATGGAGGCTGCATCGAGGCGGGCGACCTCGTCGCTACGCCCCAAACGCAAACGCGGGGCGAAACGACAGCCGCCGCTCGCCCCGCGATTCGGGTCAACATCACCAAGGATTAGGCGCCAGCGCCGCTCTCCTCTGCCGCCGAAGCTGCCGGGAGGTCGTCGGACGACTCGATATCGGCCTGAACACGCGGCGGAATCACCGCGACCACAACTTCGTCGCCGCCGGTGAGCACGTCCACGCCTTCGGGCAGCACAAGGTTGGCCACGCGGATGGCGTCTTCGGTGTCGGCAAGGCCTTCGAGGCTAACCTCGATGAAGCCGGGAATGTGGCGGGGAAGCACCTCGATCTCCACGTCGTGGCGGCTCGTGGCCAGCACAAGGCCCACGCGGGTCGCAGGGGCTTGTCCGGTGAAGTGCAGCGGCACGGTCATCTTCACCTTCTCGCCGCGCTTGAGCGCGAGGAAGTCGACGTGGTAGGGCCGGTCGGTCACGGGGTGCATCGTGGCCGACTTGAGGATGGCGTTGTAGGTCGTTCCGTCCACCTCGATCTCCGCCACGTGTTGTTCGGCGGTGTAGATGAGCGGGCGAAGCGCCAGTTCCGGCACTTGGAAGAGCACGTTGTCGGTCACGCCCGCGCCGTAGAGCACGCAGGGGACTTCATGGTTGCGGCGGGCGGCACGGGCCGCGCCTTTGCCCGCCGTACGCGGCGTGGCTTTGAGCGAAATCGCGTCCATCGAAACAGGGTAGGGTGGTCAGGAACGGCGTCCTGAAAAAGAACGGGAAGAGCTTTCCGGGGAAAGCCTACCTATTACCGTCGTGCCCGAACCCGGCTCCACGCCTCGCAAAAAGTTCAAAGGCCGAAGACTCACCGCCTTTCGGCTTACTCCGCAAACAGCGTCGAGATGGACTTGTCCTCGTAGATGCGGTGGATGGCGTCGGCGAAGAGCGGCGCGACGGACACGACCTCGATTCGGCTGGATTCTTGACGCAGCGGAATGGAGTCGGTGACGATGAACCGCGAAATGGCGGAGTTCTCGATCCGTTCGTAGGCTGGGCCGGAGAGCAGCGGGTGCGTGCAGCAGGCCACGATGTCGAGCGCGCCGGCTTGTTTGAGCGCACCGGCGGCGTTGGTGATCGTGCCCGCCGTGTCCACAATGTCGTCGATGAGCAGTACGTTGCGCCCGGCCACATCGCCGATGATGTTCACGACCTCCGATTCGTTCTGCGTAGGCCGCCGCTTGTCGATGACGGCGAGGTCGGTGCCGAGGCGTTTGGCGTAGCTGCGAGCCGCCTTGATGGCGCCCACGTCGGGGGCGACAACCACGAGGTTGTCTTGCAGCCCGATGGTGCGCAGGTGCTCGACGAACAGGCCGGAGGCGTAGAGGTGATCGACCGGCACGTCGAAGAAGCCTTGGATCTGCGGCGCGTGCAAGTCCATCGTAAGCACCCGGTCGACGCCTGCTGTGGTGAGCAGGTTGGCCATCAGCTTGGCGGCGATGGACACGCGGGGCTGGTCTTTGCGCTCTTGGCGGGCGTAGCCGAAATACGGCATCACCGCCGTAATGCGCGACGCCGAGGCGCGGCGGGCCGCATCGATGAGCAGCAGCAGTTCCAGCCAGTTGTCGGCCGGGGGGCAGGTGGACTGGATGAGGTACAGGTCGGCCCCGCGGATGGACTCGTCGTAGTGGACGTACAGCTCGCCGTCCGAGAAGTCCTTGATTTTGATCTGGCCGAGGCGGCTGCCGAAGGCTTCGGCGATGCCTTTGGCGAGGCCGGGGTTCGATCGCCCGGCGAAAAGGGCGATGGGCGATTCCGGGCGCGGATCGTACGCAGGAGGCACAGCGACGAGGCGGATTAGACCAGAAAGTCCGCGAGATCGTCGCGGCGCAGAGTTGTCCGGCAAGGACTCGAACCTTGTCTTACGCTTCCAAAGAGCGCAGTGCTGCCATTACACCACCGGACAATCGGAACGCGGGGAGCGTCCATGTGCGCGCCTCGCGACGGGCACAGCCTTTAAACTACGGATTTTCGGTTTGCCTCAACCGTGACGGCTGGGTGAATCCGCCCACGTTTACTCACGCACCAAGACCAACCGAGTGCGGTCGGCGGCGGCCACGCACTCCGAGAACGTGCGGTAAGACGTGACTACCTTTGCGCTTAGGTAATGCCCGTTCAGTACCGCGTCTTGGCGTCGTTCGCGTTCCACACCTCGAAGGGACGGAGCGTACCGGCCACGGGCGCGTGCACGAACGGAATGCGCCGCGCCGACGGCTCCAGCCCGATCTCGTCGTAGATGAGCGCATCGTCGAAGCCCGCCGAGGCGGCATCGTGGCGGCTGGCGGCGTAGAACACGCGGTCGGGGCGCGCCCAGTAGATCGCGCCAAGGCACATCGGGCACGGCTCGCAGGACGTGTACAGGTCGCAGCCGTCGAGTTGGAACGTGCCGAGGTTGGCGCACGCATCGCGGATGGCGACGACCTCGGCGTGGGCGGTGGGGTCGTGCATGGCGGTCACGCGGTTCACGCCGGTTCCGACCAGTCGCCCGTCCTTGACGACGATTGTTCCGAAGGGGCCGCCGCCCGCCGCCACGTTCTCGGCGGCAAGAGCGAGGGCGCGTTGCATCAGGTGTTCATCCATGCAGAAGAGTGTACGGCTGATGAAACGTCGGCGAGCGACGTCTTCGCGAGGATCGGCGCGAAAACGAGGAAAGGGGGCTTGGTTGAGTGACCGCTCAAAAAAGTCCCTGCTCGGCTGCCTCGCGGGGCGGGATATCCGCGAGCAAACGCACGGGCGAGGCTGTCCCGACGAAATGCCGAAGGCCGTTGGTGAGCAACCACAACGTGGCCCCGACAGTCGTGTTGTACCGGGCCACCTGTTCGGCGGTGCGCTGATCGAGAGCCACCGTTGGGGCCTTGCACTCGGCGATGACCAACGGCTTCAGCCCGCTGCCGTAGGCCACGAGGTCGGCACGACGCATCAGGCCGTGGTACGGGAAGGCCTTCTCGACGGCCATTAACTCCAACGGGTAGCCGCGGTGGTCGGCCAGAAAACGGATCAGGTGCTGCCGCACCCATTCCTCCGGTGTGCAGCGTACCCACCTGCGGCGCACCGGGTCAAAGACCTCGCGCCCCTCGTGGCGAAGCCCAAGGTCTATCGCGGGGAAGGCGAGGGGGAAGTACATCAACGCGAGGTTGCGCAGACCGTCGGCGTTTACGGCTTCAAGCCTGCGGGGACACCGTTGGGGAAGCGCTTGTCGATTTCCATCTGGATCTCTTGGACGCGGTTGCCGGGGCTGGGGTGAGTGCTCATAAACTCCGGTTGTTGCGCGCCACCCGACGCCTGTTCAAGAATCGCCATTACGGCCTTGAGTGCATTGGGGTCGTAGCCTGCGTCGGACATAAAGTCCACACCGAGGCGGTCGGATTCCAGCTCGTCTTCCCGTCCGTAGCGCATATTGGCCATCTGAGCCACGACCTGCGCGATCTGCGCCGTCTGGTAGTCGCCCGCGGCCACCGCGCCCGCGTTGGCGAGACCCTGCAAAAGTCCCGCCTTGGCCATCTGCTGTGCCGAATGCCGCGCCACGACGTGTCCAACTTCGTGCCCGAGTACGCCCGCAAGCTGACCTTCGGTTTGGAGCCTCGAGACGAGCGCGTAGGTGATAAAGATTTGTCCACCCGGGAGTGCAAACGCGTTGACAGTCTGCGGGTCGGCGAGCAGGTGGAAGTCGAACGGATAGGGCGTGTTGCGGGCCTGGGAATTCTGTACGACGGCTTGCCCGACGCGGTCGATAAGCTCTTGCGCCTGCGCGTCGGGGTAGAGGCCACCGAACTCTGCTGCCATTTCCGGCGCGGCCTGCTGGCCCATCGCCACCTCTTGCTCTGCCGACATGGCCACCCGCTGGTTCTCGCCGGTAACGGGGTTGACTTCGGTTCGGGTGTTGAAGAGGTAGCCGAGCAGCGAGATCAGCAGCACGAAGACGGCGACGAGGAGGCGGGAGCGTCCCATAGATGATGAGCGTCAAGGAGAGAGGGCGGCGGAAAGGTACGTCGCACGTCGGGGTCTTGCGTAGGGAAGTGCCTCAGACGGGCGGCGGGTGCCGGTTTTCGAAGGCCGGGGACGATTCTCCCGGTGCTCGCTATCCCACAGCTTTGCACCATCGTCCACACTTTCGTGATACCCCGCACACGAGCGGCGGTGTACGTTCCGTTTTTCCTCTTCGCTTTTTCCCTCTTCCGATGCGATCGTTGCTCCGCCTTCCCGTGTGGGCCGCCTTGGGCCTTGTCCTTTTCCTTCCCGATGCCGCTGTGGCCCAGCATCGCCCCGATCGCGGCGACGACGGCCACCGTCCCGGCTGGAACCGAGGCGACGACGACCGCGACGAGCGCCCGCGCCCCCAGCGCAAGCGTCGCCCTGCGCCCGACGACGGCGGCGTGAGCATTGGACTTTACGGCGGAGCCGTAGACGATCTGCCCACCGGCGGCGTCCGTCTCGGCGTTGGTCTCGTTCGCCTCTACGCCGAGGCTTCGGGCAATCACCACCGCGACGGGTATACCGCCCACAAGGATCGGCCTGAGCAGACCGCTTTCGGCATCGACCTGACGCTTCCGGCGCGGCACCCCGGCCTCCGGGCGCTCTACGGGATCGCGGGCGTGGGCGTGCAGTCTCGTGTGCAGGACGTGTATTACTACGCGTACGATGCGGGTGTCCTCCCGTGCGACATCCGCGTGGCCGATTGCTACGACCCGTACTACGGCTCATCTTCAGAGCGCGACAGCCGGTTCTACGGCACGCTCGGCCTTGGTATGCGACTGCCCTTGGGAGGAGGCCGGGTGGCGCTCACCGGCGAAGTGGCCGGGCGATTCGTCGCCGACCGCTACGACGGCGGCTACGTCGCCCCCACCGCCAACGTCGGCGTGTCGGTGCGGCTGCGCTAACCGCTTCCCGTCAACCTCCATAGCGCCACTCCCAAGTTGCCCATAGCCCACGCACGTCTTGGACTGCTGTCAATAGGGCACACCGGAGACTCGCGATTGAGGGAGCAAATTAGGTACCCGTTTTTTTTCGATATAACGAAGATCCATTTTATTTACGAACCAACGTTGCTTGTGTGGAATTCATACCCACACCCCGGTCTTGTGAAAAACGGTATGATAGTATTCCCCTTCCATCAGTTTTAATTGAGTGTGAACTTGGATATCCTACACTTCCATTAAATACATAATCAGTCCCTGAATTAAATCTACTAAATCTATTTTTACTCGAAATACTTTGATTTACTGTAAGATTGGCAAAATAACCTGTATTTCCAAACAAGAAATTGTTGGTTTTTGAATCATAAAGAATCGTAGACATTACTAAATGAGATCCGGATATCGTCTTGTTGAGTGAAGAATCTATTTTTGATGTTTGATTATATATATGATTCTGTAAATATAAATTTTACATTCCCATAAATGTATTCTTTATGCGTAAATTGCCATTCTACATCCCCTCTGCGATTGATTTGTTCCATGATCTCATAATCTGGGATTGATCTGTTGTAATTCCAGTATGTTTTAGTGTAATTCCAGGTGAAGGACACCCTATCGCCTACTTTGTAAGGAAAAGGGTCGAACATTCCCGAAGGGGGCACAGGGCACCAGTCGGCGCGAGCCTGTACGGTGACTTGCGCCGACGATTTTTCGCCGCCATGCGGACGGGCAATCACGTTGACCGTGTACGTCCCCTCGTTGATCGGGGCCACCGACAGCGTCGTGCCGCTGAGCGTGGCGTGTGCGGCGGTGTCGGCGGACAGCGCCAAACTGACCTTAGCCGGGTCGAACGCTTGGAAGAGCGTGGTCACGTCTACCACAGCGGTGTCGCCCCGGGCGAAAACCTCGACGGTTTGCGCCCCGGTGGCTTCAATGCGTGAGGGCGTGTCAGTTGGGAGAGCGTCGTTTCCGGAGTCGCAGGCGGCGAGTGGGAGGACGAGTGCGATCAGCAGGGCGGCGAGGGCGGTACGCATCGTCGTCGGTGGGTTCTGCGTGGTAGCGTACAAAACGCGCGATGCGAAAGTCAAGTCAACAACCCGTGCGCTGCCGCTTTCGTCACGCCGCTGCGCCTCGGTAGTGGGCGACGATCTTCTCGGCGGCGAGCGAGCACGGATCCAAGATCAGTCTGATCTTGGATCCGTGCTCCAGCATGGGCTTCCACCCAAGAAAACGTCACGGGCAGATTCGTACGGCTAAGCTTCTGAGTCGCGTCGTACCTGTTACGGATCACAAACTCGGCGTTGGTACCGTCACAACAGCCGGCCGTTGACGTGAGAGCCGACGGGGTGCGGCATGGTTGTCGCCAAGCAAAGGGCGTTCAGGGTAGGCGAATCAGCTCTACAGTTTGAGAATAAGAAAATCTACTGTCGAACTTGTCGTTTTCTCGATGGACGACGACAAAACGTGTCAAACCGTGATCTGAGGCTGAGATATCGAGAGAGCCGCTTCCCCAACTGGAGCCCGCCGCCCAGGTGTAAGTCCCTTGTCCGGAGGCTTGGGCTGATAGATAACGAGGCGAAGCCGGTATATTTATCGCATTGCCTTGCGGGCTAATGAAAGCATATTGCCCCATTTGCGGGAGCGTGCCGGTAGAAGGAATGGACACGGTGTGGGTTTGGGTGATGTCCACCGTTTTGAGACCGGTGTTGGTGCTGTCGGTGGCCTGAATGCGTTCCGAAAAACGAAGCGATGAGCCTCCGTACAGGCAGGTTCTTTCCTGAAAAGTCCACGTGAGTGTTCCCTTTCGTTGCAGCGTGCCACCCGCATACACCCGCAGTTGGAAGCGAACCGTTTCTCCCGCTGCATACGGAATTGGATCGACCGTTCTTGTGGGTGCGGTGGCGCACCAGTTGCTCTTGGCGGTGAGGGCGAGTGTGGCTGTTGCGGCCTCAATACCCGGAGCACTGGCCCGCACCTCGACGTTCGACGTGCCTCCTTCCATAGGTTTCACCTTCAAGGTGCTTCCTGATACGCTTGTCCCCCCACCGGATGCCGTGTAGATGACCGTCACGCCCGGCGGGACGGCGAAGTAGGTAGACAGGTCGTAGACCGCGCTGTCTTTGCGGGCGTCGAGCGCGAGCGGCTCGAAGGCCTTCACCGCCGCGATCTTGCCCGCGTAGGCGAACGTGGCGTGCAGCGTGGCGCGGGCGCTGACGGAGGCTGAAAGGAAGGCGCGAAGCTCGGCTTGCACCGCGCCGGGCGGTTGGGGAGGCACGACCAAACGGGAGCCGTTTCGGATCGCCGCTCCGGCAGGGGCCGAGACAATGGCGAAATTGAGGCTGCCGTCGTCGGACTGGAAGACGGTAGCGAGGTCTACGACGAGGCTGTCGCGCTCGGCGACGAGCTGTGCCGTGGGTGGCTCGGTGACGCGGATGGTGGGCGCGTCGTTTCCGGAGTCGCAGGCAGCGAGCGGGAGGGCGAGCGCGGTCAGCAGAGCGGCGAGGGCGGTACGCATCGTCAACGGTGGATTCTGAATGGTAGCGTACAAAATGCGCGAAGCGAAAGTCAAGTCAACAAGCCGTAACGCGGCGTCTCACGCGGCAGCGCCTGTAGTGGGCGACGATCTTCTCGGCGGCGGAGCGGCCTGCCGCGCTGATGCATTGCTTTCCGTTTCGATATTACTTACCATTAGGGATGCAAAATCAAAACGGAAAGCAATGGATTGGCCTCTAGTGCGGCGTGCCCAGCGCATTTTGGAAGATGCCGGTCTCACGGTTTCGGTGGATGAACAGGACTCTACCATGAGCGTGGAGATGGACGGACGTCCGGTCACCTTCTTCTTGGCACCGGGGGAGTACGATCCCTTCACGGGGCGCTATACGAATTACTATCCCACGAACGGAATTCCTCTGCAGCGCTGGCTCACGGTGGAGCCGGAGATCACCCGCGAAGGACAGCAGCAGCTCCAAGACATGGGAATGAACCACATTGACGGTGTGGGCAACGCGTGGCTGCGTGCTCCTGGCTTTTTTGTGCGCCTCACCGGAAAGACCGTTCGCCCTGTTGCCAAGCGTTCGGGTTTTTCAGCCTCAGAAGTTCGGCTTGTGATGGGGTTACTCGCCTCGTCTGAGCTACGCGAGGCCACTGTCCGTGAGCTGGCTGCGTGGGCCCGTGTGTCTCAGAAGACCGTTGCCAAGACGTTCGACCGATTGGAGGCTAAAGGATATCTGGAGCGCACAGGTCAGACTGTAACTGCTCGCCGGTACTGGACATGTCTTCCCGATCTCTTAGAGGAATGGTGCCAAGCCTACACGTCGGTGCTGCTTTCTCGGCGATCCGCGCCGGCGCGTTTTCGCCTCCGAGACGGAAGCGAATGGAGAGCATTGCCGGTCGAAAACGCTGGGGGGGAATGGGGCGAAGCGGCGGCTACCGACCTTCTTCAGGTAGGGGCTCTGGTGGTGTCGTCGCCGCTGCTGTACACCGCTGCCGCCACGAGCACACTGGTACAAACGCTTGGATTGCTCCCGGATGACGCCGGTGCTGTTCGGGTGCGGTCGCCGTTCTGGGGCGAAATGCCGCCCGATTCCATGGTGGGAGTGAAGGCGAAGGTGGCTCCTTTACCTGTGGTTTATGCGGATCTTCGGGCCCTGCGAGATGCACGAGCAACGGAAGCAGCCTACGAAGTGAAGCGGCTCTGGGAATCTCTCTTGTAGCAATGGAAGACCGTGAAATGCCCGTTGTTGAAGATTTGCTCCTGCCAGGTCTTGAAGCTACTCTGCGTGTCCTGTCAGAAGTGCTGCCCGACGCTTGGCTGTTGGTGGGGGCGCTCGCTCGCGACCTGCGGCTCTATCGTCTTCCTCATCCACCGTCAGAGTCAGAGTTACGAACGAAAGATGCCGATGTCGGCGTAAGGGTGGCATCGGCCGCCGCATTTTCGTCGATTCGAGAAAGTTTGATAGCGCAAGGTTGGCAGGCCGTCGGGAGCGTTGAACACAAGCTTCTGTCTCCGTTTGGGATAGAGGTGGACGTGGTGCCTTTTGGTGATGTGGAGGCCCCGTCTGGTCATGTTACGTTGGATGACGGAGGCTTTCAGATGAACGTTACCGGCTATCGGACCGCCTTTGAGGCGGCCACCTGGGTACAGATGGAAGGGGTTCCCGTCCGCGTAATCACACTCCCGTTCTATGCGCTTCTCAAGTGCCTTGCGTGGGAAGATCGACGAGACCGAACCCGCAAGGATGCCGAGGATTTGGCTCGCGTGTTTGACCGCTACGAAGACACCTGGATGCAGGAAGAAGACGGGCGGCTTGTGGGCGCGCACCTTGACGTGTTCGACCTTGAGTCGGATCGTCTTGCAATGGCGGCACGAGTGCTGGGCAGAGAAACTCGTCGCGCCGCGGCGTCTGATCATTTGCTTATCGCGGGAATCACGCGGTGGCTCTCGGTACAGGCCAGCGAGGGCTATCGCAGAATCGTGGCTGAGATGGGAAGCGTCATCCTTGAAGCTGGGCGTCGTCAGGCTGCGTGGGAGGCGTTTGAGCGCGGTTGGAGCGATGCACCTCATGAAGAGGCCGCCGCACCTCGGTAGTGGGCGACGATCTTCTCGGCGGCGGAGCGGCCTGCCACGGCGGCGAGGTCGTCGGCGCTGGCCAGCTTGATGCGCTTGAGGCTGCCGAGCGCCTTAAGCAGCTTCTGCGCCGTCGCGGGGCCGACGCCCGGAATGTCGGTCAACTCGGTCGCGAGCGTCGTGAGTTGCCGCTGCTTGCGCTGGAACGTGACGGCGAACCGGTGCGCTTCGTTGCGCACGCGCTGGACAAGGTGCAGGCTCGACGAGGTGCGCGGGATCAGGATGGACTCGCTGTCGCCTGGAAAGAACAGTTCTTCGAGCCGCTTGGCCAATCCAACCACCGGAAACTTGCCGTACACGCCCGCCTCCTGCATCGCCCGCACCGCCGAGGAGAGCTGCCCCTTGCCGCCGTCGATGATCACCAAGTCCGGCCACGGGCCGTTTTCCTCCAGTACGCGGCTGTAGCGCCGCTCCACCACCTCGCGCATCGAGGCGAAGTCGTCGATCTGCCCCGGCTCCAACGACTTGATCTTGTAGTGGCGGTATTCCGACTTCTTGGGCATGCCGTCCTCGAACACCACGCACGAGGCGACGGTGCCGGTGCCGGAGAGGTGCGAAATGTCGAAACACTCGATGCGGCGGGGCAGGGCGGGCAGGCGCAAATCGCGCTGGAGCGCGTCCACCGACTTCGGGATGCGCTCGGCTTCGCGGGCGTCGCGCTGGCGCAGCCACTCGCCGAGTTGCAGGTTGGCGTTGGCCTCGGCCATCTTCATCAGCCCGGCCTTGTCGCCGCGCTCGGGCACACGAATCTGAACGGCTTTGCCACGTTGTTCGCGCAAGAAGGCCTCGATCACGTCCTGGTCGTCCAGTCCGTGCGAGAGCAGCACCTCGACGGGGAAGAACGTGGCCTCGGTGTAGTGCTGCTCGACGGCGGCTTGCATCAGCGTCTCGTCGGTCTGCCCCTCGATGCGGCGGAGCACGCGGGTGTGCTGGCCGAGCACCTTGCCCTCGCGCACCTTGAAGAGCACCACCACAGCCACGTCGGCCTCGCGGTCGAGCGCCATGGCGAACAGGTCGCGGTCGGACTCGTCGTTGGTAACGACCTTCTGCTTTTCGGCGTAGACGGTGAGCGCGGCGATCTGGTCGCGGCGGGCGGCGGCCTCTTCAAACTTGAACGCCCCGGCGAGACGCTTCATGTCGGCTTCCAAGATGGCTGCCAGTTCGTTCGTCTTGCCCGAGAGCAGCGTCTCGATGCGTCGGATCGTCTCGGTGTATTCGTCTTCCGACTGCAACCCGATGCACGGTGCGGCGCAACGCTGGATGTGGTATTCCAGACACGCCGAAAACTTGCCCGCTTCGATGCTGGCCGGATGCAGCGGCAGCGTGCAGGTGCGCAGTTTGAACAGCGATTTGACGGCGTCGAGCACGGCGTACATCGCCTTGACGTCGGTGTACGGGCCGAAGTACTTGGAGCCGTCGCGGCGGACGGTGCGCGTGGGGAAGACGCGCGGGAAGCGCTCGTTCGTGACGACGATCCACGGGTAGGTCTTGTCGTCTTTGAGGTTGACGTTGTAGCGCGGCTGGTGCTGCTTGATCAGCGTGTTCTCCAAGATCAGCGCCTCGGCCTCGGTGTCGGTCACGATCAGCTCGATGTCCTCGATTTTGGAGACGAGCGCCTGCAGCCGCTTGTCGCGCGGGCGGTTTTCTTGGAAGTACGAGCGGACGCGGTTGCGCAGGTTTTTGGCCTTCCCAACGTACAGGATCGTGCCGGAGGCGTCTTTGTGCTGGTAGACGCCCGGCGACGTCGGCAGGTGCGCGAGCTTTTGGGCAAGACGTTCGTTCACGAGCGGGTTGGGCACGGGGATTGCGTGCCGCGCCAGTAGCGCGAACGCCCACGCCATCCGTTCGTTGCCGTTTCCTCGTCAACGCGTGTAGGGATCGTCCGCGAACGATCCCTACGAGATTTCGCCGCCGATGCTTCGTCGCCTCTCCGCCCTGCTGGTCGCCTCGCTTGCGCTCACCACTTCCGCGTGTGCCCAAGACCTCAAGCTCTACGGCTACCACACCTATTGGATGGGCGATACATGGCAAGCCGCTGCGCCGCACCTCGATGGGCTGTTCTTCTTCGATGTGGAGATCAACCCCGACGGCAGCCTTGGCAAGACCAACGGCTATCCCGACGCGTGGAGGGGATTGGCTGTGGCCTCCAAGTCGCAAGGCATGTATGTGCCGACGTTCTCGATGTTCGACTCCACCGCCTTCCGGGCGGTGTTTGCCTCAGAGGTCAACCGCAACCGCCTTGCCGACCAGATTGTGGCGCTGGTGAACCGCTCCAACGCCGACGGCGCGCATATCGACGTGGAGATGTTCGGGCCGGTACCGTCGGGGGCAAAAGCCGGATTTAGCGCGTTCGCGGAGCGGTTGCGCCTGCTCCTTGGTACGAAGCATCTGAGCTTTTTTCTGCCGGCCAACGACTGGGCCGATGCCTACGACGAGGCTCGCCTCGCCCGTGTGGCGGATTTTCTTGCCGTGCAGGGCTACGATCTTCACTGGAAGACCGGCCCCGAAGCCGGGCCGGTGGCTCCCGTGCGCGGCTACTCCCTCTCGTGGCAGCAGATCGTAGACCGCTATGCGGCCCTCGGCGTGCCTCGGCGCAAGGTCTTCCTCACCTTCCCGCTCTACGGCTACGAGTGGCCCACCGAAACCGGCGCACCCGGAAGCCCGACCCGCGGCCCCGGTAGAACGATCACCTTCCGTCCGGTACCTGCGTCGCTCACGCCCGACATTCAGGTGTCGGCGATGGCGCGTGTGGCCGAGTACGGCATGCGCCGCGATGCCGCGAGTGGAAGCCCCTACTACGCCTTCCGCGATTCCACCGGCGGCTGGGTGCAGGGCTGGTACGAGGACGCCGAGAGCCTGCGCGACAAGATGGCCTTTGCCCGGCGCGAACGCCTCGGCGGGCTGGTGTTTTTTCCGCTGGGTTACGACGACGCCGAGCTGGTGCGGAGCGTCCGCCCCGAAACTTCAGCGGCCTGGCGGCGCTGAGATATGCCGGGCACAACGGTACTGGGGTTCACGTTGGGTTCACAAATTGACACGCGGGTCAGGTTTTGACGGGGCCGTCGTTTCTTCACCGTCGGTGCACGGAGGCGGCGCAACTCCGCGCCGGGCGTACCGTTGCGCAGGTCACGCCTCAACCGACCCTGCGCTATGGTCATCTCGGACTTCGCCATCAAGAAGCCGCTCGTCACCATTGTGGTGATGCTTTCGCTTGTCGTCTTCGGCATCGCCGCCCTCTTTCAACTCGATACCGACGAATTTCCGGAGATCAACCCGCCGATCCTTGTGGTGGCTGTGCCGTACCCCGGCGCGTCGCCGGAGACGGTCGAGCGTGAACTGCTCGACCCCATCGAAGAGTCCGTCCAAGGCCTCGAAGGGGTGGACGTGATCAACGGATCGGCGCAGGACAGCTACATGCAGCTCGTCGTGCAGTTCGTCTTCTCCAAAGACCCCCAAGAGGCGGTCAACGAGGTGCGCAACGCCATTTCGGGCATTCGCGGCGACCTTCCCACGGAGATGGAGGAGCCGATCATCCGGCGGTTCTCGCCCAACGACTTCCCCATCGTCCAGATCGCGCTGTCGTCCGACAAGATGACGGCGGCTGACCTGACGCAACTCGCCGACAACCGGATTGCCCGTGAGCTTCGCTCGGTGGGCGGCGTGGCGCGCGTCGATGTGGCGGGGGCGCAGAAGCGCGAACTCTCGATCGAGCTTCGCCCGGGTGACCTTGCCGCTGCGGGCATCTCGCCCATTCAGGTGGTGCAGGCGCTGCAAGTGGCCAACCTCGCCGCGCCCGTGGGCCGCGTGAACAGCCCCGGCCAAGAGCAGTCCATCCGCCTCGAAGGACGCATTGAGAACCCGGACGATTTCAAGACCATTCCGGTGGGACGCGGCAACGGCGGGCGCACGGTGTACCTGAGCGAAGTGGCCGATGTGATCGTGGGGGCCGAGGAGGCCCGCTCGCTCGCCGTCTACAACGGACGCGACGCCGTGGGTGTGAACGTGCTCAAAGCTTCGGACGCCTCCACAACGGCCGTTTCGGAGGGCGTGCTCTCGAAGATCGAGCAGATCCAGAAAGAACTGCCGGCGGGCGTGCAACTGGATGTGGTGCAGAACTCGGGCGACCGTGTGGAAGCGAGCGTGGAAAACGTGAACAGTACCCTCGTTGAGGGGGTGCTGCTCACCATCCTCGTGGTGTTTGTCTTCCTCAACTCGTGGCGCAGCACCGTCATCACCGGCCTGGCGCTTCCGGTGTCGATGCTGGCGGCGTTCATCGCGGTGTGGGCCTTCGGGTTCACCCTCAACACGATGTCGCTGCTCGGCCTCACGCTCGCCATCGGCATCATCATCGACGACGCCATCGTGGTGCGCGAGAACATCGTGCGGCACGTGGAGATGGGCAAGGATCACCTCCAAGCCTCGCTCGAAGGCACCGACGAGATCGGCCTTGCGGTGGCGGCCACGACGTTCGCCATCGTGTCGGTGTTCGTGCCGATTGCGTTCCTGCCGGGCATCGCCGGGCAGTGGTTCAAGCCGTTCGCGCTCACCATCGCGTCCGCCGTGCTCGTGAGCCTCTTCGTCTCGTTCTCCCTCGACCCGATGCTCTCGGCCTACTGGCCGGAGCCGCACAGCGAGAAGGACATGTCGTGGTTCGATAGGCTGCTGCGGCCCGTCACGCGCGCGCTGGCCGCCTTCAACCGTTGGTTCGACCGGCAGGCCGATCGTTACCGCCGCGTCATCGGCTGGGCGCTCGACCACCCGGTGATCGTGATCATGATCGCGACGCTCTCGCTCGTGGGTGCGTTTGCGCTCCCGGCCACCGGTCTCGTCAAGGGCGGCTTGTTCCCCACCGACGACCGTTCGGAGTTCACGCTCAACGTCAAGACGCCGCCCGGATCGGACATCGAGACCACGCGCGGACGCCTCGAACAGATTGCCGCCATCGCCCGGCAGTACCCGGAAGTCACCTACACCTTCTCCAGCGCCTCCAGCCAAGTGGGCGCCGTGGACGAGGGCAGCGTGTACGTCCGCCTCGTGCCCATCCACGACCGCACCCGTGGCGCGGAGGACATCGCCGCCGAAGTGCGCGACAAGGCCGCCCGCATTCCGGGCCTCGAAGTGGCGATTCCGCAGGGGATGGACGGCAACCAGAAGGCCATCCAACTCCAGCTGCGCGGCCCCGACCGCGCCGCGCTCCAAGCGAAGGCCGAGGAGATGCTGGCCACGGTGCGGGAGGTTCCCGGTGCGGTGGACGTGGGCCTCTCCACGCGGGGCCGCAAGCCCGAACTGGCCGTCAACGTCGATCGCGACGCCGCCACGGCGCAAGGCCTCTCCATCGCCCAAATCGCTCAGAGCCTCCGACCGGCCTTCGCCGGCATCGACGCGGGCGACTGGGTGGACCCCGACGGCGAAACCCGCGACGTGTATGTGCGCTACGGCCCCGAATACCGTACCGACGCCGACGCGCTCGCCTACCTGCCGCTGCGCACCGCAGGCTCGACAGGGCAGGGCGCAACCGTCACACTCGGCGAGGTCGCGACCATCTCTGATTCACGCGGCCCGGCCATCATCGAGCACGTCGACGGCGACCCGGTGGTCACCATCGGAGCCAACATTGCCAACGGCAAGGCCCTCTCGGAGGTCAACACCGAGATCAACAAACGCCTCAACCTCAACGCCCGGGGCGACACCGACCTCGGCGACGGCGTGCGGCTCGTGCAGGGCGGCCAGACGGAGGCGCAGACCGAGATTTTTGGCAACATGTTTCTCGCCCTTGGCGCGGGCGTGATGCTGATGTACCTGATCCTCGTGCTGCAATTCGGCTCGTTCCTCGATCCCATCGCCATTCTGATGTCGCTTCCGCTCTCGCTCATCGGCGTGATGCTGGGCCTGCTTGTGTCCGGATCGACGATCAACATCATGTCGATGATCGGCGTGATCCTGCTGATGGGCCTCGTGGCCAAGAACGCCATCTTGCTCATCGACTTTGCCAAGGAAGTCAAGGCGACGGGCATGTCCACCCGCGACGCGCTCATCGAGGCGGGGGCCATCCGGCTGCGCCCGATCCTGATGACGACGTTTGCGCTCGTGGCGGGCATGATCCCGATTGCCATCGGCTCGGGCGAGGGCGCGATGTTCCGTCGCCCGCTTGGCGCAGCGGTCATCGGCGGTGTGATCACCTCCACGCTGCTCACGCTGCTCGTCATTCCGACGATCTGGGAGTTGATCGACAAGGGCCGCGAAGGGTTCTTGCGGCTCTTCCGCTCGGAGAAGTCGGTCAAGGCCACGTCGCACGCCGACACGGCGGCCTACGCCTTCACGTCAGACCGGCGCGAATCCTGAGCGGTGCCCGATGGGATTGAATCGGCAGGCGAGCGTACCAAACCCGGTGCGCTCGCCTGTTGGTTTTGGCCGATTGGTTTTGGCCGATGGCGCGGCTTGATGGTCGAGACGTGAAGCGTCCGCAACGTCACGCGCGCTCCGGACGCTGGGCGATGGTCGAGGCGTCGGATTCCGGTTCGGATGCGGCATCGTCCAAGGCCAGGAGCGGCGCAGGAGACGCCGCCTGTTCGTTCGCTTGGGTGCGTGTCATCTCGGGCTTTGCCATACGATCCAACTCCGAAACCGTCGCGTCGAACTGGCGGCGACGACGAGCTAAGATGCGTCGGCGTACCGACTTCGTAGCACCGAGTGCCGCAGCGGTGACGAAGAGGGCCAGCATCGCGCCGATCAGGCTGGGCACGTTCAGCGCGGCGGCGGCGATCAGGCCGAGGATGCCGCCCACCACCGCGCCTCCGATGCCCATGAACCAAACCAGCCCCGCCACGTCCAGCGAGGCGTAGTGCTCCATCGTCCACACATCGCCCTCGCCGTCGGAGGCCGGAGCGATGCGCAGGCGCGCCCATGTGCCCATCATCTGCACCTCGGCGGTCCACTGCTGGGCTTCGCCGAACGACTCGACAGGCGTCGCGGTGATGTACGCGCTGTAGGGTGCCGCCCGCCGAACGGTGCTAAACATTTCGGCCCGCTGCCCGTCGGTGAGGCTCGGCACGCGGCGTGTGACCGTCCACCGCAGATCCTCCGCCCCGTTGCCGCCTTGCACCGGCGCAAGGCGCTGCTCGGCGATGGCTTGGCGAATGGCCTCTTCCGACAATCCCGCTGCCTTGCCCGCTTCCACGAGGTCGTCGTCGGTGAGGGTGGCCGCAGGGTCGGTAGCGGTGGCTTCGATCTGCGCGGCGCGGCGGAGGATGGCTTCGACGTGGGACGGACGGTGCATGGCGTATGGGGAAGCGAGCGTCCGCACGGTACGCCTTGCGAAGGCGTTCGGTTACGGATCGGGAAGGCGGCTACGGGCGTTGCCTTTTCTTTTTGCCGTCGAATGGAACCTCGCCGCGTCGTTTCTCCTCATCCCGCCTTCGCCTTCGAGGAGGCCTCCGGTGGCGTTCACGCCTTTCGGCACCGCGCCAACGGATTGCGCGTGCTGGTCTTGGAGCAACCCGGCAGTCCCGTGGTCACGTTTATGCTCACCTACCGGGTGGGCAGCCGCAACGAAGGCCTTGGCCTCACCGGAGCCACGCACTTCCTCGAGCATCTGATGTTCAAGGGAACCGACCGCTTCAACAAAGCCGCCGGATCGTCGGTGTTTCAGGTGCTTCAGAAGCACGGCGCGCAGGTCAACGCCACCACCTGGCTGGATCGCACCAACTACTACGCGCTCTTGCCCGCCGCCGAGATCGAGCGGGCCGTCGAGATTGAGGCCGATCGGATGCGCGGCCTGCGTCTGGCCCCCGACGATGTGGCCAGCGAGAAGACGGTGATCCTCAACGAGTTGGATCGGGGCGAGAACGATCCGGTGCGACGGCTCTACCATCTGGTCTGGGCCACGGCCTTCCAAGCGCACCCGTACGGGCATCCTACCATCGGCTGGAAGTCGGATGTGGAAGCCGTTACGCCCGAAGGGTTGCGCAGCTTCTACGATGCGTTCTACTGGCCCGACAACGCCACGGCCACGGTGATCGGAGGCGTGTCCGAGGCCGAGGCGCTGGCGATGGTCGAACGGCACTTCGGGGCGATTCCGCCCGCGCCAACACCCATCCCCGACGTCTACACCCGCGAACCGGCGCAGGTCGGGGAGCGGCGGGTGGTGCTCCGCCAAGAGGCTCAGCTGGGCACGGTGGTGCTCGGCTGGAAGACGCCGTCCGGACTCCACGCCGATGCCGATGCCCTCGCGGTGCTTGCGCTGGTGCTGACCGCCGGCAAGTCCAGCCGCTTGCACCGCGCGCTGGTCGATGCAACCCTGGCCACCTATGTGGGCGGCAGCGCCAGCCGCTTGCGCGACCCCGGCCTCTTTACCCTCTACGCCGGACTGGCGCCCGGAAAATCTCACGCCGAAGTGGAGCAGACCGTCCGGCAAGAAGTCCGCCGCGTGGCCGACGAGGGCGTCTCGGGCGAAGAGCTGAAGCGCGCCCTTGCGCTCGTGCGCGCCCACGAAGCCTACGCCCGCGACGGTGCGTTCGCCGCCGCCAGCGCCCTCAACGAGGCCATCGCGTGTGGCGACTGGAAGCTCTTTACCACCGCAGAGGCGCGGCTTGCACGCATCTCGCCTGCCGATGTGCAGCGCGTGGCCCAAGCCTATTTCGTCGACGATGCCCTGACCGTGGGGCACCACCTCCCGGACTAACGCGAAGAGGGCGGGCGGACGGTGGGTTCGCGGCTCCTGTTCGGGTGTTCTTTACTACGCACGATGCCTTCGTATCTGATTCCGACGCCCGCTCGAGGCGTTGTCTCCTTCCGCGCCTCGTTTGAAACCTACCCCAACCTTCTCGTCCACGAAGACCTGATTCAGCGCCTCACGGTGCGCTTGCTCGATAAAGGAACGCAGCGCCGCGACCGCTTTGCCTTTGCCGATGCCCTTGAACATCGGGGGGCAACGCTGGCGTTTACCGCCGACGAAGCGCGGGTGGGGTTTGCTGGACGGTGCCTCCGCGACGACCTCGATGCTGTGCTGGACCTTGCCGCAGAAGCGCTGAATGCGCCGCTGCTCGACGCGTCCGAAGCCGCAAAGGTGGTGATGCAACTCGACGCCGCCTACCGGCATGCCGAAGAAGACACCGCCGCGCAGGCCGACGCCGCCCTCTCCCGGCTGCTCTACGCCGAAGGCCATCCCAACTACGCCGAACCGTTCGACGTTACCCGCGCGGCGGTGGCGGCGCTCAGCGCCGACGACGCCCAACGCTTTCACCACGATCGATTTGGACGCGGTGCCCTTGATCTCGCTGTGGCGGGCGATGTGGAGGGCTTGGACGGCGATGACCTGCTGGCTCGCTTCGGCGAGCGTGCCCCGGCGCCCACGCCTGCCGTGTGGCCGGCCACGCCCGACGCCGCTCCCCGCGTTGCCGATGTGGCTGTGCCCGGAAAGACCAGTTTCGACGTGCGCCTTGGCCATGTCGTGCCGCTGACCCGCCCACACCCCGACTACCTCCCCCTGCGGGTGGCCCTCTTTGCGCTCGGCGGCAACTTCTCGGCGCGGCTGATGCAAACCGTCCGCGACCGCGACGGCCTCACCTACGGAATTGGAGCCTCGCTCGAAGGCGCTTCGGCTACGTTTGGCGGCCATGCGCTCGTACGGGCCAATTTTAGCCCCGACGTGCTCGACCGAGGACTCGTTCGCGTACGGGAAGAGGTGCAACGCTTGGTCGACGAAGGCCTTGGAGATGCCGAACTCGACACCGTTCGCCAAACCCTCGCGGGCACGCACGTCGTCGGCCTCTCCACCTCCGGTGGGGCAGCGGCAGCCCAACTGGCCGCGATCGAGTACGGACTGGGAGCCGACTGGCTCACCGTCTTTCCCGAGCTTCTGGCCGAGCTGACGCCCGAGCGCGTGAACGACGTGCTCCGGCGCTACCTGCATCCCGAACGCCTTTCCGTTGCGCTCGCCGGAACGCCCTCCGCCGACGCTGCCGAACCGATGATCCAGCCGTAAAGCCCTTCCGGCATTGCCGCCTCGCGAAACGAAGACCTACGAGTCGCGGATCGTGCGGATGCGTTCTTCCAGCGACATCGTGGGAGCCTTGGGCAGCACACCCGCCAGAATCAGGTAGACGGGAATGAGCACACCCTGCGTCATGCCCGCGAGCACGACAAGGGCGATGCGCATCAACTTGGGATCGACGCCGAAGTATTCGGCCAAGCCCCCCGCGACGCCTGCGATCACCCGGTCGTTGGATTTGACCAGCTGCTTCTTGCCGTTGCCAAGGTGGAGTTGCCCAATCTTGATGCCACCCGAGTGCCCTGCACGGCGGATCTTGGGGCCGCGCTGCTTCTTCTTCCGGTCAAACAGCCCAGTGGCCGTCGCCACAATCGCCAAAAGCGCTGCGATGAGCGTGGGCCACACGAACAGGTCGAGGCGCGGAAAGCCGGTGAGGAACGGAAGCACCGTTGCCGCAAGGTTGCCAAGAACATACAGGATGCCCACGCCAAGCGTTGCAAAGCCCATCGCCATCGGCAGGTTGAACGACGACGTGCGCTCCTCGGATTGGCCGGGGAAAAGCAGGGTTTCCAGCTCTTCGTCGGAGTAGGATTCGAGGCTTAACTCCGGCGCGGTGAGCGGGGGCGGGGTGTGGGTGCGGGTTTGCGGCACGGATGGAAGTGGCAGAGACACCGGTCTGTACGCGCAAACGGGCGTCCGGTTACGACGGCACGCGCCAGACGGTAGATTCGGTGACGACGGCGTGCACGGGCACGTCGTGGGAATCGGCAGGAAGGTCGTCCACGAAAGCGCTGTCGAACACCGGGCAGACGGCGAATCCCGTAAAATCGGCCAAGAAACGGTCGTAGAAGCCTTTGCCGTAGCCGAGGCGCACGCCCCGACGGTCGGCGGCGAGCGCGGGGACGACGGCGGCCTCCACGCGGGAAATCGCCGGGCCGTCGGCGGATGGCAGGCCCGCTGCATCCAGCGAGTCGGAATCGGGCGTCCAGCGCCGGAACGCCATCGCAGGCGGGTGGAAGGCGGTCACGAAAGGCAGTGCCACCGCCTTCCCGGCGTCGTGCAGGGCATGGAGAAGCGGGCGAAGGTCGGGCTCGCGGCGGTCGAGCAGCGGCGCGAACGCCAGCACCGTGTCGGCGTCGCGGAGTTCGGGCAGCGCCAGCAGGTGGGAGACGATTTGCGCCGAGGCTTGGGCAAAGGCCTCGTCCGAAAGGGCCAAACGTTGGACGCGGAACTCCGTGCGGAGTCGGCTTTTCTGTGCCGCAAGCTCATCCATAACGCGAAACGATGTCGTCGTCCGAAGAACATACGTCTGCCGAAACCCGCCTCGATCGGTTCAACGCGTACCGCGCCAAGATGAACGCTCGCATCCTCGACGAGAAAGACCACGTCGGGATCAAGCGGTTTTTCGCCCTCGATACGGCGGCCTACCGCGACGGCGCGCTCGACGGGCGGACGAAGGAACTGCTCGGCCTCGTCGCCAGCGCCGTGCTGCGGTGCAACGACTGCATCGACTACCACCTGATCCAGTGCGTCGAAGCAGGCTACACCGACGCCGAACTCGACGACGCGCTGAACGTGGCGCTCGTCGTGGGCGGCAGCATCGTCATCCCGCACCTGCGCCACGCCGTCGAAACCGTCGATCTACTGCGGAATAGGTAGACGGTGTATGTTGTATAGATAAGAATCAAATACACCATACACCATGCCTCTACCACCGTTCGGCGGCGTCTTCGGAGAGCATCGCGGCGAGGTCGGCGTAGGCGACGAGCGCGGGGAAGAGCGGAAACAGGAAGCGCTGGCTCGTGACGAGGTACGGCATGCCGCCGCCGCCCGTGCCGGAGCCGTCGGGGACGTGCTGGCGCACGGTCTTGCGGTGGACGGTGAGGAAACTGTCGCCGTCGGGGGCGTGCAGCGCCACGTCGGCGGCCACAATCCGGTCGAGCACGAACGCGAGGCACGAACGCGGGGCGCGGGCGAGCAGGGCTTGTGCGCCCACGCGGGCGGGGGCGAGGGCGTCGCGGCGGCGGTTTTCGGCGGCAGCGGCATCGGAAAGTTCGGCGGCGAAGCGCTGCACCGGGGCTTCGTCGGCGTCGGGGCCGAGGGTGGCGCGGAACCGGGCGACGAGCCGCTCGGCGTCGGGATCGGAAAGACGGGGCGTGGGCGGCGGCGTGGGCAGGCCGTCGGCCAGCGGGGCAAGCCGGGTCAGCACGGCGTGGGCCACGGCGTCGAAGGCGGCCACGCGGGCTTCGTCGGAGCCGTCGGGAGGAAACGCCCGTGCATAGCCCTCGCCAAGGATGAGTGGACTTCCGGGCGCGACGTGGCCGACGGGGCATCCGGTGTAGTTGTGGCCGAACACGTCGCCGGGATAGAGGTCGAGCGCCAGCGCGGGCGTCTTGCCGAGGGCGCGTTGAATCAGACGGAGCGATGCCGCTTGGAATCCCGACGACGGCGTGAGGAAAGCCCGGAACAGCCCAAACTCCAGCGTCGAGAACAGCACATCGTCGTCGTCGCCGCGTCCCATCAGCGGCATCACGGCCGGGAGGATGCGCCGGACGATGTGGCGGACGCGGGCGGCAGCCGTGAGCGCCGGACGCCAGAACGGCTCCGGGCCGTCGGCGTCGGCGGCGCGGGGGAGGGGCGCGAGGGCGAGGCGTCGGAACGCGTCGTCGTCCATCGCCAGCAGCGACTCGAACGTGCGAACGATCACGCCGAGGTCGAAGAGGATCTGCTTGAAGGCGAGTTCGAAGAGCTGGTGGGTGAGCACGAACACGCGCTCGTCGGGCACCCGCGAGGCCGGCTCTTGCGCGTCGAGTAGCCGGTCGAGGTGCAGGTAGCGTTCGTAGGTCAGGCCGAGGCGTCCGTCGTCGGTGGGCGGGTTGACGAAGGGTTGGCCGGTTGCGTCGCGGCGTTCGGCGGCGTGGGAATCGGCGCGGACGGACGGGTCGAGGGACACGTCCCACCACGCGGCGGAGAAGGCGGGCATGAGAGAAGAGATCTTTTACGACGTCTAAGGTAGGGCGACGGAGACGAGAGCGGGCCGTGTATTCATCCCGGCTGCACGCACCGGCGGCCGATAAAGCGGTAGATTGATTGTCTTGCCCGTCCGGACTTCCGGATTGGGGTACGCGGCCAAAGGTCTTTTGCCGTCCGCCCCGTCCGACGCACTCTCGGTTGTACTCCGAAGCGCGGTCCTTCCCGTCCCCGCGAGCCTAACGATGTTCGAAAGCCTCTCCGAAAAACTCGATGAGGCCCTCAAGTCCGCCACCGGACAGGGCCGCATCAACGACCTGAACATCGCGCAGACGATGCGCGAGATCCGCCGGGCGCTGCTCGACGCGGACGTGAACTACCAGGTCGCCCGCGATTTTACCGAGCGCGTCAAGGAGCAAGCCTCCGGCGAGAAGGTGCTGCAAAGCGTCCAGCCCGGTCAGCAACTCGTCAAAATCGTTTACGACGAACTCGTCGAATTCCTTGGCGGCCAGCATGTGGGCGTGGCTTCCGCGCCCAACCCGCCGACGGTCGTGCTGATTGCGGGCCTGCAAGGCTCGGGCAAGACGACGTTCTCGGGCAAGCTCGCCAAGTGGTACAAGGAAAAGGGCAAGGCCCCGCTGCTCGTGGGCGCGGACGTCTACCGTCCCGCCGCCGTTGATCAGCTCGAATCGCTGGCGGCGCAGGTCGGCGTGCCCACGTTCTCCATCCGCGGCGACGACGGGATGCCCGTCAAGGACGCCGTGCGCGTGGCCACCGAGGCCGTGGCCTTCGCCCGCAAGAACGCCCGCGACGTCGTCATCATCGACACCGCCGGCCGGTTGGCCGTGGACGAGGCGATGATGAACGAGGTGGCCGCGATCAAGGCAGCGGTCAATCCCCACGAGATTCTGTTCGTGGTGGATGCGATGACCGGCCAAGACGCCGTCAACACCGCCAAGACGTTCAACGACCGCCTCGACTTCGGCGGCGTGGTGCTCACCAAGCTCGACGGCGACACCCGCGGCGGCGCGGCGCTGTCCATTCGGGCCGTGGTGGGCAAGCCCATCAAGTTCGCCTCCACCGGCGAGAAGATGGACGCGCTCCAGCCGTTCTACCCCGACCGGATGGCCCAGCGCATCCTCGGCATGGGCGACGTCGTGTCGTTCGTCGAGAAGGCGCAGGATCAGTTCGACCAGAAGCAGGCCGAGAAGCTTCAGCAGAAGATGCTGGAGGCCAAGTTCGACCTCAACGACTTCCTCGAACAGCTTCAGCGGATCAAGAAGATGGGGTCGATGAAAGACCTCCTCGGCATGATCCCCGGCATCGGGCGGCAGCTCAAAGACGTAGACGTGCCCGAGGACGCCTTCAAGCACGTTGAGGCCATCATCCACTCGATGACCGAGGAGGAGCGCAAGAACCCCGGTCTGCTCAACGGCAGCCGCCGCCGCCGCATTGCCGCCGGGTGCGGCATGCGCGTGCAGGACGTGAACCAGCTCCTCAAGCAGTTCGAGGACATGAAGAAGATGATGAAGACGATGACCAAGGTGATGGGCTCCGGGCGTCAGGTGGACGTGCAGGGCCTCATGGCGCAAGCCCGCCGAACCGGACGGTAACTCGTTTCCGACGCATCGACAGTCGTCCATCCCAACCGAAACCCTTTGTACGGGCAATCCTGCCCGGAACCTGTTTTTCAAACCTCCATCCCATTCCAAGAAAATGGCCGTTGCACTTCGCCTGATGCGCATGGGGCGCAAAAAGGCTCCTCTCTACGCCATCGTGGCCACCGACAGCCGGAGCCGCCGCGACGGGCGGTTCATCGAAGATCTGGGCCGCTACGAGCCGGTTCAAGAGCCGGCCGTCGTCAAGATCAACGCCGAGCGCGTGATGTACTGGCTCCGCCAGGGCGCGCAGCCGTCCGATACGGTGCGCAACCTCCTGTCCCGCGAGGGCCTGATGCTGCACCTGCACCTCGTGCGCAAGGGCAAGGACGAGTCCGAAATCGCCGAAGCCGTTGAGGCCTTCAAGAACAAGGAGACCGCCGCCAAGAGCAAGCTGACGAAGCGTGCCCGTGCCGCCGAGGCTCTCAAGGCCGAAGAGGCCGCCGCCAAGGAGCGTGAGGCCGCCGAGGCCAAGGAACGTGCCGCGCGCGAAGCCGCCGAGGCCAAGGCCCGCGAAGAGCAGGTTGCCAAGGAGCGCGCCGCACGCGAAGCCGCCGCTGCCGCTGCCGCCCAAGAGGCGCAGGCCGCGCAGGCCGAAGCCAACGCCTCGCAGTCGGCGACCGACGCTGCCAATACGATGGACGCGGCCACGCAGGCCGAAGTGGGCGAAACCACGGAGGTGACGCTCTCCGAAGGCCCCACGATGCAGGAAGCGCAGGAAATCGCGGCGGAAGCCGAAGCGCTCGAGGCCACGGGCGCAGGAGACGTTCCGTCGGCGGAAACCATCGCCTCGGCCGAGGAACTCAAGGCCACCGAAGCCGAAACGCTCGACTCGACCGAAGCCGGGACGTCCGAAGAGTCTGCTCCCGACGTGGCCCCGGCCATCGACGATGCTACCGGACGCGACCGTGAGGCGATGATCTCGGACGTCGAAGCTCCCGCCGAGTCCGTGGACGCCTCGGAAGCCAACGACCTCGACATCGAAGGCCCCGACGCGGCCAAGCAAGACGAGGCGTAAGGTGTTGGGATGTGTATGGTGTATGGGGAGAAACGATTTCCATACACGATACACTTCCCAACGATCTGTTCTTTGACCGATTGACGCTGTGGAAGATCTGATCCGCATCGCGACGCTCTTGGCCCCGCACGGGGTGAAGGGCGCTGTGAAGGCCGCACCCGACGCCGACAACCCCGCGCATCTGACCTCGCTGGTCGGGGCGTTTGTGGGCAAGACGTCGGAAACGGCCCGGCCGGTGCGGATCGCGGAGCTGCGCATCTCGCCGTCGCGACACGGGCACACGCTGTTCGTTCGCTTCGACGGGATCGCGTCTCCCGAAGCTGCCGAACGCCTTCGCGGCCTCGGCCTGTTCGCTTGCCGCACCGACCTGCCGCTCGCCGAAGACGAATACTTCTTCGACGACGCGACGGGCTTCGAGGTGGTGGACGAAGCGGGGCAACGGCTGGGCACGGTGCGCGAGATCCTCGACTTGCCTGCCGGGACGACCTTTGTGGTGGCCCGCGACGGCAAGGCCGACACGCTCGTTCCCGATGTGCCGACGTTCGTGGTGGTCGTTGATCTCGACGCCCGACGTCTCGTGCTGCGCCCGATTCCGGGCCTGTTCGACGACGACGGCGACGAAGTGACCGGAGGCTAACCCGATGCGTTTCGACCTCATCACCGCGCTGCCGGGGCTGGTGGCCTCGCCGCTCGCGCACAGCATTCTCCAACGCGCCCAAACCAAGGGGCTGGTGGAGGTGCATGTGCACGACTTGCGGGACTACGCCACCGACAAACACCGGCAAGTGGACGACTATCCGTTTGGCGGTGGGGCGGGGATGGTGCTGAAGGCCGAGCCGATTTTCGCGTGCTACGAACGCCTCGTCGATGAGGCCAGGGCACGCGGCGAGGCCGGGCCGGACGCGTTCGTCTACCTCACCCCCGACGGCACAACGCTCACGCAGGACATCGCCTCCGGCTTTTCGCTGCGGCGGCACGTCGTGCTGCTGGCCGGGCACTACAAAGGCGTAGACCAGCGTGTCCGCGACGCGCTCGTCACGCACGAGTTGTCCATCGGCGATTACGTGCTCTCCGGCGGCGAACTGCCCGCGCTGGTCTTGATCGACGCGGTGGTGCGGCTGCTTCCGGGCGTGCTCGGCGACGCCGAGAGCGCGTTGTCGGATTCGTTCATGGACGGCCTGCTCGACGCGCCGGCCTATACCCGTCCCGCCGACTTTCGGGGCATGCCTGTTCCTGAGGTGCTGCTTTCGGGCAACCACACCAAAATCGCCGAGTGGCGCGACGATGAGCGGCTCCAGAAAACCCGCCTTCGCCGTCCCGATCTGCTCGATCCTTCCCAGCGTCCATCGCACCCCTAATCCATCCGGCTCGTCCGCTCCACCTCCTGCGGTGCGACGACGGGTTCGCCCTCTGAACTCTACACTCCTACCACATCGATGGCTACCGATTTCATCCGTCTCATCGACGAGACGCAAAAGCGCGACGACTTCCCGCGCTTCAACCCCGGCGACACGATCAACGTGCATGTGCGCGTGATCGAGGGCGACAAAGAGCGCATCCAGCAGTACCAAGGCGTCGTGATTGCCGTGCGCGGCAGCGGCAACAGCCGCACGTTCACGGTGCGCAAGATCGGCGCCAACGGCGTCGGCGTGGAGCGCATCTTCCCGATCAACACGCCGCGCATCGCCAAGATCGAGGTGATGCAGGAAGGCCGCGTGCGCCGCGCCAAGCTCTTCTACCTGCGCAAGCTGCGCGGCAAGGCCGCCCGCATCAAGCAGAAGCGCCGCGACACGTCCAAGTAAGTCCGTCGCGCCCGGTTCTTTTTCTAACCTGACAGGTTCCACCGAGCCTGTCAGGTTGCCTTGTTTGCCGATGATCCGAATCGCTCTTCCCGACGCGCCGTTCGCCGATCCGTTCGTTGCCGCCCTGGGCATCGGGCCGGAGCGGCTGCGCCCCGAAGTCGTGCGCCTGCCTGCGCACGAAACCGCCGATGCGCTCCGTCGCGGCGATGTCGATGTGGCGCTCGTGCCGTCGCTCGCCGTCTTGCGCGATCCCACCGCGTTCGCCGTGCTGCCGTCGGCGGCGTTGTCGATGTGGGATTTCCCCTTCGTCCGGCTGGTGCTGGGCAGCGGAGTAGGTGCGGGGATCGAGACGGTGGTGTTCGACCCTCGCGACCAGCAGGCGGTGGTGCTAACGGCGCTGATTCTGCGCGAACACTACGGCGCAACGCCGGCCTTCCGACCGATCGAAACGCCGTCGCTGGGCGACTTGGACGAGGCCGATGCGGTGCTTATGGCCGGGCCGGACGTGCCGGTGCTCGATGTGGGCGACCGGTATGCGATGGACTTGGGACAGGAGTACTACGAACTCGTCAACTACCCGCTGGTGTGGGGGCTGTTCGTTGCCCGAAGCGGCGCGGCCACGCCCGAGCAGTTGCGGTTGGTCAAAGCCGGCGCGGCCACCGCCGAGGCGTCGCGGGCGGGGTATGTGGCGGCCCAAGAGCGCTCGGAGGCGCTGCGCGCCTTCTATGCCGAAAGCCTTCGTTTTCGGCTCGACGACCTCGCCACCGCCAGCCTCACCGAACTGGCCGATCTGCTGTTCGAAGCTGGCATCTTGGACGAAGTGCCGACGCTTCCCGTCGCGGCGTTCAAGGACGAAGACGTCGAGGACGGCGAGCAACCGCCGGAGGCGTAAAGGCTTGGTCGTGGGTTGGACGGTTGCTCTGCGGCCGGCTGGGAGTCGTCGGAAAACGCCGTAGAATCTACTCCGACAACAGCGAGCGACCCATCACCTCCCATCTCCCATCATCCGTATGTCCGAAAAGCTCATCGCTTCCAACCGCCGAGCCGGTTACGAATACCACCTCGAACAACGTTTCGAGGCGGGGTTGGTGCTTACCGGGACGGAGGTGAAGAGCCTGCGGCAGGGCAAGGGCAACCTGCAAGACGCGTGGTGCGATTTCGACGGCGATGGAATCGTGCTCAAGGGCCTGCACATCGCGCCGTACGAGCGGGGCGGCTACGTCAACCACGAACCCACCCGACCGCGCCGCTTGCTGCTGCGCGGCGAGGAAATCGCCAAGCTGCGCAAGGGCGTGGAGGCCAAGGGCTACACCATCGTCCCCACGAAAATCTACTTTTCCGGCCAGTGGGCCAAGGTTGAGATCGCGCTCGCCAAAGGCAAGCAGCTGCACGACAAGCGCGACAGCATCGCCGAGCGGGACACCAAGCGCTCTCTCGATCGTATCCGCAAGGGGCGACGGGACGAGGAGTGAGAAGGCGCTCGCACGCCTTTTGCGCGCGGTGGAGGGTTGGGCACTCGCGTTCCGCTCGCTGTTGTCAGAAGGGCATCGACGGTGTCATCCGACAACAGGGCGCGTAGCGACCGTCCCCCTATCGACGCCCATCCCACAACAAACGAAAACCTTTCCATCGTCTCCTCGGTCCAACCCGTCTTTACGTCTTCCCGAAGCCCGCTTTTTATGTCCTTCCTTCCGCCCGAAGAACAGCTTCGCCAGCTCCGCCGGGGCGTCGAAGAAATCCTGCCCGAAGCCGACCTCCTCGCCAAGCTGAAGAAGTCGTACGAGACGAACACGCCGCTGGTCGTCAAGCTCGGAGCGGACCCGTCGCGGCCCGATTTGCACCTCGGCCACGCCGTCGTGCTGCGCAAGCTGCGGCAGTTTCAAGACCTCGGCCACAAAGCGATCCTGATCGTCGGCGACTTCACTGGGATGATCGGCGATCCGTCGGGCAAGAGCAAAACGCGCCCGGCGCTGACGCTCGAAGAGACCCGGGTGAACGGCCAGAGCTACTTCGAGCAGGCCGGACGGATTCTCGACCTCGACCGCGCGGGCGTCGTCTACAACTCCGAATGGCTGGCTCCGATGTCGTTCGCCGACGTCATCCACCTCGCCAGCAAGTACACCGTGGCGCGGATGCTCGAGCGCGACGAGTTCGACAAGCGCTTCAAGGCCAACGAGCCGATTGCCATCCACGAGTTTCTCTACCCGCTCGCGCAGGCGCTCGATTCGGTGGCGATCAAGGCCGACGTGGAGCTGGGCGGGACGGATCAGAAGTTCAACCTGCTCGTCGGGCGGGAGATCATGAGCCGCAGCGGGATGGAACCGCAGGTGTGCATGACGCTCCCGATTTTGGAGGGATTGGACGGCGTGGAGAAGATGTCGAAGTCGCTCGACAACTACATCGGCATCACCGAGGCGCCGGAGCAGATGTACGGCAAGGTGCTGTCGATCCCCGACGCGCTCATCGCCCGGTACTACACCTTTGCGACCGATGCGAGCGTGGACGAACTGCCCGCGCTCCACGCGTTTGCCGCTGCAAATCCCCGCGACGCCAAGCACGACGTGGCGCACCGCGTGGTGGCGCTCTACCACGGCACGGAGGCTGCCGATGCCGCCCGCGACCACTTCGAGAAGACGGTGATCCGCAAGGAGCTGCCGGACGAGATGCCGGAGATCGCGCTCGACGCGCCGATGCCGCTCGTGGACGCGCTCGTGCAGCACGCGGGCGTGGCGAGCAAGGGCGAGGCCCGACGGCTCGTGCAGCAGGGCGGCGTGCAGGTCAACGGCGAAAAGGCCACCGACCCAATGGCCACGATCGATCCGTCCACCGGGCCGATGGTCGTCAAGGCTGGGAAGCGGACATTCGTGCGGTTCGTAGCGGCGTAGGAGGCGTTCGCGTAGGGGTCGTTCGCGAACGACCCCTACGCTGCGCCCATGTCTTCGCGCACGGCATCGTCCATGGCCGTCACCATCGCCTCCATATCGCGCTTGTAGTCCACGACTCGTTGCTGCAACGCGGCGTCGTGGGTGGCGAGGATTTGGACGGCGAGCAGGCCGGCGTTTTTCGCTTGCCCGATGGCGACCGTGGCCACGGGCACGCCGCTTGGCATCTGGACGATGGACAGCAGGCTGTCGAGGCCGCCGAGGTGTTTGGTGGGCACGGGCACGCCGATGACGGGCAGGGGCGTTGCCGAGGCGAGCATGCCCGGCAGGTGGGCCGCGCCGCCTGCGCCCGCCACGATTACCTTCAGGCCGCGTTCGTGCGCGGTTCGGGCGTAGTCGAACATCGCGCCGGGCGTGCGGTGCGCCGAGAGCACGCGGGCTTCGAACGGAATGTCGAAGGCGCGAAGCACATCGGTTACGTCCTTCATCACGGGCCAGTCGGACTGACTGCCCATCGCAAGGCCAACAAGGGGAGAAGACATGGAAGAGCTGGTGTAGTGGTGGAGGCGCATCGTGTGCCTCTCACAGCCGCAGGCGGGCGGCGGCTTCGGAAGCGGTCGCGTACGCCTCGGCGGCGGTGGCGGCGGTGGCGGTGACGTGCCCGAGCTTGCGGCGCGGGCGGCTGGTGCGTTTGCCGTAGAGGTGGATGGTGGGGCCAAGGGGTTCGAGCGCCGACGACAGGCTGTCCAGCCGAATCGGGCCGTCGGTGTGGCCGAAAACGTTCACCATCGCGGCGGCTGGGACGCGCAGGTCGGATGCGCCGAGCGGCAACCCCAAGACGGCGCGGGCGTGGTTCTCGAACTGGCTGGTGACGCACGCTTCGATGGTCAGGTGGCCGCTGTTGTGCGGACGCGGCGCGACTTCGTTGACGAGCACTTCGCCGTCGGACGTGACGAACAGCTCCACGGCCAGCAGCCCCCGCACGCCGAGGGCGGTGGCGCACGCCATCGCCACCTCGCGCGCCTTCTGCTCGACCGAGGCCGAGAATCCGCTCGGGACGGCCACGGCGTGGCAGCGATGGTCGCGCTGCTCGGTGAACAGCATCGGGTAGACGACGCCGTCGCCGTCGCCCCGGCACACGATGACGGCGGCTTCGGCCTCAAACGGCACAAACGCTTCCAGCAGAAGCCCGTCGTCGGTGGCGAGCGCGTCCCACGCCGCACGCAGCGCATCGGCCTCGCGGACGGTGGCGTTGCCGTAGCCGTCGTACGAGCCTTCGAGCCGCTTCGCCACGAGCGGCAGCCCAAGCGTTTCGAGCGCTGCTTCGGCCTCGTCGTAGGTTCGCGCCCAAACGTACTCCGGCTGCGGAAGATGGGCGAACGCCTCGCGCTGGCGGCCCTTGTTTTGCACGAGATGCAGCGTCTCCGGCGACGGCCACACGGCCACGCCGGGCGCGGCCTCGGCCAGCCGGTCGGCGGGTGCCCACTCGGATTCGACGGTCACGGCGTCGCAGCCGTCGGAGAAGGCGCGGAGCACGTCCGGATCGTTCCAGTCGGCCACCATCACGTCCGCAAAACACGCGACGCTGTCCGACGGCTCGTTCACGAGAAACCGCACGTCAAGGCCCATACGAAGCGCCACGAAGCCGAGCATCCGCCCCAACTGTCCACCGCCGAGAATGCCAAGGGTCATGAGAAGGTCGAAGTGCGAAGGGTGATGGGCGAAGGCCAAAACGGGCCGCACGCGCGTCTGCGGGTCGAGGCGTGGCGGTAGAGGGTTGCGACACGAGGGTGCCTCGGCCCTATTTTTTGAGCATCGAGTCGAGTTGGACTTCGCTCGCCACGAGCACGGCACGGGCTTTGGCCCCGTCGAACGGCCCGACGATTCCCGCCGATTCCAGCTGATCGACGATGCGGCTGGCGCGTCCGTAGCCGATGGAGAGTTTGCGCTGGAGCAGGCTCACCGAGCCTTGCTGGTTGCGCACGATGATCCGCGCCGCGTCCTCGAACAGATCGTCCACGTCGTCGAGATCTCCCGCGAGGCCGTTACCTTCGTCTTCGGCTTCGTACGACGGGAGCCAGTACGGGCCGGGGCCGTCCTGCGCCTCGATGAAGTCCATCAGCCGCTCCACTTCCTCGGTCGACACGAACGGCCCTTGCAGGCGGCTCATCCGCCCGCCGGTCATGTAGAGCAGATCGCCGTTGCCGAGCAGCTGCTCCGCGCCGCCTTGGTCGATGATGGTGCGGCTGTCGATCTTCGACGGCAGCTGGTAAGCCAGGCGCGACGGGAAGTTGGCCTTGATGAGGCCGGTGATCACGTCCACGGACGGGCGCTGGGTGGCGAGCACGAGGTGGATGCCGATGGCGCGGGCCATCTGGGCGAGCCGGGCGATGGGCTGCTCGATCTCCTTGCCGGCGGTCATCATCAGGTCGGCCAACTCGTCCACGATCACGACGATGTACGGCAGGTGACGGTGGCCGTCCTCCGCCGAGAGCGCCCCCGTCGCCACGCGCTTGTTGTAGTCTTTGACGCTGCGCACCTGCGCCTTGGCCAGCAGCGCGTACCGCTGTTCCATCTCCTTCTCGCACGACTTCAACACGCCGAGCGCCATCTTGAAGTCCGTCACGACCGGGTCGGACGCGCCCTCGGGCATGGCGATGAAGTGGTCGCGGAGCCGCCCAAACAGGCTGAGTTCGACCATCTTGGGGTCGATGAAGACGAACTTCAGGTTCGACGGGTGGCAGCGGTAGAGCAGCCCGGCGATCAGCGTGTTGATGCCCACCGACTTGCCCGAACCCGTCGCGCCGGCTACGAGCACATGCGGCATCTTGGCCAGATCCTCCACGAACGTCTCGCCCTCGATGGTCTTGCCGATGGGGAAGGGCAGTTCCATCTTCGCCTCCTTGAACCGCTCCGTGCCGATGAGGTCGGCGATGCGCACCATGGCGCGCTTGCGGTTTGGGATTTCGACGCCGACGGCGCTCTTGCCGGGGATCGGCGCGATGATGCGGATGCCGCGCGCGGCCATTGCCATCGCGAGGTCGTCGGCACGGGCCACGATGCGGTTGATCGTGATGCCGGGCGCGGGCGTGAGTTCGTAGAGCGTGACGGTCGGCCCGACGATGGCGTTGATGGCCGTGATCTTGATGCGGTACGTGTCGAGCTTGTCGATCAACGTCTGCTTGTTCTCCTCGACTTCTGCCGGGTCGAACGGGCGCGTGCCCTCGGGTGCGGCATCGAGCAGCGAAAGCGGCGGTGCGTCGTAGGGCAGGTGGGCGTCGAGGTCGTCGAGGTTGAGCGCCAGCGACTTCACCCGCGCCTCCTCGACGCCTTGCTGGACGGTCAGTTCGAGGTCGTCACCCGTTTCGTCACGCAGTGAGGCTTCGAGCGGTTCGGTGGGCGGCGCGGGCAGCCGGTCGGCATCCAGTTCCGGCACGGCATCGTTCCACGGCGGCGCGTCGTTGTCGGGGCGGAGGCGGTCCATCAGCGCGTCGAAGGCTGCGGGCGAGTCGTCGGCGGGAAGAGCCGTACCGGGGCCGTTTTCGTCGGGTTGAGGCTTGGTTTCGCCCTTACGGCTCGTCGCTGGCGTATCGTCGTCGGGGTCAGGGCGGAAGCGGGCAACGGCGCTTCCGGTGCGTTCGGAGAGCCACCGTCCGGCGCGAGCGAGGCCGTCGCGGATGCGGGCGAGGAGGCGTTCGGCATGGTCGGCGAGGTGTTGCACGTCTTTCTCGACGAACACGAGCGCGACGACGGCCATCAGCAGCACGAGCACGAGGAACGAGCCGACGCGTCCCAAGGCATCCATCAGCACCGTTGCCGTGGCACGGCCCGCGCCGCCGGAGAAGCGCAGCAGGTCGGCGTCGGACGTCACGTCCCACCATCCCACGAACGTCGCGCCGATGATCATGCCGAGCAGCGCGGCCACGGACGGAAACACGAGCGGCAGCAGCGGCCGATGGCGGAAGAGCGCCCAGCCCCACACGGCCATCAGCCCGGCGACGAGGAGTGACCACAGGCCAAACGCCTTGGCCACAAGCACATCGGCGAGCCACGCGCCGATCTGGCCCGCACCGTTGTGCGGCGTGAAGGCTGCGCCGGTTTCGAGCGCGTGGCTGTCGTCGGGATGGTAGGTGACGAGGGCGAGGGCCACGAGCACGCCGAGGGTGGCCAGCAGCAGCCCCGTGATTTCTTGCCGCCGCTCGGGGCGCACAAACGGCTGGGCCGTCGCCTTAGCCTTACGGCGCGGCGCGGTGCGGCTTGGCTTTTTCTTGCGGCGGGGTTCCGTCGTCTCGCTCATACCGACAAGGTACGGAATCTGGCTGCCGGGCTGTGCCGCTATTCGCTACGGACTGCCGCCAGAAGCGGCCAGAGGCCGTTCGCCTCACTTGTGCAGCGGCGGTTTCTGCACCGTTCCGCGAAACGACGTGCCGCGCTGGGCGACCCGCACGCGGCTGCCCACCGCGGTGTGCTCCGGCGTGTTGGGAACGTACCCCAGCCCGATGCCTCGCCCGAGCGTGGGCGACTGCGTGCCGCTGGTGACTTCGCCGATCGTCTCGCCCGATTCGTCGACCAACGGTTGGCCGTGGCGGGGAATGCAGCGCTCGTCCATCGTAAAGGCGACAAGGCGGCGTGGCACGCCCGCTTCTTTCTGCGCCACGAGGGCCTCGCGGCCCACGAAATCGCCCTTGTTCAACTTGGTGATCCAGCCAAGTCCCGCCTCCAGCGGCGTCGTTTCGTCGGTGAGATCGTTGCCGTAGAGTGCGAACCCGGCCTCCAACCGTAGCGTGTCGCGTGCGCCGAGGCCTGCCGGGAGCAGCCCATCGGCCTCGCCCACCGCCATCAGTGCATTCCAAAGCTCGACCGCTTGGCCGGCGTCCACATACAGTTCGAGGCCCTGCTCGCCGGTGTAGCCGGTGTGCGAGACGAGGGCGAAGGTCGAGCCGACGAGCGTGCCGGGCGCGAGTTCGCGGAAGTGGTAATACGGGATGTCGGAGGCGTCGATGCCGGTGGCTTTCTCAAAGATCGCGAACGCCTTCGGGCCTTGCAGCGCCAAGAGCGCGACGCCGTCGGAGAGGTTTTCAAGCGTCGCGCCCATCGGGTTGTGGGCGTTCATGTGCGTCCAGTCTTTGGCGATGTTCGCGGCGTTGACGACGAGCAGGTACCGATTCTCGCCAAGCATGTAGACGAGCAGATCGTCCACGATGCCGCCGGTGGCGTGGCACATCGCCGTGTACATCGCCTTGCCCGGAACGAGCGCCGCCGCGTCGTTGGTGACGAGGTGCTGAACGAACGCGAACGCCTGCGGCCCGGTGACGAGGATTTCGCCCATATGGCTCACATCGAACAATCCGGCGGCCTCGCGCACGGCCCGGTGCTCGGCGAGAATCCCGCTGTACTGAACGGGCATCTCGAAGCCGCCAAACGGCATCGTCTTAGCCCCAAGGGCGCGGTGAATGTCGTAGAGCGGGGTACGGAGGACGTCGGGCATACGGGCGTTGTGGTGTCCCGAAAGGTACGCCGCACGAGGCGAAACCCGGCGTACTTTGATGCATCTCCCACGCCGATGCTTTTCCCCATTTCCGACGACGACAACGCCCTGAGCAGCCGAGGCCGTGCCTACGTTACGCTGGCGCTGGTGGTGCTGAACGTGCTCGTGTATTTCGTGCTTCAGCAAAGCGACGCCTTCACCTACGGGTACAGCGTCGTGCCGTACGAGCTAACCACCGGCCAGGATTTGGTGGGCATGGAAAGCGTGACCGTGACGGACAACATCACCGGCGAAGTTCAGCAGGTTGAGATTCCGCAAGCGCCGGGGCCGTTTCCGATCTGGCTTACCGTCCTGACGGCGATGTTTATGCACGGCGGCATCGGCCACCTGCTGGGCAATATGCTCTACCTCTGGATTTTCGGCGACAACGTGGAGCATCGATTTGGCCACCTGCCGTTTCTGGGCCTCTACCTCGCCTGTGGGTTTGTGGCGACGTGGGCGCAGGTCCTGGCCGACCCGTCGAGCATCATTCCCAACCTGGGTGCGTCCGGGGCCATCTCCGGCATTCTCGGCGCGTACCTCGTGCTGTTTCCGCGCAACCGCGTCCGCGTGGTGCTCTTGGTGTTCGTAATTCAGGTGCCCGCGCTCGTCGTGCTGGGCTTGTGGATAGTCACGCAGCTGCTCAACGGCTGGGGCGCGACGATGGCGAGCGAGGAGACGGTGGGTGGCGTAGCCTACCTCGCGCACATCGGCGGATTCTTTACGGGCGTGATTCTGGCGCTGCTGCTGCGCCGTCGCATTCCCAACCGACTTGCGGTGCCGCCGCCGCTGGGGGTGTACGAACGGTAGACCAGCAGGCCCAGACAAGGGAGGCGTTAGGCGTTTCAGTGTGAAGGGGATGTGAATCTGCGGACGTGTGCATTTCTTGTACATCGGTGTGTTGCTATCTACAGCGATGGTCGTACAACTGCACGACGCGCTGCCCCCCGTCTCCATCCGCCATGCGCACCGCTACCGTATTCCGCCTCGTTCTGGGTCGTATTCTGCCCATCGTGTGTGCACTCGCGGTCACCGTGGCCGCTACGGTTGTGCCGCAGCAGCAGCCTCGCCCGGCTCCGGCATTGCGCCTTCCTGCTCCCATGGGCGCGATGATGCAGGCGTATGTGGACGCCGCGGTTCCGGCTCCGACATCGTCCCAAACCCCATCATTGGAGACGGTGCTCAACCCAGACGGCTCGCTTCGAGGCGGCCTGTCGGGCAGCTTCAACGCGGAAGGGTTCTCGATGACGTACGGGCCGGACGGCAGCCCGCGGTTCGTTCCGGACGCAGCCTCGTCTCCGCAGGCAGGGGGCTACAAGCCGTTCTCGCGTGCAACCCTAAACGGCACCGTCTATGCTCTTGCGGTGTTGGGTAACGACGTGTATGTGGGCGGAGCGTTCTCCAGTGTCGGGGGCATGGCGGGAACGGGCTACCTCGCCAAATGGAACGGCAGCGTGTGGAGCACCCTCGGCACAGGCGTGAACGGCGAAGTCCGCGCTCTTGCGGTGCTGGGCAGCGATGTGTATGTGGGCGGTGTGTTCACCAGCGCTGGGGGCGTAGCGGGAACGGGCAACCTTGCCAAGTGGGACGGTGCGTCGTGGAGCGCGCTTGGCACAGGTGTGGACAGCTACGTCTATGCCTTGGTGGTGGTGGGTAGCGACCTGTATGCGGGCGGTGTGTTCTCCAGCGCAGGGGGAGCCGCAGCCAGCTACATTGCCAAGTGGAACGGCGTGTCGTGGAGTGCCCTTGGATCCGGTACGAACTACTACGTTTATGCTCTGGCAACCAATGGTAACGACGTCTACGCGGGCGGTCTGTTCACCAGCGCAGGAGGTGTGGCAGCCAACTACGTTGCCAAGTGGAGCGGCTCGTCGTGGAGTGCCCTTGGCTCCGGCACGAACACCCCCGTCAATGCCCTTGCCGTAAACGGCAGCGATCTGTATGTGGGCGGTAACTTCAACAGCGCCGGAGGCGTGGCAGCCAGTGGCGTCGCCAAGTGGAATGGCAGCGCATGGAGCGCTCTGGGAACGGGCACAACAGGTCAGGTTAGAGTCCTGATGGTAAGCGGCGGCAGTCTATATGTGGGCGGAGACTTCACCAGTGCCGGGGGTATCTCAGGCACGAACTACGTCGCCCAATGGAACGGCTCGGCGTGGAGTGCCCTCGGGACAGGCGTGACCTACTCAGTCTATGCATTCGCCGCAAGCGGCAGCGATGTGTATGTGGGCGGAACTTTCACCAATGCGGGCGGCGTCGAGGAAGCCGATTACATTGCCAAGTGGAATGGAAGCGCATGGAATGCCTTGAGCACCGGAATCAACAGGGTCGTCAACGCCCTTGCTGTAAGCGGCAGCGATCTGTATGTGGGAGGTAACTTCACGACCGCAGGCGGGGCTGCTGCAAGCCGCGTCGCCAAGTGGAACGGCACCGCGTGGAGCGCCCTCGGCACCGGCGTGAGCGGTGGCGCGGTCTATGCCCTTGCGGTGGTTGGCAGCGACGTGTATGTGGGGGGGGACTTCACCAGTGCGGGGGGCGTGGCAGGCACGAGCTACCTCGCCAAGTGGAACGGCAGCGCGTGGAGCGCCC
>Ga0209368_1000129_pt1 | contig 117436 bp, 111 predicted proteins | sample EBPBio242008_DNA_FD_185862 | JGI IMG/M metagenome (GOLD analysis project Ga0209368, IMG submission 185862) | Wastewater treatment Type I Accumulibacter community from EBPR Bioreactor in Madison, WI, USA - Reactor 1_4/24/2008_ DNA (SPAdes)... | ecosystem: Engineered > Bioreactor > EBPR >...
CTGTCTCGTGCGCTTCGACAACAACAAGTACTCGGTCATCGCGAGTGCGGTCGGGCGCCCCGTCGAGATCCGCGCCTATGCCGATCGGATCGAGCTGCGCCAGGACGGGCGTATCGTCGGCGAGCATTCCCGCTGCTATGGCCGCGACCAGACGATCTACGATCCCTGGCACTATGTCCCGGTACTGGCTCGCAAGCCGGGCGCCCTGCGGAACGGAGCGCCCTTCAAGGACTGGGTCTTGCCCGGCGCGATCGACCGGGTCCGGCGCAAGCTCGCGGCCGTTCAAGACGGCGACAGGCAGATGGTCGAGATCCTCACCGCGGTGCTGAGCGACGGATTGTCCGCCGTCGAAGCCGCCTGCGCGGACGCTCTGCGGCAAGGCGTCCACTCCGCCGACGTGATCATCAACATCCTGGCCCGGCGCCGCGAGCCGGCGGCAGCGATCACGATCATGACGCCCGATGCCTTGCGCCTGCGCCATGAGCCCGCCGCCGATTGTGCCCGCTACGACAGCCTCAGGAGAGCCGTGTGATGGAACGCTCGGAGATTCTCGCCACCATGGGCGAGCTCAAGCTCTATGGCATGAAGGCCGCCTTCGACGAGATCATCGCCTCGGCGGTGAAGCGCCAGCACGAGCCGCAGCGCGTCGTCGGCGATCTGCTCGCCGCCGAGATCGCCGAGAAGCAGGCCCGTTCGATCAAGTATCAGATCACCATCGCCAAGCTGCCGCTCGCCAAGGACATCGCCGACTTCGCCTTCGACGGCACGCCGATCAACGAGGCGCTCGTCCATGATCTCGCCGGCGGCAACTTCCTGGCTCATCAGCGCAATGTCGTCCTGGTCGGAGGCACCGGGACCGGCAAGACCCATCTTGCCATCGCGATCGCCCGGGCCTGCATACGTGCCGGCGCTCGCGGCCGCTTCTTCAACGTCGTCGATCTCGTCAACAAGCTCGAGGCCGAAGCCCGCGCCGGCCGCCAGGGCCGCATGGCCGACTATCTCGCCCGCATGGACTTCATCGTCCTCGACGAACTCGGCTATCTGCCCTTCGCCCAGTCCGGCGGGCAACTGCTCTTCCACCTGGTCAGCAGGCTCTACGAGCAGAGCTCCGTCATCGTCACCACGAACCTCGCCTTCGGCGAATGGCCGTCCGTCTTCGGCGACGCCAAGATGACCACCGCGCTCCTCGACCGGCTGACCCATCACTGCGACATCGTCGAGACCGGCAACGAAAGCTGGCGCTTCAAGAACAGGCTCTGAGTTCCCCGCACACCACCGATCCGGAGCCGGCGCGGCTGCGCAATCCAGACCAGCTCCGCCGCGCCGCCTCCTCGCCGTGAAGCATACTCAAGGGGTCAACATTGGACGCCGATCGGGGGGCAACTTTGCGGGCCGTTTGACACAAAAGTCGGCGCACTGCTGGCCGATCCCTTGGCGGCGCCCAAGATAACGTTGAAAAAAGGAGAGCGAGGCGCGTTTTTGGATACAGGCTTTGATGCGCTGAGCCAGGGAGAGTCAGGCTTTATAGAATTCCTGACGTATCTCAGCGGAGCCCGCTCTCAAGGTGTAGCCTCGCAGTCGCCGAGCTGGGGTGTAGCGGCCGCCTACGGCTCCTTCGCAACCTGGCTTTCGTCGAAATGCGATCAACCAGCGTTTCAGAAAGCGCTCCAGCTCGCCCGAACGCATGCTCGGAAGAGTATCACTATCAAGCAGGGCTCTGCGGTCTTCGGCACTACGTTTAGAAGGCCGACGGCGAGCCTTGTTGAAGGCGCCTCCGCCTGCGGAGTTGGCTTGCGACGGTTCCGCAAACTCGCCGTGTCGGTCGACATGTTGCCGAAATCGAAGCTGCAAGGGCGACCCGCGTCGATTCCAATCCGAGATGTCGCGAAACTGAGCCAACGACTAGAGGGGAGCGTGACGTTAGCTGGTGCGGCACGAATGCTCGGCGTAGGGCGCCACATCATTCCAAAATTGATCGAGGCTGGATTACTTCACCCGCTGGAGAAGCCAGCGGCGGGGCCCACTCGGGAGAAGACATTAGAGAATGCTGAGCTTGAGAGTCTCACAGGCCGACTTGCTGCTGCCTGCGGGCAGCACGTGGCCGACGATAAATGGGCCTCTGTGACCATTGCAGCGCCTCGATCCTATGTCTCGCTGGCGACTGCGCTCCGTTGGATTCTCGAAGGGAGGATTCGCGCGAAGCTGCAGGCCGCCGATCAAATCGGCCTGCAACAGTTTTGGGTCGACCCACGAGAGGTCGTGCGAGGTCAACGGAACCTGGGAGGCGATCGGCGGACGATTCTCGATGTCGCGAAGCGGTTGAATGTGAAATGGCAAGCGGTCCGACAGCTAATCCAAGCGGGCCATCTAGAGGCTGAAAAGTCGTCAACAGGATGGACCGTGGCTTTTGCGAGCCTCGATGCCTTTGAATCAGAGTTCGTGAAAGCCGCCGACGTTGCCACGGAGTTGGGCATGCATTGGAGCTGGGCGCCGAGGTTCCTAGCATCGGAAGGCGTCCATCCAGCCATCGATCGAGGACGGTGTCGGTCCGTGTTTTACAGGCGCAAAGATGTGAAGGCGCCTATTGCCGCCGCCAAGGCCGCTCAGAAAATGGCATTGGATAACAGCGCCTAAAACTGGCGCGAGCGCTTTTGCCTCAATTTTTATGCTAACAATTTCGGGCTGAAGTTCGCAAACGCTAGCCGTTGCGTGCGGGGGCGCTGCAAGAAGACCCGAGTCCGGATTTATGTGTCCAGCACATGAGCAGAATCCGGATTTATTGAGGTCGTCTGTCCGGGTTGATCGCCCAACCTTTGAGCTAAGCAGTTGATATTCCTCAAGGCGGAATCCGGACATATAGGGCCGCCCACACGCGACGTCCGGACGATGGCCCAGACGACGCCCGCCACGCTGGCGCTGAAGCAGCTCGGAATCCGTTTCGAGCTGCACAGCTATACCTACGATCCGAATGCCGAGCGCGTCGGGTTGCAGGCAGCGGAGGCGCTGGGCGAGCCGCCCCATCGCGTGCTCAAGACGCTGATCGCGCAGGTCGACGGCAAGCCGGTCTGCATCGTGCTAGCCTCCGACCGCGAGGCCAGCATGAAGAAGGTCGCAGCGGCCTTCGGCGGGAAGGCTGCGGCAATGATGCCGGTGCCGGATGCCGAGCGCCTGACCGGCTACAAGGTCGGCGGGGTCAGCCCCTTCGGCCAGAAGCGCAAATTGCCGACAATCGTGGACGAGGCGGCCTCTTCGGAAGCACTGGTCTATGTCAACGGCGGCCAGCGCGGCCTGCAGATCGCGCTGGCGCCCGCCGATCTCCTCAGCGCGGCCAATGCCCGCAGCGCGGTCATCTCGGCCTGATCACGGCCAATAGCCTTCCCCTGACCGCCTTCATCGCGTAGAGCGCTCTCCAATCAATTCATCCATCCTCCGTCATCCTGGACAAGCCGCGACGCGGCGCCGATCCGGGATCCATCGTAGAGCTTCGGCACCCCTCGATGGATCCCGGGTCAAGCCCGGGATGACGGCGCGGTTCCGCCAATCGTCGACCCACGGCGGCAATTGGCGCCGCACCTTCCAAGGTTCCCCATTTCCATGATCCGCCTCGAGAACATCAGCAAGCAGAACGGAAAGCAGATCGTCTTCATCGAGGCCTCGGCAGGGCTTCTGAAGGGCGAGAAGGTCGGGCTGGTCGGGCCGAACGGCGCCGGCAAGACCACGCTGTTCCGGATGATCACCGGCGAGGAGGCGCCCGACGAGGGCGTGGTCTCGACCGATCGCGGCATCACCATCGGCTATTTCAGCCAGGATGTCGGCGAGATGGCCGGGCGCAGCGCCGTCGCCGAGGTGATGGACGGCGCAGGCCCGGTCAGCACGGTCGCGGCCGAGCTCGCCGAACTCGAAGCCGCCATGGTCGACCCTGACAGGGCCGACGAGATGGAGGAGATCATCACCCGCTATGGCGAGGTGCAGGGCCGTTTCGAGGAGCTGGACGGCTATGCGCTCGACGGGCGGGCGCGCGAGGTGCTGGCGGGCCTGGGCTTCAGCGAGGAGATGATGGAGGGCGATGTCGGCGGCCTCTCCGGCGGCTGGAAGATGCGCGTCGCGCTCGCCCGCATCCTCTTGATGCGCCCCGACGCGATGCTGCTCGACGAGCCGTCGAACCATCTCGATCTCGAAAGCCTGATCTGGCTGGAATCCTTCCTGAAGAACTATGACGGCGCCGTGCTGATGACCTCGCATGACCGCGAGTTCATGAACCGCATCGTCGGCAAGATCATCGAGATCGATGGCGGCGCGCTGACCAGTTATTCCGGCGATTACGAATTCTACCAGCAGCAGCGGGCGCTGGCCGAGAAGCAGATGCAGGCGCAGTTCGAGCGCCAGCAGGCGATGCTCGCCAAGGAGATCGCCTTCATCGAGCGCTTCAAGGCGCGCGCCTCCCATGCCGCGCAGGTGCAGAGCCGGGTCAAGAAGCTCGACAAGATCGAGCGGGTCGAGCCGCCGCGCCGGCGCCAGAGCGTCGCCTTCGAGTTCCAGCCGGCGCCGCGCTCGGGCGACGACGTCGTCAGCATCAAGAACGTCAACAAGGCCTATGGCAGCCGCAGCATCTATGACGGGCTGAACTTCCAGATCCAGCGCAAGGAGCGCTGGTGCGTGCTCGGCGTCAACGGTGCCGGCAAGTCGACACTTCTGAAGCTCGTCACCGGCACGACGGAGCCGGATGCCGGCACCGTCAATATCGGCGCCAGCGTCAAGCTCGGCTATTTCGCCCAGCACGCGATGGAGGTGCTCGACGGAGACCGCACCGTGTTCGAGGCGCTGGAGGATCGCTTTCCGCAGGCGGGACAGGGCTCGTTGCGGTCGCTCGCCGGCTGCTTCGGTTTCTCGGGCGACGATGTCGAGAAGCGCTGCCGCGTGCTTTCGGGCGGCGAGAAGGCGCGGCTCGTCATGGCGATGATGCTCTATGATCCGCCGAACTTCCTGGTGCTGGACGAGCCGACCAACCATCTCGACATCGCCACCAAGGAAATGCTGATCACGGCGCTCTCGAACTACGAGGGCACGATGCTCTTCGTCAGCCACGACCGGCATTTCCTCGCCGCGCTGTCGAACCGCCTGCTGGAGCTGACGCCGGATGGCGTCCATGCCTATGGCGGCGGCTATACCGAATACGTCGCCCGCACCGGGCAGGAAGCGCCGGGCCTGCGGAGCTGACGGCAAGGCGCGCGTCTTTCCGCGGCAGGCCGCAGGCCTGAACCCGGAACCCATGAACACGACGCTGCTCCAGCTCGTCATGCTCGCCCTTGTGGCGAGCATCCACGTCTTGAACACCGCATGGCACGGAGGAAGACGTGGATGGTCGGGACAAGCCCGACCATGACGGAAACGCGTGTTCATGGATTCCGGGCTCGCCGCTGCGCGGCGCCCCGGAATGACCGAGAGGTTCCCGTTCGAATGGCAACCCCTACCGCGCGAAGACCGACCAGCCCGTCGCGTCCGCCAGGCGTTCCAGCGCCAGTGTGCCGAGCAGGGAATTGCCGTTGGCGTTGAGGCCGGGCGACCAGACCGCGATCGCGGCCTTGCCCGGCGCGATCGCCAAAATGCCGCCGCCGACACCCGACTTGCCGGGCAGGCCGACGCGGAAGGCGAAATCGCCCGAGGCGTCATAATGGCCGCAGGTCAGCATCAACGCGTTGATGCGCCGCGCCCGCTGGCCTGAGACGACGCGCGACCCGCCGGGCTCGTAATAGCCGCCATGCATCAGGAAGCGCCCGGCCATGGCGAGCTGGCGGCAACTCATCGCGATGGCGCATTGGTGGAAATAGACGCCGAGCGTCAGCTCGGGCGCATGGGTGATGTTGCCGAAGGCCTTCATGTAATTGGCCAGCGCGATATTGCGGAAGCCCGTCGCCTGCTCGGCCCGCGCCACCGCCTCGTCGATGATGATCGTGTCGTCATCGGCGAGATAGCGCATGAAGCGCAGCAACTCGCCGATGGCGACGCGCGGCTCGTGGCCGGCGAGGTTGATATCGGCGACGACGAGGGCGCCGGCATTGATGAAGGGATTGCGCGGCACGCCCTGCTCGCGCTCGAGCTGGACGATCGAGTTGAACGGCGTGCCGGACGGCTCGCGCCCGACCCGGCGCCAGAGCGTGTCGCCGACCTTGCCGAGCGCCTGCGTCAAGGCGAAGACCTTCGAGACGCTCTGGATCGAGAACGGCTCCTCGCTGTCACCGGACGCATGAATCTCGCCATCGGCCGTCACGACGCAGAGCCCGAACTGGCGGGGATCGATGCGAGCGAGCGGCGGGATATAGGTCGCGACCTCGCCGCGCTCCTCGGCACCGCGCATCTCGTCGGTGATGTCGCGGACCAGCCGCCCGATATCCGTCACGCTTCCCGCCCCGGCTGTTCCGTCTCGGCGCGACAGCCAAGCCCCAGCCCGCGCTTGCGGTCAAGCCGAACCGATGCCGGCGACGGAGCCTTGCGAGATCGAATAGCGGCTATTGCAGCCGCAACGAGCGCCCGCCCGAGACACGCGCGTCGAGGACGGAGCGCTGCCCGGCGATGACGCAGAGCGACTTGCCGCGCGACTTCGCCTGATAGAGCGCCGCATCGGCGGCCGTCATCAGGCTGTTCATGTCGCGGCCATGCTCGGGCGCCAGCGCGATGCCGACGGAGGCGCCGATGCTGAGCTGATGTCCGCTGTCGAGCTCGTAAGGTTCCGAGATCTCGCGCACGATACGCTCGCCGAAGCGCTGGAGCTGCACCCGCTCGGTCTGTTCGGACAGCACCACGAATTCGTCGCCGCCGATGCGCGCCGCGATATCGGTGCTGCGGACGAGGCCACGCAAGCGCTCTGCGACAAGCTGGAGCAGCGCATCGCCTGCCATATGCCCGTAATTGTCGTTGACCGCCTTGAAGCCGTCGAGGTCGAGATAGACCAGCGCCAGCCCCCGTGGCGCAGCCTCGCTTTCGAAGCGGGTGGCGAAGGCCTTGGCCAACCCGGTCCGGTTGGAGAGGCCGGTGAGCATATCGTGCCGCGCATGGAAGGCATTCTCGCGCTCGGCCCGCATGGTCGAGATCAGCATGGCGTTGAGCTTGTAGGCGGCGACCGTCATGCTGAAGAGATAGAGCGGAATCTGCATGAAGGTGATCAGCAGCATCGGCTCGGCCAGGAAGGGCGTCGCGAGCACGCAGGGGCCGAGCGTCAGCCCGATCATCACGCCGGCCATGCGCGGCGCGGCGAAGTTGCGGAAGCAGATGCCGCCGACCATCGCAGCGGCGGAGAGACAGGCGAGCGTCGCGGCGACCCAATCGCCGCTCATCAGGCACAGGAAAGTACCCGCCCCGATGCCGGCCGCCCAGGCGACGCCGAGCAGCAAATAGAGATCGGTCGGGGTCGAGGCGCCGCGCGCGGCCCGACGACGGGCATGGATCAGCACGACGAGGCGGATGCTGCAGCACACAAGCTCGAAGGCGCACCACAGCATGAAGGGCAGGGTCGGGATGCGCCAGGCGATCAGGAACGAGACCGCGAGCGAATTGATCACGCCGCCAGCAAAGATCGGCAGCGTGCCGTAAAGGCTACCGATCAGCGCGACCCGGATTTCCGGCGGCACATCCGGCCCGGCATCCGCCAGCCAACGCGTCAGGCGCCAACGCGGCAAACTGTAACGGAGGACTGCGCCACTCATCGGCTGTTTAGGCTCCTCACTGGCAGGCCGGCCAGCAAGCAGCCGGCCGCGCGTGCTGCCTAACGGCGAGGTCTTACGAATCTGTGTGGAAACAGCGACAATTCACGCGAAACGCCGATGACGCAGCGTCAATTCGGCTGAAAATCAACGAATTTGGCGATAAACCCAGACTCGCGCCGGCGGGATGTTGCGGAGCACCCAGTCGGACACGAAGGCCTTGAGCCCCGAGCCCTTGCGCGGGATCGGCGAGATCACCGAATAGGTGAACTGGATGAAGGGCGCGCCCTCGACAAGCAGCGGAAAAGCCTCGCGCGCCAGGGCCGAACGCGTGGCCGGAGGGCGGTTGAACAGCGGCAGGCTGGAGACCAGCGCGATCGCCTTCTCCTGGAGATGGCCGGCAAGCGTCGCCGAGAGGGCATAGGCATCGCCCTGCACGATCGTCGCCCGCGGAAAGCGTTTGCTCAGCAACTCGCAGAATTCGGGGCTGTACTCGACGAGGATCAGGCGGCTTTCGTCGATGCCGCGCTCGATCAGCGCTTCCGTGACCGGGCCGGTGCCGGGGCCGATCTCGATGACCGGGCCGGACTGCTCGGGATCGACGAAAGAGGCCATGCGCTTGGCCAGTGCCGGACTCGATGGCGTGACCGAGCCGGTCCGGCGGGGATCGTCGATCCAGGACTTGATGAAACGCGCCTCGTCGCCCAGCTTCGCCTTGGCCTCGCTGACGCGGCTCTTGAACTTCTCAGCGGTGTTGCGAACCTCGCCCTCGACCTTGTAGCGGACGGCAGCGACCTTCAGCTTCGCCTCGGCCACGCGATCGACGAGATCGGCGGCGGTAACGCGCATCTCGCCCTCGATCCGCGTCGCGACGCGGGACTGCCCGAGACGGGCGGCCAGCGATGCGGCGCGCGGTGGGCGATGGCGAATCGTCGAAGACATGACACCCCTTGAACGCCGCAGAGACGACGCGTCTGACGCAAATCAACGTTACCTGCGCGGCATATGGGGTCAAGAGCGGGCTGTCGCCAAGCCCTTATCCGCTCCGCCATGTGCGAAACCGTCAGATCAGCGGCCTCGGCGCCGTGATCCTTTCGTAAGCCGCAGCCATTCGGGCCGTCAGATGCGGGTTCAGCAGCACAAGCCTGCCTCCCGCGAACGAGAAAAGTCCCTCCCGGCGCAGCCGCGACCAGGTCTTGCTGGTATGGACGAGCGAGAGGCCGAGCGCATCGGCGAGCTGCTGCTGCGCGAGCGGGAAATCGAAGCCGTCATTGGTGACGAGCCCGAGCGCATCGGCCCGGTGATAGAGCGAGATGATGAGCGCCGCGAGGCGCTCGCCGGCGCTGCGCTGCCCGACCGAAGTCAGGTTGTCGTCGACCATGCATTCCTCGCGCGAGCCGAGCCAGGAGACTTCATAAGCCAGCGTGGGCATCCGCACGAAGAGGTCCCACAGGCGCTTGCGCGGGAAGACGCAGAGCTCGACATCGGTCAGGGCTTCGATGCCATGCTCGGCGGCCGAAAGCAGCGAAGCCTGCAAGCCCACGAGATCGCCGGGCAGAAGGAAATTCAGGATCTGGCGCCGCCCGTCCGGCAGGGATTTGTAGCGAAAGGCCCAGCCTGAGAAGAGCGTATAGAGCTCTGCGTCCTCCTGGCCGGGATGAATGATGTCCTGGCCGGTGCGCACGGTCCGGTGGTCGGTCTTCATCGTCTGGATGAAGCGGATCTCGTCATCGGTCTTGTCCCTGAAGGCAGGCTTGAGCCGCAAGGGACAAGCGAGGCACGGCGTTCCGAGGCGCCCCGGCCGGCTGGCGATGTTCATGGTCGAATGGCCCCCTATTGCCGGCAGGGAGCCGGCTGCGAGGTAACGCCGAGAGGGCGCTCCCGTTCCGCACGACAAGCGAGTTCCGCGACGCTCAACGCTCAGCGGGAACCGAACCGGCATTTGCAGCGTTTTCCACTCCGAAAGCCGGCCAATCGGCCGGTCAGCCCTGGAGACATCCATGCCGAAGTCCAGCCTCGCGCCGGCCATGCGCGCCATCGTCTTCTTCGGCCTCATGGGCACGGCCGTTTCGGCGCTGACCCTGGGCGCCGGACTCCAGATGCCTGATGACCAGAGCTCGACGACCGTCGCCCTCGCCAAGGCCGAGCGCGGCCATGTCGATAGCCTGCAATTCGCCGCCGTCGACCGCGCCGATCGCCCGCGCAGCGCCGCCCGGCGCGCCATCGCCCTGCCGTCGCAGCAGGCGATGGCCGATGGGCCGGTCACACATATCATTCGCTGAGCCCCTGCCGGTACGGCACGAGAACGCGTCCTCATCCGGGCAGAACCCGAATGGCGGCGCGTTTTCTTATGGGATCAGCCCGTTTCAGGAGCCGTGGTCGATCCGCCAGCGGCCCAGGCTGCGGCCTCGAGGCTCCTGCGTCTGCACGGCCCCGACCTGCGTCAGCAACCCCGCGAAAAGCCGCGGCGGCATGGTGTGCTGGATCTCGCGATCGACCTCGAGCGTGACCTCGATCGCAGACGCATCGATATCCCGGACCTCGACGACGATCCGGACACCCGGCGTGCCTCTCAAAGCCCGGGACGCGACATCCGCTACCAGAAAGCCGAGCGGAATGATCCGGTCCACGGAGAGCGTCGCGACAGTCTCGATCCGGCTCGTCACCCACTGGTCGCGGCTGCGGATGAGATTGGAGATCATCGTAACGACATCGTCGAGGAAGAGATCGACGCGGACCGGCTGCATCTCACCATCGGCGAGGGTGAAGCGATAGGCCGCCGACAGCACATGCACCCGGCATTCGGCATCGGCCAAAGCCAGCCTCGCCTCATCGCGATGGTCGCGCTTGCTCAATCCGATATAGCTCTGCACGACCTGCAGGCTGTTCTTGACCCGATGGTGCAGTTCGCGGACGAGAAAACGGTTGTCGTCGAGCGCGGTTTGGAGGCGGCGCTGGCGAACCTCTTGCTCCTCGACCATGCCATTGAAGGCTTCGGCGACGCTGCGGATGTCGCTGGGCATGCCATCCGCCACCGCGACCCTTACCCGGTTGGTGGAGGTCCTCGATCGGGCGGCCGTCTCGATGTCGCGCAGCCAGCGCAGGCAATGCCTGTCGATCGCCCGCATGCAGACGAGGCAGAGCAGGCCGAGCGTCAGGAGCGGGGCGAGCAGCAGCACGATGAATTGCAGCCGGGCCGCCTCGGCCGGCCGGTCATCGAAGCTCGCAACGATATAGAAATCCGGCTCGGCGACCATGCGGGCTGCGAAAGCGCTCTCTTGCCCGGCCCGGTTCGGCCCCACCCAACGCTCGTGTCTTTCGGGAACGCGGCTCGTGCGCGGCATCCAGGACAGGTCGCGGCCGTCTCCCCGGACAGCGACGACGCCAGCCTCGCGCCCGACCAATGCAACATTCAGGACCTGGCCGTCCTCGCCGAGATCGAAGACGTTCTCGAGCAGTTCAGGGGCGGCCAGGAGAAGCGCCTGCTGCAGCCCTGCGCTTGTCGATGGAATGGATGCGAGAATAGCAAGATAGCGACGGGCACCAACCGTCACCTGATCGTAGCGCATCCGGCCGATATCAGCACCATTCCACATCCCGACCGGAGACCGGCCGGCAAGCTGCTGCGCGATTCCGTCCAGCGACTCTGTGGTGAGATCGGCATCGAGCGACCCCGCACAGATCCGCCCGTCCGTATGACGCAGCAGGAAGGCACGGAAACCTGCGGTGCGATCCATCGCTTTGGAGCCGGCATTCGAGCAACCCGCCGTGTCGAGGCCGAGTTCGCTGGCTACGGCGCCGAAGACAAGCAAGGCACGCGACATGCCCCGGTACCAGACGCGGGTGCGCACCGCGAAATCATCGACGGCGCGCGCCTGTGCCGCCTCGATCGCGACGATCGCGGCCCGATAGGTCGCATAGGCCGCAAAAGCGGAGGCACAGGCGATCGGAACGGCGATCACGACCAGCAGGGCCAGCAGACGCGTCCTGACAGTGCTGAAACGCCGCAAACGCATCAGGAGCCAACGGGTTCGGAACCAACTCTCTGCATCGCGGCCGCATTGGTGCGGCCCGGCCCGAGATCGTCGACGCTGCCGATCGAGAGCAGTTCGGCGAGTTTCGTGCGGGCACGGTTGACCCGGCTCTTGATCGTGCCGATCGCCACGCCGCAGATCTCCGCCGCCTCCTCATAGGACAGCCCGGTGGCGCCGACCATGATCAGCACCTCGCGCTGTTCCTCAGGGAGCTTCGCGAGAGCCTTGCGGAAGTCGGCGAGGTCGAGATGGCTCTCCTGGTTGCCATGGGTCGCCATACGCTCGGCATAGGTCCCCTCGCTGTCCTGCACCTCGCGGCCGCGCTTGCGGTACAGCGAGTAGTAGGTGTTGCGCAGGATGGTGAAGAGCCAGGCGCGCAGGCTGGTGCCCGGTTCGAACTTGTCCGAATTGCCCCAGGCCTTCAGGAGCGTATCCTGAACCAGGTCGTCGGCCAGCTGCATGGAGCCCGAGAGCGAGGCGGCGAAGGCGCGCAGATTGGGAATCTCGCGGATCAGCCCATCCTTGAAGTCTTCGGTCCGGCGTTCCTGGGCCAGAGTCGGGGCCTGGCCGGCAGGCGTCGTGTCACTGGGACTCATCACGCGACACTCCAGCTGCACGCTGCTCGGTCGCCTCAAGCTGCGCGAGCAGCACGAGAAACTTGTCGGGCACAGGTGCGTTCACGATGTCGTCGTAATGGGCCTTGAGGGAGCGGCCGATGGATTCCTGCACCTTCGGGTCCAGAACCAGATCGAAGCCTTCTTCAGGATCGTCCGGTTCAGTCATCGCTGCATCCGACCTGTTCATGTCAGCCCTCGCACCACCGCCGGGCCGGCTTTTCCAGCCGATCCCGCAATCTCAAACCTTGCCATCTCTGGTCTTGCCACGTCCCGCCAGCGTGTCGAAGCCAGGTCGCGATGGCGACACCAATACGCCTTAATAACGGGTATCCTCGGCCAAGGTTCCACGGTTTCGCGAAAATAAATTTCTTGTTTCCGACGCATCCTAAGCCATTATTTCAGCACGTTAAAAGGGACGCGTTCATGTCGATTGCCAAAGAAATTGCGCCTCATCTTCCGTATCTGCGGCGCTTTGCACGGGCGCTCTGCGGCAGCCAGCCGAGCGGCGACGCCTATGTCGTCGCCATGCTCGAAGCGCTCGTCGCGGACCCATCCGGATTCCCGCGTGAGGTCGATCCACGCATCGGCCTGTACAAGACCTTCCTGAAACTGTGGTCCTCGGCCAGCGTCGATGCCGCCGCGCCCGTGGTCGAGCTCTCGCGCGCACCAGCCGAGCGCAATCTCGAGGCGCTGACCCCGCGGCCGCGCCAGGCCTTCCTGCTGCGGACGGTGGAGGGTTTCCCACTCGACGATGTCGCCACCGTGATGGACATCACCGCCGCGGAAGCGTCCGCGCTGATCCAGACCGCCGGCCAGGAAATCGCCGAGCAGGTCGCGACCGAGGTCCTGATCATCGAGGACGAGCCGATCATCGCGCTCGATATCGAGACGATGGTCGAGGAGCTCGGCCACACCGTCACGGGCGTTGCCCGCACGCAGCGTGAGGCGCTCGCGCTCGTCGCCAAGCGGCGGCCCGGCCTCGTGCTGGCCGATATCCAGCTTGCCGACGGCAGCTCCGGCCTCGACGCCGTCAACGAGATCCTGTCCTCGATCGACGTCCCCGTGATCTTCATCACCGCCTATCCCGAGCGGCTCCTCACCGGCGACCGGCCGGAGCCGGCCTTCCTGATCACCAAGCCGTTCCAGCCGGAAGCCGTGAAGGCCGCGATCAGCCAGGCCCTGTTTTTCGACCGCCGCGCCGGCCGCAAGGCCGCCTGACGCCTCGACCACCGTCGAAAGCGATCAAGGCCCGCGGCGCTATCCGCGGGCCTTTTTTCTTGCTGTTCGGAACCCGAACGGAAATGATGCGTTCCGCGTTGAATGACAGTTTGGTTTGCAGTTGGGGAGGGCGTAGATCATGGCGACGACCTGCTTCTCGGCCGCGATCGCGGCACTATCGATCGGGACTGCCCTCTTCTCAGGATTCATCCAACCGGGAGCCCCGAGCGCGGAGTTTCTCTCCCTTGCGCTCGCCGGCCTGACCAGTCTGGCGATCGCCAGCGCCTCGGCCCTGGACAGCTAGGTCACCCCAACCAGCCCGACACAAGCAGGCCGGCCGCACCCGGCGGCGGAGTGCGGTGCCATGACCGCGTCAAAGCGGTCGTGTCGGGCATGGTTGTCGTTGGAATCTGGTTTGCTCCGCTGGACGCTACCGCAGCGCCGGCAACCGCACCGATTTCTCAGCAGCGCCCTCCGTCCCGCCCACCTGAGCTACGGCCATCCATGCCGAACGCCCCGGCGCCGACCGAAGCGCCCACAGCCGCGCCAGCACCTTCGAGTGCAACAAGCGCAGACGCGCCGTCCGGACAGGCTTCATGCCTGGCATCGCTGGGCTCCATACCCGGCAACCGGGTCCTGCCGGCCAGCCCTGATCCCAACAGCAGTGAGCCGGCCTGCCGCGTCAGCGAGCCCGTCCGGGTCGAGGCCCTCGCCATCAGGCGGCCGGGCGGCAGCGCCAGCGTGACCTTCGACCCCCCGCCTGTGCTGAGCTGTGCCATGGCGAAGACCCTGGCCGGCTGGCTCGACGGCAGCGTCCAGCCCTTGGCGCGCGGCCATTTCGAGCGCGACCTCGTGGCCTTGCGCGTCGGTGGCGGTCACGAATGCCGGCGGCGCAACCGGGCCTCGGCCGGCCCTGTCAGCGAGCATGCGACCGGGCAGGCTCTGGATATCTTCGCCTTCAGGCTGGGAAGCGACGGCAACGCGTCGCAGGTCGTGGTGGAGAAGCCGGAGGGTCTGACGCAGAACCGCTTCCTCGATGCCGTCAGGCAATCGGCCTGCGGCGCCTTCATGACCACGCTGGGACCGGGCTCGGACGCCGCCCATGCCAATCACCTGCATGTCGATATTCAGGAGAGACGCTCGCGCGCCTCCCGCTTCTGCCAGTGACAGGTTTAGTGCGGAAACTCGGCCGGACCGAAGCGGAGGAGGAAACTCTGCCGATCATCGCCCGGAGCGATGTCGCCGACCAACCGGGGGCCGCTGCGGCGCGCGACCATGACCGCCAGCGCAGCCTCCTGATCGAGCCCGGAGGCGACGAGATCCTCCAGCTCCCAGAATGGCGGCAGCGCCATCACGAGATCGGGATCGATTATTGTTGGGGTTTCCCCAAGACGACGACTCACGGACATCGACATTCCCATGCCAAGATGAAACGCTAACGCTACAAACTCCTCCCGGTTCCCTATCCTGGAACTGTGGGTTTCTTGGGGCGTTCGTCCCGCCAGTTCACGAGGAGCATTCGCGATGAGCCGAGGGCATTCCCGATCCTGTCTAACCGCCCTTGCCCTCGCCGGCGTCCTAGGAATGCATGAGCCTGCCGCGGCGCAGAATCTCGGGCCGCCGACGGGGCGCCTGTCCTGCACCGTCGGCACCAATTTCACCGCCATCGCCAAGTCGCAGCGCCCGACCGAGTGCCGCTTCAGGCCGCGCCGCGGGCCGATGCAGCATTATACGGGGATCGTCCGCAGCTTCAGCCTGGATCTCGGCTCGGTCCGGACCGCGACCATGGTCTGGCGCGTGTACGGTCCCTATGCGCGGGCCCCACTTGGCGCCCTGAGCGGGTCCTACAAGAGCGGCAGCGCGAGCGCTCCCTCCGCCCCCGGCAACGCGCTGTCCGGCGGCAAGGACAATGAAGCGACCCTGCTGCCGCTGCCGCTCCAGGGCAATCGGGGCATCAATGTCGCGATCGGCGTCACCGCGCTCGAATTGACTCTCGTCGAACCGGGCCGGCGGCGCTGACCCGGCGAATTGGTGGCGAGATTACTCTTTGCTAACCTTGACCGCTCAAAATCGACTCAAATTCCAAGCTTTCCGCCATGCTGGGGCGCCGGAGCAGGAACATCGCCAATCCTGTCACGTTGAGACCACGTAACAGAGATTGCAGTGAGCGAGAGAGCCGGTTGATGGCTGATATCCGCGTACTCATCGTCGAGGACGATCCGTTCATCGCGATGGACATCGAAAGCGCCGTGGCCGAGCAGCTTGGCGATAGCGTCGAGCTGATCGTGGTCGAATCCGTGGCCGAAGCGCGGCGGATGACCGCCAAGCAGCTCGCCTGTGCCCTGCTCGACATCGACGTCGTCGACGGCAAGACCTTCGATATCGCGAGCGCCCTCCAGGAGACCGGTACGCCCTTCGCCTTCGTCTCGGGATCGGCGCCACATGAAGTGCCGGCGACGCTGCGCGACGTCCGCTTCCTGCGCAAGCCGTTCTCCACGCGCGAGATCGCAGCCTTCGTGAAAAGCGCCGTGGGCGCACGGGCCCTGAAGGCTGTACGAGCCTGATATCCGGCGTCAGGCCTGAGCCGGAAGAGCTTCCCGCTTCGGAAAAACGATCGTCACCTGCGTGCCCGGACGCTCGGCCCGTTCCGGGTGAGCCGGCTCCGAGGTCATCGTCGCCCGCATGCTGCGCAGCAGGCTGGCGATCACCGTCTGACCAAGGCCCTTGCTCGCCGTTTCCTGGGGCATGCCGACGCCGTCATCCTCGATCGACAGCGCGAGAGCCGGTTCCCCTTCCTGCTCCGTCGGCGCGAAACGGATGACGATCCGCCCCGACATGCCCTCGGGAAAGGCATGTTTGATGGCGTTGGTCACGAGCTCGTTGACGATGACGACGAAGGACACCGCATCGCGGCCGGGCAGGCGGATCGATTTCATGTCGAGATCGATCCGGATCGGCCGGCCTTCCGCCGATTTTCCGATCTCGGCGAGCAGGTCTTCCATATAGGGCCGCGCATCGATCTCGTCCGTCTCGATGTCGAGGCGCAGGCGCCGCTGGCCGGCCGCGATCGCCTGGATGCGCGACTGCGCCTGCGCCAGCGCCGCCTTGACCGCGGGCTCGCGCGTCTGCCGGCTCTGCACGTTGAGCAGCGCCGAGACCATGGCGAGATTGTTGCCGACGCGGTGATTGACGTCGCGCAGCAGGGCCTCGATGCGCAGACGCTCGCTTTCGAGCTGCCGCGTGCGCTCGCTGACGATGCGCTCCAGCTCGGCATTGCTGATCGCGAGCGCGGTGCTGCGGCGCTGGCGGCGGCGCAATTGCTGCCAGGCGGCGAAGGCGAGCCCGGCGAGCGCGACGACGATGCCCGTGCTGCCCCAGAGGCGGCGACGCTCCTCCCGGCTATAGAGCGACCTCAGGCGGATATTCTCGCTCTGCTGGATCGCCTGGACGGTATCGCGCAGCCGGTCCATGGCGGCGATGCCGCTTTCGCTGCGGACCAGCGCCAGAGCCTCCGCCCGGCGACCGGCCCGCTCCAACGAGATCGTGCGGTCGAGCTCCGTGAACTTGACCGCCATGTCCGCGCGCAATGCCGCGACGCGCTCCTTCTGGGTGGGGTCGGCATCGACCAGCCCCGCCAGGATGTCGAGTTCCGGACCGGCCGCGGCCCTTCCCTCGGTGAAGGGGTCAAGATACGCAGCCTCTCCGGTCAGCAGGAAGCCGCGCTGCCCGGTCTCGGCATCGCGCATGCGGCCGAGGAAGCGCTCGGCCCGCTCGCGAATCTCGATCGCATGCGAGACGCGATCCGCCGTCTGCCGCGCCTGCCAGTTGATCCAGGCGGCCAACACGACCGCCACCGCGACCACCCCGATCGCGATGATCGTGGTCGTCGCCGAGCGAAGGCGCGCGCCGATGACCGGAAAAACCGGCATCGGAAAGCGGTTGCGAGGCCTCACCCGAGCAGACATGCAGGTCTTGTTAAGGGACGCATGCCGACATCCCTATGTAAAAAGACATGCTGCGTCCACGCCGCCGCTTGGCGCGGAATCAAGCTTCCGCATCGTCATCACCACCACCCGCGACGATCTGGCGGCCCAGAATCGCACCAAGCACGACGATGCCGCCGGCGACCGCCATGCGCCAGCTCAGGCGAGAGCCGATGAGCTTCGCCGCAAGCGGCGCGGCCGCGAGAGCCGCGGTCGCGGCCGGGCGCGGCGGCCGGCGGCGGCCCTTGACGATGAGCGCGATGCAGATAGCGAACAGCCCGGCCAGAAACAGGCCGCCTGCGACCCAAAGGCTCGCGGCGACCGCGCCATAGCGCTGCTCCAGCACGGTATGCAGGGCATTCAGCGCATAGCCGCCGGCGCAGAGCATGAGCAGGACGGCGAGGCCGAACAGGCCGTAGACGGTGACATTGCGCCTCACCACCCCGGACACCTCCGAGGCGATGAAGGAACCGATCCCCCCGAACATGGTCAGCGCGCCGACAGGAAGCCGACGAACAGGCCGATCGCGGCTGCCACGCCGAGCGCACGCAACGGCCGCTCGCGGATCTCGTCCTCGATCAGCCGCTGCAATTCGGACGCCTGTTCCTTGGCGACGTCGACCATCTTGTCAGTGTCGACGCCGACGGCGCGCAGGCGCTCGTTGACGGTGGCGGCGATGTCCTCGGCGCTGCGGGTCAGCGTGTCCTCCAGCGCGCTCGCCTGGCGCTTGGCGCGGGCTCCGGCCTGGCGCGCCTCGGCGGCGACATCATCAGTGCCGGCCTCGACATCGGCCTTCGCACGTTTGGCGGCGGCGGCAGCCTGACGTTTCGCGGATGTCGTGGTGGCCATGGCGGTGTCGTCCTGTCGCTGGTGGGAATTTCGATGGTGGCGGGGAGAAGCGGTTGCCGCAAGGGCTTCCGCCTTGTCACGGGAACGCATCGGCGCGGCTTCTGTTCCGAACCCAGCCTTCAGGCGGCCTTCGCCTCGCCGGCCTCCTCGGCATCCGCCTTCGCCTTCTCGCGGCGATACCGCGCGAATTCCTCCTGCGCGACCATGGCGACGATGACGATCGGCGTCGAGAGCACCGCGCCGACTGGTCCCCAGAGCCAGAGCCAGAAAATGAAGGCGACGAAAACGAGGAAGGGCGAGATCGTCAACCGGTTGCCGACGAAGACGGGCGTGACCGCGTTGCCCTCGATCAGGTGCAGGACGTAATAGGCCGTCGCCGGCCAGAGCGCCGCGAGGATGGAGGGGGCATCCAGCAAGGCGCCGGCCAGGAGCAGGATCGCGACGACGATCGGGCCGATGAAGGCGAGATAGTTGAGCAGGAAGGCCAGAGCCCCCCAGAACACCGGAAAGGGCAGCCCGGCGAGCCAGGCGATCGCCATGGTGAGGACGCCCATGCCGAGATTGATCGTGGTCACCAGCGCGAAATAGCGGGCAACGCGGGCCTCGATCTCCTCGAAGAACGAGCCGGCCGAGCGGCGCGCGCCCCGGCCGAGGCAGAGCCGGAGCACCCGCGCCTTGAGATGGCGGCGGGTTGCCAGCCAGAAATAAATCGTCGCGACGAAGATCATCATGCCGCCGGCCGCCGTCGACGAAGTCATGGCGATGTCGAAGAGCGGATTGCCCTGGGAGACGCTGAGCTCGGCGCCCTTGCCGGTGATCGAGGCGATGCCGCGCTTGAACTCGTCCATGAAGGCGAAGACGCCCGCGAGCTTGGTCCTGAGCGCCCCCATCATGGCCGGGGCCTGATCGCTCCAGCCGGCGACCGGCACAGCAAGGATGGCGATGGCTCCCAGCAGCAGGCCGATGAAGAACAGCACGACCAGAGCCGCCGCCGCATGCTGTGGAACCCGGTGTCGCGCCAGCAGGTCGACGAGCGGGCCGAGCACCAGCCCAAAGATGATGCCCGCCATGATCGGCATGGCGATGACCTTGGTCAGCGCCAGCGAGGCCGTCGCCAGGATGACGAAGATGCCGACGATGGCATAGCGCACGATGAGGTCATGCTCATGGGCCGTGACCTCCACGTTGTCCTCTTCCGGTTCCGGTTCCGCCCTATAGCGCGGAAACGGCCGCCAGGCCGATGAGCTGAGCATGTCCCCGATTCCAACGCGCAAACCGCGCCCCCCTGGCGCGTCGGAGGGGTCAACGCCGGAAGGATCGGCCGGGTTCCGGCTGCTCAGCATCCCCGTGAGCCCTCATCCTGAGGAGCCGCGCCAGCGGCGTCTCGAAGGATGCTTCAGGAGGCTCTGGTGATCGCTGGAGCATCCTTCGAGACGCGAGCCTTTGGCTCGCTCCTCAGGATGAGGGCTTGCAGGAGTCGTGCAGCCCGGCCGTCAGTGCGCCTCGTCCCAGTTATCGGCGGCGCGGGCTTCGACCGCGAGCGGCACCCGGAGCTGCACGGCTGGATGCGGCGCCTCCACCATCACCTTCTCGATGATCGGCAAGGTCTTCTCGACCTCCGCGTCCGGCACCTCGAAGACGAGTTCGTCATGGACCTGCAAGAGCATGCGGGCACCCAGCCGGTTGGCGGCGAGGGCATCGTCCATGCGGGTCATCGCCCGACGGATGATGTCGGCGGCCGAGCCCTGGATCGGGGCGTTGATCGCCTGGCGCTCGACGAAGGCCCGTTCGGACGGGTTCTTCGAGGCCACCGCCGGGAAATGGCAGACGCGGCCGAAGATCGTGGTGACCTGGGCGTGGGCGCGGACATGGGTCTTGGTCTGATCCATGTAGTCGCGGATGCCGGGGAAGCGCTCGAAATACTTGCGGATATAGGCGCTCGCCTCCTCGCGGCCGATGCCGAGCTGGTTGGCGAGGCCGAAGGCGGAGATGCCGTAGATGATGCCGAAATTGATCGCCTTGGCGCGGCGGCGCACCTCGCTCGGCATGCCCTGAACCGGCACGCCGAACATCTCGGAGGCCGTCATCGCGTGGATGTCGATACCATCGGCGAAGGCCTGCCGGAGCTGCGGGATCTCGGCGATATGGGCGAGCAGGCGCAGCTCGATCTGGCTGTAGTCGGCCGAGACCAGCTTGAAGCCCTTCTCGGGAACGAAGGCAGTGCGGATCTTGCGGCCGGCCTCGGTACGGATCGGGATGTTCTGGAGGTTCGGCTCGGAGGAGGAGAGCCGACCCGTCGTGGTCGCGGCCAGCGCGTAGGAGGTGTGGACCCGGTTGGTCTGCGGATTCACATAGCCCGGCAGCGAGTCGGTATAGGTCGATTTCAGCTTGGCGAGCTGGCGCCATTCCAGAATCTTGGACGGCAGCGCATGGCCCTGCTCGGCGAGCTCTTCGAGCACGCCCGCCCCCGTCGCCCATTGGCCGGTCGCGGTCTTCTTGGCGCCTTCCAGCCCCATCTTGCCGAACAGGATGTCGCCGAGCTGCTTGGGGCTGCCGATCGTGAATTTCTCGCCGGCCAGCTCGTAGATCTCGTCCTCCAGCCGGGCGAGCCCTTGCGCGAAATCACCGGAGAGCCGGGAGAGGATCTGCCGGTCGATGGCGATGCCGCGGCGCTCCATCTTGGCGAGCACCTCGACCATAGGCCGCTCCAGCACCTCGTAGACCGCCGTCTTCTTCTCGGCCGCAAGGCGGGGCTTCAGCGCGAGCCAAAGGCGCAAGGTGACGTCCGCATCCTCGGCAGCGTAGTCGGTTGCGCGGTCGAGCGGTACCTTGTCGAAGGTGACCTGGTTCTTGCCGGTGCCGGCGACCTGCGCGTACGGAATCGTCTCGTGGCCGAGATGCAGCTCGGCGAGCTTGTCCATGCCGTGGCTGTTATTGCCGGCATCGAGCGCATAGGAGATCAGCATGGTGTCCTCGATCGGGGACACGCTGAGGCCATGACGCTCCAGGATGAGCAGGTCGTATTTCAGGTTCTGGCCGATCTTGAGCACGCCGGGATCGGCGAGCAGCGACTTCAGGGCGGCGACGGCCTGCGTCAGCGGAATCTGGTCGGCCAGTAATCCCTCGTCGAAGAGCCCGCCATCGCCGGCGCGATGCTGGAGCGGGATGTAGCAGGCGCGGCCCGGCGCGACCGCCAGCGAGATGCCGACGAGATCGGCCTGCATCGCATCGAGCGAGGTGGTCTCGGTGTCGAGCGCGACATGGCCGACCTCGTAGGCCCAGCCGATCCAGCGTTCGAGATCGGCGAGCGTGCGCACGCATTCGTACTTCGAGCGATCGATCTTGCCGGCGATCGCCTCGTTCTTGCGGGATGTGGCGAGGTCGGCCGGCTTCAGCCAGCCGTCTTCACCAGCCGGAGTGCCTGAGGCTGCGGCGGCAGGCGCCGGAGAGGCGGCAGCTGCGATGCCCATGGCCGCATCCCCGGCGGCATCGGCACCGGCATAGAGTGCCTTGAGCTCGGCTGCGCGCGCGCCACCAGGCGCCAGGTCCGGGTCGGGATCGACGGCGCCGACATCCGCCTCATAGGCCTCGGCGACGCGCTTGGTGATGGTGGTGAACTCCATCGCCTTGAGGAAGGCGATGAGCTTGGCCGGGTCCGGCTGCTCCAGCGTCAGGTTCTCCAGCGGCGTCTCGACCTTCACGTCGTCGACGAGGCTGACGAGCTTGTGGGAGATGCGGACCTTCTCGATCACCTCGGGATTGGTCAGGGTCTCGCGGCGCTTGGGCTGCTTGATCTCGCCGGCGCGCGCCAGCAGGGTTTCGAGATCGCCGTATTCGCCGATGAGCTGAGCCGCCGTCTTGATGCCGATGCCGGGCGCACCCGGGACGTTGTCGGTGGCATCGCCAGCGAGCGCCTGCACATCGGTGACCTTGTCCGGCATGACACCGAAATACTCGACGACCTCGGGCTCGCCGATGCGGCGCTCGGCGCGGAAGCCGGCGCCCTTCTTCTGGTCGCCGGAAGCGGGGTCGTACATGGCGACGCCCGGCTTGACGAGCTGCATCAGGTCCTTGTCGGCGGAGACGATCAGGACGTCGGCGCCAGCCTCGCGGGCCTGTTTCGCATAGGTCGCGATCAGGTCGTCGGCCTCATAGACATCCTGCTCGACCGGAATCAGGCCAAAGGCCCGCACCGCCTCGCGCATCAGCGGGAACTGTGGAATGAGATCGGGCGGCGGCTCGGAGCGGTTGCCCTTGTAGGCGGGATAGATCGCCTTGCGGAACGAGTTCTCCGACTTGTCGAAGACGATGGCGAGATGGGTCGGCCGGACGCCGAGAACGCCCTCGCGCACGAACTGGAAGAGCTTCGTCGCGAAGAGCCGGACGGCGCCTGACGGCAGGCCGTCCGAACGGGCATTGTATTTCCGGTCCTGGTTGATCGACTGGAAATAGGCCCGGAAAATGAAGTTCGAACCGTCGACCAGGAAAAGATGGTCGCCGGGCTTCAGGGCGGGGGCGGTGGTGGCTTTCTCGCTCATGGCGCGGACCATAGGCGGGCCGGCGCAACGGGTCCATTGCATCCGGCCCGCGATTCGCAGCAAGCTGACCAAATTGCGTCAGGAGCGAAGCGCCCGTGAGTCCCTATGTCACCATGCCCCTCGCGTTCGAGGGTGTCCCGGAAGCGGAGATGCAGGGGCGGGCCGACGCCTTCCTCGCCCGCATGCGCAAGCGCCGCACGGTGCGCGACTTCTCGGACAGGCCGGTGCCACGCGAATTGATCGAGACGGCCGTGCGCGTCGCCGGCACCGCCCCTTCCGGCGCCAACCAGCAGCCCTGGAGCTTCGTCTGCATTTCCGACCCCCGGCACAAGACACTGATCCGCGAGGGCGCGGAAGAAGAGGAGCGCGCCTTCTATGCCGGCCGCGCCGGCGAGGAATGGCTGGATGCGCTCGCCCATCTCGGCACGGACGACCAGAAGCCATTCCTGGAAACCGCCCCCTGGCTGATCGCGATCTTCGCGCAGCGCTGGGGCGTCGATGCCGAGGGCAACAGGATCAAGCACTATTACGTGCCCGAGTCGGTGGGCATCGCCACCGGCTTCCTGATCGCGGCGCTGCATGATGCGGGGCTTGCGACGCTGACGCATACGCCGGCCCCGATGAATTTCCTCAACGAGCTCTGCGGGCGGCCCGACAACGAGAAGGCCTTGATCCTGCTCGTCGTCGGCTATCCCAAGGAGGGTTGCCTCGTGCCCGCCATCGGCAAGAAGCCGCTGGAGGAGATCGCGACCTTCCTGTGAGCTGCCGGATCGGAGCGCGCTGATTTCCATCAGATGTGGGACGTCATCCCGGACAAGCTGCGCAGCAGCGCCGATCCGGGATCCATCGTAAAGCTCCGGAGCCCTTCGATGGATCCCGGGTCAAGCCCGGGATGACGGCGTGTTTCCGAGGAAACTCAACGACCTCAGGCGGTGATCTTGTCGATCTCGGCGAGGTCTTCCGCGCTCAGCGCCCAGTCGGCCGCCTTGACGTTGGCCGCGACCTGCTCCGGCTTGGTCGCGCCGGCAATCACGCTGGAGACCACGGGCTGAGCCGCCAGCCAGGAAAAGGCGAGCTCGACCAGTGTATGGCCGCGCTGCTCGGCGAAGGCCGTCAGGCCCTCGATGCGGCGCCAGTTATCCGCGCTGAAGATCTCGTCGGCGCGCTGCGGCAGCTTGGTCAGGCGCGCGCCTTCCGGCATCGCCGCGCCGCGCTTGTACTTGCCGGTGAGGGCGCCGTTGGCGAGCGGGAAATAGGGCAGCAGCCCCATGCCGTAATGGGCGATGGCGGGGATCAGATCCTTTTCGGCGCCGCGCTTCAGCAGGCTGTACTCATCCTGCGCCGAGGCGAAGCCGGGAATGCCGAGATCGCGCGCCGTCCACTGGGCATCGGCGACCTGCCAGGCGACGACATTCGAGCAGCCGATATAGCGGACCTTGCCCTGGCGGACGAGATCGTCCATGGCGCGCAGGGTCTCCTCGATCGGGGTCAGCGGATCGGGCCGGTGGAGCTGGTAGAGATCGAGCCAGTCGGTCTTGAGGCGCCGCAGCGAATCCTCGACAGCGTTCATGATGTAGCGGCGCGAACCGCCCTTCTTCACGCCCTCGGCATCCATATCCATGCCGAATTTGCTGGCGAGCACGATCTGCTTGCGGCGCGCGCCCAGCACCTCGCCCAGCGCCGTCTCGGAGCCGCCGCGCTCGCCATAGATATCGGCGGTGTCGAACAGGGTGATGCCATGCTCGATCGCGGCATCGACGACCTTGCGCGTCGCGTCGAGGTCGATGCGGCCGCCGAAATTGTTGCAGCCCAGCCCGACGAGCGAGACGCGCAGGCCCGAGCGGCCGAGATTGCGGAATTGCATGGTGGTGATCCTCCTCCGGAAGCCGCACACAGGATCAGAGCCGGCAAGGACCGACAAGCTCGGCCTTCGTCATCCGCGCACTGCACCGGGCGCAGAGCAGAGACCCAGGAAACGACTACCATAAGGACAATTGACCCAGCGCAAGGCGCGATCACGACGATTTGGCGAACGTGTACCGAGTTCCATGCAGCAACCGGAGATATCCATGGCCCCGTTGATCAAGAGCATCTTCACCGCCTACACCGAGGAAGGCCAGGGCGAACGCGAATCCGCACTCGCCTATGCCCTCTCTCTCGCGCAGGAGACGGGCGCACATCTGACGATCCAGGCGGCTGCGATGCTATATGCCGTCCCCGCCTCGCTCATCGGAGATTTCGGCGTCGCCTTCGTCCACGCCGAGAACCGCCGCATCGGCGTGCTGGCGGAGCGCTTCGCGGAACTGGCGCGGACCAGCGCCGGCCTGGCCGGCGTCACCAGCACGATCGAGACGCCCCGGCTGGTCTATGCTGAGCTCGACAGCCATCTGGTTGCCCATGCCCGCGTCCACGACCTCAGCGTGCTCGACCTGGAGAAGAATGCCGCCGAACGTGACCGCGGCCTCATCGAGGCCGCGCTGTTCGACAGCGCCCGGCCGGTGATCATCGTCCCGCCGGGCTGCGAGACCTTCGCGGCCAAGCGCATCCTGATCGCCTGGGACGGCAGTGCCAGCGCCGCCCGGACCGTCGCCGAGCTCAGGCCGTTCCTGCCGGGAGCCGAGGTCGAGATCCTCTCCGTCACCGGCGAGAAGGATCTGTCGCGCTTCGTCGCCGGCGCCGAATTGGCGCCGCATCTGTCGCGGCATGGCGCCTCCGTCACCGTGCGCAACGTCGCCGTGTCCGGCGGGAACGACGTGGCCGAGACGATCCGGCAGGCGGCAATCGATTTCCGGGCGGACCTCATCGCCTGCGGCGCCTACAAGCACTCGCGGCTGCGCGAGTGGCTGCTCGGCGGCGTCACGCAGTCGCTGCTGAAGTCGACCCCGCTCCCGCTCCTGATGAGCCACTGATCCAGGTCGAAATGAAAAGGGCCGCCAGATCGGCGGCCCAGCTCCTCAGGCCACTTCGGCCTTCTGCTTCTGCGAGCGCTTGCGCTCGTTCGGATCGAGGATGCCCTTGCGCAGGCGGATCGACTTCGGCGTGACCTCGACGAGCTCGTCATCGTCGATCCAGGCCAGCGAACGCTCCAGCGTCATCCGGATCGGCGGCGTCAGGCGAACGGCCTCGTCCTTCGACGTCGTGCGGATGTTGGTGAGCTTCTTGCCCTTGAGCACGTTCACCTCGAGATCGTTCTCGCGGGTGTGCTCGCCGACGATCATGCCCTGATAGACCTTCCAGCCCGGCTCGATCATCATCGGGCCGCGGTCCTCGAGGTTCCACAGCGCGTAGGCCACGGCCTCGCCGGTCTCCATCGCGATCAGCACGCCGTTGCGGCGTCCGCCGATCTCGCCCTTGTAGGGCAGGTAATCGTGGAACAGGCGGTTCATGATCGCGGTGCCGCGCGTGTCGGTGAGCAGTTCGCCCTGATAGCCGATGAGGCCGCGGGTCGGAGCGTGGAACATCAGGCGCAGGCGGTTGCCGCCGGAGGGGCGCATCTCCAGCATGTCGGCCTTGCGCTCGGACATCTTCTGCACGACGACGCCGGAATGCTCCTCGTCGACGTCGATGATGACCTCTTCGATCGGCTCCAGGAGCTGACCCGAATCGTCACGCTTCAGCACGACGCGCGGACGCGACACGCCGAGCTCGAAGCCCTCGCGGCGCATCGTCTCGATCAGGATGGCGAGCTGGAGTTCGCCACGGCCGGAGACGATGTAGCTGTCCTTGTCGGAGGCTTCCTCGATCTTCAGCGCGACATTGCCCTCGGCCTCCTTGAACAGGCGGTCGCGGATGACGCGGGTGGTGACCTTGTCGCCCTCCGTGCCGGCGAGCGGGGAATCGTTGACCATGAAGGTCATCGACACCGTCGGCGGGTCGATCGGCTGGGCTTCGATCGGCTCGGTCACTGAGGGGTCGCAGAAGGTGTCGGCGACGGAGCCCTTCACCAGGCCAGCGATCGAGACGATATCGCCGGCGACGGCTTCCTCGATCGGCTGGCGCTCGAGGCCACGGAAGGCGAGGATCTTCGAGATGCGACCGGTCTCGACGGTCGAGCCGTCGCCCGAGAGCACCTTCACGGTCTGGTTCGGCTTCGCCGTGCCCGAGGTGACGCGGCCGGTGATGATGCGGCCGAGATAGGGGTTGGCCTCAAGCAGCGTCCCGATCATGCGGAACGGGCCTTCCTCGACCTTGGGCTCCGGCACATGCGAGAGGATGAGGTCGTACATCGGGGCGAGGCCGTTATCCTGCGGGCCTTCCGGCGAGTGGGCCATCCAACCCTGCTTGCCCGAACCGTAGAGGATCGGGAAGTCGAGCTGCTCGTCGGTCGCGTCAAGCGCGGCGAAGAGGTCGAAGACCTCGTTGATGACTTCGGTGGTGCGGGCGTCGGGCTTGTCGACCTTGTTGATCGCCACGATCGGCTTGAGGCCGAGCTTCAGCGCCTTGGAGACCACGAACTTGGTCTGCGGCATCGGGCCCTCGGCGGCGTCGACCAGCACGATGGCCGAGTCGACCATGTTCAGGATGCGCTCGACCTCGCCGCCGAAATCGGCGTGGCCGGGAGTGTCGACGATGTTGATGCGCGTATCCTTCCAGACGACCGAGGTCGCCTTGGCCAGGATGGTGATGCCGCGCTCCTTCTCGAGATCGTTGGAATCCATGACGCGCTCGATGACGCGCTGGTTGTCGCGGTACGTGCCGGACTGCTGCAGCAGCTTGTCGACGAGGGTCGTCTTGCCATGGTCGACGTGCGCGATGATGGCGATGTTGCGCATGGACATGCGGGTCTGGGCCTTGCTTTCAAGGCCACGAGCCGGCCAGGTTCGAAGCCCTGCCGGCGCAGCCTGTTTCACGTGAATCTGGAATTCGTTGCGCTGCACATAAACGCTGACGGGCTTTTCGGCAACCGCCGAGCCTGCCGAAAAGTAAATGCGCCTCAGTCTTCCGCCAACGCCCGCTGGCGTTCGGCGACTGCCCGGCCGACCTGATCGATGGCAAGGCGGTAGGCGGCGAGCGCCGCCGTGTCGAGATCACCCTTGGCATAGTCGGCGAGCACGCGGGTGAGAATCTGGTCAGCCTCGCGGCCGAGCCGCATCAGCTCCTCCTCGTCTTCGCAGGCACGGATCAAGGCGAGCAATGCCAGCAACTCGTCGAGACCCGACATGGCGCGCCGACGCCGGTTGGCGCTCTCGCGGCCGAGCAGCGCGGCACCGCCCGTGCCCAAGGCCGAGAGGGCCATGGCGCCGATATAGAACCAGTCGCCATAGCGGTCGAAGAAGCTCTCCTGCTCCCCGTCGATATAGGCGGCAGCGCCCGAATGGACCGGCAACGGCGCGTCCTTGTCGGTCGAGGGCGTCTCCAGCGCCTGCACGGCCGGCAGTTCCGAGGCCAGCGTCAGGCGCAGGCCCAGGATGTCCTTGGTGAGTTCGCCGACGAGATTGTCGTCGAGGCTCTGCGCCGCGACGAGGCGCGACGTGATCGATATCGTCTGGAGGCTCTCGGCCGGACGCGGCGGATCGCCGCCCAATGCGCCGCGCACGATCTCGCCGGCTTCGATCGCCCGGTAGCGCAAGGCGAGCGCATCGGCCTCGCGGACGGGGATCAGGACGGGGTCGTTGCCCCAGGCCTCGCGCAGGCGGCGCAAGGCGTCATTATTGGTGTGCGAGCCCACTGCATTGATCGAGAAGAAGACATCGATGCGCTTCTCTTTCGCCGCCGGCACGATCTCCTCCTGGCTGAGCTTGACGATCTCGACCTCTTCCGGCCTGACCTCGTATTGCGCCAGCACCCGCTTCAACAGCGCGGCATTGCCGGCCGGATTGCGCCCGACTCCGATCTTGCGGCCACGCAACTCGGCAATGCGGCCGATCGCGGTCTCGGCTCTGGTGATGAAGAACGGAAAGGTCCGGCGGGTGATCAGCACCGTGTCGGCGGTCGAGGGCATCGCGATGTCGGCGCGCAGCATGGCGAGATCGGCCTGGCCCGCATCGATCTTCCTGGCGCTGTCCTCGGAACCCTCGGTCAGGACGAGGCGCAGGCGGATGGAAGCCTTGTCGCGGTTGAGGCCCTGCACGAAAGCCGCCGCCATCCGGGCATCCTCGGAGCCGAGCGGCCCGACCGCAAGGCGCAGGGTCCGCGGCTGGCCGACATAGTAGAACACGGCCACGACAAGTCCGGTGATAGCGAGCAGGCCCGCCATCATCGTCAGCCCGCGCCTGCCCATGTCCAGCCGGATCAACCCGTCCCCCTCTTCACCTTGTCCGAACATGGCTTCCTTCGTCATCATGTCGCAAGTACGGCATGCGCCCGCGAACGGACCGTGCTAAACGCCGGGCCATGTCCACTGGTTCACCCTTCCTGATCAAGATCTGCGGCCTCTCGACGCCCGAGACGCTGGAGGCCGCGCTCGCGGCCGGCGCGGACATGATCGGGTTGAATTTCCACCCGAAAAGCCCACGCTACGTCACGCTGGAGCGCGCCAGGGAATTGGCGGCGATCGCCCGCGGCAAGACGGAGATCGTCGCGCTCGTCGTCGACTGGAGCGAGCCGCAGGCGGCGGAGCTCGCGGAAGTGCTGAAGCCCGACTGGTTCCAGTTCCATGGCCGCGAGACCCCGGAACAGACCGCCGCGCTGCGCCGCGCCGTCGACCGGCCGGTGATGAAGGCGCTCGGCATCGCGACGGCGGAAGACCTCAGGGCCGTCGCGGGCTATCGCGATGCCGCCGACCTCATCCTGCTCGACGCCAAGCCGCCGAAGGATGCAGCCTTTCCCGGCGGGCACGGCAAACCCTTCGACTGGGGCCTGCTCGCCAGCCTCGACCCTTCCCAGCGCTTCATGCTATCGGGCGGGCTCGATCCGGCGAATGTCGCCGAGGCCATCGGCATCACCAGGCCGGCGGGCGTCGATGTCTCCTCGGGCGTCGAAAGCGCGCCGGGGATCAAGGATCCCGACCGGATCGCGAAATTCATCGCATCGGCCCGCAAGGCCGCGGCGCTGGATCGCCGTGCGTCCTAGCGGACGCGACAACGGTGATCCATAATTTGGTCGTTGCATCGGATTCTCCCGAAAAGTGCGATCCACTTTTCGGTCCGATGCCAGTGCAAGAAGGTTTGACGGCATGAACGCCCCCTCGACCCCGAACAGCTATCGCAACGGCCCCGACGAGAACGGCCGCTTCGGCCTGTTCGGCGGCCGCTTCGTCGCCGAGACGCTGATGCCGCTGATCCTCGAGCTGGAAGAGGCCTACAAGGCCGCCAAGGCCGACCCGGCCTATCACGCCGAGATGACCAGCGGGCTGAAGCACTATGTCGGCCGGCCCTCGCCGCTCTATCTCGCCGAGCGCCTGACGGACCATTTCGGTGGCGCCAAGATCTACCTGAAGCGCGAGGAGCTGAACCATACCGGCTCCCACAAGGTGAACAACGTGCTCGGCCAGATTCTGCTGGCGCGGCGCATGGGCAAGAAGCGCATCATCGCCGAGACCGGCGCCGGCCAGCACGGCGTCGCCACCGCGACGCTCTGCGCCCGCTACGGGCTGGAATGCATCGTCTACATGGGCGCGGTCGACGTCGCCCGGCAGGCGCCCAACGTGTTCCGGATGCAGATGCTCGGCGCCACCGTGGTGCCGGTCGAATCCGGCACCAAGACGCTGAAGGACGCGATGAACGAGGCGCTGCGCGACTGGGTCACCAATGTCGCGACGACCTTCTACTGCATCGGCACGGTCGCAGGCCCCCATCCCTATCCGGCGATGGTGCGCGACTTCCAGTCGATCATCGGCAAGGAGACCCGCGAGCAGATGCAAGAGGCCGAAGGCCGTCTTCCCGATTCGCTGATTGCCTGCATCGGCGGCGGTTCGAATGCGATGGGGCTGTTCCACCCCTTCCTCGACGATTCCAGCGTCGAGATCTATGGCGTCGAGGCCGCCGGCCACGGCATCCCGAGCGGACTGCATGCGGCCTCGCTCACCGGCGGGCGCCCCGGCGTGCTGCACGGCAACCGCACCTTCCTGCTGATGGACGATGACGGGCAGATCAAGGACGCTCATTCGATCTCGGCCGGGCTCGACTATCCCGGCATCGGCCCGGAGCATTCCTGGCTGCACGATATCGGCCGGGCGACGTATCTCTCGGCCACCGACGAAGAGGCGCTGGAGGCGTTCCAGCTCATCTCAAGGTTGGAAGGTATTATTCCAGCGCTGGAATCCGCGCATGCGCTCGCCCGCGTCGCCGATCTCGCCCCGCAGAAGCCGCAGGATCACCTGATGGTGGTCAATCTCTCCGGCCGCGGCGACAAGGACATCCCGCAGGTCGCGGAGATTCTGGCGGCGCGCTGACGCCTGAAGGCCCCGCCCAAAGTTCTAGGCGCGGCCCCTCGACTTCCGTAGCGTCAACAGCAACCATCGGTTGCGCCCGGTGCCTCCGCACCGGGCATCGTTGCGTGGAGCGGGACCGGGGCCAGTGGGGGGCAGCGGTAACGACGACAGTCCGGATGTGTCCGGGCCTGCCTCCGCAGGCCTGCCGATCGAACTCGCCTTCCTGACGCGGCATGGCCTGCCGCCCTCGCGTCTCACGGATGTCGCGGAGAAAGCCCGGCGGAACCACACCGAACCGGCACGCGAAACGATCGCGCAGGGCTTGATCGACGAGAGCGGCTTCTACCGGGCGCTGGCCGCCGAGATGGGGCTCGCCTTCCTGGCGCAGCCTCCGCCGCTCAAGCCCGGCGGTGGGCACGACGCCATCCTGCGCCAGGGCATCGCGCCGACCGACGGAGCCGCCCGCTTCCGCTTCATTCTCGCGCCCGAGGGGCCGTCGCTCAGGCGGATGCTCGAGGCCGGGCCGCGCGACCGAGACGACATCGCGGTGACGACCCCACGCGATTTCGGCGACGCCCTGCGCCGCAGCAATGCCGAGGGACTGGCCGAGCACGCGGCCGGGCTCGATCCCGCCGGGCTCGAACGCGACAGCGCCCGGACCGGCGCCAGCCGGGGCCAGGGGATCGCCGCCGGCTGCGGCGTCTCCGCTGCCGCGATCGGCGGCGTCTTCGCCCCGCTCGAAACCTTCTTCGGGCTCGCGCTGCTGCTCGGCCCGCTCTTCCTCGGCCTGATCCTGCTGCGGCTTGCGGCCTCGCTCGAGCGCACGGCGCCCGATCTCTGGCGCAGCCATCGCTGGCGGATCGACGATGCCCGCCTGCCCGTCTACACGGTCGCAGTGCCGCTCTATCGCGAGCTTGCCGTGCTCCGGCAATTGACGGATGCGCTCAGTGCGCTCGACTATCCCGCAGCCAAGCTCGACATCCGCCTGCTGATCGAAGCCGACGACACCGCCATGAGCGGCGCGCTGGCGCAGATGGCGCTGCCGCCGCATTTCTGCGTGACCGTCGTTCCACCCGGCTTTCCGCGCACCAAACCCCGCGCGCTGAACCTCGCTCTGCTCGAAGCGCGCGGCACGCTTTTCACGATCTACGATGCCGAGGACATTCCCGACCCGCAGCAGTTGCGGATGGCGGCGGCGCGCTTCCTCCGCGGCCCGAGGGAGCTTGGTTGCCTGCAGGCGAGACTGGTGATCGACCATGCCGAGGAAGGCGTGCTGCCCGGCCTGTTCGCGCTCGAATATGCCGGGCTGTTCGAGGTGCTCAATCCCGGCCTGCTGCAGTTCCAGCTGCCGATCATGCTGGGCGGCACCTCGAACCATTTCCGGACGGAGGCGCTGCGCGTGGTCGGCGGCTGGGACGCCTGGAACGTGACAGAGGATGCCGATCTCGGCTTCCGGCTGGTGCGCGCGGGCTATCGCATCGGGGACCTGCCCTCCAACACCCGCGAGGAGGCGCCGGTCTCGATCCCCGCCTGGCTCAAGCAGCGCTCGCGCTGGATCAAGGGCTACATCCAGACCCTGGTGACGCATTCGCGCGCGCCTTTCCAGTTGGTACGCGAAGCCGGGATCGCCGCGACCTTGGCCTTCCTGTCGCTGGTCTTCGGCACCGTCGCGACGGCGCTGGGCTATCCTGCTTTCGCGATAGCCGCCTTGATCGCCTATTGGGACGGATCGCTGTTCGAACCAGTCGGCACCGCCGCGACCCTGACCTCGATCATCGCGCTCGGCGTCTGGCTGCTCGGCAGCGTCGCGCTGTTCGTGCCGCCGATCGTCGGCGCGCTGCGCCGGGGCTCACCGGGCCTGCTGCTGCTCGTGCCGCTGCTGCCGCTCTATTACGCGCTGGTCTCGGTCGCCGCCTGGATGGCGTTCTACGAGTACTTCAATCGCCGCTTCGTCTGGAACAAGACCGAGCATGGACTGGCGCGCCAGCGCGCGCCGATCGAACCGACTCCTGCATCGGACCGAAAAGTGGAATCCACTTTTCGGACAAATCCGATGCAGCACCAATGAGATCGATCATCGTGATCGCGTCCGGTCGGACGCGCGATGATCTAGGAGTGACGCAGCCATTCCGCGGCCGCCTGCGCCGGAGGCTGCTCGATATTGAAGGCGCCGACGAACTTGCCGTCCTTGCCCATCAGATAGACCAAGGCGGTATGGTCCATCGTATAGTCGCCATCCTTCAGCGGCACCTTCTTGGCATAGGCGCGATAGGCCTTGACCACCGCGTCGATCGCCGGCCGGTCGCCGCTCAGGCCGACGATACGAGGGTCGAAGGAGCCGAGATAGCTCTTCATCGCGTCCGGGGTATCGCGCTCGGGATCGACCGTGATGAAGAGCGCTTTGAGCCCCTTCGCCTTGGCGCCGTCACCGGCCGCGCGCAAAGCCTCGGAAATCTCGAAGAGTTTGGTCGGGCAGATGTCCGGGCAATGGGTGAAGCCGAAGAAGACCAGGAAGGGCGAGCCCTTCAGGTCGGTATCGGAGAGCGGCTTGCCCTCCTGCGTCGTCAGCGTGAACGGGCCGCCGACGCTGGCGACGCCGCTGCCACTGCCCTGGCGGCCGGGCGAGAAGGTCAGGATCGCGGCTGCGGCGAGCGCGAGCGCCCCGATCAGGAAGACGACGAGGGGCAGGACGAGACGGCGGTTCACGGAGAATTTCCCGGGCAGGCGGCGATAGCCGCTAGACAGCGATTTTTCCATGCATCGGCCGGATCCGAAAACCGGCTCCCACTTTTCGGGCCGATGCCTAGAAGCATGCGACGATGGCGGCGATCAGACCGTCGGTGAAGAGCCGATCGCCTTCGCGCCACCAGAGCAGCAGGCCGGTGAGGAACAGGGCGAAGAAGCCTCCGCCGATCAGCATGAGGCCAAGACGGCTCGACGAGCCGGCCTCCGTCTGCGTTGTCTCGTCTGCCTGCGACATGGGCACAACCTATCGCGGGATCACGCCGTCCGAAAGCGGGCGGCGTGACGCAGGGGCCTCACGATGCAGCGATGCGCCAGCATGTTGCGTCTCATCAAGCGCGGGGCATCCCGGACGCAGCGAAGCGGAGATCCGGGATCCATGCCTGAACCTTGTTCGGAAGCGCTCCGGAATGGATCCCGGGTCAAGCCCGGGATGACGCCGTGTTTCCGCGCAAAATGGGGCCGCTCTCGTTCACTTCACCGGGAAGGTCAGCGGCGAATAATCCGTCACCGGGCGCTTGATCCAGTCGTTGCCGGGCGCGGCCGCCTCCGTCCGCTTCTGGCCTTCGTGGAGGCGCAGGGCCGCAGCCGGATAGTCCATGGTCAGCACGGTGCCGTCGCGGACGACCAGCTTGCCGTCGACATAGACGCTGTCGACGGCGCGCTCGGCGGCGGCATAGACCATGCTGCGCACGGGATCGCGACGCGGCTGCATCATCGGGTGCTTGAGGTCGACCATGACGAGGTCGGCCTTGCAGCCCGCTTCGAGGCGGCCGATGTCGTCGCGGCCGAGCGCGGCGGCGCCCGCCGTGGTCGCGGCTTCGAAGATATCGGTGGTGGTGAGCGTGCGCGGGTTCTCCGCCATCATGCGGGCGACATAGCCGACATGGCGCATCTCCTCGAGCATGTTGTGCGGGTAGGTGTCTGTGCCCATGCCGATGCGGATGCCGGCGCGGCGATAGCGCCCGAAATCATCGAGCGCGATGCCGCGGCGCATGAACACCGTCGGGCAATGGGCGACCACCGTGTCGGTCTCGGCCAGCAGGGCGAGATCGCGGCGGCTGTGCCAGCCGACGCGCGGGTAATCGTCGAGGAAGATGCCGTGGCCGACGATGCTGGTCTTGCCGAGCACGCCGAGCTTCTCCAGCCACTGGATCGGCGTCACGCCATGGCGGCGGGTGATCTCGTGGAACTCGACCGTCGACTGGGCCGCGTGGATCTGCCAGGGCAGGCCACGGCGCTTGGCTTCGGCGTGGCTGTCCTTGATCAGGCCCTCGCTGCAGGTGTCGATCTGCGCCGGGCAGACCATGCCGAAGAGGCGCCCTGAAGGGTGTTTCTGCGCCTGCTCGATGACGTCGAAGGCGGTCTCCATGGCCGCCTCGCCAGCCTTCTCGTCCCACTCGTATTCGACGACATGGCCGTTCTTGGTGTACCAGCGCGCCGAGCGGAACATCGGCGAGACGCAGACGCGCAGGCCGCTATTGGCCGCAAGATCGATCCAGCCGGGATGGGCGACCGACAGATCGGCGAGCGTGGTGACGCCGGAGAGCAACAGCTCGGAATAGGCGACCTGCACGCAATCCGGCACCGCCTCGGCATCGGGCCGCAGGATCGGCATGAATTCGTAGAGCGAGGAATTGTAGAGCGCGGGCGAGCCGAGCTCGTCGAGGAAGCCCTTGTTCAGCGCCTCGCTCGAGGGATGCGAATGGATGTTGACGAGGCCGGGCATGACCATGCGCCCGCTGCCGTCGACGGTCTCGTCGGCTTGGCCCTCGTAACGCGGCCCGACATAGCGCAGCGTGCCGTCCTCGAAGGCGACATCGGCATTGTGCAGATAAACGTGCCGGGAGGCTTCCGCATCCCAGGCGACAACGACTTCGGCGTTCTTGATGACCGTGATCGTCATGACATTTCCTCCCTAGCGGCCAGACATAGAAAAAGCGCCGCGCGGTTCTCGCCGCGCGGCGCCGAAGAAGTTCAGCGCTTCAGTTTGAGGTCGAGCCCCTTGTAGAGGCCGGCTCCGTAGAGACCGTGGGCGCGCGCGCCTTCGACCCGATCGGTCGCGACGACCCAGAGCGGCTGCGAGACCAGCGGCACCCAGACATTCGCCTCGGTGAGCTGGGTCTGGACCTCGGCCAGGGCCTGCTTGCGCTTGTCCGCATCGGTCGCCATCGAGGCAGCCTTGAGCAGTTCGTCCGTCTTGGGGTTCTTCCAGTTCATCCGGTTGGGCGTCGGAGCCTGCTGGCTGCGGAAATAGAGGCTCATCGCCTCCGTCGCCGTCACATAGGGGTAGGACATCAGGAAGGCGTCGAACTCCTGCGTCGCCAGCTTGCCCCAGGCGACGGTCGCGTCCCAGAGCTGGATCTTCATGTCGATGCCGACCTTGCGCAGATCCGCCTGCATCGCCTCGGAGATCCGCGGATTCGAGTCGTTGCGGATGCCGTAGACCGTGAAGCTGGCCTTCTGGCCATCCTTCTCGCGGATGCCGTCGGCGCCCGGCTTCCAGCCGGCCTCGTCGAGCAGCTTGGCCGCGCCGGCCGGGTCGTATTTCGGCATCTTGTCGGCCGAGGACTTGTCGTAGTCGACCACCGCCGGATTGAGCAGCGAGGGCAGGGTCTGGCCCTTGCCGAAGAAGATCGCCTTGGCGATCGCCTCCTTGTTGGTCGCCATGTTCGCGGCCTGGCGGATGACCTTGTCGCTCGCCACGGGCTTGTCGACCTTGAAGCCCATGAAGACGTCGTAGATGTAGTTTTCCTGCCGCTGCACCGTCATGCCAGGGATGCGCTGCATCGTATCGAGCGCGATATAGGGCATGTAATAGGTCACGTCGGCCTGCTTGGCCTGGATCGCAGCCATCAGCGTATTCGACTCGGGAATGACCTTCCAGACGATCTCGTCGATCTGCGGCTTCGGGTCCTTGTAGATCGGCGGGCCCCAGGAATAATGCGGGTTCTTCTTGAGCACGAGCTCCTGGCGCGGGGTCCATTTCGACCAGCAATAGGGGCCGGTGCCGTTGAAGCCCTGGACGCCGAAATTCGGCCCGAGCTTCTCGACGGTCGCCTTGTCGACCACCGAGGCGAAGGACAAAGCGAGCTGGAACATCAGGTCGCTATAGGGCTCCTTCAGCTCGTAGATCAGCGTGGAATCACCATCGGCGCGGATGTCCTTGACCGGCCCGGCGCGGAACGACACCGGCGACTTGTTGGCCGGGTCGGTCCAGCGCTTCAGCGAGTAGACGACGTCGTCGATCGTCATCGGCCGGCCGTCGCAGAACTTCACGTCCTTGCGGATCTTGAAGGTGTAGGTCGTGCCGTCGGGCGAGACCGTCCAGCTCTCGGCGAGGCCTGGCTTGATCGTCTTCATGTCGAAATCGACCGTCACCAGCGTGTCGGCCAGCATGTACATGACCTCGGCCGCCGCGGTCGCGGTGGTGCGGATCGGGTCGTAGTTGTCGGCATCGATGACGCGCAGGATCGAGAGCGGCGCCTTCTGCTGGGCGACCGCGGGCAGAGCCGCGAAACTTGCGGCGGCGGCGCCGGCGAGAAGCAGAGTTGAGAGTTTCAGCATCGAGCAAGTCCCCTTTTTGACGCTTCTTGGTTGATGACGGCGCTATTTGCGCAGCTTGGGATCGAGGGCGTCCCGCAGGGAGTCGCCAAGCACGTTGAAGGCCAACACCACCGCGAAGATCACCAGGCTCGGCAGAACCGAGACATGGGGCGCGAAGAACAGGAAGTTGCGCCCGTCCGCCGCCATGGCGCCGAGCTCGGCGGTCGGCGGCTGGGCGCCGAGGCCCAGGAACGACAGCGCCGCGCCGAGCAGGATGACCTGTCCGAAGCGCAAGGTGACGAAGACGAAGATGGCCGAGAGGCAGTTCGGCAGGACATAGCGCAGGATGATGCGCAGGTCGCTCAGGCCCAGCGAGCGCGCCGCCTCGATATAGCCCTGCTGGAGAACGACCAGCGCCGAGCCGCGCACGACGCGCGCCATCAGCGGGACGGTCGCGATCGAGAGCGCGATGATGACCGCGAGCAGGCCAGGGCCGAAGATCGCGGCGATGGCGAGGCCGAACAGGATCGCGGGAAAGGACAAGAGTACGTCCATGAACCGCATCAGCACGCCGGACAGTTTCGGATAGTAGGCGGCGGCAAAGCCGATGACGCCGCCGATCGCGCAACCGAAGACAACCGAGGCGAAGCCCATCAGCAAGGTCGTGCGCAAGCCGTAGAGCAGGCGCGTGATCATATTCCGCCCCTGCCCGTCCGTACCGAGCAGGCCCATCTCGCCGGGCGGCTTCAGCGTGTTGGCGAGGTCGTTGCCGAAGGGGTCGGTCGGTGCGAGCCAGGGCGCGAAGATTGCACCGAGGATGGCGAGGACCACGAGGGTCAGCGCGATGCAGGAGCCGACATCGGAAATCAGCATCCGAAACACGGTCTTGCGGCGAACGGGCGTTGCGGCGGCGACGCTGACGGCCGTTTCCACCGTCTTGGCGCCGGGCTGGAGCGCGTTGCGATCGAGCTTCATGGGGGAGTTCATCAGGTGCCCCTCACGCGCGGATCGAGTACGGCATAGAGAACGTCCACCGCGAGATTGACCAGAATGAAGCCGAGCGAGAGCATGATGATCGTGCCCTGCGCCATCGGCAGGTCGCTCGACAGGATGGCACCCACCGCGAGCCGGCCGATACCCGGCCATGAGAAGACGGTCTCGGTGACGACGGCGCCGCCGAGCAGAAAGCCGATCTGCAGGCCGATCAACGTGACGACCGGAACGAGCGCATTGCGCAGGGTGTGGCGCAGCACGACCGTGGCCTCGCCGAGACCCTTGGCGCGGGCGGTGCGGACATGGTCGGCGCCAAGCTCGTCCAGCACCGAGGTGCGGGTCATGCGCGCGACCGGACCGACGAAGACGCCGCCCAAAGTGACCGCCGGCAGGATGATCCCCTGGATGCCCTCCCAGGTCCAGAGCGGGCCAGTGCGGCCGGTGAAGGGCAGGATCGGGTAATAGAAGCCGAAGAGCCAGATCAGCCCGAGGCCGAGGAAGAAGACCGGCAGCGAGACACCGGCAACCGAGAAAGCCATGATCGCCCGGTCGATCAGCGAGCCGCGGTAATAGGCGCCGACCGTGCCGAGGAACATGCCGAGCGGGATCGCCCAGACCAGCGAGGCCAGCATCAATTCCAGGGTCGGGCCGATGGTGTTGCCGAGTTCCTGCGTCACCGGGACGTTGTTGATGATGGAGACGCCGAGATCACCCTGCGCCAGGCGCCCGATATAGATCGCGAACTGCTTCCAGAGCGGCTGGTTCAACCCGAGTTCCTGGCGGATCGCCTCGACCACATCCTGGGTCGCGGTCGGGCCGGCGCGGACCTGGGCCGGATCGGTCGGCACGACCTGCATCAGCAGGAAGCCGATCAGCAGCACGCCGAGCATCACCGGCAGGACCAGCAGCAGCCTTTGCAGCGTATGTTTGAGCATCGCGGAGGTCCCCGGCCTATTGCGCGGCAGCCGCGAGCTGGCCATGCCGGTCGAAGACGACCTCGCCGCCGAGCAGGGTCAGGTCGCAGCGCACCTCGTTCTCGACCTCACCGACGGGAACCGCGAAGATGTCGTGCGAGAGCACGGCGATGTCGGCGAACTGGCCCGGCACCAGACGCCCGAGCTTGTCCTCGGCGAACTGAGTGTAGGCGCCGAGCAAGGTATAGGCATGGACTGCCTCTTCCATGCTCAGCTTCTCGGCCCCGCCGATCTCGGTATGGCGCTTGGTCTGGCGGGTGACCATCGTGAAGAGGTTCTTGAACGGGTCGGTGGCGCAGACCGGCGCGTCCGAGCTTGCCGCCGCATGCAGGCCGCCATCGAGCCATTTGCGCATCGGATAGGAGGCGCCGGCGCGCTCTTCGCCCAGATTGATCACGTAGAGATCGCCGAACTCGTAGATGAAGGCCGGCTGCGGCACCGGGTCGATGCCGGCGGCGGCCATGCGGGCGAGCTGGCCGTCGGTCAGGAAGCCGCAATGCTCGATGCGGTGGCGGCGGCCCTTGATCGGATGCGCGGGGCTGTCGGCCTTCTCCATGCCGGAGAGCACCTGCTCGATCGCGGCGTCGCCGATCGCGTGGATCGCGAGTTGGTAGCCGAGCTCGTGGTAGTGCCGGAGATAGCGATGCATGTCGGCATCGGAATAGATGAAGATGCCGCGATTATCGGGGTCGCCGACCAAGTAGGGCTCGGTCATCGCCGCGGTCAGACCGCCGGCACTACCGTCGCCGAAGACCTTCATCGCGCCGTAGCGCAGGAGGCCGGTCTCGCGGCCGAAGCGATAGCCCGCCGCATGGGCCTCGTCGCCGATGCCGTCGGCATTGCCATAAATGCAGACCCAGGTGCGGACCGGCAGGGTGCCGGCGCGCGCGACCTCCTCATAGGCCTCGATCTCGGCCATGCCGGCGAGCATGCCGACGCCGGCATCCATCACGCTGGTGAAGCCCTGCGCGAGCATGTAGTGCCCGGCCTTCTCGATCGCGGCCTTGAGTTCGGCGGCGCTCGGCTTCGGCATCGCCTCGACGATCAGGCGCATGGCGCTCTCGGCCAGCAGGCCGGTGAGCTTGTTGTCGCGACGCTCGATCAGGCCGCCATCGGGGCTCGGCGTGTTGTGGCCGATCCCGGCCGCCGCCATGGCGCGGCCGTTGACGACGCCGACATGGCCGCAGGTGCGCTTGATATAGACGGGGTTGCCGGGCGCGACGCGGTCGAGTTCCTCGGCCGTGGGATGGCGGGCCTCAGCCAGCTCGTTATGGTCATAGCCGCGGCCGGTGACCCATTCGCCGGGCTTCTTGCCCTTCACCGCGGCGGCGATGCGGCGCAGGATCTCGTCGATGCTGTTGACGCCCTCCTCGGGGCGCAGATTGACCTCGCTCATCGCGAGACCGAGCGGCAGCAGATGCATATGCGCATCGTTCAGGCCGGGAATGGCCACGCGGCCTGCGAGGTCGATGACCTGGGTAGCCGGCCCCTGCAAGGTGGCGACATCGGCGGCCGGGCCGGCGGCCAGAACCTTCCCCCCGCCAATCGCCAGGGCTTCGACGAAGCCTTCCGCCAAGCCGCAGAAGATGCGGCCATTCAACAAAACGGTCTCGGCTTGCGTCATCGGCCCGGATTACCCTGCTTTCCCTGTTGAATTCTCGCCGCGAGGCATTGGCGAGGCGATAGTCTTCGGCAAGCATCTCCCGTGCCATGCGCGCGATCATCCGCGAGCCGGCAGCCCTCTCGTATCGAATGAGGTTTTTAGTCTGGACGGTGTGCTTTGAACGCGAAAACTATTCCACTCCGCCGGTTCCCCATGACACTATTTTCTTATTGGCTTTCCGGCAGCATTGCTCAGAATATTGAACATGGCAAGGGCCGTCGAGCAGGCGGCCCCTGCATGACGCGCAGGAACGACAAGGCGCGCAGGATGGGGAAACGGAACAACCATGAGCTTTGACGTCGGCGGCAGGCTAAAGGAAATCAGGTTGGCGGCCGGGCTTTCCCAGCGCGAACTCGCGGCGCGCTCAGGCGTGACCCATAGCCTGATCTCGCTGATCGAGCAGAACCGGAACAGTCCCTCCGTCGCGTCGCTGCGCAAGATTCTCGGCGGCATTCCGATGACGATGGTGAGTTTTTTTGACGAGGAACGGACGCCGCGCGACAAGGTGTTCTTCGAGGCCTCGGACCTGCTGGACCTGACCTCGCGCCTGCACCAGGTCAATGGCGGCGAGAGCCGGGGCCAGATGTCCTTCCGCCAGGTCGGGGACGCGCAGGCCCATAACCTGCAGATCCTGCACGAATCCTACGATCCCGGCGCCGATACCGGCGCCGCCATGCTCAAGCATGAATCCCATGAGGGCGGGGTGGTGCTGGCCGGCGAGCTCGAGATCACCGTCGGCGATCAGATCAAGGTGCTGAAGCCCGGCGATGCCTATCTCTTCGACAGCCGCATCCCGCATCGCTACCGCAATATCGGGACGGAACGCTGCATCGTCGTCAGCGCCTGCACGCCGCCCTATCTCTGAGGCGCCAGCCCGACATTCGCCCCTACCCCTTCGCTGATCAACGAACGCTCCAGGCTCACGACGCTCGACCAGAAGACGCCGTCATTCCGGGCGGAGCGAAGCGGAGACCCGGAAGCCATCGCGGGCGTGAGCGCCCTTCGATGGATTCCGGATCGGCGCGGCTTCGCCGCTTGTCCGGAATGACGCCGGAGGGCGGTGAGCGCACCTTAGAATTCATTTAAACTATTGATATTGTTTGTTTTTTATTCCAGCTTCGGATAGACGTCACCTCCTCACAGAGGTCGCGATGCACGCCGGTTCCAGCCCCGTACAGAAATCTGCCACGAGCCTGGAGCTGTTCTCGCGCAATCTCTCGCTCTCCGCCGGCACGTTCCTGATCCAGGAAGGCGAGCGGATCGTCGGCCCGATGCGGCCAGGCCTCAAGGTCGCGGTCATGCTCGAAGGCCGGCAGGCACTGGAGCTCGACGACCGCCCCGCCGTCGTTCTCGACGGGCCGACAGTGCTCGTCGCCGCCAATGGCGGCGAGCATATGCAGCAGCGCACCGGCCTCGCGGACGGCGCGCTGCGCTGCGCGCTGATGCAGTTCGACTTCGATTTCGTCGCCCGCGAGTTCGGGCCGGATGTCGCCAAGGCCGCGCGCCTCGCCTGCTCCGACGATGCCGGCGTCTGGGTGCGCCCGGCCGATGCCCCGATCCGCTCGCTGGCGCTGCAGATGGCGGAATGCCCGGTCGGCGAGGCACTGCGCCCGCTCTATCTCGCCGGCAAGGCGCTCGAACTCGGCGCGCTGGTGCTGGACCGGATGCTCGGCGAGCGGCCCGTCCGCCCGGCCAGGCTCAACCCGCGCCTGCGCGAGCAGGTTCATGCGGCCCGCGACCGCCTGCTCGAAACCTTGCGGGAGCCCCTCAGCCTGGCGGAACTGGCGCGCGAAAGCGGGCTCAACCCGACCAAGCTCACATCGGCCTTCCGAACGGAATTCGGCGCCAGCGTCTTCGAATACCTGCAGGAGCAGCGCCTGCAGCAGGCCTATGCGATGATCGCGAGCGGGGAGACAACCGTCGCCGTCGCCGCTTTCCAGGTCGGCTATAGCCCGGCGCATTTCTCCGGGCTGTTCCGCAAGCGTTTCGGCGTCGCGCCGAGCTCGCTGCGCTGATCCAGGCCATGAATCTGCCTTCCCGTTCTTGCTTGGACGCGTTCGAAACGCGACCGAAAGAAATACTGCCGCGATCGAAAGCCAAGCGCGTTGCCGGCCCGGCAGCCTTCCTGAAAGAACCCCGGAGACGAGGGCGCGCAGGCGCCAGGGGCAGGATTACGGGTATGATCGGGATCAACAGCAGCAATCGCGCGATGGGACGGGCCGGCGTGGCACTGGTCGCGCTTCTCGCCGGCGGAGCGGGCACGGCGCTGGCGCAAGGCGCCCAACCGCAGCCGGCAGGCACCGCGATCGGCCTCGATACGATCGAGGTCCAGGGCGAGCGCGCCGGCGGCCCGGTCAACGGCTATGTCGCCCGCCGCAGCGACACCGCGACCAAGACCGATACGCCGATCATGGAGACGCCGCAGTCGATCACGGTCGTCACGCGCGACCAGATGGACGACCAGGGCGCGCAGAATGTCAGCCAGGCTCTGCGCTATACCGCCGGCGTGGTCGGCGAGACCCGCCTGTCGATGGGGCGCTATGACAGCGTCTTCATCCGCGGGTTCGGCGGCTCGGGGTCCGGTGCCGGCTTCGTCAACAATCTCGACGGGTTGCGTTATCAGCGCGGCGTCAACTTCCTGGTTCCAACCTACGAATCCTGGGGGCTGGAGCGGGTCGAGGTGCTGCGCGGCCCGTCCTCGGTGGTGTTCGGGCAGGTGAAGCCCGGCGGTATCGTCAACATGGTCAGCAAGCGCCCGAAGGAGGAGCGGCACGGCGAGGTCCAGCTCCAGTTCGGCAGCCATGATCGCGCCCAGATGGCGTTCGATTTCGGCGGACCGATCGACCAGCAGAAGACCTGGCTCTACCGGGTCGTCGGCCTCGGCCGGGCGGCGGACACGCAGGTCGACTATACCCGGGAGGAGCGCATCTTCATCGCGCCCTCGCTGACCTACCGGCCGAACGGTGCGACGAGCCTCACCCTGCTGGCCTCGTTCCAGCGCGACCCGGAAACCGGCTTCTACGGCTTTATCCCAGCGGTCGGCACCGTGCTGCCAAGCCGCGCCGGCCGCATCCGCAGCGAATTCTTCCCAGGCGAGCCGAACTTCGAGGGCTATAGCCGCAACCAGGCCAATCTCGGCTACGCCTTCGAACACCGCTTCAACGACGTCTTCACCTTCCGCCAGAACGTCCGCATCTCCGACCTCGAGTCGCGCAACCGCACCGTCGCGGTCGGCGGCATCGCGGCCGACCAGAAGACGCTGACGCGCCGCGCCACGATCTCGAACGAGCGTGCCCGCACCGCCGGCATCGACAACCAGCTCCAGGCCGATTTCCGCACGGGGGCGCTGACGCACAAGGTGCTGTTCGGCGTCGACGGCTACTGGACCGACGCCAAGGCCGCCACCGGCGCCGGCGGCACGGTGCAGTCGCTCGACTTCACCAACCCGGTCTACGGGCGGTTGCCCTTCGTCCTGCCAACCGTGCCGAGCACCAATCAGACCACCGCGCAGTACGGCATTTACCTGCAGGACCAGATCAAGCTCGACCGGCTCTCGCTGCTGGTCGGCGGCCGCTTCGACCGCGCCGAGGCCCGCACCCGCGCGCTGTCCACCGGCGTCCTGACCAAGCAGGACGACACGGCCCGCACCGGCCGCGTCGCGCTGATGTACAATTTCGACAACGGCTTCGCGCCCTATGCCAGCTACTCGACCTCGTTCGAGCCGGTGGCCGGCACGGCCTTCGGCGGCACGCCGTTCAAGCCGACCGAAGGCGAGCAATACGAAGCCGGCTTCAAATACGAAGTACCGGGGACCAACGCCTTCCTGCAGGCGTCGGTCTACCAGCTGACCCAAAGCAACGTCACGACGACCGACCTCGCCCACCCGACCTTCCAGATCCAGACCGGCGAGATCCGGGCGCGCGGCGTCGAGGTCGAGGCTCGGGCAACCGTGTTCGACAATCTCGACCTCGTCGCAGCCTATACCTATACCGATGCCGAGGTGACGAAGAGCAACGGCGTCGACCTCGGCAAGCGCCCGCCGGTCGTGCCGCGCCACACCGCGGCGCTCTGGGCGCATTACACCTTCCGGACGGGGACGCTCTCGGGCCTCGGGCTCGGCGCCGGCGTGCGCTATGTCGGCGGCGGCGCGGGCGATCCCGGCAACACCTTCTCCACACCGGACTACGCGCTGGTCGATGCCGCGATCAGCTACGACCTCGCAGCAGCGAACCCCGCACTCAAGGGCTGGAAGGTGCAGGTCAACGCCCAGAACCTGTTCGACAAGGAGTATATCTCCGGCTGCTACGGCACGACGCAGTGTTCCTTCGGCCTGCGCCGCACGGTGCTCGCGACGCTGTCCTATCGCTGGTGATGTCGCCGATGCAGCCAGGCAGCCTCTCCGACCCCGCATTCGCCCCCGTCGCGCTGCCGCAGGCCTGGCAGCGCGAGTTCGAGGCGCGGGACGGCTCACGCTACCGGCTGCTGATCTCCGTGCCGGAACAGCCCGCTCCGGCATGCGGCTTCCCGACCCTCGTGCTGGTCGATGGCCATGCGCTGTTTCCGGTGGCGGCCACGGCCGCCCGCCTGCAGGCGCAACGCCCGGAAGCGACCAGCGTCGGCCCCGCCGTCGTCATCGGGATCGGCTATCCCCATGAGCGGCCCTTCGATGCCGAGCGGCGCCAGCGCGACCTCCTGCCCGTCCCCGACGGCGCCGACCGCTTCCTCGACATGATCGTCGAGGAGATACTGCCGGCCGTCGCGCGGATCGCTCCACTCGACCCGGCAAGGCGCGCGCTCGCCGGCCATTCCTATGGCGGGCTCTTCGTGCTGCACACGCTGTTCACCCGACCCGGCCTGTTTACGTCCCTCGCCGCCGGCAGCCCGTCGATCTGGTGGCAGGACCGCGCCATCCTCGCGAGCGAGGACATGTTCCGGCGCGGTGGTTCGGCTTCGGCCGGACGGCTCCTGATCACGGTTGGCAGCCATGAGCAGGACCCGGTGCTCGCCGTCACCCCGCAACGGGCCGAGCGTCTCGCGCGGGCAAGGATGCGCGACAACGCGGCGGAAATGGCGGCGCGCCTGACCGCGTCAGGCCGCCTCGATTGCAGCTTCACCGAATTCCCCAGCGAGAACCACGTCTCGGTGATCCCAGCGATGCTCGCGCGCACCGTGGCCTTCGCACTTGCCGGCACGGCCCAGGACAAGGCAGCAGCCGCATGATGCTCGACAGGCGCTCGCTGCTCCTCGCCGGCTTAAGCCTGCCGGCGCTGCCGGCCATGGCGGCCGATCCGGTCGTCGCGACCGATATCCTCGGCCGCACCGTCAGGCTCGCGGCGCCGGCCAAGCGCATCGTGCTGGCGCAGGGCCGGCAACTCAACGCGCTCGGCCTGATCCATCCCGATCCCGTCAGCATCCTCGCCGGCTGGGGCAGCGATCTCGAACGCCAGAATCCCGATGGGCTCGCCCGCTACCGGGCGCGCTTCCCGGCGATCAATGCGCTTCCCCTCGTCGGCGATGGCGGGACCGCCACCGGCTTCTCGCTGGAACGAGCAATCGCGCTCGGCCCCGATCTCGTCGTGCTCAGCAAATCGCTCGCCGGCACGCGCCGCGGCCCCGGCGACCTCGTCGAAAAGCTGGAAGCCGCCGGCGTCCCCCTCGCGGTCGTCGATTTCTACCTGGAGCCGCTGCGCGACACCGTGCCGAGCCTCAGGACGCTCGGCATCCTCATCGGCCAGCAGGAACAGACCGAGCGCCTGATCGCCTTCTACGAGGGGCGGATGAAGCGGATCGCGAGCCGCGTCGCGGACGCGAAGCGCCCCTCCGTCTTCATCCACGCCCATGCCGGCGGCTACGATTGCTGCATGACGGCCGGACAGGGCACGTTCAACGAGTTCATCCAGGCGGCCGGCGGGCGCAACATCGCCGCCGCGATGCTGCCGGGCGCGACCGGGCAGATCGGCCTCGAACAGCTCATCGGTGCCGATCCTGACGTCTATATCGCGAGCGGCGGCACGCATCTCAGCAAGCTCGGCGGGCTCGTGCTCGGCCTCGGGGTGAGCGAGACGGATGCTGCGGCGAGCTTCGCCAAGCTCTTGGGCACACCGTCGCTCAAGATGCTCAGCGCCATCGAGAAACGCCACGCCTTCGGCTTCTGGCACCTGTTCAACGATACCCCGCTGCATGTCGTCGCGATCGAGGTTCTCGCGAAATGGCTCCATCCGGAGCGCTTCGCCGATATCGACCCCGCCGCGACACTCGCCGAGGGAGCCCGCTTCTCCGCGATCCCGCTCGACGGGACGCTCTGGATCGCGACACCGCCCAAGCCTTGACGGAGACCATCATGCTGGCCACCTCGACCCGGATCACGCTCGCCAACCCGGCGGGCGTCCTGAAGCCGCTCTGCGAGCATCTCGTCGAGCACGAGGCCGTGATCACGGAGCAGGGCGGCACGACGACCATCGCCCTCGACGGCAGCCGGGCGCGCATCGAACTGTCGGCCAACGCGCTCGATGTCCACGTCGAGGCGCCGGACGCAGCCACGCTGCTCGGCATGAAGCGCGCCATCGCCAGCCATGTCATCGAGTTCGCCCCGAAGGACGCCGCGCCCGAGATGCGCTGGAGCGGCGACGGCACCGGCCCCGCTTTGCCGCCCGAATTCCGCATCCTGACGGTGACAAGCGTCGAGCGGATCACGCCGCATATGGCCCGCATCCGCTTCAAGGGCGACGATCTCGCCCGCTACGACCAGATCGACGCGCTGCATGTGCGCCTGTTCATCCCGCCGGAGGGCGTGAGCGAGCCGAGCTGGCCGATGGTCGGCGATGACGGGCTCCTGCTGTCCTCGCCTGCGGAGACCCGCCCGCTGGTGCGCAAATACACGATCCGCGAGATCGACGTCGCTGCCGGTACGGTCGCGCTCGATTTCGTACTGCACGAGGATGCCGGGCCGGGCTCGGCCTTCGCCTTCCGGGCCAAGGCCGGCGACCGGATCGGCATGGCAGGCCCCGGCGGGCGCGGGTTCAAGCCGGCCGAGCGCTATGTCTTCCTCGCCGACGAGACCGGCCTGCCGGCCGTGGCACGGATGCTGGAGAACCTGCCGGCCGAGGCCGTGGGCCAGGTCTTCATCGAGGTCGCCGATGCCAGCGAGGAACAGCCCCTGCGCCACCCTACCGGCATCTCGCTGACCTGGCTGCATCGTGGGGACGCCGCGCCGGGCAGCCTACCGCTGCTGCAGGATGCCTTCGCCACCATCGACTGGCCGGAGGACGGCCCCCCGACCTATCTCTGGGCGGCAGCAGAACATGCCGCGTTCAAGGCGATCCGAGCGGCGTCGCGCGGCAAGCTCAGGCCGGAGCGCGACCAGAACCTCGTCGTCAGCTACTGGCGCGCTGGCGCCTCCGACGAGGAGCATGTCGCCGCCAAGAAGACGGAAGCGGCCCGAAGCTGACCGCTTCGGAGCTTGGCCATTCTGATGTGACTCGGAACCACGCGGGTCATCCCGGGCTTGACCCGGGATCCATGCCGGAGCGCTTCCGATGGAGCTTCAGGCATGGATCCCGGATCTCCGCTTCGCTGCGTCCGGGATGACTCCGCGTTTCAAATCAAAAGGCTGTAGGCCCTAACCTTCTCTAACGGCGACCACGAACAGGCGCGGGAAGCGCAGCAGCACCTTCCCGTCGCTCTCGACCGGGTAATGCGGCGCGATGCGCTCGAGATAGCGGGCGAGGAAGTCCTTCTGCTCCTCGGCCGTCAACCGGTCGAGATAGGGCTTCAGGCCGGTGCTCTTGAACCATTCGGCGATGGCTTCGAGATTGGCGAGCGCGTGGACATAGGTCGTCTGCCAGATATCGACGCGGCAGCCAGCCTCGATCAGCCAGCGCCGATAGTCGCCGAAGCTACCGATCGTCGCGCGCTCGGCCTTGGCATTCGCGAGCTTCTCGGCCCAGGGGCCTTCCGCCGCGACCTCGCGCATCGCGACATGCGAGGGCTCGTTGAGATTGTTCGGCATCTGCACGGCCAGGCAGCCGCCGGGCGTCAGCGAACCTGCCAGCCGCGGGAATAGCGCGGCGTGGTCGGGCAGCCATTGCAGCACGGCATTGGCGAAGATCACGTCGCAGCCCGCCGCATCGGACCAGGTGTTCACGTCGCCGAGGATGAAGGAGAGACCGGGCAGGCGCCTGCGCGCCTTCTCCAGCATGTCCGGCGAGGAATCGAGGCCTTCAGTGACCGCCTCGGGGAAGCGGGCGGCGACCAGCTCCGTGCTGTTGCCGGGGCCGCAGCCAAGGTCGATGCAGCGCTTCGGAGCGCTCAGCGGGACGCGGGCGAGCAGGTCGATCGAGGGCCGCGTGCGCTCGTCCTCGAAGCGCAGATATTGCGCGGCGTCCCAATCCGGCCTGGCGTTCATCGCTCGCTCCTGTCCCGCGACACCACCTGAAGAAGCGGCGCGCTGTCCGTTCCTGTAGAGGATGCTGCCCCTTGACGGAAACACATCGTCATCCCGGACAAGCGGCGAAGCCGCGCCGATCCGGGATCCATCGGAGGGCTCCGAAGAGTAGCCGGCAGGCGCTAGCGCGAAATGGCGACAGCGGCAGGCTTGCGCGCGAGAAGGGCAAAACGGGTCGATGAGGCCAGCCTGATCGCGTCATGCAGCGGCGCAGCGCGCTGCTGCTCGCGCACGACCTGATGGTAATCGGCCGGGACGATATCGGTGAAGCCCGCGGCGGTCAGCATCCCCTCGAGACGCTCCCGGCTCAGGCCGTCCTTGAAGTAGAAGCGGCTGGTAATCGAGGCATGGGTATCGGCGTCGATCTGGTGGACGGCCGCGCCGCGCTTCTCGCGCAGCCAGTTGCCGAAGCGGTTGACCAGCGCCTGCCAGCGCGTGCGGTTGACCCAGTCGCCGTCGATCACCAGCAGACGACCGCCGGGGCGCAGGACACGGAACCATTCGCTGAGCGCGGCTTCCGGATCGGTCAGCGTCCAGACGAGATGGCGGGTGATCGCCGCGTCGTAGCTTGCGTCCTCGTCGAGCAGGCGCTCGGCATCGCCCAGCCGAAAGCGGGCGGCCTTGCCGTGCTTGGCGCGGGCGCGCTCCAGCATGGCCTCGGAGAAATCGAGCGCCGTGACGCGGTGCTTAAGCGAAAGCAGCGCGCGGGTGATTTCGCCGGTGCCGCAGGCAAGGTCGAGCACATCGAGCGGCTCGGGGCCGAACGAGTCGCCGATCAGGCGCTGGAAGGCTTTCAGCTCGCGATCCGACTTGATCGCGTGGCCGAAGGAGAGGTCGAAACTCTCGGCCCGCGCCGACCAATAGGCGCGGATCTCTTCCTTCAGGGTGAAATTGTCGTGCGTCGAGGGAGCGGACATGTGTCGGAAACTCTGCTTTCTCGCATTTTCGCTGACGCGGACCTTCGGTTCTTCACGCGAACCGGCGTCCACTTCGCTCGAAAATGCTTCAGTGAACCTGGATATAGGGCTCGACCAGAAGCGTGCCCCGGGCCGACTGCTCCAGATGCACGCCGACCGCATATGTCTCCGAGACCGCCTCATGCGCAAGCACCTCGGCCGGCGCGCCGGCCTGCGCGATGCGCCCCGCATTCATCACCAGCACCCGGTCGGCGAAGCGGGCCGCGAGCGAGAGGTCGTGGATCGCCACCACGGTGACGATGTCGCGCCGGCGCGTCGCCTCGCGGATCGTCGCCATGACGTCGAGCTGGCGGCGGACGTCGAGCGCGCTGGTCGGCTCGTCGAGCAGGAGGACATCGGGCTCGCGCACCAGCGCCTGGCCGATCGCGGCAAGCTGGCGCTGGCCGCCGGAGAGCGTGGCGATGTCGCGCGAGGCGAAGGGGGCGAGGCCGAGTTCCTCGATCACCGCCTCGACGGCGTGGGTATCCGCGGGCGAGGCCGCGAGCGCATAGCCGCGATGCAGGCTCTTGCGGGCGAGCAGGATGATGTCGAAGACCGAGAGCGCAACGCGCGCACCGGTATCCTGCGCGAGATAGAAGACCTTGCGGGCGCGCTCGCGCTGCGAGAGCTGCGACAGGTCATGGCCATCGAGCGCGACCGTGCCGCGCTCGGGGCGCAAGAGGCCTGCGGCACAGCGGAACAGGGTCGACTTGCCGGAGCCGTTCGGGCCGACCAGCGCGGCCAATTCGCCGCGCGGCAGGGCTGCCGTGCCGAGCCCCTGCAGGACCGGCGTCGTGCCATAGCGGAAATCGAGATCGCGGATCAGCAGCGCCATGGCTCAGACTCCCCGCCCACGGATCGACATGACCAGGCTGATGAAGAAGGGCACGCCGATCAGCGCCGTGATGATGCCGATCGGATAGATCACGCCCGGCGTAATCACCTTCGAGACGGTGGAGGCGAGCGAAAGCAGCACGGCGCTGGCGATCGTCGCGGTCGGCAGGAAGAAGCGCTGATCCTCGCCGACGAGAAGCCGCGCGATATGCGGGCCGACGAGGCCGATGAAGCCGATGCCGCCGACGAAGGAGACCGAGACGGCGGCAAGCAGCGAGGTCGCGACGAGGATTTCCAGGCGCAAGCGGTCGACGCGGACGCCGAGGCTCTCGGCCCGCTCGTCGCCGAGGCGGAGCGCCGTCAGCGCCCAGCCGCGCATCAGGAAGAACGGCAAAGCGAGCGCGATCAGCAGCGCGGCGACGCCGACCTTCTCCCAGCTGGCGCGGGCCAGGCTGCCCAGCGTCCAGAACACGATCTGGGTGAGCTGCACCTCGTTGGAGCGGTACTGCAGCAAGGCGGTGATGGCATTGCAGGCGAAGAGCAGGGCGATGCCGACGAGGATCATCGTCTCGGCGCTGACGCCGCGCAGCTTGGTCATGAAGAACAGGACGAGCGAGGCCGCCAGCGCGAAGACGAAGGCATTGGCGGTGACGATATAGGGCCCGGCGCCGGGAATGACGCTCCAGCCGAAGACGATCGCGACGGAGGCGCCGGCCGTCGCGGCGGCGGAGACGCCGAGCGTGAAGGGGTCGGCCAGCGGATTGGCGAGGATGGTCTGCATGCCCGCTCCGCTCAGGCCCAGCATGGCGCCGACGGCCATCGCCATCAGCGCGATCGGCAGGCGCAGGTCCCAGACGATGACGGAGAGCCGCGGCGTCGCCGATTGCGGATCGACCAGCGTGCGCAGGACATCGCCAAGCGGGAGATTGCCGGGTCCGATCGAGACATCGAGCGCCAGCGCAACCGCCAGCGCGACGACACCGAGCAGGACGAGCTTCAGCCGGCGCGCATTGCGCCGGCGATAATCCCCGGTGGCGGTTGCCGTCATGGGCAGGGTCGCGGCCATCGTCGCTCAGGCCGCCGTCACTGGAGCTTGGCCCAGAACACGCCGGAATAGGGGATCGGCAGGAATTTTTCGTGGAATTCCTTGAAGACCGCCTCCGGGTCGACGTCCTTGAAGCGGTCCGGATAGAACTCCTTCGCCATGGCGAGCTCGGCGATGAAGTAATAGGGCGCGTCGTAGAACTGGTGGTAGAAGGCCATCACCTTCTTGGCCTGCACGGCCTTAAGCTGCTGGAAGCCCGGGCGGCTCATCAGCGCCGCCATTTCCTTCTGCACCTTCTCCGGCGTCGCGTCATAGCCGAGGCTGACGGCGCTGCTGCCGGGATTGCTGCCGTACCAGTTGGCGCCGGTGAGGAAATAGACGTCCGGGTTGTCGGCGAGCACCTTCTCCTGCGCGGCCTGCGCCTGGAAGGCGGAGAAGAACTGGCTGCCCCAGTTGCGCCCGCCGGATTCCTCGATGAAGCGGCCGAAGTTGAACGGGCCGAAGGTGGCGCAGCAGGGCAGCAGGCCAGCGGCGCGCTCGACGAAGACCAGCGGCTTCTGCTTGTCGGGGATCGCGCCGACGCGAGCATAGATGCTGCGGGTCTGGCGCATGTAGTAATCGGCGAAGGCGTTGGCCTCCTTCTCGCGGCCGAGGATGCGGCCGAGAAGCTGCACGCTCGGCAGCACGTTCTGGGTCGGGTCCTGACGGAAATCGACGAAGACCGTGGTGATGCCGGCCTTCTCGAGCTTGGCGAGCAGGCCCGTCTCCTGCGCCTTGAAGTAGTTGGAGAGGTCGAGGATGTAGACCTCGGTGCCGAGCGAGGCGATCTTCTCCATGCTGACATCAGCGGCATAGGGGTTGCCCATGTTCGCGACGTCCTTGGCCTTCGGGAACTTGGCGAGATACTTCTGCCAGGCGCCCGGATCGTTCTCGATGAGGTCGTTGCCCCAGCCGACGACGCGCTTGAACGGGTCCTCGCGGTCGAGCATCGCCAGCGTGTAGAGCTGGCGGCCTTCGCTGAGCACGATCTTCTGGGGGTCGCGCGTGACGTTGACGACACGGCCGGCAAGGTCGGTGACCTCGATCGTCTCGGCGCTGGCTGCGCCGGCAAACAGCACGGACGCGCCGAACAGGACAGCGGAAGACAGACGGGCAAGCCAAAGGGGAGCGGGCATCGGACAACATCCTGCCGGGGAAGATACCCTCGCGCTAACACAGCCCGCCTCAGGTCGGCAAAGCAATTCTAACTGTTTTGAATCAATCTAAATTGGAATTACTTTAGAAGATAGACAGATTTCAAAAGCAACCAACTTGTCTTGAGCTTGCCAAATCCTGACAGATCAGGGCGTCATCCCGGACAAGCTACGCAGCAGCGCCGATCCGGGATCCATCATAAAGCGTCGCGCCCTCCGACGGGTTCCGGTCAAGCCCGAAATGACGGCGCGGTTCCGCAGGAGACTCTCAGGACAGCCTCTCGGCTCCCACCATTGTTTCGTGCGCCCGTACGGCGAAACGCCGGGCGAGAGGCGCGACCTCGGCCGCATTGGCCGCGGCGGCCGTGCCGGCACGGACCCGGTCGGCGATCCCGACGAAGATCACCGCGAAGCGGAACAGCGCGAAGACGAGATGGAAACGCAGGAGCGGCGCCGTCGGCACGGCGTGGGCATAATAATGCGCGAGGAACGCGGCCTCCGTGGGGATGCCGAGCGCGGCCCGGTCGAGCCCGAGGATGCCGCCATATTCGTCGGGCGCCGTATGCCAGGGCATGGCGCAATAGCCGAGATCGGCCAAGGGATGACCGAGCGTCGACAATTCCCAGTCGAGAATGCCGATCACCTCGGGTTTTTCGGGTTGAAAGAGCAGGTTGCCGAGCCGGAAATCGCCATGGGCGATAGCGACATGGCCGTCATCGTCAGGCAGATGCGCGGGCAGCCAGTCGGCGACCACCTCCAGCTCGGCAATGCGCTCGCCCGGCGATTCCCGCAGCTGTTTGGTCCAGCGCGCGATCTGGCGCTCGAAATAGTTTCCGGGGCGGCCGAAATTGCCGAGACCGACCTCATCGGGCTTCACCGCATGGAGCTTCGCCAGTGCCTCGGCCATGCCGAGATAGAGGCCACGCCGCTCGGCGGGCGCGAGACCGGGCAAGGCGGCATCATGGAAGACGCGGCCCTCCAACCGCTCCATCAGATAGAACGGCGTGCCGAGCGGCTCGGGATCGACATGGAAGAGCACTGCGCGCGGCACCGGCACATTCGTCTTCGACAACGCCTCAAGCACACGGAACTCGCGGTCGATCGCATGGGCTCCGCGCAGGGTCGGCCCGGCCGGCTGCTTGCGCAGAACGAGACGGCGCGTGCCCCAATCGACGAAATAGGTCGGATTGGACTGGCCGCCACCGATGCGTTCGAGCTTGAGATCGCCGGCGCCGAAGCGCGCCTGCAGGATGTCAGCCAAAGCGGCCGGATCGAAATCGATGCCGGACGGCACTGGGGCAGCCATCGCCTCAGCCCTGCGCCGCGCCGGCCACGGGCCAATGCCAGAAATCACGCCCCTCCTGCGTGAGGAAGCGGTTCAGCACCATCTTGTGAACCTCGTCAGCCCCGTCGACCAATCGCGCCTGACGCGCATAGCGGTAGATCCACTCCAGCACCGTGTCCTTGGAGTAGCCGCGCGCACCATTGACCTGGATCGCGACATCGGCCGCGTCGTGCAGGACATTCGCGACCTGAACCTTGGCCATCGAGACCTCCTTGCGCGCGAAGCCGCCGCGATCAAGTTCCCAGGCCGCCTTCATCACCAAGAGGCGGCCGATCTCGATGCGCATGGCGAGATCGCCAAGCTTGAGCTGGATGCTCTCGCGATCGGCGAGGCGCTGGCCGAAGCCGTAACGCTCGGCGGCATAGGCCTGCGCGATCTCGATGCAGCGCTTGGAGAGGCCGAGCCAGCGCATGCAATGGGTCAAGCGCGCCGGCCCCAGCCGAACCTGCGTCACCTTCATGCCCCGGCCTTCGCCGGCCAGCACGTTCTCGGCGGGGACTTCGAGCCCGTCGAACTCCAGCTCGCAATGGCCGCCATGCTCCTCCGGCCCCATGATCTCGATGCGGCGCAGGATGCGCCAGCCCGGCTGATCGGCATGAAAGAGGAAGGCAGTGAGGCCGTTGCGCGGATCGTCCGAGGTGCGGGCGATCAGAATGAAGTGCTTGGCCTCCTCCGCCCCGGTGATGAACCATTTCCGGCCGCTGACGATGTACTTGTCGCCGCGCCGCTCGGCCCTGGTCTGGATCATCGAGGGGTCGGAGCCGCCGCCGGGATGCGGCTCGGTCATGGCGAAGGCGGAGCGCACCCTGCCTTCGACGATCGGCTTCAGCCAGCGCTCCTTCTGCTCGGGCGTGCCGAGCGCCTCCAGCACCATCATGTTGCCGTCGTCGGGCGCCGCCGAGTTGAAGATGACCGGCCCGAAGATCGAGCGGTTCATCTCCTCGTAAGCGACGGCCATGCCCATCTTGCCGAGGCCCGCACCGCCGGTTTCCGGCTTGAGCTGCACGCACCAGAGGCCCGCGGCACGCGCCTTGGCCCGCATCGTGTCGAGCAAGGGCAGCGCGATATTGCCATGGGCGTCGTAGGAGGACCGATCGGCTTCAAGCGGCAGTATCTCGCGCTCGACGAAGGCGGCGATGCGCGCGCGATAGTCTTCGATCCGGGGAGAAATCTCGAAATCCATGGCTGTGCTCACAGGGACGAAACGAGATGGCCGCCATCGACTTCGATGGTCGAGCCGGTGATGTAGCTGCCGGCAGTGGAAGCAAGCAGGAGCAGCGCGCCATCGAGCTCCTCCGGCTGGCCTAGCCTTCGCTGCGGGATGCGCTTGATCAGGTTCAGGCCGGCTTCGGTCGCGAAGAAATCGCGGTTGATGTCGGTCTCGATATAGCCGGGGCAGAGCGCGTTGACGCGGATACGATCGCGCGCCCATTCGAGCGCCAGCGCCTTGGTCAATTGGATCACGCCTGCCTTCGAAGCGGCATAGGCGCTGACGCCGCCGGCAACACGATGCCCGAGGATCGAGGCGATGTTGACGATGGCCCCGCCCCGGCCGGCCTCGCGCATGCCACGCGCCACGGCCTGGGCGACAAGGAAGACACCTTTCAGATTGGTGTCGAGCACCGCATCCCAAGCTGCTTCCGAGAGATCGGCCGCCGGCCCGGCACCGCTAACCCCGGCATTGTTGATCAGGATGTCGAAATGCCGGCCGTCGAGCGCATCCGCGATCGAGGCCGCATCGGCCACGTCCAGAACCAGATGTTTCGCAGAGCCACCCGCTGCGGCGATCTCCGCGCCCGCCTGATCTAGGGCGGACTGCCGGCGCGCGGCCAGCGTCACATCGACGCCGTGTCGCGCAAGCAGCCTGGCGAAATGCAGCCCCAGCCCGCCGGACGCCCCCGTCACCAAAGCCGTCCGGCCTGAAAGATCCTCGAACATCGCGGCGATTCCTCCACCAAAAATCGAGCGAGCGCTCGCTATTTTTATGGCGATCCACCCACGCTTGCAATAGGCTTGCTTCGACAGCGGAAGCTCGGCTCAGGCAGAGGCGCGGACAGGGTGCAGCCAGCGGATCAAAAGGACGACGCCAGCGCTTTCTCGATGGAGGCGCTCTGCCAGCGCATCTTCGAGCGCCATCGCGACGCCATCCGCGTGCGCAAGCCGCATGTCGCCGTCGCCAATCTCGCGCGCATCGTCGAGGCCACGCTCAAACTCTCGAACCGGCAGGGCTTTCACGCCACCAGCCTGCGCGATCTCGCAGAGGCCTCCGGCCTCAGCATGGGCGGGCTCTATGCCTATTTCCCCAACAAGACGACGCTGCTGGCGATGATCCTCGGCGAGGTCGCGCACGCGGCGCAGGAAGCGCTCGGGACGCCGCCTGCCGCTATCGCCGGCGATCCGCGGCGCCATCTCGCCTGGCTGATCGAGAGCCATATCCGCCTGACCGAGGTCATGCAGCCCTGGTTCGTCTTCGCCTTCATGGAGGCGAAGTCGTTTCCCGCCGCCGAGCGAAGGCAAGCCATCGACAGCGAGGCCGCGACCGAGACGATGATCGCCGAGGTCCTGCGGCGCGGCACGGCCGATGGCGTCTTCTCGATCGCGGATATCGATCTCGTCGCCGCGCTGATCAAGCCGCTGCTGCAGGAATGGTATGTGAAGCGCGCCAAGTACCGGAAGCGCGGCACATCGATCGAGACCTATATCGCTGCGACCACCGATTTCATCATGGCGGCGGTGCGGGCGCGGCCGTCCAGCTGACCGGATTAAATTACCCGGATAAAATATTGCCTTATTAAAATCCGGGTACTATTAGAACACCCATCACGGAAGGATGGGTTGCACCGATGCAGATGGCTGACAGGAGGGCGGCGACGGCCGCCTACAAGGAACGGAAGACGGTGGCGGGCATCTTCGCCTTCCATTGCGAGGCGGCCGGGCTGACATGGGTCGGCCGCGCGCCCGATCTTTCCACGATCGAGAACCGGCTGCGCTTCACGCTCCGCCATGGCAGCCACCGCCAACGCTCCATGCAGGCGGCGTGGAACGCGCATGGCCCCGAGGCCTTCCGCTTCGAGGCACTGGAAAGGCTGGAGGACGAGGATATCGCCTATGTGCTGGATCGCGTGCTGAAGGAGCGCCTCGCCCATTGGCAGGCGAAGCTCGGCGCCGAGGCGCTCTGATCAATCGCAGCTTGCCCCACCCACGCTGGTCATCCCGGGCGTAGCGAAGCGAAGACCCGGGATCCATTCCGGAACGGTTCAGGCATGGATCCCGGATCGGCGCAGCTTCGCTGCTTGTCCGGGATGACGGCGTGTTTCCTCAAAGAACGAAGTACAGGCTGCGCCGGCTCAATCGTCCATCTTGAGGGCGGCGATGAAGGCTTCCTGCGGGATTTCGACCTTGCCGAACTGCCGCATCTTCTTCTTGCCTTCCTTCTGCTTCTCCAGAAGCTTGCGCTTACGCGTGGCGTCGCCGCCATAGCACTTGGCGGTCACGTCCTTGCGCAGCGCGCGGATGGTCTCGCGGGCGATGATCTTGCCGCCAATGGCCGCCTGAACCGGAATCTGGAACATGTGCGGCGGGATCAGCTCCTTGAGCTTCTCGCACATGGCGCGGCCGCGGGCGTCGGCACGCGAGCGGTGGACCAGCATCGAGAGCGCATCGACCGGCTCGGCATTGACCAGGATCGACATGCGCACGAGGTCGCCCTCGCGATAATCGGTGATCGCGTAGTCGAAGGAGGCATAGCCCTTCGAGATCGACTTCAACCGGTCGTAGAAGTCGAACACCACTTCGTTCAGCGGCAGGTCGTAGACGACCTTGGCGCGCGAGCCGACATAGGACAGATCGGTCTGGATACCGCGGCGGTCCTGGCAGAGCTTCAGGACGGAACCGAGATATTCGTCGGGCGTGAAGATCGTCGCCTTGATCCAGGGCTCCTCGATGAATTCGATCTTCATCACGTCCGGCATGTCGGCCGGGTTGTGCAGTTCCAGCGTGGTGCCGTCGCGCAGCTTGAGACGGTAGACCACGGACGGCGCGGTCGAGATCAGGTTGAGGTTGAACTCGCGCTCCAGCCGCTCCTGGATGATCTCCAGATGCAGCAAGCCGAGGAAGCCGCAGCGGAAGCCGAAGCCGAGCGCGGCCGAGGTCTCCATCTCGTAGGAAAACGAGGCATCGTTCAGCCGCAGCCGGCTCATCGCGGCGCGCAGCACCTCGAAATCGGCGGCGTCGACCGGGAAGATGCCGCAGAACACCACCGGCTGCACCGGCTTGAAGCCCGGCAGCGGTTCCGCGATCGGCTTCTTCTCATCGGTGATGGTGTCGCCGACGGCGGTATCCGCGACCTCCTTGATCGAGGCGGTGAAGAAACCGACCTCGCCGGGGCCGAGCTGCTTGACCTCGGTCATCTTCGGCTTGAACACGCCGACGCGATCGACGCCATAGGAGGCGTTGGCCCGCATCATCCGGATCGTCATGCCCTTCTTCAGCACGCCGTCGATGACGCGCACCAGCACGACGACGCCGAGATAGGCGTCGTACCATGAGTCGACCAGCAGGCACTTGAGCGGCGCATCGGGATCGCCCTTCGGCGCCGGCAGCTTCTGGACGATCGCCTCGAGCACGCCCTCGATATTGAGGCCTGTCTTGGCCGAGATCGGCACCGCCTCGGAGGCATCGAGGCCGATCACATCCTCGATCTGCTGCTTGATGCGCTCCGGCTCGGCGGCCGGCAGATCGATCTTGTTGAGGACCGTGACGATCTCGTGGTTGGCGTCGAGCGCCTGATAGACGTTGGCGAGCGTCTGCGCCTCGACGCCCTGCGAGGCGTCGACGACCAGCAGCGAACCCTCGCAAGCCGCGAGCGAGCGCGAGACCTCATAGGCGAAGTCGACATGGCCGGGGGTGTCCATCAGGTTCAGGACATAGTCCTTGCCATCCTGGGCCTTGTAGTCCAGCCGCACCGTCTGCGCCTTGATGGTGATGCCGCGCTCCTTCTCGATATCCATCGAGTCGAGGATCTGCTCGCTCATGTCGCGGGCCGCGACAGTGCCGGTCTGCTGGATCAGGCGATCAGCCAGCGTCGACTTGCCGTGGTCGATATGGGCAACGATCGAGAAGTTGCGGATATTGTCGATGGAACGGGTGCTCATGCGCGCGCCATAGCAGTGATGCCGCGTCGCGCCAAGCGGTTGCGCGTTTCGAAGCTCGCCCGGTGACCATAAACTCTGCGGTCATCCCGGGCGAAGCGCAGCGAAGACCCGGGATCCATGCCTGAGCGTATCCAACGAAGGTTCCGGCATGGATCCCGGATCGGCGCCGCTTCACGGCTTGTCCGGGATGACGGCGGAGAGTTTCGAAATCTCCAAATGCAACTTGCAAATTCCAATATCTGAGAATTATTCTCAGCCATGGAGTTCGACCACGATACCGAGATCGACCGCATGCTCGGGCAGCGCCTCAAGGCTGCCCGCCAGCGCCATGGCCTGACGCTCGACGTGCTTGCCGAGCGCAGCGGTGTCAGCCGAGCGATGATCTCCCGCGTCGAGCGCGGCGAATCGAGCCCGACGGCAGCGCTGCTGGTCCGGCTCGGCTCCGGGCTCGGCCTCTCGCTCTCGGCCTTGCTAGAAGAGAGTGCAGGAAACGGGCCGCTGGCACGCTGCGACGCCCAGCCGGTCTGGCGCGATCCGGCTAGCGGTTATCTGCGCCGCAATGTCTCGCCGCGCGGGACGGGCTCGGGCTTCGAGATCGTCGAGGTGGAGCTTCCGGCCGGAGCCGAGGTGAGGCTCGACAATGCGACGGGCGCCGCCGCGCTCGACCAGCAGATCTGGGTGCTGCGCGGCCGGCTCGACCTCACCGTCGAAGGCATCCGCCACGAGCTCGCCGAGGGCGACTGCCTGCAGATGCATCTGCGCGGCCCGATCATCTACCGCAATCCGGGCGATGCGCCCGTCCGTTACGCCGTCATCCTCGCCGCCAGAAGCGGCGCCTTTCCGGGACATATCGCATGAACGCGACCAGCCTCGCCGTCTCCATCGACACGCTCGATGCCAAGGCTGCCGAGGCGGCCATCCCGGCGCTGGCGGAAATCCTGCGCGACAGCGTCGCCAACGGCGCCTCGGTCGGCTTCATGAACTGGAATATGGCCGCCGATTACGAGCGCTTCTGGCGCGATGTCGCGGCAGGCGTCGCGAGCGGGCAGATCATCCTGCTGGCTGCGCGAAACGGCGACGGCCTCGTCGGCACCGCCCAGCTCCACCTGATCGGCAAGCCGAACCAGCCGCACCGCGCCGAGATCGCCAAGGTGCTGGTGCATTCGCGTGCGCGCCGGCAAGGCATCGGCGAGGCGCTGATGCAACGCGCCGAGGCGATCGCGCGGGAGAAGGGCCGCGACCTGCTGGTGCTCGACACGGACGAACACGGCGCGGCGCGGCGGCTTTATAACCGGCTGGGCTGGACCGAGGCCGGCACCATCCCGCGTTATGCGCTGATGCCTGATGGAGCCGATTGCGGCTCGACGTTCTTCTACAAGAGCCTGGCTTGAGCCACCGTTGTCATTCCGGGGCACGCCGCAGGCGTGAACCCGGAACCCACGACTGGGTGAGGCATTTGACATCCCACGACTAGCGGCTCGCCCAGTCGTGGTTTCCGGGCTCTTCGCTACGCGAAGCCCCGGAATGACAAGAAGGCTCAGCCCTCGGCGTTGCCGCGGACATAAGGCTCGACCGGGCCTTTGAGCGTGATCGTCATCGGACGGCCGAAGCGGTCCTTGGCGGTGCCGGCGGCGACCTTCACCCAGCCTTCGGAGACGCAATATTCCTCGACATTGGTCTTCTCGACGCCCTTGAAGCGGATGCCGATGTCACGGGCCAGCACCTCTTCATTGTAGAAGGGGCTCTCGGGATTGACGGAAAGACGGTCGGGAAGCTGCTCGGACATGGCTCGCACCTGAATTGCGGAAAGGGATGATTTGCCCGCTCGATAGCCGCTTCCGCCCGCAAAGCCAACTCAGGGCCTCGAGGCTGGCCTAGCGGCTGCCGTCGAGCAGGCGGCCGACGACCTTGGCGGTGTAGTCGACCATCGGGACGATGCGAGCATAGTTCAGGCGCGTCGGGCCGATAATGCCGACGACGCCGACGATGCGCTGCTCGGCGTCGCGGAAGGGCGCGGCGACCATCGATGACCCCGACATCGAGAACAGCTTGTTCTCCGAGCCGATGAAGATGCGCACACCGTCGCCATCCTCGGCCCGGGTCAAGAGGTCGATGACGTCGGTCTGCGTCTCCAGATCGCCGAAGAGCATGCGGATGCGCTCGAGGTCCTCCTGCGCCCGGAGATCGTCGAGCAGGTTGGCCTGGCCGCGCACGATGAGATGGCGGTCGCTGCCGGGGCCGGCCTGGGTCGCGATGCCGCTTTCGACGAGGCGGGCCGTCAGCACGTCGAGCTCGCGCTCCATCAGTTCGCGCTGCCCGCCGATCTCGCCGCGCAGTTCGGCCAGCGTCTTGCCGAGGATACGGGCGTTGAGGAAATTCGCGGCCTCGCTCAGGGCCGAGGCCGGGAGGCCGGGCGGCAAAGCCAGCAGACGGTTCTCCACCGTGCCGTCCTCCGAGACCAGCACGACGAGCGCGCGAGCAGGGTCGAGCCGGACGAACTCGATATGCTTCAGCCGGACATCGGCCTTGGTGGTGACGACGACGCCGGCGCCGCGCGACAGGCCGGAGAGCAGGGCCGAGGCTTCGGTCAGCGTCTGGTCGAGATTGCGGTTGCTGGCAGCGACCCTGATCTGCGCCTCGATGCGCGAGCGCTCCTCGGTCGTGAGGTTGCCGACCTCCATCATCGCGTCGACAAAGAAGCGCAGGCCCCTCTCCGTGGGCAAGCGCCCGGCGGAAGTGTGCGGCGCATAGATCAGGCCGGCCATTTCGAGGTCGGTCATGACATTGCGCACCGTCGCGGGCGAGAGCGCCCTCGGCAGCAGGCGCGCGATATTGCGCGAGCCGACGGGCTCCCCCGTCGTCAGATAGCCGTCGACGATCTGGCGAAAAATCTCGCGCGAGCGCTGGTCGGTCTCGACCAGGCTGCTCATCGTCTCGGGGCGGGGCGTATGGGCGCTCATGAACCTTTTTCAGGCGAACCGTCGTTCTCGTCCTATTGTCGTCATGCAAGGCGCGGGGATCAAGGGGCAGAACCGCTCCATACCTTGCCGCGCGCGGCGCAAACGCCTACAAGCCGCCACTTCCCCGCAAGACAGGAATATTTCATGCGACCCTCCAAACGCGCCGCCGACGAGATGCGCAAGGTCACGCTCGAACGCGGCGTGGTGCGCTATGCCGAGGGTTCCTGCATGGTGACGTTCGGCGAGACCAAGGTGCTCTGCGCCGCGACCGTCGAGGAAAAGGGGCCGCCGTGGCTGCGCGGCACCGGCAAGGGCTGGGTCACCGCCGAATATTCGATGCTGCCGCGCGCCACGCATGAGCGCACGCGCCGCGAGGTCACCTCCGGCAAACCCTCCGGCCGCACGCAGGAAATCCAGCGCCTGATCGGCCGTTCCCTGCGCGCCGTGGTCGACCTGACCGCGATCGGCGAGCGCCAGATCGTCGTCGATTGCGACGTGCTCCAGGCCGATGGCGGCACCCGCACGGCCTCGATCACCGGCGCCTGGGTCGCACTGCATGATGCGCTGAAATGGATGGAAGGGCGCGGCCTGCTCAAGGGCACCAACCCGCTGAAGGACCATGTCGCCGCGATCTCCTGCGGCATCGTCGCCGGCAACCCGGTGATCGATCTCGACTATGTCGAGGATTCCGGCGCCCAGACCGACGCGAATTTCGTCATCACCGGCTCGGGCGGCATCGTCGAGGTGCAGGGCACGGCCGAAGGCGCGCCCTTCTCCGAGGAAGAGCTTTTGTCGCTGCTCAAGCTCGCCAAGGTCGGCGTCTCCCAGCTCGTCACGCTGCAGAAGGCGGCGGTGGCTTAAGGTAGTCCGCTATGTCCGCACTGGAAATTGGTGTCGGAGCTACGATTGCTGTGATCGTAGTGGCCACGGTGATCGTGGTCAGCCTTCGCCAAACTTCCAGCCACAAGGCACGCAGACAATCCTTCGAAGCCCCCGATCGAGGCTATCAGCCTCCGAATGATGACGGAGGACATGCAGTATGAACATGAGCCCGCACCGCCTCCTCTCCGGCAAGGTCGTAATCGCGACCCATAACCAGGGCAAGTTGCGCGAGATGCGCGAATTGCTGGCGCCCTATGGCATCGAGCTCGTCTCGGCCGGGGAGCTCGGCCTGCCCGAGCCGGTCGAGGATGGCTATATGTTCTCGGAGAACGCGGCGATCAAGGCGGTCGCCGCCGCGAGCGCCAGCGGACTGCCGGCGCTCTCCGACGACTCGGGCATCTGCATCGACGCGCTCGACGGCGCGCCCGGACTGTTCTCTGCCAACTGGGCGGGACCGGGCAAGGATTTCGCCCCGGCAATCGGGCGGGTGCAGATGGAACTCGCCAAGCGCGGCGCGATCACGCCGGAGAAACGCAAGGCGCATTTCGTCTCGGCCCTGGTGATCGCCTGGCCGGACGGCCATCAGGAATTGTTCGAGGGCCGCGTCTTCGGCACGGTGACCGAGCAGGCGCGGGGCCTCGGCGGCTTCGGCTACGATCCGGTCTTCCTGCCGGAGGGCCACGAGAAGACCTTCGGCGAAATGACGGCCGAGGAGAAGCACGGCATTCCGGCCGATGGCTCGCCCGGCCTGTCGCATCGCGCGCGCGCCTTCCATGAGCTGGCAGCCGCCTGCCTGAGGAAACCGGCGTGAGCGCCCCGGCCGCCCTCGCAGCGCGGCCTTCCATCCTGCATCCGACCGCGGATGCGGGCTTCGCCGTCTATGTGCATTGGCCGTTCTGCCTGGCCAAATGCCCCTATTGCGACTTCAACTCGCATGTGCGGCTCCAGCCGCCCGACCAGCAGCGCTACATCGCCGCCTTCCGCCGCGAGATCGCGCACCGGGCCGCGCTGGTGCCGGGCCGCACGGTGTCCTCGATCTTCTTCGGTGGCGGCACGCCCTCGCTGATGGAGGGCCGCACGGTCGGCGCGATCCTCGACGCCATCGGCGAGCATTGGGCTGTCGACCCCAATTGCGAGGTCTCGCTGGAGGCCAATCCGACCAGCGTCGAAGCCGGGCGCTTCCGCGATTTCCGGGCGGCCGGCGTCAACCGCGTCTCGCTCGGGGTGCAGGCGCTGAACGATGCCGATCTCAAGGCGCTCGGCCGGATGCATTCGGCCGAGGAGGCGCTCGCCGCCGTCGCGATCGCACGACAATATTTCGAGCGCTACTCCTTCGACCTGATCTATGCCCGCTCTCCCTTGCAGACACCCGCCCTGTGGCGCGCCGAGCTGGAGCTGGCGATCAGCCATGCGGCCGAACATCTCTCGCTCTACCAGCTGACGATCGAGCCCGGCACCGCCTTCGAACGGCTGTTCCGTTCCGGCAAGCTCGCCATTCCCGACCATGATGCGGGCGCTGCGCTCTACGAGACGACGCAGGAGATCACGGCCAAGCACGGCCTGCCGGTCTACGAGATCTCGAACCATGCCCGGCCGGGGGCAGAGTGCCGGCACAACCTCGTCTATTGGCACTATGGCGAGTACGCCGGAATCGGCCCCGGCGCCCACGGCCGGCTGGTGACGAGCGAAGGCCGCATGGCGCATTCGACGGAGAAGCGGCCGGAAGTCTGGCTGGAGCGGGTAGAGGCCGAGGGCCATGCGCTGGTCGAGGACGAGCGACTATCCGAGGAAGCGCAGGGCGACGAATACCTGCTGATGGGGCTTCGCCTCGTCGAGGGTATCAATCCCCAGGTGTTCAAGGCACTGGCCGGACGCGCACTCAATGCGAAACGCATCGCCAGCCTGATCGAGCAGAAGCTGCTGATGGAGCGTGATGGCGGCCGGCTCGCCGCGACACCGGACGGGGCACTGCTGCTCGATGCGCTGGTGGCCGATCTGGCGGCTTGAGGCGATTTTCGTCGAGCGTGGAAACACCGCCGTCATGCTCGCCCTTGTGGCGAGCATCCACGTCTTGAACACCGCATGACACAAATGAAGACGTGGATGGTCGGGACGAGCCCGACCATGACGAAGAGCGCGAAATGCGCCCCTCAGCCCTTCCCCAGCCGCGCGCCCGTCTTCGGGTCGAAGACATGGACCTTGTCGGGATCGACAGTGATCCAGAGCCGGCCTTCCTGCGCCGCGACCTCCCCGGTCGCCGCCTGCATCACGAAGGGGTGGCCCGAGAGCTTGCCATGGAAGAGCTGGGTCGCGCCCAGTTCCTCGATGAACTCGACATCGAAGGGCAGCGAGCCCGCCTGCCCTTCCGAGGCGATCTCGACATCCTCGGGACGTAAGCCCACCTCGACCGGAGACTGTGCCGCCAGGTCCTCGCGCAGGTCGCGGACTTCGATGATGGTGTCGCCGAGCGCGACGATGCCGGAGCCGTCGACGAGGCCGGGCAGGATGTTCATCGGCGGCGAGCCGATGAAGGTCGCCACGAACTTGCTCGCCGGCTTGCGATAGACCTCGGCCGGCAGGCCGATCTGCTCGACCTGGCCTGCATTCATCACGACAAGCTTGTCGGAGAGCGTCATCGCCTCGACCTGATCGTGGGTGACGTAGATCGAGGTGACGCCCAGCGCGCGCTGCAGCTTCTTGATCTCGACGCGCATCTGCACGCGGAGTTTCGCGTCGAGATTGGAGAGCGGCTCGTCGAAGAGGAAGACCTGCGGCTTGCGCACGATGGCGCGGCCCATGGCGACGCGCTGGCGCTGGCCGCCGGAAAGCTGGCGCGGCCGGCGCTCCAGGAAGGGCTCGATCGCGAGGATGCGCGCGGCTTCCTTGACGCGCTTGTCGATCTCGTCCTTGGGCGTGCCGCGGTTGCGCAGGCCATAGGCCATGTTGTCGTAGATGTTCATATGCGGGTAGAGCGCATAGTTCTGGAACACCATGGCGATGTCGCGGTCGGCCGGCTCGACCTGGTTGACGACGCGCTCGCCGATCGCGACCTCGCCGGACGAGATCGTCTCCAGCCCGGCGACCATGCGCAGAAGCGTGGACTTGCCGCAGCCGGAGGGGCCGACGAGCACGCAGAAGCCGCCGTCGGGGATGTCGAAGGAGACGCCTTTCACGGCCTCGACGCCGCCGGCATAGACCTTCTTGACGTTGCTGAGAGTGACCTGGGCCATTCGCGGATTACTTCTCGGTTTCGACCAGGCCCTTCACGAAGAGCCTCTGCATGGCGATGACGACGAAGACGGGCGGCAGCATCGCCAGCATGGCGGTGGCCATGGCGAGCTGCCATTCCGTCAGGGCGTCGGCGGTGACGATCATCTTCTTGATGGCGATGACGATGGTCTGCATCGAGTCCTTCGTCGTCACCAGAAGCGGCCAGAGATACTGGTTCCAGCCATAGATGAACTGGATGACGAAGAGCGCGGCGATCGTCGTCATCGAGAGCGGGAGCAGCGTGTCCTTGAAGAACCTGAAGGGGCCGGCACCGTCGATCTTCGAGGCTTCGAGCAATTCGTCGGGGATCGTCATGAAGAACTGCCGGAACAGCAGCGTGCCCGTCGCCGAGGCGATCAGCGGGATGGCGAGGCCCTGATAGGTGTCGAGCATGTTCAGGTCGGAGACGATCTTGAAGGTCGGGAAGATGCGAACCTCGACCGGGAGCATCAGCGTGATGAAGATGATCCAGAACGCCGCCATGCGGAACGGGAAGCGGTAATAGACCACTGCATAGGCCGAGAGCACGGAGATGAAAATCTTTCCGAGCGCGATCGTGATCGCCATGATGAAGGAGTTCACCATCATCCCGATCACCGGCTCGCGCGTCGTGCTCGACGTGCCGACGAAGAGGATGCGCTTGTAGTTCTCCAGGAAATACGGGCCGGGATAGAGCGGCATCTGGCCGTTGATCACGGTCGCGGCGTCCCAGGTCGAGGCGACGAAGGTCAGCCAGACCGGGAAGGCGACGATCAGCACGCCGATCGTCAGGATGACATAGGCGATCGCGTCGCCCAGGCGGCGGTCTTCGACCATCAGGCGGCCCTTCCCATTTCGCGCAGCAATCCGGCCAGCGCGTCCGCACAGGCATCGAGGCAGGCCTGGCCCTTCTCGGGCGTGGCACGGCGGGCATCGCCGATCACGCCGGTCTCGGTCATCTCCCGGAAGGAGCGGTGGCGCGAGACGGTCGGCCGCCCCGGCAGGCCGTCGCGGGCGCCGAAGGCCTCGGCCAGGCGCGGCTCGCGCACCGAGCCCGGCGCCAGCACCATCATCATCGAGGTCTCGACCTCGCAGGCATGCTGGACGCCCTTCTGGTCCTGGAGCAGCGGCGGGAACGCGTCCTGCGCCAGCATGAAATAGGTCGTCGCCTCGACATGCAGCCGTGTCTCGCGAGCGAAATCGGGCAGGAAGGCGGTGAGCGCGGCGATGTTGCCGCCATGGCCATTGACGATCAGCACGCGGTGGAAGCCGTGGCGCTCGATGCTCCTGAGGAAGGCGAGCAGCACGGCGCGATAGGTCGGGATGTCGAAGGTGAAGGTGCCGCCGAAGGCCATGTGATGCTCGGCCATGCCGCACCAGAGCGTCGGCGCGACGACGACGTCGACATCGCCGGCGCGCTCGGCCGCCGCCTTGCAGACGCCGCTGCACAGGATCGTGTCGACGCCGACAGGCAGATGCGGGCCATGCTGCTCGATCGAAGCCACCGGCAGGACGACGATCGTGTCCGTCGCCGCCTTGGCGCGCAGTTCCTCCGCGGTGAGGTCCATCCAGAGCACGGAGGACATCAGTAGCTGACCTTGCGCTCGATGAAGCGGAACTGCACGGCCGTCAGCCCGATCACCATGATCAGCAGCAGCACCGACTGGGCCGCCGAGCCGCCGAGATTGGAGCCGCCCTTGCCGTCCGAGAAGACCTTGTAGACCAGAGTCTCGGTCGCGCCCGAGGGGCCGCCGCCGGTCACCGTGTCGATGATGCCGAAGGTGTCGAAGAAGACGTAGACGATGTTGACGACGAGCAGGAAGAAGGTCGTCGGCGAGAGCAGCGGGAAGACGATGGTCCAGAACCGGCGCATCGGCCGGGCGCCGTCGATCACCGCCGCCTCGATCACGCTCTTGGGGATCGATTGCAGGCCGGCGAGGAAGAACAGGAAATTATAGCTGATCTGCTTCCAGGTCGCGGCCAGGATGACCAGCAGCATGGCGTGGTTGCCGTTGAGCCGCGGATTCCAGGGTATGCCGAGCGATTGCAGGCCGCGGGCGAGCATGCCGAGCGAGGGATCGAACATGAAGATCCAGAGCACGCCGGCGATCGCGGGCGCCACCGCATAAGGCCAGATCAGCAGCGTCTTGTAGACCTCGGCGCCCCGGATCTGGCGGTCCGCCATCACGGCGAAAAGCAGCGCGATCGAGAGCGAAAACACGCAGACGAAGGTCGAGAAGACCGCCGTGTTGATGAAGGCCTTGAGGTAGCCGGGATCGGCGAAGAGCATCTGGTAGTTCTCGAACCAGACGAATTCCGTCGATGTGCCGAAGGCATCCTCGAGCAGGAAGCTCTGCCAGACCGCCTGGGTCGCCGGCCAGTAGAAGAACACGACGGTGATGGCGAGCTGCGGCAGAAGCAGCAGGAAGGGGATCGTCAGCCCCTTGAAGTATGCATTCTTCTGCATCGGCTTCCCTGGAACGAGACGGCCATCCCGGACGGAGAGTGTCCGGGATGGCCTTGGGTTTGCAAGAGCTAAGCGTTTAGCGAGCCGCGGTCCGCTCGAACTGGCGCAGCATCTGGTTGCCGCGCTCGGCCGCCGCATCCAGCGCCGCCTGCGGCGACTTCTGGCCGTTCAGCGCCGCCTCCAGCTCCTCCGACCAGATGTCGCGGATCTGGACCAGGCTGCCGTAGCGCAGGCCCTTCGAGTTGTCGGTCGGAGCCTTGTTGGTCAGCTCGAGGATCGGGGTCTCGAGATAGGGCTTGTCCTTGTAGAAGCCGGACGCCTTGACCTTCTCGTAGGCCGCCTTGGTGATCGGCAGGTAGCCCGACTCGGTATGCAGCTTCACCTGACGATCGACATTCGAGAGGAAGGTGAAGAACTTCGCGACGCCCTTGTACTCGTCGGCCTTCTTGCCACCCATCACCCAGAGCGAAGCGCCGCCGATGATCGAGTTCTGCGGAGCGCCCTGCACGTCGGGATAATACGGCATCGCGGCATTGCCCCAGTCGAACTTGGCGTTCGCCCTGACATTGCCGAAGAAGCCCGAGGAGGTCAGGAAGATCGGGCACTCGCCCGAGGTGAAGCGGCCTTCGCCATTGTTGGTGCGACCGGAATAGTCATAGGTCTTGTCCTTCTGCAGCTCGACCAGATTGGTCCAGTGCTTGAGGAAAGCCGGGCTCTTGTTGAAGTTCAGCACGGCGTCGAAGCCGGCCATGCCGTTGACCTTGGTCGAGAGCGCCACGTTATGCCAGGCGCCGAACTGCTCGATATTGGCCCAGGTCGCCCAGGCGTTCGAGACGCCGCACTTGTCGTAGCCGGCGGCCTTCAGCTTCTTGGCGGCCGCGAAGGTGTCGGGCCAGGTCTTCGGCGGCTTCTCGGGGTCGAGGCCCGCCTTCTTGAAGGCGTCCTTGTTGTACCACATCACCATCGACGAGGAGTTGAACGGCATCGAGAGCATGTCGCCCTTGGCCGTCGAGTAATAGCCGGTGATGGCGGGCAGATAGGCGGTCGGGTCGAACTTCTCGCCGGCTTCCTTCATGACCTCGTGGACCGGCTTGATCGCGCCCTTGGCCGACATCATCGTGCCGGTGCCGACCTCGAAGACCTGCAGGATGTGCGGGGCCTGGCCGGCGCGGAAGGCGGCGATGCCGGCGTTCAGCGTGTCGGGATAGGAACCCTTGTAGACGGGTACGACCTTGTAGTCCTTCTGCGAGGCGTTGAAGTCCTCGGAAAGCTTGACGACGACGTCGTTGTTGGCGCCGGTCAGCGCGTGCCACCACTGGATCTCGGTCTGCGCCAGGGCCGGCGCGGCACCGGCCAGCGCGAAGGCAGCGACCGACATCAGGATGCGCGATTTGATGCTCATGGAATGTCTCCCTTCCGCGGGCGGGCGCCGCCGCGGTTCTTGTCGTTGGTGCGCAAGCTAGCATGAAGCGCAGGCGACATTTCAATGACAAATCGATGACGACCGGCGCAATCCGCCTTAGGTCTGGGTCCGGCCCGGCATGAATCGCGCCGGCCTCTCGCTTGCACATTCCGGCGTAACCGGCTGATCTGCGCTCCCGACCCGAATCCGCCCGTGGATGCCGCCATGCCCAGCCTCGACCTCGCCGTGACCACGACCCTGCCCGCGGATGCCGATGCCGCCGCGCTCGCCGGCCGCGTCTGGCGCCCCGATCTCGGCGGCCCGGCCGTGGTGACGCTCCGCGGCGGACAGGTCGTCGACGTGACCCGGAGCTTCCCGACCAGCCGGGATCTCTGCGAGAGCGCCGACCCGGCCGCAGCCCTGCGCGCAGCCGAGGGCGAGGCGATCGGTTCGTTAGCCGACATTCTCGCCAACACGCCTGTGGATGGCCGCGATCCGAAGCGCCCCTGGTTGCTCTCCCCGCTCGACCTGCAGGCGGTGAAGGCAGCCGGCGTCACCTTTGCGGTTTCGATGCTGGAGCGCGTGATCGAGGAGAAGGCACGCGGCAACCCGGCCGCGGCTGCAACGATCCGCACCGAGATCGGCAAGCTCATCGGCGACGACCTGTCGAAGCTGAAGCCCGGCTCGCCCGAGGCGATGCATCTCAAGGAGGTGCTGATCAAGCAGGGCGCCTGGAGCCAATATCTCGAAGTCGGGATCGGGCCGGATGCCGAGATCTTCACCAAGGCCCCGCCGATGTCGACGGTCGGCACCGGCGCGGATGCCGGCCTGCATCCGGCCTCGAGCTGGAACAATCCCGAGCCCGAAATCGTCCTGATCGTCGCCTCGGACGGACGCATCGTCGGCGCCACGCTCGGCAACGACGTCAACCTGCGCGATGTCGAGGGCCGCTCGGCGCTCCTGCTCGGCAAGGCCAAGGACAACAATGCCGCTGCCGCGGTCGGCCCCTTCATTCGCCTGTTCGATGCCGGCTTCACGCTCGACCATGTCCGCCGGACCACGGTGACGCTGACGGTCGAGGGCGAAGACGGCTTCCGGCTGGAAGGCTCCTCCTCGATCGCAAAAATCAGCCGCGACCCGGCCGATCTCGCCGCGCAGATGATCGGCCCGCATCATCAGTATCCGGACGGGGCGGCGCTCTATCTCGGCACCATGTTCGCGCCGATCAAGGATCGCGACGCGCCCGGCGGCGGCTTCACCCATAAATACGGGGACATCGTCACCATCGCCGCGCCCGAGCTCGGCAGCCTCGTCAACCGGATGAAGCGCACCGACGCCTGCGCGCCCTGGACCTATGGCGCCTCGCATCTGATGCGTTACCTCGCCGGGCGCGGGTTGCTCTGAGCCAATGCCGGGACGGGTAAGCCAAAGCGTAACCACGTCTTGAAGCCGAGGCCTTTAGGTCAAGGTTCTTGCCGAAATCCGGCGAGAGCCTGCCTTTCCGTCAGGTAGCTGGTAAGTTTTTTCTGCCACAGAGCGGGCTGGACCAGGAGGGTTCGGCGTGGCGATGAGCGAGATCGGGAGGAAGAACTCCCAGGTCGACAGCAAACCTGTCGACGGCAAAGGGATGAGGGTGCGCGTGGCCGGCTCGCCTCTCGCCTGGATCATGGCTTTCGCGCTGGCGGCCATCGCCGGCCTGATCTTGCCCCTGCGCCTGCCGCTCGGGCCGAATGCCTGGGACACGGTCGTCTATCTCGACGCGATCCAACGCATCGAGCTCGGCCAGGTCCCCACTGTCGACTTCTTCGCGCCGATCGGCCCGCTCGGCTTCTACCTGGCCGCGGCGCTCGACATTCTCTTCCCCAACGCGCAGCCGATGCTGCTGATCAACTGGGCACTGCTGCCGGTCATGCTGCCGGTGCTGGCCCTGATCGCCGGCGAGGTCTCCCGGCGCTCCCGGCCGCAGGCGCTCGCGCTCGTCCTGCCCTTCCTGCTGTTCGCGGCGCTGCCGATCAACCTGCACGGGCTCTATCCCTCGCCCGGTTTCGACGGCTACGGCTTCTACAACCGCCATGTCGCCCTGCTGCTCTACCTGCTGATCGCCACGCTGATCTTCGTGCAGCGGCGCGGCTTGCAGGTCGGACTCGTGGCCGCGCTGATGCTGGCGCTGTTCCTGACCAAGATCACCGGCGCGGTCTCCGGCACGCTGCTCGTCGGCTATGCCACGCTCAGCGGGCGGATGCGCTTCCGCGATGCGGTCATCGCTGCCGGCCTCGTCATCCTCGCGCTGGGCGTGCTGGAGCTCGCGACCGGGCTGAGCTCTGCCTATGTCATCGATATCCTGACCCTGCTCGGCCTCAACACCGGCACTCTGCTGCCGCGCTTCCTGACCGTGGCCTCGGTCAAGTTCAACGTGATCGGGCCGTCGCTGCTGCTGTTCGCCGTGCTGGCCTATGCCTCCTGGCGCGATGGTTTGCCGGCGACGCTGGCCGGCTGGCGGGCGCTGGCCGATGCACCGATCGGCTGGTTCGCGGCCGGCCTGTTCGCGCTCGCCCTGTTCGAGACGCAGAACACCGGCTCGCTCGAATTCATCGGGCTGTGGCCGATCCTGCTGCCGCTGCTGCTCGACTGGTGGGAGCGGCGCGAGGACCGCATGCGGCCCGTGGTTCTCGTCCTGACGCTCGCGGTCACGCTGCCGAGTGCCGTGATCTGCCTGGAGCGGGGCATGCGTGCGGTGATGGGCGCGGCGACCTATGTCGCGCTCGACGTGCCCGATCTCGGCCCCCTCGGCCGCATCAGCGTGAAGCGCGACATCGCCGCGCGCGCCGCGGCGATGCTCGACCACTATGCGACGCAGCCGGAAGGCTATCGCGACCTGATCCAGCGCGACATCCTGCCCTCCTATATCCTCTATTCGGAGATCGACTATCAGGCGACCTGGATGCTCGAGATCCAGCAGGCGATCACCGCGATCAAGGCCTGGGAAGCCGCCAACAAGCGCGAGCTCAACGGCTTCTTCACCTTCGATTTCGTCGATCCGCTGAACCGCCTGCTGGAGCGTTCGCCGCCGCGCGTCGTGCCCGTCGGCGTCGATCCCGGCCGCAGCACGCCGAACCTCCAGCCGGGCACCATCGAGGCGCTCCGGCAGACGGATGCGATGCTGATGCCGAAATGCCCGGTGACGACGCCGCGCGAGATGATCCGCAGCCATTTCGCCGCCGCGCTCGAAGGGCGCGAGCGGATCGCGCTCGCGCCCTGCTGGGACATGTATCTCAGGAAGTAGGCGGTAGAGCATTTTCGAGCGAAGCGGATACCGGTTCGCGTGAAGAAAATGCGATAAAACAAAGAACTAGAGCGTACCTGCGGTTCGGAGAAACACGGGCACGCTCTATATATCAGCCGGCCGCCGTCTGCCCGGCTTCCCAGCCGAGGATGGCGCGCTTGCGCGTCAGGCCCCAGTGATAGCCGGTCAACGCGCCGGACTTGCCGATGACGCGGTGGCAGGGGACCACGAAGGAGATCGGGTTCTTGCCGACCGCGGCGCCGACGGCCCGCGCCGCGCTGGGCTTGCCGATATGGCTGGCGACCTCGCCATAGGTGGTGGCGCAGCCGACGGGGATGCGCAGCAGCGTCTCCCAGACCCGGACCTCGAAATCGGTGCCGATCAGCACGACCCGCAGCGGAGTCTCCGGCGACCAGGCCTTGGGCTCGAAGATGCGGCCGGCATAGGGCGCGGTCAGCGCGGGATCATAGTGGTAATCGGCATGGGGCCAGCGCCGCATCATGTCGGCCAGCGCCTCGGCCCGGCCGCCGACGACCTTGCCGCCATCGGCGCTGTTCGAGACCCAGCCAAGGCCGGCGAGGCCGCGATCGGTGATCACCACCAGCGCCTCGCCGAAGGGCGAGACATGGAAGCCGTAGGAGAGCTTCAAGCCCTCACCACCGGTCTTCCATTCGCCGGGCGACATCGCCTCATGCGTCACGAAGAGATCATGCAGGCGGCCGGGGCCGGAGAGACCGACCTCGAGCGCCGTGTCGAGGATGCTGGCCGAGGCGGAGAGCAGCCCCTTGGCATGGTCGAGCGTGATCGCCTGCAGGAAGGCTTTCGGCGTCAGCCCGCACCAGCGCCGGAAGAGATGGTGGACATCGGTCGGCGTCGCCCCGGCGGCCTCCGCGATCGCCTCGATCGTCGGCTGCTCGCGCCAGTTATGGGTGATGAAGGAGAGGATACGCCGGACGGTGTCGTAATCCGAGCCGGGCGCGACGGCCGGGAAATCGGCCTCGCTCGGCATGGCCTCGGCGGCACGCGCCAGCACCGCATTGGAGAAGCGCGTCGGGGTCATCGCCGTTTTCATGGAAGCATGAGCGTTCATGGGAGCCTCGCATCATTCGTCATGATGCGAATCTAGGGTCTCCACCATGCCGTTCCCACCCGAAAGCTGGCAAGGGCGGGGTTGCCCTCCACATCGTCCTCACTGATCAGCCTCATCCTGAGGAGCCGCGAAGCGGCGTCTCGAAGGATGGTCCAGATGGTTCAGGAGCCTCCGGGAACATCCTTCGAGACGGCCCTTGCGGGCCTCCTCAGGATGAGGGCTGATAGGGCCATGACTTCTCCCGCCGACGCGATCATCGATCTCTACCAGCGCCATGCCGCCACCTATGACGGCCTGCGCGGCAAGCTGCTGATGGAAGGCCCCTGGCTCGCGCGTTTCCGGGCCCTGCTCGCACCCGACGCGGCGATTCTCGATATCGGCTGCGGCACAGGCCAGCCGATCGCTCGCCATTTCAGCGAACAGGGCCATGCCGTCACCGGCGTCGATTCCGCCGCGGCGATGATCGCCCTGTGCCGGGAGCGCTTTCCCGAGGGCGACTGGCAGGTCACCGACATGCGCAAGCTCGCACTTGGACGCCGTTTCGGCGGACTGATCGCCTGGGATTCGTTCTTCCACCTGACGCCCGATGATCAGCGCGGGATGTTCAAGGTCTTCGCGAACCATGCCGCACCGGGGGCGGCTCTGATGTTCACCAGCGGTCCGGCGCATGGCGAAGCGATCGGCAGCTTCGAGGGCGAGGCGCTCTATCATGGCAGCCTGGACCCACAGGAGTACCGGACCTTGCTCGCGCAGAACGGCTTCTCGGTCATCGACCATATCGTGGAGGACCAAAGCTGCGGCGGGCATACGATCTGGCTCGCCCAGGCCGGTCCTGCTCAGGGCGCCCCGTAATCCGGCCCGCGGCGGGCGCTCGACAGGGCGGAACCCAGCGCATCGGCGAAACCGGCGCGCTCATGCGGCGAGAGCGCGGCGGCGACCGCGACGCTCTGCCCACGCGAGACCAGCTTCAGGCCGAGCAGGCCGTAATCCTCGTCGGTCTGGCGTTCGAGCCTTGTCCAGATCGGATTGAAGCGCCAGACCGTCTCGCGCCCGTGATGCGAAACCTTGCGCAGGAAGACCTCCAGCGGCGTCACCACGATGCGCTCGAAGGCGCGCGCATGCCGGAAATTGACGTGGAAGGCGACAAAGAGCGCGACGACATCGATCCCGAAGAAGCCGGCGACCGGCCAGGCACCGAGCACGACGAAGGGGATCGAGGAGATCACGCTCGCCAGGCAGACCAGCGTCATCACGATGCGGAAGCCGTTCCGGCCGAGCGAGCGATGCGGCGTGATCGTGGCGTCGAAGACCGGCCGCTGCGACGCGTCCGCGATCTCGCTGCCAAGGCTCTTGCCGGTGGTCATGCGACGATTATAACGCCGTCATGGATCAGCGGAACAGGCCCCCTCGCATGGCTGCGCCGGCAAAGCGCATCACGTTGCCGCGCGCCCGCAAGCCGGCGGAGATCCGCGAGATCTTCAGCCGCTTCCAGGCCGCCAATCCCGAGCCCAAGGGCGAACTCGACCACACCAACGCCTTCACGCTGCTGGTCGCCGTCGTGCTCTCGGCGCAGGCGACCGATGCAGGCGTCAACAAGGCCACCCGCGCCCTCTTCGCCATCGCCGACACGCCGGAGAAGATGCTCGCGCTCGGCGAGGAGGCCGTGCGCGAGTACGTCAAGACGATCGGGCTCTTCCGCACCAAGGCGAAGAACGTGATCGCGCTCTGCGAGAGGCTGATCGCCGAGTTCGGCGGCGAGGTGCCGGCGACCCGCGAGGCGTTGGAGAGCCTGCCCGGCGTCGGCCGCAAGACCGCCAATGTCGTGCTCAACATCGCCTTCGGCGAGATCACCCACGCCGTCGACACCCATGTCTTCCGCATCGCCAACCGCCTGCGCATCGCGCCGGGCAAGAACGTGCTGCAGGTCGAACTCGGGCTGGAAAAGGCCGTGCCGCCCGAATTCGGCCGACACGCCCATCACTGGCTCATCCTGCACGGGCGCTACACCTGCAAGGCGCTGCGCCCGGAATGCCTGCGCTGCATCCAGAACGACCTCTGCGATTCCGCCGACAAGCGGATCGCTTGAGCTTTCAGCGCAGACAAAGCCCCCGGCGCACAGCGGAATTCGGGCGCGCCGGGAACCTTCGGATCGGAGCAGAGCAAGCTGCTCAAGCCGTCGCGTGCGGCTCGTGCCGATAATCCCACACTGCCCAGGCCGAAATCCCCGCGATCAGCAAACCGACCAGGAGATGGCTCCAGAACGCGTGGAGATGGGTCGTGAAGCCGAGCATCCAGGGCGAGGCCACCAACCAGAGCCCGAGCGCGAGGTTCAGCCACTCTTCCCATTCGGCAAAGGCCGAAATCGCGGCGATCGCGATCAATGCGAGCACAGCGCCGACGATCCAGGCATTGCGCGCCGGCATCACATCGCCGGTATAGCCCATGAACCAGGGTGAGAAGAACAGCAGCGCGGCGAGGATCAGGTTAAGCCAGTCCTGCGTCCGTCCGGTCTTCATATTCGAGGTCATCATGATCACCTCCATCGGTGACGATCATCCAACCACTACGCCTCGCGCATGAGGCGCCAGGTCCCGATTATTATACGATCAGGTCGATAATATTTCAAGAACATATTGGGAACGACAGGTGACCGACCGAAGCCCGTCACCTGTCCAGCGATGTCTTCTGCGCGGCGGCACGACCGAACCGCGGTGAGTGAATTCACTTCGCGTCGAGCAGGTCCTTGACCGAAAGCAGGACCAGTTCGTTGTCGTCGGCCTTCTTCGGATCGCGCGAGGAGGAGAAAGGCAAGTTGTTGTCGTTGCCGACGACGATGATGCCATTGGCGCGATCGACCACGTCGACGTTCTCGATGGTGAAGAACGGGAAGGGCAGCACGCCGTCGATGGCGCCCTGCTTCGCCTTGCCGTCGGGATCGGCGATCTTCATGAGGTCGATGAAGCCGATCTTGCGCACGGGCTTGCCGACATTCGCCTCGGTCAACTCGATCTTCACGATGCGCTTGAACTTGGCGAGGTCGTGGAAGCAGTCGGGGCCCTTCTGGCCAGCAGCGCAAGCCTTGTCGGCGGTGCCCTCGCCGTTATCGCGCTCGATGATCAGCGCGGTCGTGCCGTCGATCATGTTGAAATCGCCGATGGCATTGCCCTTCTGCTCCAGGGGATAGAACCAGGAGCGGCCGGTCCACTTCTCGCCCGCGACATCGAATTCGAGGATGCGCAGCACCTCTTTGCCGTCGACCTCCTCGTTGCCCTTGGTTTCGGCGTTCCAGAGCGGGCCTTCGAGCAGCGGATAGAGGAAGCGGCCATCCGGCGACTGCGCCATGCCCTCATAGCCCTTGGAACGGCGCACGTTGAAAGCCGGCATCGGCGCGTCGGGCGCGCCGGGCGTGGTGATGGCATAGTGGTCGGGCGAGCGGGCAGGCTTGCCGTCGACCTGTGTCTCGAACACCGCCTCGACCTTGCCGGTGGCGTCGACGCGGATGAGATAGGGGCCGAATTCCTCGCCGATCCAGAACTTGCCGCCGATCGGCTGGATCGATTCAGGATCGAAATCGGCACCGGTCAGGTAGCGCTTTTCCGTGCCTTCCTGGACGATGCGGAACGGCACCTTCTTGTCGGGGTCGTGCAGGAAGGTGGTCGAGAGGCGCTCGACCGCGCCCTTGCCGAAATCGGCCCTGAGGCGATGGAAGAACAGCATCGCGTCCGGCGAATTCGCCTTGGCGCCGAAGCCGTTATCGGTCAGCACGAGGAACTCGCCATTCCCCAGCGAGCGGATGCCGGAAAAACCCTGCACGGGCTGGCCGGCGAAGGGAGTGGACAGCCCGGTCGGGCGTCCGCCCGAGGTGCCCATCACGGTGCCGACCGCCTCGACGCGCTTGCCGGGCGTGACGAACTTGCCGGAGATCTTGAGATCGGCCGGCGCATCGGCCGGAGCCGGGATGATGGTGTTCGCCGGCAGCAGGGCCTGGCCGACGAGCTTGGCGGGGAATTCCTTCTGGGGCGCCTCGGCTCCGGCGAGAATCGTCGAGGACAGCAACAGGGTGGCAATGATCGGCAGGCGCATGGAATACTCCGGGATGAAGCGAAGCTTTCGCTTCGCCCGTCTCGATTGCGCTGCGACGACAGCCCGGCGACCGTTCCGTGACGGTTGCCGGACCAGATCATCAGACCGAATGAGATATTCAGTCCGATGATCTGGTTTTTCGTTTTTGCATCGGCATTTTCCGAAAACCGGGCCCCACTTTTCGGGCCGATGCCCTAGCGCTCAGTAGCCCCGCGCCGGATCGACCACGTTGATCAGCGGTTCTCCGGCTTCCAGACGTCCGACCTGCATGGCAATCGCCGTGGCGATCGCGGCGGGTTCCGACATCGCCGAGTTATGCGGCGTCACCGTCACGCCCGGATGGCTCCAGAGCCGCGACTCCACCGGCAGCGGCTCGACCTCGAAGACGTCGAGCGTCGCGCCCTTCAGCGTGCCGGCATCGAGCGCGGCGAGGATATCGTCCGCGACCTGCAGGCCGCCGCGCCCGGCATTGATCAGGAACGGCCCGCCGAGGCGCCCGTCCTGCGCGAGGCCCGAGAGCATCCCGGCATTGATGATGCCGCGCGTGTCCGGGGTCAGCGGCAACAGGCTGACGAGGATGTCGGTACGGCCCAGGAAAGCCTTCATGCCGTCCTCGCCGGAGAAGGTCTGGAGACCCTCGATCGTCTTGGGCGAACGGCTCCAGCCGGCGACGTCGAAGCCCATGACGGCGAGCTTGCGCGCAGCGTCCTGGCCGAGCTCGCCCAGCCCCATGATGCCGACGCGGACCGAGCGGGCGGCCGGCTGGTTGCGGTCGTCGTCCCAGAGCTTCTCGCGCTGCTGGCTATCGTAGCGGCGCTGCTGGCGCAGGTAGCTCAGGCAGTGCAGGACGATGTACTCGCTCATGCGCGTCGTCAGGTCGGGGTCGACGATGCGGGCGATCGGCACTTCGGGCAGCTTGTCGTCGGCGAAGAGGAAATCGACGCCGGCGCCCAGCGAGAAGATCGCGGCGAGATTGGGCAGGCCCGTCAAACTGCCGGGCGGGTGCTTCCAGCTCGCGACGTAGTGGACGGCGCGACGGTCGAAGGGCTCGCCGAGGACGACGATCGGCATATCCGGCAGCAGCGCCTGGAAGCGCGCGCGCCAATCCTCGACATGCCAGCCCGTCATGGCCAGAAGCAGACTCATCCCGTAACCCTCTCCGTAACCCGTTCCGCGACCAGCGGGCCGCGCGCCGCACCGTCTCCGATCCGATAGGCCTTGCGCAAGCGCTCGCTCGCCGCTTGGTAACCGGCCTCATTGCGGGCATGGACGATGCCGAGTGGCCGATCCGGCCCCACCACATCGCCGATCCCCGCCAGCCCGACGATGCCGACGGCATGGTCGATCGAGTCCTGCGGGCGCACGCGGCCACCGCCGAGCGCCACGACCGCGAGGCCGACGGCGCGTGTGTCGACAGAGGCGACAGTCCCGGCCGTTTCGGGATGGACCGGCTTCACGACCGGCGCGGCGACGAGGTGCTTCTGCGGCGCCTCCAGCAGGTCCGCCGGACCGCCGAGCGCCACGATCATGCGGGCGAAGCGTTCGGCCGCGGCGCCGGAGGCGAAAGCCTGCTCGATCTTGGCGCGGGCGGTGTCGAGATCCGGCGCGAGCTTGCCGAGCAGCAGCATCTCGGCGGCGAGCGCGACCGTGACCTCGTGGAAGCGCGGTTCGCGATGGCGCCCGGTGAGATGGTCGAGGGCATAGGCGACCTCGAGCGCATTGCCGGCGGCGGAGGCGAGCGGCTCGCTCATGTCGGTGAGGAGCGCAGTGGTCGGCAGGCCCGCGCCGTTGGCGACGCCGACCAGGGCCCGCGCCAGGGCCTGCGCCTTGCCGTAATCCGGCAGGAAGGCGCCGGAGCCGAATTTCACGTCCATGGCGAGGCCGTGCAGGCCGGCGGCGAGCTTCTTCGACAGGATCGAGGAGACCAGCAAGGGAATCGTCTCGACCGTCGCGGTGACGTCGCGAATGGCATAGAGGCGCTTGTCGGCCGGGGCGAGATCGGCAGTCTGGCCGATAATGGCGCAACCCGCCTCCCGCACCACCTTGCGGAAGAGGTCGATGCCCGGTTGCGTGACGTAGCCCGGGACCGCGTCGAGCTTGTCGAGCGTGCCGCCGGTATGGCCGAGGCCGCGGCCTGAGATCATCGGGACATAGCCGCCACAGGCTGCAACCGCCGCCGCCAAGGGCAGGCTCACGGTATCGCCGACGCCGCCGGTCGAATGCTTGTCGAGGGCGGGACCGGGCAGGTCGTCCCAGCGCAGCACCGTGCCGGAATCGCGCATGGCCAATGTCAGCGCCACGCGCTCGCGCTCGTTCATGCCGTTGAAATAGACCGCCATGGCGAAGGCGGCGGCCTGGCCCTCGCTGACCGAACCGTCCGGCAGCCCGGCGATGAGCTGGCGGATATCGGCCTCGGACAGTTCCGCCCCGTCGCGCTTGGCGGCGATAATCTCCTGGGTCAGGCGCATCAATAGCTCCCACGCGGCGCGGCATCGGGCCCGGCGCCATCAATAGCCGCGACGAGCGCGCCGTAGAGGCCGCTGGCGCCGAAGCGGAAGGTTGTCGGCGAGGCCCAGTCGGGCCCCATGATCGCGTCGGCTAGGTCGAGATAGCTTCTGGCGTCGGCGAGCGTCCGGATGCCGCCCGAGGGCTTCAACCCGATGGGACGGGCGGTGCCCGCGATGACGCTCAGCATCACGCGCACGGCGGGGATGCTGGCCGAATGCGCGGTCTTGCCGGTCGAGGTCTTGATGAAATCGGCGCCGGCCGCGATGGCGAGTTCCGAGGCGGTCCTGACCTTGTCGAGATCGGGATACTCGCCGGTCTCCAGGATCACCTTCAGCCGCCGCTCGCCGCAAAGCCCCTTGACGTTGCGGATCATCGCTGCCGCCGCCGTGGTCTGGCCGGCAAGGACGGCCCGCCAGGGCAGGACGAGGTCGATCTCGTCGGCGCCGGCGGCGAGTGCCTCTTCCGTCTCGCGCATCGCCGGGGCGATCGGCGTGTCGCCATCGGGAAAGTTGACGACCGTCGCGATGCGGACGGGGCCGTCGCCGAGTTCCGCTCGCGCCGTCGCGACGAAGCGCGGCCACAGGCAGATCGCCGCGACCGGCACGGGGCCGGAGACGGCCCGGCGGCAGAGGTCGCGCGCGCCTTCCTCCGTGGCATCGTCGGCGAGATCGGTGAGATCGAGCAGGGCGAGCGCGCGCCTGGCGAGATCGGCATCGGACATGGCTTACAACTCCGACAGGAAGGCGCGCAGCAGGCGCCTGAGCGCGCCCGCCGCGAGGCCCGCGACATCGCGCGTCTCGGCATGGTGCGGCGTGCCACCATGGAGGCCAGCGCCCATATTGGTAACGATCGACAGGCCGGCGACGCGCAGACCGTGACGGCGCGCCAGGATCACCTCCGGCACGGTCGACATGCCCACGAGATCGGCGCCCATGATCTTCGCCATGCGGATCTCGGCCGGCGTCTCGAAGCTCGGTCCGGTGAACCACATATAGACGCCCTCGCCGAGCGGGATCGCCGCCCTCTGGGCCGCGCGCTTGAAGCGGCCGCGCAGATGCGGATCGTAGGCGTCGACCATCGGCACGAAGCGACCGTCGCCCTTGTCGCCGATCAGGGGATTGGGACCGTTCAGGTTGATATGGTCGGTGATGAGGGCAAGGCTGCCCGGACGCATCTCCGGCGAAAGCGAGCCGGCCGCATTGGTCAGGATCAGGGGCGGCGAACCGAGGGCGGTGAGTACGCCGAGGGGCACGCGCATCACCGCGGAATCGCCGCCCTCGTAATAATGGGCGCGGCCTTCGTAGATCAGCACCTTCCGACCATGCAGCGTGCCATAGCGGAGCTGGCGGGCATGGCCGGAGACCTCGCCGCGCGGAAAGCCGGGCAATTCGGCATAGGGGATACGCACGGCATCCTCGATATCCTCGGCGACGGCGCCAAGGCCGGTGCCGAGCACGATCGCGCAATCGATCGCTTCGACGCCGCGGTCCGTCAGGATGGATGCCACCGCGTCAAGGGTCGGATCGGCCGCCATGCATGCTCTCCTTCGGCCGCGCGGCGCGGCCCAAATCACCGCGGCAAATTGGCCGGTCCGAAGGAGGCTGGCAACAGCTCCTCCAGCGTGAAATGCGCCCGGATACCCTCGGGACCGGCGATCGCGATGGGCGTCTCGGGCGCGGCGAATTCGCGGATGCGCTGGCGGCAGGCACCGCAGGGCGTGACCAGCTCGGCGCCCTCGCCGAAGACCAGCACGGCCCGGATCGCGCGGCCACCGGCCGCGACCATCGCCGCGATCGCCCCGGCCTCGGCGCAGGAGCCGACCGGATAGGCGGCGTTCTCGACATTGCAGCCGGCATGGACCGCGCCGTCATCGGCCAGCAGCGCGGCGCCGACCTTGAAGCGCGAATAGGGCGCGTAGGCGCGCGGCTGGATCGCGGCGGCGGCAGCGAACAGGGCCTCGAAATCGGGTTCGGCCGGCAAATCAGCGTTCCTTGACATAGGGCAGGCCGGAGGCCTTGGGCGGCGTCGCCTTGCCGATGAAGCCGGCGAGCAGGACGATGGTCATCAGATAGGGCAAGGCCTGGATCGCTTCCACCGGCACGAGGCCGATGCCGGGCAATGTCACGCCCTGAAGCCGGATCGCGACCGCATCGAGCAGGCCGAACAGCAGGCAGGCTCCAAGCGCAGGCCAGGGCCGCCAATTGGCGAAGATCACGGCGGCGAGCGCGATGAAGCCGCGCCCCGCCGTCATATGCGGCAGGAACCCGGCGGATTGCGCCACCGCGAGATAGGTGCCGCCGATGCCGCAGAGCACGCCGCAGATCGCGACCGCGCCATAGCGCAGGCCGGCGACCGAGATGCCGGCCGTATCGACCGCAGCCGGGTTCTCGCCCACGGCGCGGATGCGCAGGCCGAAGCGGGTGCGCTTCAGGACGAAGGCCGTGACCAGTACGCAGAGCAGGGCGAGATAGGCCGGCGCCCCATGGCCGGAGACGACCTCGTCATAGATCAGGCCGAGCCCGGGCACGTTTTCGCGGGCCCAGCGGGCGAAGGGCAGAGTGATCTCGCCGAAGCGGGCCAGGCCTTCGAGCGAGGGCGTGCGTCCGCCCTGCCCGTACCAGGCATTGCCGAGAATGACGGTTAGTCCGGCCGCCAGCATGTTGATGGCGACGCCAGAGACGATCTGATTGCCGCGCCAGGTGATGGCGGCGAAGCCATGGACCAGCGCCAGCGCCAAGGCGGCGAGGATGCCGGCACCGAGCCCGATCCAGGCCGAGCCGGTGACGAAGGCCGCGACCGCCGAGGCAAAGGCGGCGATCAGCATCTTGCCTTCAAGGCCGATATCGACGACGCCCGCCCGCTCCGACCACAAGCCCGCCATCGCCGCGCAGATCAATGGGATCGACAGCCGGATCGTGGAATCGAGGACGACGGCGATGAGCTGGAGCAGCTCCATCGTCAGTTGCTCCCCCTTGTCATTCCGGGGCTTCGCGCAGCGAAGAACCCGGAACCCACGGCTGGGCGCGCGCTTTCGGAACGGCGGCAGGCGGGCTCACCCGGTCGTGGGTTCCGGGTTCGATCCTGCGGATCGCCCCGGAATGACAAAGGGGCTCGCGCCGTCATGGTGTCCGCCCCATCCCAAGCACGACCGCCACCAACCGCCGGAACAGCCCATCCAGCGCCCCGGCGAAGAGCACGAGCACGCCGCCGATGACCACGACCATGTCGCGGGTGATCGCCGGCTTGTCGAAGGAGAGCTCGGCGCCGCCCTGGTAGAGCACGCCGAAGAGCAGGGCGGCGAGACCGACACCGGCCGGATGGCCGCGCCCCATCAGCGCGACCGCGATGCCGACGAAACCGTAGCCGGCGGTGAAATCGAGCACGAGCCGATGCTGGACGCCGAGCGCCTCGTTGACCGCGAGCCCGCCAGCCAGCGCGCCCGAGATCGCCATCGCGACCATGGTGACGGCAGCCGGCGAGATGCCGGCATAGGCGGCGGCGCGCGGATTGGCGCCGACGGTGCGGATCGCATAGCCCAGCCGCGTGCGCCAGATCAGCAGCCAGACGGCGGCGAGCGCCATCAGGGCGAGGAAGAAGGCACTGTTCAATGGCGTCGAGGGCAGTTTCAGGCCGAGCGGCGCGAGCAGTTGATGCATCGGCGTCAGGATGGCGCTGGCCGGGAAATCCGGCGTCTCCGGCTGCATCGAGCCGGGTTTGCCGATGACCTCGCGCAGGAGATAGACGATCAGCGTCGCAGCGACGAAGTTCAGCATGATCGTGGTGATGACGACATGGCTGCCGCGCTTGGCCTGGAGCCAGCCGGGGATGAAAGCCCAGAACGCGCCACCCGCTGCCGCTCCCAGGATCGCGAAAGGCGCGGCAAGGAAACCGGGCAGCGTGGGAAGCGCGAAGCAGGCGATCGCCATGGCGATGCCGGCGACCGTCGCCTGTCCCTCGCCACCGATATTGAACAGGCCGGCATGGAAGGCGACGGCGACCGCGAGCCCGGTGAAGATGAAGTTCGTGGCGTAATAGAGCGTGAAGCCGATGCCCTCGGCGCTGCCGAGCGCGCCACGCAGCAGCAGGGCGGTTGCCTCCAGCGGGTTCTCGCCGATGCCGATGACGACGAGCCCGGCGACGAGGAGCGCCGCCACGACCGAAACCAGCGGCACCAGCGCGATATCGGCCCAGCGCGGCAATTCGACGGGGGCGGCGCTCATGCGGCCTCGTCCGTGACGCCGGCCATGAGCAGGCCGAGATCGCGCTCGTCGGCCTGTTCAGCGACCCGCTCGCCGGTGATCCGGCCGCCGCACATGGCGATAATCCGGTCGGAGAGCGCCATCACCTCCTCCAGCTCGACCGAGACGAGCAGGATCGCGACGCCCTGATCACGCAGCGCGACCAGCCGGCGATGAATGAACTCGATCGCGCCGATATCGACGCCGCGCGTGGGCTGGCCGACCAGCAACACCTTGGGGCCTCGTTCGATCTCGCGGGCGAGCACGATCTTCTGCTGGTTGCCGCCGGAGAATTTCGCCGTCTTCAGCGCGGGGTCGGGCGGGCGCACGTCATAAGCCGCGAAGGCCTCGCGCGCATGGGCCTCGATGCGGGCCGGCGAGAGCAGCGGGCCGGAGCCGAAGGCGGGATCGTGCTGGTAGCCGAGGATGGCGTTCTCGGCGGCCGAGAAGGCGGTGACGAGGCCGCTGCGATGGCGGTCCTCGGGAATATGCATCAGCCCGAGATCGCGCAGTCGCGCCGGATGGCGATCAGCGGTGGCAAGAATCTGCCCGCCCAGCCGGATCACGCCGCGGCTCGGCTGGATCAGGCCGGCCAGCACCTCCAGCAATTCGCTCTGGCCATTGCCGGCGACCCCGGCGATGCCGACGATCTCGCCTTCATGGAGCGTGAGATTGACATCCTTCAGGGTCTCGGTGCCGCGCCCGTCGCGGCAGGACAGGCCAACCGCCTCCAGCACCGGCGCGCCACGCTCGCGCGGCTGTTTCTCGACGCGCAGCAACACGCGCCGGCCGACCATCGCCTCGGCCAGAGCCGGCGGCGAGGTTTCGGCGGTGGCGACATGGGCGACCATCTCGCCGCGGCGCATCACCGAGACCCGGTCGGTCACGTCCATGATCTCGCGCAGCTTGTGGGTGATCAGGATCACCGTCTTGCCCTGCGCCTTCAGCGCCCGGAGCAGGGCGAAGAGCTGGTCGGCCTCGGCCGGCGTCAGCACGGCCGTCGGCTCGTCGAGGATCAGGATCTCGGCGCCGCGATAGAGCGCCTTCAGGATCTCGACGCGCTGCTGCAGGCCGACGGAAAGTTCGCCGACGATGGCGTCAGGATCAATCGCGAGGCCGTAATCCCCGGAGAGCTTTGCGAGCGCGGCGCGCGCCTTCGCGACGCCGCGCTTCAGAAAAGCCCCGCCTTCGGCGCCGAGCACGACGTTCTCCACGACGCTCAGCGTCTCCACCAGCATGAAGTGCTGATGGACCATGCCGATGCCGGCCGCGATCGCATCGGCCGGGGAGCGAATGCGGCGCGGCTCGCCCGCGATCCTGATCTCGCCGGCATCGGCCTCGTAGAAGCCGTAGAGGATCGACATCAGCGTCGACTTGCCGGCGCCGTTCTCACCGACGATGCCATGGATGGAGCCGGCCGCGACCGAGAGGGACACGTCCCTGTTGGCGGCGACCGGGCCGAAGCGCTTGGAGATGCCGGTGAGCGCGATGGCGGGCTCAGAACTCAAGGGAGCCGCCCGCGCCTCACATCGTGCATTTCTGGTCGGACATGTAGTCGTGGACCTTGACGGTGCCGGCGATGATGTCGGCCTTGGCCTTGTCGGCGGCGGCCTTCATCTCCGGCGTGATCAGGGCCTTGTTGGCGTCGTCCAGCGCCCAGTCGATGCCCTCTTCCTTCAGGCCGAGCACGGAGACGCCGGGCTTCCAGGTGCCGTCCTGCGCAGCCTTGAAGGAGTTGTAGGCGGCGGTGTCGACGCGCTTGAGCATCGAGGTCAGCACCTTGCCGGGATGCAGGGCGTTCTGGTTGGAATCGACGCCGATGCCGAGCTTGCCGGCATCCGCCACGGCGCGGAGCACACCGATGCCGGTGCCGCCGGCGGCGTGATAGACCACGTCGGCGCCGCGATCGATCTGCGACTTGGCGAGCTCGCCGCCCTTGACCGGATCGTTCCAGGCGGCCGGGGTCGAGCCGGTCATGTTCTGGAAGATCTCGGCCGCAGGCTTGCCGGCCTTGACGCCCTGGACATAGCCGCAGGCGAACTTGCGGATCAGCGGGATGTCCATGCCGCCGACGAAGCCGACCTTGCCCGATTTCGAGGCCAGCGCCGCGAGCAAGCCGACGAGATAGGAGCCCTCATGCTCCTTGAAGACGACCGACTGCACGTTCGGCAATTCGACGACCATGTCGATGATCGTGAATTTCAGGTTCGGGAACTCGGCCGCGACCTTCTGCAGGGCGGTCGCCTGCGAGAAGCCGACCGCGATGATCGGCGAATGACCGTCGCGGGCGAAACGGCGCAGGGCCTGCTCGATCTGGGCGTCGTTGGTCGGCTCGAAATCGCGGAAGTCGACATTGGTCTCCTTCTTGAACTTCTCGGCGCCCATGAAGACGCCCTCGTTGAAGGATTTGTCGAACTTGCCGCCCTTGTCATAGACGATCGCGGGCTTGATCGTTTGCGGCTGCGCCAGAGCCGCGACAGTGGAAAGCGCAACGCCGGCGAGAGCCGCCGCGAAAGAACCCAAACGCATCGAACGATCCCCTGTCATAGCCGGGCGCCGTTGTCCGGCCCTCGATCGCGGCACGATGGCATGGCCCGGGCGCGCGGCCAAGCTGGCGAAAAGTCATGTTTGTCGGGAGAGTGCGGCCGAGCCGGCATGGCGATTGCCGAAGGACCGCTGCCGGCCTTAGGCTGCGGTCCATGATGCTGAACGACGACGAGATCGAGCGCTATGCGCGCCACATCGTCCTGCCCGAGATCGGCGGGCCGGGCCAGCAACGGCTCAAGAACGCGCGCGTGCTGGTCATAGGCGCCGGCGGGCTCGGCGCGCCCTTGATCCAGTATCTCGCGGCGGCCGGGATCGGGAAGATCGGCATCGTCGACGACGACATCGTCTCGCTCTCGAACCTGCAGCGCCAGACCATCTTCACCACCGAGGATATCGGCGCGCACAAGGCGGTGGCCGCTGCCCGCTTCGTGCGGAACCTCAACCCGAATGTCGTGGTCGAGGAGCACGTCACGCGGCTCGACCCGCATAATGCCCGCGCGCTGATCGCCTTCTACGACATCGTCGCCGAAGGCTCGGACAATTTCGCGACGCGCTATGCCGTCTCCGACGCCTGTTTCCACGAACACAAGCCGGTGGTGATGGGCGCGCTCGGCCGTTTCGACGGCTCGCTCACCACGATCCGCGCCCATGAGACCGGGCCGGACGGAAAGCCGAACCCGACCTGGCGCTGTCTCTTCCCGGAAGCCCCGCCGCCCGGCGCGATCCCGACCTGCGCGGAAGCCGGCGTGCTCGGTGCCCTGCCCGGCATCATCGGCTCGCTGATGGCGCTGGAGGTGGTGCGCGCGATCACCGGCTTCGGCGAATCGCTCGTCGGCAAGCTCCTGCTGGTCGATTCGCTGACGATGCGCTTCGAGACGCTGCGCTATGGCTGGGACGAGGCCAATCCACTCAACGGCACGGGCACGAACGAAGGTCGATCTTAACCGGTTGCTGCTAGCAAGCCCCATCGACAGCGATGGGGAAGAGCGCGATGCAGGCCGGTGGCACGATCGGAACACCCGTTTCGACGCGAGCGACCTGGCTTCCCAATTTGCCCCTCGGCCTGCTCGGCACCGCCGTCCTCGCCTGCGCGCTGCTGCTGACGCTGCCCCTGACATTGCCGCTCGGACCGATGTACTGGGACCTCGTCCTCTACCTCGACGCCGCCAACCGGATCGGCGACGGGCAGGTCCCGCTGATCGACTTCATCGCGCCGGTCGGACCGCTCGGCTATTGGCTCTTCGCCGGGTTCGACGCGCTGTTCCCACGCGCGCATCCGCTGCTCACGGCGCAATGGTGCCTGTTCGCGGTGACAGCCCCGGCCATGGCCGTGGTCCTGCATGCCATCAGCCGGCAATCGCGCGCCACGGCCATGGCGCTGCTCCTGCCTTATCTCGCCTTCCAGATCCTGCCGATCAATGTCGAGCACTATTCCTTCTTCCCGGGCACGGACGGGTTCGGCATCTACAACCGGCATGTCAGCATCGTGCTCTACGTGCTGGTCGCCGGCCTCCTCTTCCTGCGCGGCCCCGCGCTTGGCGCCGTCATCGGCTGGACACTCACCGCCCTGTTCCTGATCAAGATCACCGGCTTCCTTGCCGGCGGCCTCGTCACGGCCTTCGCACTCGCGGCCGGGCGGATCGGCTGGCGCCAAAGCCTGCTGATCGCCGCCGCAGGCGGGCTGGCGGCGCTCGGCCTCGAACTCGCGACCGGGCTGGTCAGCGCCTATCTCGACAGCATCCTCGCGCTTGTCGCGATCAATGCCGGCGGCATCCTGCCTCGCTTCGTCCAGGCGGCCTCGCTGCATCTCGACATCGTCGGCGCCGGAACGGCACTCGGGCTCGCCCTGCTCTGGCTCGACCGACGCGACATCGCGGAGGCCGCCCTTGCGCTGCGCCGCCAGCCGTCCGCGGCCGGCTTCGTCCGCCTGCTCGACCGCGATGTCGCCTGGCTCGCGGTCGTCATGGTGGCAGGGCTGTTCTTCGAGACCCAGAACACCGGCGGGCAGGCCTTCATCTTCATCTGGCCGGTGCTTCTGGTGATCCTGTCGCGCTGGCTCGGCAGCGGCCGGCGCGGCGCGCTCATTGTCTGTGGCCTCGTCGCCGCCACCGCGATCCCGCCAGCCGAAACCGTGCTCCAGCGCGGGGCGCGGGCGCTGATGGCGCAGGCTGGCTATGCCGCCCTGCCGAACCAGCATCTCGGCCGGCTCGGGCTGGTCTCGCAGCACGCCAACGTCATGGACCGCGCGAGCGCGATGCTCGACATCTACGCCAGCCATCCCGCGACCTTCCGGGAGTTCACCGCCCGCGAGATGCTGCCGAATCCCCAGCTCTATTCGGAGCTCGACTTCCAGGCGTCCTGGCTGATGGCGGTCGATGAGGGCGTTTCGGCGATCCTGGCGCATGAGCAGGCCAGCGGGCGACGCTTCGAGACGATCATGAGCCTCAACTTCGTCAATCCCTTCCCATCCGTGATGGGCCGCAGCGCGCCGCGCGGCATCGCCATCGGCGCCGACCCGTTCCGGGCGGTGCCGAAGCCTGACGACGCCGAGATCACGCTCGCCCGCGAGGCCGACCTCGTGCTCTATCCGCTCTGCCCGGTCACGGTCGCGAACGAGGCCCTGCGCAAGATCTACGCGCCGGTCCTGACGGGCCGGCGGGAGATCGCGCTCGGGCGCTGCTGGAAGGGCTATGTCAGGGCGGATTAGAGGCTCTCACACGCGATCAACATCTCCAACCTGCAAGGAAAAACGTCCTTCCTTCAAATTGAGCGATCTCGCTTCACCTGCACTTCTCTCGGCTGTGAGACACTCATATTCTTGGAACTGGGCATCATGTCATGCGTACACTTGCCGTTTGCGTTCTGTTCTGGGCTTCAACAGCATCGGCCTACGCTTTCGATAGCGCCTGGCAGCGGCTTGAAAGCTATCGCATTCTGACAGGAAGCTGCTCGTCGGAAGTCGAGAAGGCGTTGAAGGGTTTTCACGTCGCGGATCTAGATGAGCCAATTGCCATCATCTACGAACGTGAAGCCAATTTTGTCAGCAGTATCAGCAACCCGACCGGTATCGTTCAAGCCCGCAAGGCTATGGATAACTATCGAAATGAAATGGTCCGCCAACTCGACGAAGCGGTCAAATCCATGGGCTGCGAGAAAGCGATCCAGCACCTCCGTCTCGATATTCCCAAGCCCGTTACCAAACAGCAGATGATCGAGTTCGTTCGCTCCGTTCCGATACCAACATCCGAACGCACGGACTCCATCCCTGCCATCGACAGGATCGGCACGAAGGCGGCCTACCCGCTACAGAAGATTATCACGCGCACGCTCATCGACAAAAAGCAGTGTGATCTGGCTACTCTGAAAGCGTCTGTCGTGAAGGAAACGCCTAAGGAGGCGATCAACCCGCCGCCATTCGTCGGTGTGCCCAAATCCCATGAAGAGCGCTGGGATATCGTCTGTGACGGCAACAACCTGACGGCCTTGATCACGTTTGTTCAAGACGCGCGAAAGTGGCGCAACTACAAGATCGAAACGAAAAACAGCGCCAGCGAGAAAGCTGACGCTGCAACAAGTGGTGGCCTTCGCAAAGGTCTCGACTGACAGGCGTCGCTCAGCGCTTCGCCTCGATCACGTCGAAGAGCTGCGCCGCGAGGTCCGGGCCGCCGAGCTTCTTGATCGCGCGCACACCGGTCGGCGCGGTGACGTTGATCTCGGTGAGCTTGCCATGGATCACGTCGATGCCGACGAGCAGCAGGCCGCGCTCGCGCAAGGTCGGGCCGATCGCCTCGCAGATCGCGAGCTCCTGCTTCGACAGGTCGGTCGGGCGCGCCGCGCCGCCGCGCACCATGTTGGCGCGGAGATCGCCGACCGCCGGGACGCGGTTGACGGCGCCCGCCGCCTTGCCGTCGATCAGGATGATGCGCTTGTCGCCCTCGGTGACCTCCTTGATGAAGCCCTGAACGACCCACGGCTCGCGGAAGAGGTTGCTGAACAAATCGAAGAGCGAGCCGAAATTCGGGTCGGTCCTGCTTGTCTTGAAGACGGTCGCTCCGCCATGACCGTAGAGCGGCTTCATGACGATCTCGCCATGCTCGTCGCGGAAGGCCTCGATCTCCGCCTTGTCGCGGGTGATCAGGGTCGGCGGCATCAGCTCCGGGAAATGCGTGACGAGGATCTTCTCGGGGGCATTGCGCACCGAGGTCGGATCATTGACCACCAGCGTTTTCGGGTGGATGCGCTCCAGCATATGGGTCGTGGTGACATAGGCCATGTCGAAGGGCGGGTCCTGCCGCAGCAACACGACGTCAAGCGTCGACAGGTCGACCTTCTCCTCGGCGCCGGCGGTGAAATAGTCGCCCTCGACGTCGCGCACCTTCACCGGGCGCATCGGCGCGGTGACCTTGCCGTCGCGCATCGAGAGCTTGTCGGGCGTGTAGGTGTAGAGCGAGTGGCCGCGCGCCTGCGCTTCCAGCATCAGCGCGAAGCCGGTATCCCCGGCGATCCGGATGCGCTCGATCGGGTCCATCTGGATGGCGACGTTGAGGCTCATGACAGGCTTCCTGTTGCAGGCAGGCGGTTCTTATCGGACCGCGGACCGGGTTCCTGCAAGTGGGGCGCCCTGCATCACAGGACAAGCGCGAAGGCGGCGGGAACATGGCGCGGCCGGCGCCAGGGCGCCAGAAAGACCGCATCGGCGCGCAGAAAATGCTCGCTGGCCCAGGGATTGCGCGAGAGCCAGTGCCGGATGCGCCGCTCGACCAAGCGCTGTTTTTCCGGGGTGATCGCGATCATGGCGTCGTCGAGCCGGCCGCGCGCCTTGACCTCGACGAAGGCGATGGTGCGGCCGCGCTTCATCACGAGATCGATCTCGCCGCCCTTGCCGCCGAAGCGTCGCTCGAGCAGGCGATAGCCCTTGGCGGTGAGCCAGAGGATGGCCAGCCATTCGGCGCGGCGCCCGGTCAGGCCGGAGCGCTTCGCCTTGCGGCTACGCCCGCCCGGATCGGCACCGGCCTTGCTCACGGATCGCCGCGGGTGAGTTCAAGCGCGCGGGCATAGACCTTGCGGCGCGGCTGGCCGGTCTCGGCCGCGACCTGCGCAACCGCCTCCTTCAGCGAGACTTTTGCCATCGCCGCGCGCAGGCGCTCGTCGATCGCCTCATCGGTGGGGACGAGTTCGGCAGCGCCGGGCGGACCGATGATCACGACGATCTCGCCGCGCGCCTCTTCCTCGCTCTCGTAATGGGCCGCAAGTTCCGGAAGCGTGCCGCGCCGGACCGTCTCGTAGAATTTGGTGAGCTCGCGCGCGACCGCACCCGGCCGCGCGCCCAGCACGGCGGCTGCATCACTCAGCATCTCGGCGAGGCGGCGGGGCGATTCGAAGAAGACGAGCGTTCCGGGAATCGCGGCCAGCTCGGTCAGGCGGGTGCGGCGCCCGCCCGATTTCGGCGGCAGGAAGCCCTCGAAGAAGAAGCGGTCGGTCGGCAAGCCGGCCAGTACGAGTGCCGCCAGTACGGCGGAGGGGCCGGGAATGCCGGTGACGGGCAGGCCTTCCGCCACCAGTTCGGCCACGAGCTTGTAGCCGGGATCGGAAACCAACGGCGTACCAGCGTCCGAGATCAGGGCGAGCTTGCCGCCCTCGCGCAGCTTCGCCAGCACCTTGGGGCGCATCTGCGCGGCATTATGCTCGTGATAGGGCAGGAGCGGGGTCGATATCCCGTAATGCGCCAGCAGCGTCTTCGACGTCCGGGTGTCCTCGGCCAGGATCGCATCGGCGGCGGCGAGCGTCGCCAGCGCCCGAAACGAGATATCGCGGAGGTTGCCGATCGGCGTCGCGACGATATGCAGGCCCGGCGCCAGAGGCTCGGCCTCTGCCTTCAGACCAAAGGCGGTATAGCTGGGGGAGCGGGCGGCGGCATCGATCGACATCCGGTCACGCTGCCACAGCGGCCGCGCCCGCGCCATGGCAAGGCGCGCGCCGGCCCCTGCAACCTATAGTTAACAACTTGAAAATAGACTTGCGCACTGGCACGAGAGGTCCGGGGGTAGAACAGTTCCGCAGGACCCATCGCCGGGCCGCGTTTGGCCGGCCCGGTCACGACTGGAGATCGCCCGTGTTCCATCATCGGCACATCGCACCGATTCTGCGGTCCAAGGCACGGACCTTCGCCGTCCTGCTGCCGCTCGCGCTCGCGGCTTGCAGCGGCGGCACCTCGGGCCTGCCCGGCTTCGATTCGGGCACGCCCACAGCCGGCGGAGCCACGCCGACCGGCCAGACCATCGGCACCGGCAAGGTCAAGGTCGGCCTCATCCTGCCGCTCACGGCCGAGGGCCAGGGCGCGGTCGTCGGCAATTCGCTGAAGAACGCGGCCGAGATGGCGCTCGCCGAATTCCCGAACGCCGACCTGACGCTGCTGGTCAAGGACGATCGCGGCACGCCGGAAGGCGCCCGCGCCGCAGCGCAGGAAGCGCTGTCGGAAGGGGCCGAACTGATCGTCGGCCCGCTCTTCGCGCCCTCCGTCCAGGCGGCCGGGCAGGTCGCGCGCGGCGCCAACAAGCCGGTCATCGCCTTCTCCAGCGATTCCAACGTCGCCTCGCGCGGCATCTATCTCCTCTCATTCCCTCCCGAAAACGACGTCAACCGCGTCATCGGTTATGCCGCCCAGCAGGGCCGCAAATCCTTCGCCGCGCTGGTGCCGGACACCGCCTATGGCAAGGTCGTCGAGGCCGCCTTCCAGCAGGCCGCCGCCAATCGCGGCGTGCGCGTCGCGGCGATCGAGCGCTTCAGCTCGGACCCAGCCGCGATGAAATCCGCAATCCAGCGCCTGATGCCCTCGCTCGCGCAAGCCGATGCGCTGTTCGTGCCGGCCGCCGCCGACACGATGCCGACGCTCGGCCAGCTCCTGCAGGAGGCCGGCTACAATCCGGCCAAGGTCAAGCCGCTCGGCACCGGCGTCTGGAACGATGCGAGCATCGCCCGCGTGGCGGGCATCCAGGGCGGCTGGTTCGCCTCGCCCGATACGGCCGGCTTCAACGCCTTCGCCGGCCGCTACCAGCAGCGCTTCAACAGCGCCCCGACCCGCACCGCGACGCTGGCCTATGACGCGGTCTCGCTGGCGGCGGCGCTGGCGCGCACGCAAGGGTCGCAGCGCTTCTCCGAGGCCGTGCTGACCAATGGCTCGGGCTTTGCCGGGGCGGACGGCGTCTTCCGCTTCCGCCCGGACGGACAGGTCGAGCGCGGCCTTGCGGTGCTGGAGCTGCGCAACGGCCAGATCGTCACGATCAACGCCGCCCCGCGCGATCTCGGGCCAAGGTCGCAGTAGTCGAAGACCTCACCTCCCGTCCGCAGGACGCGGGTTTGATCCGGGCCTCTCTCACGCCGTCATTCCGGGCGACCGAAGGGACCGCTTTCCGATGGATTCCGGATCGGCGCCGCTTCGCGGCTTGTCCGGAATGACGTGGTGGCGGGTTGCGGAGCCTTCTGCCTAAGGCAGCGCCGCCGTCTTCGCGTTGCGACCGGCCGCGCGTTCGGCCGCTGCGATCAGGCCATCCACGGTGAGAAGCTGCGGCAGTATCTCGGCCTGCGCCTCCTTGCGGGCGGGATAGAACAGATAGAGCGGCACGCCGGCGCGGCCCTGCTCGGCCAGCGCCTTGGCGATGCGGCTGTCGCGATTGGTCCAGTCGGCCTTGAGATAGACGACGCCGAGCTTCGCGAAGGCGTCCTTCACCTCCTGCCGGGAGAGCGCGACGCGCTCGTTTGCGATGCAGGTGATGCACCAGGCAGCAGTGAAATTGACGAAGACCGGCTTGCCCTGCGCCTGCAAGGTCGCGACCCGCTCGGGCGACCAGGCCTCGATATCGCCGGCCCGCGCTTCGGTCGCCGCGCCGGGAACGGCGTTCTGCACAGTGAACCAGCCGGCGCCGAGCACGACCAGCGCCGCGAGAGCCGAGCCGAAGGCGCGGCGTGCGAAAGAGCCGCGCGTGACGCCGACGAGCCAGACGGCAAAGCCTGCCGCCAGCACCGCGACCAGGGCGGCGAGCACGCCCTGCGGTCCGCTCTGCACCGAGGCGACCCAGATCAGCCAGATCGCCGTCGCGAACATCGGGAAGGCAAAAGCCTGCTTCAGCACCAGCATCCAGCGGCCGGGCTTCGGCAGCAGGCGCAGCAGGCCGGGCGCGAAGGACAACGCGACGACCGGCAGGGCGAAGCCCAGCGCCAGCGCCATGAAGACGGAGAGGGCGACGGCCGGCGGTTGCGTGACCGCATAACCCATCGCCGCGCCCATGAAGGGTGCCGTGCAGGGCGTCGCGACCACGACCGCGAGCACGCCGGTCATGAAGGCGCCGAGCCGCCCGCCGCGGCCGGCGAGGCCATCGCCGAGACCGGTGACGGACGTGCCGATCTCGAAGGCGCCGAGCAGGTTGAGGCCGATCAGCACCATCACCACCGCGAGCGCGATGACGAGCGGCGGGGACTGGAGCTGGAAGCCCCAGCCGACGCTGCTGCCAAGGCTACCCAGCGCGATCACTGCGCCGGCCAATATCAGGAAGGTCAGCAGCACACCGCTCATGAAGAGCAGGCCCTGCTCGCGAACCTCCAAGCGATTGCGATGCGCGAGCTGCGCGAAGCCAAGCGCCTTGATGAACAGAACGGGCAGGACGCAAGGCATCAGGTTGAGGATCAGGCCGCCCGCGAAGGCGAAAGCCAGCGCTGCCCAGAGCGTCAGGTCGGCGCCCTCGGCCGGCATCGGAATCCGCACCACCGCCGGACGAGCCTCAGGCGTTGCTGCTCCACCGGCCGCCATCAGGGCCGGATCGGCATCGGCGAGGAGGGTCACGGCCCTCGGCGCCCCCGCTTCCGTGAAGGTGAGCACGCCGGAGATTTCAGGCTTCGCCAGCTTGAAGGCGTTTGAGCGGGTCAGCGTCAGGACGGGCTTGTCGCCGGCCACCAAGGGCTGGTCGGCCGCATGCTCGATCAGCGTGTCGGAGATCGGAAAGAAGCGCAGATCGGCCGCGCCAGCCGGCAGGCCCGGCAGGTCGAGCACGAGCTTGCCGGCATCGTCGCGGAGCTTGCCACGGAACGAAGCCTGCTTCGGCAACGATGCGATGGCGGCCTCGATCCGCGCCTCGGCGGCCTGGTCGACCGCACTCGCGGCGGCGATGGGGAGGTCGAGCGAGAAGGAGCCTTCCTCGGGAATGCAGATCTTCTCGCAGACGAGCCAGGTCGCCTCGGCCTTCAGCGCAAAGTTCTCGCCGGGCTTGGCATCGGCGGGAACCGTGATCTCGAGCGGCAGCAGGACCGTGCCTTCGAAGCCGAAATTGACGAGGGGCTCGACCCGGATCGCCTTGGGCGCCGGCCACTGGATTTCGCCCGCGCTCGCGCCGGCCGGCAGATCCCACTTGATCTGGGTCGGCTCGCCGGAATCGCCGGGGTTGAGCCAATAGGTATGCCAATGCGGCGCGAGTTTCTGGACGAGCGCAACCTTGAAGCGCTCGCCGGGCGCGACCGCATCGCGGCTCGACAGCAGGGTCGCGGTGACGCGCGGCGAGGTGACGGCGGCGGATTCAGCGGCGAGCGCAAGGCCGGGCGCAAACAACCCCAGCGCCAAAGCCGCTCCACGCAGGAAACGCTTGCCGAAATGAAGCCGCATGATGCCGTCGCAATCCCTGATCATCCGGACCCCATGCCTCAATCCGCCTTCATCCGCCAATGACAAGGCAGTGAGGCGGGGTCATGGGCCATTCTGGGCGATCCGCGCCTGAGAGGCAGCGTGCCATGATGTCGCCGCCCCATCGAGGAGGGCGCGATGTCCGTCATGGTCGGGCTTGTCCCGACCATCCACGTCTTCCTTCAACGAAGGCGGTGTTCAAGACGTGGATGCTCGCCACAAGGGCGAGCATGACGGTCGTGGTCAGTCAGATCGCGGCGCCATCCGTGACGATGTCGGCGCCCAGGCCCTGGCGGACCGCGCGCACGATCTCAGCCTCCGCCGCCGCGCCGCGCTTGCGCGGGCGGCTCGCGTCGATGCGGTGCTCGGCGATGATCTGGCCGGGCGCACCCGACAGGACCACGACGCGATCGGCGAGATAGGCGGCCTCGTCGATATCATGGGTGACGAAGAGCACGGTCTTGCCGGTGCGCTGCCAGACGCGGATCAATTCGTCCTGCAGGTTTTCGCGCGTCAGGGCATCAAGCGCCGAGAAGGGCTCGTCCATCAGCAGGATTTCCGGCTCGACGGCGAGCGCGCGGGCGAGCGAGACGCGCTGACGCTGGCCACCGGACAACTGGTGCGGCCAGCGCTGCGCCAGCGGCACGAGACCGACGAGATCGAGCATCGCGGTCGCCTTGGCGAGGCGCTCAGTGCGGGGCGCACGGCCCTCGAGCCCGAAGCCGACATTGGAGACGACCTTGCGCCAGGGCAGCAGGCGCGAATCCTGGAAGACCAGCGCGACCGGCCGGCGCGTCCGATCCTTCGCATCGATGACGACCTCGCCGCCGCTCGGCTTGGCAAGGCCGGCGATGACACGCAGCAGGGTCGACTTGCCGACGCCGGAGGGGCCGACGATGGCCAAGAATTCGCCGCGCCCGACCGAGAGGTCGAGCTTGCGCAGGACCTCGGTCTCCTCGCCGTCGCGGGTGAAGGTCAGCGACAGGCCCCGAATCTCAATCGCACTCTTCTCGATCACGCTTTCCAACGCAGCACCCATTTCTGGAAGGCGACGAAGCCGGTGTCGAGCAGGCCGTAGAGCGCCGCCATCGTCAGCATGTAGACCACGACGATATCGGTCGCGAGCAGGCTGGACGCCTGCATCATGCGCTGGCCGACACCGGCGACGCCGAAGATCTCGGCCGCGACCACCGCCATCCAGGCCTGGCCGAGCGCCGTCCTGATGCCGACGAGGATGCCCGGCAAGGCCGCCGGCAGCAGGATCTTGAACAGGCGAGCCCAAGGCGAGCGGAAGCCGAAGGCATCGGCGACCTCGATGAGATCGCGGTCGACGCCGCGGATCGCGCCCTGCGCCGCGAAGAAGACGATCCAGAACACGCCGATGGCGATGATGAAGACCGCCGCGCCCGGCGTGACGCCGAACCAGATGATGGCGAAGGGCACCCAGGCGAGGCCGGGAATCGGGCGCAGGACCCGGACGACCCAGGCCGTCGCTTCCTCGGCGACGCGGGACATGCCGACAGCTACGCCGAAGGCGATGCCGAGGCCGGCGCCGACGAACAGTCCGACGAAGTAGTGCCAGAGCGAACCGAGTATGGCCGCGAACCAGGCGCCGGAAGACAACTCCCGCATGAAGGCCTTCGGCAGGGCGCTCGGCCCCGGCAGGAAAGCCGGATTCACCAGTCCGAAATAGGGCATCGCCTCCCAGAGCAGGAGGAAGGCGACGAGGCCCAGAAGGGCGAGGGCGGGAGCCCGCAGCGACTGCAACGTCAAACCACTCAACCTCTGGCTCGTAAACGCGCCGTCATCCCGGGTCTCCCTGCGGTCGCCCGGGATGACCCGCGTTTCATAGTCTCAACGACATCGATGAGGGTCGGCATCAGCCGCCCGCCTTGATCGCGCGCTCGTAGTACTGGGTCTCGAACAGCCCGTCGAAGGGGAGTTCCTTCTCCAGCGAGCCGAGCTTGACCTGGTAGGCCTGCATGGCGCGGGACGGCTCGATGATCTTGCGCGGGTCGATCTCGAAGCGGCTGGCCGGCGAGACCAGCGCCTTCTGGATCAGCTCGGGATCGACGATGCCCTTGCCGAGCGCGGCGCCGACATGGGGCGCGGCCTTGTTCGGGGCGGCCTTGATCAGCGCGGCAGCCTTGACGAGGCCGGAGACGAGGTTCTGCACGGCCTGCGGGTTCTTGGTGGCGAAGGCGCCGGAGACGGCGACGACGGTGCCGGGCTGGCCCGGGAAGACCTCCTCGCCGCCGGCGACGAGCTTGATCTGCGGGTTGCGGGTCTGGAGGATGGTCAGCGCCGGCTCGCGGACGGAGCCGCCATCTACCGCGCCGGCCAGGATCGCCTGCTGGGTCGCGTCGATGCCCATCGGCACGATCTCGACATCGGCCTTGTCGACCTTCGCGACCTCCCAGAGCCAGTATTGCAGCGTCGTGTTGGGCACCGAGCCGGCCGGCTGGGTGGCGAGGCGCGCGGCCTTGCCATTGGCGGCGCGGAACGCCTTGAAGGCCGCAGCGGCATTGGTGCCGGGCGTGAAGAACTTGGTCAGCGAGGGCGCGCTAACCACGACATTCTCGCCGATCGCAGTCGAGGCGACGACGCGGATGTCGATGCCGCGAGCGCGCGCGACGGCCAGCGGCGCGACGCCGGCGACATAGACATCGATCGTGCCGGAGGCGAGCGCCTGGATCATGTTCGGGCCGGATTCGAAGACGGTCACGGCAACATCGATGCCGCCCTGCTTCAGCCAGCCCTCGCCATTGGCGACGAAGAACGGCGCCGTGCCGACGATCGGGATATAGCCGACGCGCGCCGCGACGCTCTGGGCGCGGGCCGGAGCGGCGAAGGGCATGACCGCCGCGAGGCTCGACCCGGCGATGAGGAACTGGCGGCGATCCATCGTTCAAACCCCTTTCAAAAGCAGGCCCAAACGAGCCCCCATTGACAGATTGAGAAAAGGATTTTCTATCTTGATGCAATAGATCAGCTAGAAAAAGATAATTCGTCTCTTTCGTGCGAAGTCTGCGAAACGAATTTCTCCAGATAGCGAGCTTGAGAGAATGGACGCCATCGACCGCAAGATTCTGACCGTGCTCCAGGCGGACGCGAATATTTCCATCGCCGAGCTCGCCGACCGCGTCGGGCTCTCGCAGACCCCGTGCTGGAAGCGCATCCAGAAGCTCGAACAGGCCGGCGTGATCCTGAAGCGGGTGGCGCTGGTGGCGCCGGAGAAGATCGGGCTCGGGCTCACCGTCTTCGTCCAGATCGAGACGGCCGACCATTCCGGCCCGTGGCTGGACAAGTTCGCCCAGATGGTCGCGGCGATGCCGGAGGTGATGGAGTTCTACCGGATGGCGGGCGATGTCGACTACATGCTGCGCGTCGTCGTCGCCGACATGGCCGCCTATGACGGCTTCTACAAGAAGCTGATCGAGACGATCCCGCTCAAGAACGTCACCTCGCGCTTCGCGATGGAGCGGATCAAGGCGACGACGGCCTATAAAGTGCCCGATCTGCCCCGCAACTGAGGAACGGCGGACAACGCGCGGCGCATGACAGCGCGGCACGGCAGATGCTACGTAACGGGCCGTTCGCCACCCGCGCTGCCCGAGGAGCCGCCTTGTCCGCTTCCCGCTCCGTTCTCCTGATCATCGGCGGCGGCATCGCCGCCTACAAGATGCTGGAGGTCATCCGCCGGCTGAAGGATCGCGGCATCGCCTCGCGCTGCATCGTGACCAAGGCCGGCGAACAGTTCGTCACGCCGCTCACCGTGTCGTCGCTGGCGGGCGAGCGCTGCTTCACCGACCTATTCTCGCTGACGGATGAGGCTGATATCGGCCATATCCAGCTTTCGCGCTCGACCGATCTCGTCGTAGTCGCGCCAGCGACCGCCGACCTGATCGCCAAGATGGCGAACGGGCATGCCGACGACCTCGCCTCGACCGCATTGCTCGCCACCGACAAGCGCGTGCTGATCGCACCGGCGATGAACCCGCGCATGTGGCAGCACCCGGCGACGCGCCGGAACATGGCGCAACTCGAGAAGGACGGCATCCTCGTCGTCGGCCCCAATGTCGGCGCCATGGCCGAGCGCGGCGAGAGCGGGCCGGGCCGCATGGCCGAGCCGCCGGAAATCCTCGCCGCGATCGAGCTCGCGCTCGCCGGAGAGAAGCCCAACAGCCAGCGCGCCATCGGCTTCCTCGGCCGGCTGCCGGGCGGCGAGCCTACGACAGGCTCGCTTGCCGGGCGGCATGTGCTGATCACCTCGGGGCCCACGCATGAGCCGATCGACCCCGTGCGCTACATCGCCAACCGCTCCTCCGGGAAGCAGGGCCATGCCATCGCGACTGCGGCCGCCGCCGCCGGAGCGCGCGTGACGCTGGTCAGCGGGCCGGTGAACCTGCCCGATCCCGCGGGGGTCGAGACCATCCATGTCGAATCGGCGCGCGAGATGCTCGCCGCGGTCGAGACGGCGCTGCCGGCCGATATCGCGATCTTCGCCGCTGCCGTCGCCGACTGGCGGGTGGCCGACGCGGCCTCCGACAAGCTGAAGAAGGACGGCAAGGCATTGCCGCCGCTTTCGCTGGTCGAGAACCCCGACATCCTCGCGACGATCGCGCATCGCAAGAACGGGCGCCCGCCGCTGGTCGTCGGCTTCGCGGCCGAGACGCGGAACGTGATCGACTATGCCCGCGCCAAGCTCGCGAAGAAGGGCTGCGACCTGATCGTCGCCAACGATGTCGGCGGCACCGGCGTGATGGGTGGCGATGCCAATACCGTGCATCTCGTCACGACGACCGGCGTCGAGACCTGGCCGACCCTGCCGAAGGGCGAGGTCGCGTCGCGCCTGATCGCCCATATCGCCGGGCTCGCGCCTGCCCGGCAGGCGGAGTGACGATGGTCACGGTCCTGTTGCAGCGCCTGCCGCATGGCGCCGACCTGCCCTTGCCGGCCTACGAGACGGAAGGTGCGGCCGGGCTCGACCTGCGCGCCGCCATTTCCGGAAGCCTCTCGCTCGTCCCTGGCGAACGCGCGCTCGTCCCGACCGGGCTCGCGATGCAACTGCCCGCGGGCTTCGAAGGGCAGGTGCGCCCGCGCTCGGGGCTGGCGCTTCGCCACGGCGTCACCGTCCTCAATGCGCCCGGCACTGTCGACAGCGATTATCGCGGCGAGGTCTCGGTCGTGCTGATCAACCATGGCAGCGAGACTTTCACGGTTACGCGCGGCGACCGCATCGCCCAGCTCGTCATCGCTCCGGTCAGCCATGTCCGCCTCACGGAGGTCGCAGCGCTCGATGAGACGGCGCGCGGCGCCGGCGGCTACGGCTCGACGGGCGTCAGCGGCGGCAAACGCGCTGGAGACAGGTCATGATCCTGCTCTCGCGCCGCAGCCTGCTCGCGATCGCCGCCGTGGTCGATATCGCCTTGCATGCCCGCCCCTCGCCGGTCGCGGCCAAGCTGCTCGCCGCGCGCCATGCGTTGCCGCCGCGCCATCTCGAAACCCTGCTGCAGACGCTGGTGCGCGTCGGCATCCTCAAGGGCGTGCGCGGGCCGCGCGGCGGCTACGAGCTCGCCCGCGAGCGGCGCAAGATCACCGCCGGCGACATCGCCAGGGCCGCGATGCAGGAAGCCATCGAGGACGGGCTCGGGCCGGAGCCGCAGTCGCGCCTCGTCGACGAGGTCGTCGGACCGGAGGTCGCGCAGGCCTCGGCCGCGTTCCTCGCCGCGCTCGATACGGTCACGGTCGAGGAATTGTGCCAGAGGGCGCAGGCGAAGGCCGTCTTCGGCGGGCCCGATGCGAAAGCAGATTTTACAATCTAAGAATGTTATTTATTTCTTTTTATCGACAGTTTCTGTGAATTGATCTAGCGTCACGGTTGAACGGTCTCTCGTCCAGAGGAGTCATGTCATGGCCGAAGCACAGAAGACGACGAAGGCGCCCGGACGCGGACGCATCTACAACTCGATCACCGACACGATCGGCGACACGCCGCTGGTCAAGCTCAACCGCCTGCCGGCCGAGCGCGGCGTCAAGGCGACGATCCTCGCCAAGCTCGAGTTCTTCAACCCGATCTCGAGCGTCAAGGACCGGATCGGCGTCAACATGATCGATGCGCTGGAAGCCTCCGGCGCACTCAAGCCCGGCGGCACGCTGATCGAGCCGACCTCGGGCAATACCGGCATCGCGCTCGCCTTCGTCGCTGCTGCGCGCGGCTATCGCCTGATCCTGGTGATGCCGGAGACGATGTCGCTGGAGCGGCGCAAGATGCTCGCCCTGCTCGGCGCCGAGTTGGTGCTGACGCCCGGCCCCGGCGGCATGCGCGGCGCCGTCGCCAAGGCCGAGGAGCTCAAGGCCGAGATAGCGGGCTCGATCATCCCGCAGCAGTTCGAGAACCCGCATAATCCCGAGATCCACCGCAAGACCACGGCGGAGGAGATCTGGAACGACACCAATGGCGCGGTCGATATCGTCATCTCCGGCGTCGGCACCGGCGGCACCATCACCGGCGTCGGCCAGGTGCTGAAGGCGCGCAAGGCGAGCATGAAGATGATCGCGGTCGAGCCGGAGGATTCTCCCGTCCTGTCCGGCGGCCAGGCCGGCCCGCACAAGATCCAGGGCATCGGTGCCGGCTTCGTGCCGGGCATCCTCGATCGCGGCGTCATCGACGAGGTCGTCACCGTCGGCAACCAGACGGCGTTCGAGACGGCCCGCGCGCTCGCGAGGAGCGAGGGCATTCCGGCCGGCATCTCGTCGGGTGCTGCCGTCGCGGCGGCTCTCGAAGTCGGCGCCCGGCCGGAAAATGCCGGCAAGACCATCGTGGTGATCATCCCCTCCTTCGCCGAGCGCTACATCTCCAGCGCCCTGTTCGAGGGTCTGTGACCGCAGCGGCCGTCCAGATCGTCCGGCTGGCGGACAGCCTGCCGGACGATTTCGAGGCCTTGCGCCAGGAAGCGAGCGCGGAAAGCTATCGCTTCGTCGAGGGACTGCGCGAGGAATGGCTGGCCGGCCATTATGGCGGCGAGGACGAGCGTTTCGTCACTTTCGCCGCCTTCCATGAGGGCGAACTCGCCGGCATCGGCGCGCTGACGCCCGACCCTTACGATCCCGCGCCCGATCTGCTGCGCGTCCGGCATGTCTATGTCCGGCCGCTGCGTCGCGGGTCCGGTATCGGCCGCGTGCTGGCCGCCGCCTTGATCCAGCAGGGGCTCGATCTCGCGCCGCGCTTGTCGCTGCGCGCGGCCGATCCGCGCGCATGCGCCTTCTGGGAAGCGAACGGCTTCACGCCCGACACGGGCGGACCACGCCGCTCGCATCTGCTGACGCGCTGAGCCCCTCTCAGCGCACCAGAACCAACCGGTTGTTCCAGGGGTCGGTGACGCTCGGCACGCCGTCAGCCTCCTTGCCGCCGGCCGCCAGGATGCGCTGGCGCATTGCCGCGAAATCCGCTGCGTCGCGCGCGACCAGCTCGAAGCAGTCGAGCCCCGCTTCGCCCGGCTGACGCGGGCCGGCGCCGCGGCTGCCCCAGATATTGCCGGCGATATGGTGGTGATAGCCGCCGCTGGCGAGGAAGCTCGCGCCGGGATAATGCACCATCAGATCGAAGCCGAGCAGGTCGCGATAGAAGGCTTCCGCGGCAGGTGTATCGCCGACGCGCAGATGGATATGGCCCATCCCCGTACCCTCGGGCATGCCAGCGTAAGCTGCGTCGTCGGCTTCGCTCAGAAGCTTGTCGAGATCGAGCCGCTCGGTCGCCATGGCGATGCCGCCATCGGGCTTGCGCGGCCATTCCTCGCGCTTGCGGTCGCGATAGATCTCGATGCCGTTGCCTTCGGGATCGGAGAGATAGAGCGCCTCGCTGACGAGATGATCGGAGGCACCTTCGAGCGGGATGCGCGTCACGGCGGCATGCCTCAGCCAGTTGGCGAGGTCGCGCCGCGACGGCAGCAGGATGGCCAGATGGAACAAGCCGGCGGTCGAGGTCGGCCGGGCGGCGCCCGCCACCAGCCGAACAAGCACCTGACCGCCGACGCCGAGCTCCGCGCTCCCGGCATCCTGCCGGATCAGGCCAAGGCCGATCACATCGCGATAATAGGCGGTCAGTGCCTGAAGATCATGCGCCCGCAGCGTCACCGCGCCGATGAAGACGGGCGCCTTATGGGCTTCGAGAGTGGCGGCCGGAGCCGCCCGTTCGATCGTTGCGACCATGGGAATTCCTTTCGCGGCGGCCCCGCCGGCCGCATTCCCAAAATGGCGCTTCCAGCACGCCTTGTCGCCCACCCGGGCAGCAAGGCTGCGATTGCATGGTTGCAATGATAGGTCGCGCCGCGCTTATCCCGCCCTGGGCGGGCCGACCCTGTCCGCCATGGTAGCACCGCGCTGACCGAGCGGCTTCGGCCGGCCGGTGGTGGTGTCATGCGCCGTCTGGTGCTCCAACTCGGCATTGAGTTCGGCCCCGGCCAGCACGATCGTCGCCGAGAGCCAGAGCCAGGTCATGAACACCACGACCGTCGCGAGCGAACCATAGGCGGCCGTGTAATTGCCGAGCGTCGAGACATACCAGGAGAAGGCATAGGAGGCCGCGCCCCATAACAGGGCAGCCGCGATGGCGCCGGGCATGACCCAGATGAAGCGCACGCGCTCCCGGCTCGGGCCGATCCAGTAGAGCACCGCGATCGAGAGCGTCGCCATGACGAAGAAGGACGGCCAGCGGACGAGCCGGATCAGGCGTTCGAGTTCGGAATGGAAGGGAAAGAGCGCGGTCACCACCGGCAGGCTGGCGATGGCAACGAGGGCGGCGGCAAGCAGGACGACGCCGCTGACCGTGGTGAAGAGCGAGATCGCGTTGAGCTTGAGGAAGCTGCGCTTCTCGCCCTCGCGATAGATGATGTTGAGCGCATCGAAGAGCGCCTTCACCGCCGCGTTAGCCGACCATGTCGCGACGCCCAGGCTGACATAGAAGGTCAGCGACAGGCTGACGCTGGATTGCGTCGAAAGCCGCATCGCCTGCTCGTGGATGAGCTCCCGCGCAGCTTGCGGGAACATGGTCGTCACCGTGTCGAGCTGTTCGGCGATGGTCGCGGGGTCGGTGAAGTAACGGTAGATCGTGACCAGCAGGGACAGGGCCGGCACGAGCGAGAGCAGCGTGAAGAAGGCGACCGCGCCGGCAAGCGAGGACAGGCGATTCTCGGCGACATTGCCGATGAAGCGCAGCAGCACGTCCTTCCAGCCGAGCCAGGTCATCTGCAGCGGCGTCTTCGCCAGCCGGCCGCGCACGGCCTCCGCCTTGCGCCGCGCGAGCTTGTCCGCCACCACTCCCGACAGATAGCCGAGCGCGACCCCGATCCCGGCAGCGCCCGTGATCCGTTTGAGGAAAGCCATCTCGGGTTTCGCGCTCCGCCTGCCGTTTCCGCCACAGCTTGCGAGCAACGGGCTGCATTCGCAATCGTTCCGGCCGGGAGCCGGTGCCAGTGCGACTTAGCCGATTGTTAACCTTAATGCTTCGTTATGACAGGGCGCAGCCGCGAACGGCAGGCGCTTGTCTGTCCCTCCGGATACGCCCGATGACGAAGCTGTTCAGAACCGGCCTGACGGGCCTCGCAATCCTGCTGTCGGGCGCGGCCTATGCGGCCGACCTGCGCAAGGTCGCCTTGCCGCCGGCTCCGGAGCTGCCGGCGCTCTATTCCTGGACCGGCTTCTATGCGGGTCTTCAAGGCGGCTATGCTTGGGGCGACAGCCGGGTGCGGATCGGCTCGGCCGGCGGCGGTTTCGCGCCCGTCAGCTTCCGCGTTGGCGAAGATACGGCCTTCGGTGGCGCCCATGCCGGCTTCAACTATCAGCTCGGCGGCATCGTGGTCGGCATCGAGGGCGATGTCGAAGCGCTGAACAGCCGCAGCCGCTTCGACGGGATCGGGCTCTCCGCCCGCGTCAGCCAGGACTGGCAGGGCTCGGCGCGGGCGCGCCTCGGCCTCGCCTTCGACCGCTGGATGGTCTACAGCACCGGCGGCGTCTCCTTCACGGAATACGAGCGGCGCGTGTTCACGGCCGGCGGCTTCGGCGAGCGGCTGACCAGCGCACGGACCGGCTGGAATGTCGGCGCGGGCGTCAATTTCGCCTTCACCGACAACCTGATCCTCGGCGCCGAATACCGCTACACCGATTTCGGGCGGAACCGCTTCGCCAGCTCCGGCGCTTTCCCGGGCCTCACCGGCTCGCAGGAACTGTCCAGCCACGGCGCCCGCGCCAGCGTCGCCTACAAGTTCTGAGGCGCTTTCAGAACCCCGTGCGCTGGCGGATCGCGGCGGCGAGCGTGCCGTCGTCGAGATAATCGAGCTCGCCGCCGACCGGGACGCCATGGGCGAGCTTGGTCACCTTCACCGGCAGATGCGCCAGGAGATCGGTGATGAAATGCGCCGTGGTCTGGCCGTCGACCGTGGCGCTGAGCGCGAGGATGACCTCCTTCACCGCCGGTTCGGAAGCGCGCGCCACCAGCGCGTCGAGCGAGAGATGCTCGGGCCTGACACCGTCGAGCGCCGAGAGCACGCCGCCCAGCACATGATAACGCCCGGAAACCGCACCGGAGCGCTCCAGTGCCCAGAGGTCCGAGATATCGGCAACGACGACGATGAGAGAATCGTCGCGGCGCGGATCGGTGCAGAGGCCGCAGGGGTCGCTGGTATCGACATTGCCGCAGCGGGCGCAGACGACGATGCGCTCGCGCGCCACCGCCATCGCCTCGGAGAGCGGGCCGAGCAATTGCTCGCGCTTCTTGACGAGATGCAAGGCGGCGCGCCGGGCCGAGCGCGGCCCGAGCCCCGGCAGCTTGGCCAGGAGCTGGATCAGCCTTTCGATCTCGGGACCGGCAATGGCGCGGGACATGGTCCTACCTTGTCATTCCGGGGCGGCCGCAGGCCGAACCCGGAATCCACGACCGGGTGAGCCCGGCAGGGTGCGTCGTAACGATCGGGCCCGCCCAGTCGTGGGTTCCGGGCTCTTCGCTTCGCGAAGCCCCGGAATGACAACGGGCGGCGCCTATCGCAATCAAAACAGCTTCATGCCCGGCGGGATCGGCAGGCCCTTGGTGATCTCGGCCATGCGCTCCTGCATGACGCGCTCGCCGCGGGTGCGGGCATCGTTGGCGGCGGCGACGATCAGGTCCTCGAGGATCTCGCGCTCGTCCGGCACCATCAGGCTCGGGTCGATCTTCACGCCCTTGAGCGCCCCCTTGGCCGTCATCGTCACCGTGACCATGCCGCCGCCGGCCCCGCCCTCGACCTCGATCGCGTCGAGCTCGGCCTGCATGTCGGCCATTTTCTGCTGCATCTGCTGCGCCTGCTTCATCAGGCCCATCATGTCACGCATCGGAAATCCTCCTCGAAATCGTCAGAAATCGATGCCGTCGAAATCCGGTTCGGAATCGTCGAACAGGGGCTCGGCATCGGGCAGGTATTCGTCTTCGGTCGGCGCGGACGCCGCCATTTCGGCCGCGGCGATGGCGCGGGGATCGCGGACATCGACGATGCGCGCGCCGGGGAAGCGCTCCAGCACCGCCTTGACGGAAGGGTGAGCCGCCGCATCGCTCTCGCGCTGGTCTTTTGCCGCCGCGGCCTGCTCGCGCATGGTGGCGCCGCCCTCGTCATTGACGACGGCAACCATCCAGGTCTGGCCGGTCCATTCCTTGAGGCGGCGGGAGAGGTCCTGCGCCAGCGTCCGCGAGGCGCCTTCGGCCAGCGAGAACTCGATGCGGCCGGGCTCGAAGCGCACGGGCCGGATATCGCGCTCCAGCGCGATCTTCAGGGTGATATCGCGATGCTGCGAAGCGAGCGCGACGACATCCTCCAGCGTGGCGACGATTGCCATCGGCGCAGCGACGGCGCGCGCGACCGGGGTGGGCGCGGGATTGGCACTGGCGAGGATCGGGCGGGCGGCGAGCGCAGTGTTGCCGCCACCGGAAGGCGGGCGCGACATCCCCATCCCGTTGCCGCCACCGCCGTTGCCGGCCGGGACGGAGCCCATGCCGTCGCGCAGCATCTTCAACGCCTCGTCCGGCGTCGGCAGATCGGCCGCATGGGCAAGACGAACCAGAACCATCTCGGCCGCCATCACCGGCCGGTCGGCCTGCTTCACCTCGGCAATGCCCTTGAGCAGCATCTGCCAGGTGCGGGCGAGGATGCGGACCGAGAGGCGCTGGGCGAAATCGCCGCCGCGCACACGCTCGGCCTGGGCGAGGCTGTTATCCTTCACCGCCTCGGGCACGAGCTTGAGGCGGGTGACGAGATGGGTGAATTCGGCGAGGTCGTTCAGCACCACGACCGGATCGGCGCCGGCATCGTATTGCGCGCGCAATTCGCCGAGCGCCGCGGCGATATCGCCCTTCATCACCGCTTCGAAGAGATCGATGACGCGGGCCCTGTCGGCGAGGCCGAGCATCGAGCGGATATCGTCGAGCGTGATGCGGCCGGCCGCATGCGCGATGGCCTGGTCGAGGATCGAGAGAGAATCGCGCACCGACCCCTCGGCGGCGCGGGCGATCGCCGCGAGCGCCTCCTGCTCGGCATCGACGCTCTCGGCCCGGCAGATATTGGCGAGATGGTCGACCAACATATCGGCTTCGACGCGGCGCAGGTCGAAGCGCTGGCAGCGCGACAGCACCGTGATCGGCACCTTGCGGATTTCCGTCGTCGCGAAGATGAACTTCGCATGCGGCGGCGGCTCCTCCAGCGTCTTCAGGAAGGCGTTGAAGGCGCCGGTCGAGAGCATGTGCACCTCGTCGACGATATAGACCTTGTAGCGCGCGGAAACGGGCGCATAGCGCACGGCGTCGTTGATCTGGCGGATGTTGTCGACGCTGTTGTTCGAGGCGGCGTCGATCTCCATCACGTCGATATGGCGGCCCTCGATGATCTCGCGGCAATGGATGCCGAAATCGCGCAAGTCCGTGGTCGGGCTGCCCTGGCCGTCCGGCGTCTGGAAATTGAGCGCGCGCGCCAGGATGCGGGCGGTCGTGGTCTTTCCGACGCCGCGGACGCCGGTCAGCATCCAGGCTTGCGGGATGCGGCCGGCCGCGAAGGCGTTGGTGAGCGTGCGCACCATCGCTTCCTGGCCGATCAGGTCGCCGAAATGCGCCGGGCGGTATTTTCGCGCGAGCACGCGATAGGGCGCGGGCGCCCCATTCGCGGAGGCTTGCGGCGCAGGCACCGGATCGAACCCGGCGAATCCCGGTTCGTCAGCAGAGGCGGCGTCGATCTGGTCGGTCATGCGGACTGGTTTCGCCAATCGGGAGGCGAGGGTCAATGGCGCCGCGCCGGCTCCGTGCTTCAGTCCGGCGCTTTGATCGGCGCATGAGGTGGGAGGCTGGACGAAGACCCGTTCGGTCTCGTTAGGGCTGCTTCCTTCCGGACCTGACCCGGTTGGCGAGTGAGACGTCCCTCGCCAACCTCCCGCCCGCTATATCGGGGATGTCTCGGAGAATCGCAAGCCGGCATCGCGGAGTCCGCGAAGCTTCGTCGCACTCAGGCGCGAAGCCGCCAGTTTGGCGTTGACTTGGTGTCGTCCATCCGTCATAAGCCCGCGACCTGCGCAGCCGAAAGGCAGCGCCGACCCTTATCGCATGACAGGCTCGGTTGGCCATGCTTTCCCCGGAAAGCCGCGGCCGTCGTGCTCATAAAGGCCCCGGAGACGGACCGTGAAGAGAACCTATCAACCCAGCAAGCTGGTTCGCAAGCGCCGCCACGGCTATCGCGCCCGCATGGCGACCAAGGGTGGCCGCAAGGTCATCGCCGCTCGCCGCGCCCACGGCCGCAAGCGCCTGTCGGCCTGACGACCCCTGGCGCGTCACGATAGCGCGCCGGTTCCGGAAGACAGGCCAATCGCCATGCGCCTCGCCCGTCTGACGCAACGCAAAGAATTCCTGGCGGCGGCCGAACACGGCCGCCGTTTTCGTTCGTCCGCCTTCATGGCGCAGGTGCGCGACGCCGCGCCGGACGAAGCCCGCAAGGGCGGCGAACCCGTTGGCTTGCGGCTCGGCCTCACCGCCTCGCGCAAGACCGGCAACGCGGTGAAGCGCAACCGCATCCGCCGACGCCTGCGCGAAGCGGCCAAGCAGGCACTCGCCAGCCAGACCGAGCGCCCCTGCGACATCGTGATCGTCGCGCGCTCCGACGTGCTGACCGCGCGATTTAAGGCGCTCGTCGCCGATCTTTCGATTGCCATCGACCGGGCAAAGCCTCACAAGCCGCATGCTGATCGGCGCCGCCCGCATCCCAAGCGAAGCACGCCGGCGCAAGCCTGACCCTGCCGCGCCCGCCCCTGCCGGACCAAGCGAGATCCGTTTCCGACCATGATGAAAGAAGACAACCGCAATCTGCTTCTGGCGATCGTCATGTCCGTGGTCGTGCTGCTCGGCTGGCAGTTCTTCTACGGCGTGCCGCAGATGGAAAAGCAGAAGCAGGCCGCGCAGCAGGCCCAGAGCCAGCAGGCGCCCGCCGCTTCCGGCTCCACCCCGGTGCCGGGTACGCCCGGCCAGCCCGCAGGCTCGGCTGTGCCCGGCACCGCTGCCCTGCAGCAGATCGGCACCCGCGAGCAGGCGTTGGCCGCGAGCGCCCGCGTCAAGATCGATACGCCCAAGATCGCCGGCTCGCTCTCGCTGACCGGCGCGCGCATCGACGACGTCTCGCTCAAGGCCTATCGCGAGACCGTCGACCCGAAGAGCGCGAACATCGTCCTGCTCTCGCCGATCGGCGGGCCGAACGCCTATTATTCCGATTTCGGCTGGGTCGCGGCGCCCGGCACGACTGTCGCGCTGCCGAACGCGACGACGGTCTGGACCGCCGACAATCAGACGCTCACTCCCGCCAAGCCGGTGACGCTGAGCTGGGACAACGGCCAGGGCCTGATCTTCAAGCGCGCCATCAGCGTCGACGACAACGCGATGTTCACGATCCGCGACGAGGTCGAGAACAAGGGCGGCGCCGCCGTCACCCTGTTCCCCTATGGTCAGATCGTTCGCCAGGGCAAGCCGACTACGCTCGGCTATTACGTGCTGCACGAGGGCCTCGTCGGCAATCTCGGCGAGCAGGGTCTGCAGGAATACACCTACGACAAGCTCGACAAGGAGCCGCTGCTCTCGCCGGGCACGACCGGCAAGTCCTGGAAGGACGCGGTCGGCGGCTTCGTGGGGATCACCGACAAGTACTGGGCCGCCGCGGTCATCCCCGACCAGCAGCGCAAGTACGAGGGCCGCTATTCCGCGGTCCAGACCGCCACCGGCCACACCTACCAGGCCGATTTCCTCGGCGAGGGCGTCGCCGTCGCGCCGGGCGCCACGGCCTCCTCGAACGCCCGGCTCTTCGCCGGCGCCAAGGAAGTCGCGGCCATCGACGGCTATGAGAAGAACCTCGGCATCAAGCGCTTCGAGCTGCTGATCGACTGGGGCTGGTTCTATTTCATCACCAAGCCGCTCTTCTTCGTGCTCGACTGGATCTACAAGCATGTCGGCAATTTCGGCGTCGCGATCCTGCTGGTCACGGTGCTCCTGAAGTTCCTGTTCTTCCCGCTGGCCAACAAGTCCTACGCCTCGATGGCGAAGATGAAGGCGCTGCAGCCGGAAATGACGGCGATCCGCGAGCGCCATGCCGACGACAAGATGAAGCAGCAGCAGGCGCTGATGGAGCTGTACAAGACGCAGAAGATCAATCCGGTCGCCGGCTGCTGGCCGGTGCTGCTGCAGATCCCGGTGTTCTTCGCGCTCTACAAGATCCTGTTCATCACCATCGAGATGCGGCACGCGCCGTTCTTCGGCTGGATCCACGATCTCGCGGCGCCGGACCCGACCAACCTGTTCAACCTGTTCGGCGCGCTGCCCTTTACCCCGCCGGCCATGCTGCATCTGGGCCTGTGGCCGATCATCATGGGCGTCACGATGTTCATCCAGATGAAGATGAACCCGGAGCCGCCGGACCCGGTGCAGAAGATGATGTTCACCTGGATGCCGGTGTTCTTCACCTTCCTGCTCGGCTCGTTCCCGGCCGGCCTGGTGATCTACTGGAGCTGGAACAACCTGCTCTCGGTGATCCAGCAGGGCTACATCATGCGCAAGCACGGGGTGAAGATCGAGCTGTTCGACAACCTCAAGGGCATGTTCGGCAAGAAGCCGGCGACGGCAGGCGGCGCGCCAAACCCCGCCAACAGCAACAAGAAGTGAGTGATCGAAGGGCGGGGTTTCCCGCCCTTCGCTTTTGAAGGCCTCCGCCCCGATGCCATTGCCCGATCCCAGCACGCGCCATCCGATCCCCGGCTGGAAGGGCACGGCCTTCCTGAAGGCGGTGGTCGACCATCCGCTGATCGAAATCGGCGACTACAGCTACTATGACGACTCGCGCGGGCCGGAGCATTTCGTGGCGCGCTGCGTGCGCTATCATTTCGACTTCATCGGCGACCGGCTGATCATCGGGAAATTCGTCGCGATCGCGCAGGCGGCGCAGTTCATCATGAACGGCGCCAACCACCCGATCGGCGGCTTCTCGACGTATCCCTTCCAGATGTTCGGCCTCGGCGATCCCTCGGATTTGAAGCGCCCCGGCCCGAACAATCGCGGCGACATGGTGATCGGCAACGATGTCTGGATCGGGCGCGAGGCGGTGATCATGCCGGGCGTCACGATCGGCGACGGCGCGATCATCGGCACGCGGGCACAGGTGACGAAGGACGTGCCGGCTTATGCGGTGGTTGCCGGCAATCCCGGCCGCGTCGTGAAGATGCGCTTTGCGCCGGAGATCGTCGCCGAGCTGCTCGCGATCCGCTGGTGGGATTGGGACGCCGACAGGATCGCGCGCCATATCGACGCGATTCAGGGCGCAAATATCGACGCGCTGCGCGCAGCCGTGTAGGCAGGGTTCCATGACCACATCCACGACAAAACCCTATGACGCCGAGGAGATCGAGGCCGCCCGCAAGCTCTTCGAGGGGCCGTGGGATTTCGTCTGGGCCTCAACCACAATCGACGACCTGCCGCCGATGGTCGGGCAGGAGATCGCCTTCGCCGGGCGTTCCAATGTCGGCAAGTCGAGCCTGATCAACGCGCTGACGCGGCGCAACGCGCTGGCGCGGACCTCGCATACCCCTGGCCGGACGCAGCAACTCAACTTCTTCCGCCAGGTCGCGCACGAGGAGCCCGTCGGGGCGGGATCTCAAGGCGGCAAGCGCTCGCGCGAAAAGCCGGTTCCGGTTTATTCGCCCCATGCGCCGACCATCGTCGACATGCCCGGCTACGGCTATGCCGCCGTCGGCAAGGAGAAGGTCGCGGCCTGGACACGGCTGATCCACGACTATCTGCGCGGCCGCGCCAACCTGATGCGCGTCTACGTGCTGATCGACGCCCGCCATGGCATCAAGGATGTCGACGGTGCCGTGCTGGAGACGCTCGACAAGGCCGCCGTGTCCTACCAGGTCGTGCTGACCAAGGGCGACGCGCTGAAGCCGGCCGACCAGAAATTCATGACCGAGGCCACGTTCGACGAGATCAAGCGCCGCCCGGCGGCTTTCCCCGAGGTGCTGCTGACCTCCAGCGAGACGGGCGCCGGCATGCCGGAATTCCGCGCCGCGATCGGCCGGGTTCTGGCGGAGCGCGCCTGAGCGCCATGACAGCGACCCGCCTTCATCTGGCTCTCGCCGCGCTGATGGGCTTCGCCGGCGTCGCCCTGCTGGCGGCGGCGGCTCATGTCGCCGTCGACCCCGGTCATGTCCAGACCGCTGGCCAGATGCTGCTGTTCCATGCCTCCGTCGTCATCGGCGCCACCGCGGCGCGCAAGGGCGGGCATCTGCATGATCTGCTGGCCCGAATCGCGCTCTCCGCGATCATGGTCGGCGCGTGCCTGTTCGCGGCCGATCTCGCCCGGCGCGGTTTCGGCGGGGCGGCGCTGTTTCCGCGCGCGGCGCCGACCGGCGGCTGGTTCATGCTCGGCGGCTGGCTCGGGCTTGCGGTCGCCGCCGTGACCGCGAAGCGCAGCTGACCGCCGCGCGGCGTTCTTCCGCCGCCGCGCAAGTTCGGGTAGAAGCGCGGCCGCACCTTTCCTGCGGATGCGCGGAGCCTCCCGAATGACCGACCTGCCTCAGCTGACGCCGTCGCAATCCGCCGACCTGCTCGTTCAGGCGCTGCCGCATATGCAGCGCTACGACCAGGAGATCATCGTCATCAAGTATGGCGGCAACGCCATGGGCGACGCGGCCACCGCCGAGGATTTCGCCGAGGATATCGTGCTGCTCGAGCAGTCCGGCCTGAAGCCGGTGGTCTGCCATGGCGGCGGCCCGCAGATCGCGGCGATGCTGAAGAAGCTCGGCATCCAGTCCGAGTTCAAGCAGGGCCTGCGCGTCACCGACGAAGCGACCGTCGAGGTCGTCGAGATGGTTCTGGCCGGCTCGGTCAACAAGGAGATCGTCGGCTATATCAGCCGCGAAGGCGGGCGCGCCATCGGGCTCTGCGGCAAGGACGGCAACATGGTCACCGCCCGCAAGGTGACGCGCACCATCGTCGACCCCGATTCCAAGATCGAGGAGGTGCTCGACCTCGGCTTCGTCGGCGAGCCGGAGACGGTCAACACCGCCGTGCTCGATGCCGTTCTGAAGGCCGAGCTGATCCCCGTGCTGGCGCCGGTCTGCGCCGCCGCCGACGGCCAGACCTACAATGTCAACGCCGACACCTTCGCCGGCGCCATTGCGGGGGCGCTCAACGCCAAGCGCCTGCTGCTGCTGACCGACGTGCCGGGCGTGCTGAACAAGGACAAGCAGCTCATCTCCGAGCTGACGATCGAGGAGTGCCGCCACCTGATCGCCGACGGCACGATCTCGGGCGGCATGATCCCGAAGATCGAGACCTGCATCTACGCGCTGGAAAAGGGCGTCGAGGCGGTCGTCATCCTCGACGGCAA
>Ga0209368_1000132_pt1 | contig 116140 bp, 104 predicted proteins | sample EBPBio242008_DNA_FD_185862 | JGI IMG/M metagenome (GOLD analysis project Ga0209368, IMG submission 185862) | Wastewater treatment Type I Accumulibacter community from EBPR Bioreactor in Madison, WI, USA - Reactor 1_4/24/2008_ DNA (SPAdes)... | ecosystem: Engineered > Bioreactor > EBPR >...
CGAGACGCTACGCAAGGACCTCGTCGCCTATGTCCGCAAGGAGATCGGCCCGATCGCCTCGCCGGACCTGATCCAGTTCGCGCCGGGCCTGCCCAAGACGCGCTCCGGCAAGATCATGCGCCGCATCCTGCGCAAGATCGCCGAGGACGAGTACGGCGCGCTCGGCGACACCTCGACGCTCGCCGATCCCGCCGTCGTCGACGACCTCGTCGCCAACCGCCAGAACAAGCGCAAGGCGGGGTAAGACGCTCTCCTTCGGGATGAGACCGAAAATGGCCTGTTCGCATCGGCGCGCAGGCCTTTTTCATGGGATTGAGCCCACCGGCGGGAACCGCAGCCGATATCGAGGGTTCGCAATGCCGCTGGCCTGGGTTAGACCATGCTCATGCCGCGTTCATCGCGTTTCCTGATAATGACGCAACGTTCGGCTGACCGAGATCGGAACCCGCGCCTGATGACGACGACGATCAAGACCGCATCGCCCGCCGCCTTCGTCCGCGCGGCCGCCTTGCTGCCTCTGCTGGCCCTGACCGCCTGCGCCGGATCGCAGCGCTTCAGCGGGCCGGTGATGAACCAGCCCTCTTACAGCCAACCCCTGCCCTCCGCACCGCCGGTGAGCTCCGCCCCGATCACCTCGGAGCCCTTGCCGCCGCCTGGCGGCTATCCGGCTGCGCCCCCGCAAGCCGGCGGTTATCCCGCCGCGGGAGGCCCGCAGGGCGGCGGCGCCCTGCCCCCGCCCCAGGATCCGTTCTTCGACCCCAATGCCGGCGGCGCGCCGCAGGGCCAGCCCCTGCCCCCGACCGGCCAGCCGACGCAAGATCCCGGCCTGCGCGGCAGCAACAATCAGGTTGCCGGCCTCGGCTCAGCCCCGGCAGCGACGCCACGCCCCTCGGCCAGCCGCGACAGCGTCGTCGGCGGCTGGACGGCCCGCGAAGCGACCGGCGGTACCTGTCGGGTGCAATTGTCGAGCTCGCCGACGCTTGATCTCTATCGCGCCTCCTCGTCCGGCTGCGCCAACAAGGATCTGCAGAAGATCTCGGCCTGGGATTTCCGCGACGGCGAGGTCTATCTCTATCAGCAGGGCGGCACCGTCGCAGCCCGGCTGCGCAGTTCCGGCTCGGGCGCGCTCGACGGCGCCGTCACGAAATCCGGCGCCTCGCTGTCGATGAACCGCTAGATAACAGCCTGCACGTCATGGTCGGGCCTGTCCCGACCACCCACGTCTTCGCTGGTCGAACGCGGTGTTCAAGACATGGATGCTCGCCACAAGGGCGAGCATGACAACCGCAGGATCAATGCCGTTGCATGGTTTCTCGGCGGTCAGACCCCGAAGGTCCGGGTCAGCAAGGTGCTCGGCCAGAAGCTCTTCTGGATCGACAGCGCCATGGTCGCGAAGCCCCGGGCATTGTCGAGCGCCTCGTCGAGGATCGTGAAGGGCGTCGGGGCACCGGTCGCGATCACGCCCTCGACATCGGCATAGCCGCCGACCAGATCGGCCTCGAACTTCGCCGCGAGCCGGCGCATCGCCGCATTCTCCGGCAGGCAGGTCAGATAGAGCGTGCGGACGCTGCGATTGCGTGCTGCCGTGATCAGGCGCCCGAACAATTGCGAACCGACGCCACGCCGCCGCCACGGCGTCTCGACGCTGAAGGCGGCTTCGCCGGTGAGCGCGATGATGTCGTCGAGGCCGCGCAGCTCGGCCGCCCCGCGCACCACGCCATCGACCACATAGGCATAAACCAGGCCACCGACGCCAAACGTCGTCCTGGCATAGTTCTCAAGAAACGCGTCATTGACCGCCGTGCCGAAACGCTGGTGGCGCGTGACGGCATCGAGCCTGAGCAGATGCTCCTTGAAGAGATCGCGCTCCGTCGGCCACAGCCTGCGGATCACGCCATCGCCGGCCTTCTTGCCGGATTGTCGCGAACGAACCAATTCTCATCTCCTGAACAGCGCAAGTCTTGCGCGAACCGACCAGGAGGCGTTGTCTTCCCTGACTTGCTCATCACATCGTATTACGTCCGCACGATGGCAAGTGCACGACCTGCGGCATTTTTGCCGGGTCCACGCAAAAATCAAGTGAACACCCCGCATTCTCATGCACTGAGCGCATGGAAAAGGCACGGCATGACGTTGGGGACGGGGGCGAAAAAACCACTGTAACGCCGTAAAATGCCATGCAATAATTTCGCATTGACCCCGATGACGGCGCGTCCGGCATGAGCTAAGTTGCGTGCTCCCGGTCACTCATATTTGAAGCTCCATGTTCGATCGTCGCAAGCCTCCGGCTGCCCAGCCTTTCGTCACCCACGAAAACATCGAAGCCAAGGTCAAGTGGTTCGACCCCGAGAAGGGGTTCGGTTTCGCATCGCCCTCCGATGGTTCGGGCGATGTCTTCCTGCACGTCTCGGCCATCGGCCCGCTCGACCAGCAGGACCTGCTGCCCGGCGCGACGATCGTCGCCGATCTCGGCGAAGGCCGCCGCGGCCTCCAGGTCGTGGCGATCCATGAGATCGATGCGTCGACCGCCTCGCAGACCGCGCCAGCTCCCCGCGCCTTCTCGCCCCGTCCCCCGCGCGATGATTTCGGCGGTGGCGGCTATGGCGACCGGGATCGCGGCGGCTTCGGCGGCGATCGCGGTGGTTATAACGACCGCGGCGATCGCGGTGGCTACGGCGGTGGTGATCGCGGCGGCTTCGGCGGCGGCGATCGCGGCCCGCGTGGCGGCGGCTTCCAGGATCGCAACAGCGGTCCGGTCGAAGGCCCCTATGACGGCGCCGTGAAGTTCTTCAACTCGGATCGGGGCTTCGGCTTCATCGCTCCGGACAAGGGCGGCCCGGACGTGTTCCTGCACGTCTCGTCGCTGGGCCGCAGCGGCCTGCAGCCGCCGATGGACGGGCAGCGCGTGCGCTTCTCGATCCGCACCGGCCGCAAGGGCCCGGAAGCAGCCGACGTCAGCTTCATCTGACGCGACGCAGCTTCGCTGGAATCACAAAGGCCCGCCAATGGCGGGCCTTTTCTTTTGGTGCTGCAGGCCTTGCAGACAGCGCGCCGCCGAAGCGACGCGCGTCAACCGACTCAGTGGCCGTGGTCGTCGCCTTCCAGGCCGCCGATATGCTTCTGGGTGTAGAGCTCGATGCCGATGCGGCTGATGAGGTCGAGCTGGGTCTCGAGGAAGTCGATATGGCCTTCCTCATCCTTCATCAGGGCCTTGAACAGGTCCTCGGACGGGAAATCGCCGACCTCGCGGCAGTACTTCGCCGCTTCCTGGTAGAGCGTACGCGCTTCGAGCTCAGCCTTGAGGTCGCACTCGATCACTTCCTTGACAGTCTCGCCGATGCGCAGCTGGTCGAGCGTCTGCAGGTTGGGGAAACCCTCGAGGAAAAGGATGCGGTCGACGAAGCGGTCGGCATGGACCATCTCCTCGATCGATTCCTTCTTCCAGGTCTTGGCCATGTCCTTGAGGCCCCAGTTGTCCAGCATGCGGTAATGCAGCCAGTACTGGTTGATGGCCGTGAGCTCCGAACGCAGCCCCTTGTTGAGGTATTCGATGACCTTCTTATCGCCCTTCATGGGGTCCACTCCGCAATCCACATTAGAATGATACTAATGTAGGCGCGGACTGGCCGGAAGTGAAGAGCTAAAAAGCGGCCTCGGCGCTTTTGATCGCGCAGGAGGCCGCAGCGGCGCTCAGGCCGCGATGCTCTCGTCGTTCAGCTCGATCCCGTCGAGCATGATACCGACCGAGACATGCACCGCGCACTCGATCTCGCGACTGGCGCAACCGCCGCATTGCGTCGCGCAGACGGCGCGGGCCTCGGCCAGAAGCGCCCGGACCTCACGCGCGCAACGTCCACAATCCGGGCTGCAGCCCAGGCAATCGTAGACCTCGCCGGCTGTCCGGGGGCCGCTGCCGTCAGCAGCGACAGTCCCCTTGATCTGGCCGCAGGACAGAACGTTGCAGGAGCAGACGATCACGCGTGGTGGCCCACCACCCGCTTGGTCTCGATTTCCTCGCCATCGGCGCTGCGCAGGCGGACAATGACCTCGACCGAGGAGATCATCATGCCCTCAGGCGCGTCCGGCAGTCCGGCAACCTGGATCATCGAGCCGGGGATATCGGTGACGGTCTCGTCGTCCTCGTTGTAGAAATGGTGATGCTCCGACACATTGGTGTCGAAGAAGGTCTTCGGACCGGAGACCGAGACCTGGCGCAGCAGGCCGGCTTCCGAGAACTGGCGCAGCGTATTGTAGACGGTCGCGAGTGAGAGCGGCTCGCGCGCCCGCAGCGCCTCCTCATAGAGCATTTCGGCGCTGACATGGCGGTCGCCCTTGGCGAAGAGCAGCCAGCCCAGAGCCATGCGCTGGCGCGTCGGACGCAGGCCCGCCGTCCGCAACCGCGCCTTCACGGCGCTGATCGGGCAGCTCGACGGATTTTTCTGCGGCCACGGGATATGATCGGCCGCCACCGGCCTGTGATCGTGATCCTTGCTCGCTAGAACGCTCATTGTAACGCCTTCCACACGCCGAACCTCGGCAGCGTAGTTTAGAAAACATCTAAACTACTGATATTATTGTCATTTTTGGCAAAGCACCGCGCAAATGTCAATCTTCGCAGCTGCGACATCGGGCAGCGCCCACAGCACAACCGCGTGACCGCCGTGCCGACGCCCTGCCCTGAACGCATGGCTGCGGCATCCACGGAGATCATTTCTCAGCTTCGCGCAGCCGGCAGCCACGCGCGGAATCGCCTAGTGTCCGCCGCCGCCAGCGCCTGCGACGGGCTTCGGCGGCTTGCGTAGGAACAACGCCATCACGACCAGGCTCGCGAAGATCATGGTCAGCCCGAGGAAGACATCGCCGAAGGCCATGACCAGCGCCTGCTTGTGGACGCGCTGGTTGATCAGGGCGAGCGCCATCGTCTGCGCCGCATCGCCGTAGTCGATGAAACGCTGCGCCGTGTTGGCGATCGCCTCCTCCGCCACTTGGCGCCCGGCAACGACCATCTCGTGGAGCCGGGTGATATGCAGATCGGTACGGGTGTTCAGCATCGTGTTGATCACCGCGAGCCCGACGGCACCGCCGAGATTGCGGGTCAGGTTGTAGAGCCCGGACGCGTTCTTGAGTTGCTGCGGCGGCAGCGAGCCCAGCGCGATGTTGTTGATCGGCACCATGCACAGCATCAGCGAGCAGCCACGCAGGATCTGGGGAACCATCAGCTCGTAGAAATCCCAGTCGGAGGTGATGAAGGAGGCCCACCAGGTGCCGACCGCGAAGCCGCCGAAGCCGATCATCATCATCGCGCGCGGGTCGAGCTTGGTCGAAAGGCGCCCGGCGATCGGGGCCGTCAGGAACATGCACAGGCCGGTGACGAACATCGTCTCGCCGATCATCAGTGCGTCATAGCCGCGGATACGCCCGAGATAGACCGGGTAGAGATAGGTCAGCCCGTAGAGGCCGATGCCCATCGTGAAGGAGAACAGCGAGCCGAAGGTGAAATTGCGATTCTTGAACGCATAGAGATCGACCAGCGGATCGTCGCGCGTCAGCGCCCGCCAGAAGAACAGGACAGCACCGGCGACCATCACGACCGAGAACAACACGATCTCGTGGCTCTGGAACCAGTCGAGCCGCGTCCCCTCCTCCAGCACGTATTCGAGGCTGCCGAGGAACGCCGCCATGGCGGCGAGTCCGAGCCAGTCGAAGCGCTTGATCAGGCTGTGGTCGGGCTTGTCGAAATCGATCAGCGTCCAGGCCGCGATCGTCACGCCGATGCCAGGCACGACATTGACCAGGAACAGCCAGTGCCAGGAGAAGGCATGGCTGAGATAGCCGCCGACGGTGGGGCCGATCGTCGGCGCCAGCGTCGCGACGAGCCCGATCAGCGGCGAAATCACCGGCCGCTTCGACGGCGGGAAGATGGTGAAGGCTGCCGCGAAGACGCCGGGAATCATGCCACCGCCGATGAAGCCCTGCACCGCCCGCCACAGGATCATCTCGTTGATCGAGGTGGCCTGCGCGCAGAGCACGCTGGCAATGGTGAAGCCCGCCGCGGCGATCGAGAAGAACACGCGCGTCGACAGCGCCCGGCTGAGATAGCCCGACAGCGGGATCATGATGACTTCGGCGATCAGATAGGCGGTCTGGACCCAGGCGACTTCGTCGGACGAGGCGGACAGGCCGGCCTGGATCTCCGCAAGCGAGGCGGAGACGATCTGGATATCGAGGATCGCCATGAACATGCCGAAGACCATCGCCATGAAGGCGAAGATCCGGCGGAGCGGGATGGCGTCCTCGGCGGGTTTGGCGCCGGCGCCCGGATTCAGGGTCGCAGTGGCCATGACGGCCTGCCTTTCATCGGGGTGTCTTCCCGCGCGCGCTGCAGCGTGAAACGCTGCTGCGCAGACGCGGGACCGTCATCAGAATGAGGCGCCCTCACAGCGCCGGGAGCCGATCACATTTCGTCCTGCGGTCCCGCATCTGCGCAGCAGCACTTCGTGCCGCAGCGCGTGCGGGATGACCCGCTTCATCAATGGCGCTTGATCAGCGCTGGCTGACCGGCCGCGGATCGATCGAGACGACCACCGACATGCCCGGCCGCAGCGCATGCTTCGCCGTCGAGGCCGGATCGAGCGCGATGCGCACCGGCACGCGCTGCACGATCTTGGTGAAGTTGCCGGTCGCATTGTCGGGCGGCAGCAGCGTGAAGACGGAGCCCGTGCCGCCGGCGATGCCGCTGACCGTGCCGTGGAAGACCTGTCCCGGCAGGGCGTCGACGGTGATGCTCGCCTTGTCGCCCCTCTTCAGCGGCCCGACCTGCGTTTCCTTGAAATTGGCGTCGACATAGACCTGGTCGAGCGGAACGATCGACATCAGGCGCTTGCCCGCGCCGACGAGGTCGCCGATCTGGACATTGGTATTGGCGATGACGCCGTCGATCGGCGCGGCGATCTTCATGAAGGAGAGATCACGCTCGGCCTTCTGCTCGGCCACCTTCAGCTCGTCGATCTGGCGTGCGGCCTCGATGCGCTGCGCTTCCAGAACCTTGATATTGGCCTGCGCCTGCACGACGCCGGCCTTGGCGCTCGCCACTGCAGCGACAGCCTGATCGCGGGCCGCGGTCGCGGCATCGAGTGTCGCCTGCGAACCGTAGGACTTGGCGGCCAGGCTATTGGCGCGGTCGAAATCGGCTGTCGTGCGCGTCACGGCCGCCTCGGCCGAATTCTGCTGCGCCTGCGCCTGCAACTGGGCGGCGCGCGCGGCCTCGACCTGACTGTCGATGCGGGCGAGCGTCGCCTGCGCCGTCGCGGACTTGGCGCGGGCGCTGTCGAGCGCGATCCGCCAGTCACCGTCATCGAGCGCGACGAGCGGCTGCCCGGCCTTGACCTCCTGGTTCTGCCGCGCGGAAACGGACGCGATATTGGCGGAGAGCTTGGCCGAGACGGTCGCCATCTCGGCGCCGACATAGGCGTCATCGGTCGAGACGATGAAGCGGCCATTGCGCCACCAGTCGACACCGTACCAGAGCCCGGTCCCCACGACGGCAGCGCCCACGACAAGCAGCGCGCCGCGCTTCAGCGGGCTCTTGCCGGATTTGGCCTTGGCCTCGGCGGTTTCGGGCGGGGAGGTCTTCGCCTGTGCGTCACGGGCGGTGGCGGGCTCGGCCGCCGGCTGGGCGGTCTCGGCCTTGGCATCGACCAGCTTCAGCCGGTCGCGACGGTGTTCGGTAGCGGTTTCAGCAGACATTGGGCGTCCTGCATGTCAATTCGAACCAACCGGTTCGATTGCACTTGAAGTAGCGCGGCGCATGATGCATATCAAGCCAAATCGAACCGATTGGTTCGATTCTTTTTCGCAGCTGCCATGCAGGGCCCGCAGACCGGGCCGGGATGAGATGTCGGAAAGCTCTGAAAGCCCGGTAAAGACGGGACCACGCAATCGCCGGATCGCCGGCACCGATCCCGACAAGCGCCGCCAGATCCTGGACGGCGCCTTGCACATCTTCACCTCGCGCGGCTTCGACGCCGCCAGCATGAGCGATATCGCAGCCGCCGCGAACGTGTCGAAGGGCACGCTCTACGTCTATTTCGAGGACAAGGAGCATCTCTTCGTCGCGCTGATCCAGCGCGAGCGCGAAGCCCAGAAGCGCGGCGCGCTCGAAGCCCTGAACGAGGATTCCGATCCCGTGCGGGCTTTGACCAGGTTCGGACTCTGCATCGTCAGAATGATCAACGGCGACCTCGCCGTCAGCGCCCATCGTGTCGTCATCGGCGTCGCCGAGCGCATGCCTGAGCTCGGCCGTGGTTTCTACGAGAACGGCCCGATGCTCGGCTCCAAGCTGATCGCGGGCTATCTCGACCGCATGGTGGCCGAAGGCAAGCTCGCGATCGACGACACCTATCTCGCCGCCGTCCAGTTTCTCGATCTCTGCCAGTCGACCCTGACCCGCCCGCGCCTGTTCAACGCCGTCCGTACGCCCCCGAGCGACGAGGAAATCAGCCACGTCGTCGGCGAAGCGGTCGCGATGTTCATGGCGCGCTACGGCGCCCAACCGCGCGACTGAACATCGACGCCGTCAGCCGGCGACCAGCTTCGCCCGGATGCGCTCGCGATGGGCGATATAGAGTCCCGAAGCCGCAATGATAGCCGCGCCGACATAGGTCCAGATGTCCGGGATCGCTGCAAAGACCAGATAGCCGAAGATCGAGGACCAGAGCAGCTGGGAATAGGCGAAGGGCGCCAGCAGCGAGGCATCCGCGTAGCGGAAGGCCTGGATCAGGAAGATATGCCCGATCGTCGAGATGCCACCGATGAAGAGCCCGATCAGGATCGTGTTGAGATCGAGCGCCTGCCAGCTGAACGGCACGGCCAGCGACAGCAGGATGAAGCCGATCGTGGCGGAATAGGCCAGCGTCACCACAGGGATCTCGGTGCGGCTCATCATCCGGGTGACGATCAGCGAAAACGCCCAGAAGAACGATGACCCGAGAACGAAGAACGACGCGCTGTGAAAGCCGTCGCCGCCGGGGCGCACCACGACCAGCACGCCTATCAGCCCGACGCTCGTGGCAAGCCAGCGCCGCCAGCCGACGATCTCGCCGAGGATGGGAATGGACAGCGCCGTCACGAAGAGCGGCGAGACGAAGGAGGTTGCAGTCGCGTCCGCCATCGGCAGGTCGTGCAGCCCGGCCACAAACAGGATCGAGGAAACCGTCACGCCCAGGGCCCGCAGCACCTGCAGGCCCGGCCGGCGCGTGCTCATCCTGCGGAAGCCGCCGGTGAAGCTGATGGTGACGAGCATGATCGCGGCGAAGGTGCCGTAGCGCATCCAGGTGATCTGGAGCGCGGGCAAGGTGGTCGCCAGATATTTGGAGGCGATGTCGCCGCTGCACATGAAGATGGCTGAGAGCAGCACAAGTGCGATGCCGCGCGCGGAATTGTCGACGCGCAGCGGCCTGCCTTCCTGCGGAGGGACGACCGGCGATTGATCAAGGGGAGCTTTGGACAAGGGCTCGGTTCGCACTCTGGGAATGCGCAAGCCTTAGCCCTTTTGCCCGGCATAGCCACACGCAAAGACGGTCGCCCGCCCATGCGCGTGGACATGGCCTGTGACCCTGCCCGGTATCGGCCAGGGCCGGGCAGCGCAGCTTGTCTTACGCAGCCTGCTTGCGCGGCTGGATCAGCTTGCGGTTGACCAGAACCTCGGCGATCTGCACGGCGTTCAGCGCCGCGCCCTTGCGCAGGTTGTCGGAGACGCACCAGAAGGCGAGGCCGTTCTCGACGGTCGAGTCCTCGCGGATACGCGAGATATAGGTCGCGTCCTCGCCGGCCGCCTCATGCGGGGTGATGTAACCACCGGGCTCGTGCTTGTCGATCACGAGGATGCCCGGAGCGGTGCGCAGCACCTCGCGCGCCTCGTCGGCTGTGATCGGCTTCTCGCACTCGATGTTCACGCTCTCGGAATGGCCGATGAAGACCGGCACGCGCACGCAGGTCGCGGTCAGCTTGATCTTCTTGTCGAGGATCTTCTTGGTCTCGACCACCATCTTCCACTCTTCCTTGGTGAAGCCGTCCTCCATGAAGACGTCGATATGCGGAATGAGGTTGAAGGAGATGCGCTTCGGGAACTTCTTGGTGGTGACCTCGCCGGCCGAGAACACGGCGCGGGTCTGGTTGAACAATTCGTCCATGCCTTCCTTGCCGGCGCCGGAGACCGATTGATAGGTCGAGACGACGACGCGCTTGATGCCGAACTTGTCGTGCAGCGGCTTCAGCGCGACGACGAGCTGCGCGGTCGAGCAGTTCGGGTTGGCGATGATGTTCATCTTGGTGAAGCCGGCGGCGGCGGCGGCGTTCACCTCCGGCACGATCAGCGGCACGTCGGGGTGCATGCGGAAGGCCGAGGAATTGTCGATGACGACGCAGCCCTGCGCGCCGATCTTCGGCGACCAGGCCTTCGAGACGTCGCCGCCCGCCGACATCAGGCAGATATCGGTGTCGGAGAAATCGTAATGCTCGAGGGCCTTGCACTTCAGCGTCTTGTCGCCGAACGAGACCTCGGTGCCGACCGAGCGCGAGGAGGCGAGCGCCACGACCTCGCCGACGGGGAAGGCGCGCTCGGCGAGAATGTCCAGCATCTCGCGGCCTACATTGCCGGTTGCACCGACGATTGCGACCTTGAAGCTCATGATGTGATCCTTTGCGGATAAGGCGGTTCGGGTCTCCCTTTGGGGGCCGCCCCGCACCGGTTTCGGGCGGGTTCGGCGATCTCTCCCCGCCGGGGGGAGATGGACCCGGAACCGAGGCGAAGCGTCAGCGCGACAGGCCGGTTTTCCCGGTCGTCGTTTTGGTCGTGAGTTTCGTCGTCGTCAGACGGACAGTCACAGAGCCAATCCCGAAGGGCTGAAAACTTCGCAAGGCGGCGCAACCTTGCACCACGCCTTGTCAGAACACCGGGAACGACGAAAAGTCAATCTCCTCCTCATAGTGGCGCCCGGCCAGCGCATTAACCCTGCCCGTTGACCCCTTGTTCACGCTGCCGGTCGATTGGCCGGCGTCGGTAACCCGGCAGCGACTCTCACGGTCCAGCCTGCCCTCTCGATCGAGGATTGCGCGGCCGGTGTTTCGGCGCGCGGGAGTGACGGGTTGCGTGTGCGTTCGGACGAGTTGATGGACCGGTTGCGGCCCCTGTCGCAGCACTTGCGGCATGTCTTGTCCGTTGCCGGCATCAGATTCCGCGGTGCGTGGGCTAGGCTCAGGCGGATCGATCTCGTCCCGGCTCTCATCACCTGCGTCGACCGGATCGAGAGCGGCTTCCGCATCGCCTCCCGTGCCCTTCGACGCCTCGTGCCGCGCAGCGGCCTCGGCTTGCCGGGCGCCCTCGCCTGGCGCATTGCGGCCGCGCTCGGCGGCATCAGCCTGACAGCCGCGCTCGTCACGGCGCTGTCCGGGAGTGGCGAAGGCCAGTCCCAATTGGCCAGCCTCGCATCTCCGGTTGCCGCCGCGACCACCCAGACCACCGTCAACCGCAAGCCGCTCCTCGCGACGACCGAAGCAGATTGGATCGCGATCACCCGCCCGATCGCCATCTTCAATCTCGAAGCGCCGGAACTCGGCCGTGAAACTCCCGCGATCGAGGCCCGTCGCAGCCGCGATGGCGGCCAGCGCGAGGACCTCCTGAGTTTCGGCACTTTCGCAGGCTCCGCTGCTCATCTCTCGCTACGCTTGAAGACGGGCGACGGCGTCGCTGCCCATTCCGGCTCCTTCATGGTCGCGCTGGTGCATGCGGCGGCGCTTCGCAGCCTCGCTGTCGAGCGAGGCAGCACGCCCGCGCTCATCGAAACCCGCTTCGGTCCGCTTGAAACCGCCGATATCGTCCTCGGCGACGGCACCGGGAGCCGCGTCTGTCTCGCCTTCCGCACCATGGGTTCCGACGCTCCCTTCACGATGAACGGCTGGTGGTGCGCTGGCGCCAAGCCCAGCGACCGCAAGCAATTGACCTGCCTGATCGACCGGCTCGACCTCGCGAATGCCGGCGCCGACCCCGAACTGCGCGCCGCGTTTGCCCGCAGCGAGCTCCAGCGTCACCCGGGCTGCGCCACGCCGCGCCTCGCGGCGACCGGCCGCAAGGTCTCCTGGCTCGACGCGGACGGCACGATGCCGGCCCTGCGCATGAAGACAGCCACCGCCGAACCAACACCCGAGCCGCGCCCGCGGCGCGCGAAAAAGCCCCGCCGCGAGCGCTAACAAAGTTGTTAACGACGCGGTGCTAGCCTTTGCACCGGTTTTTCGATGCTTACATCGAGCGGATCGATCCGCTCCCGGAGATTGCCGTCATGATGTCGTTCAAGCGCGTAGCCGCCATCCTCGCCGTCGCCGCGACGGCTTCGACCGTGATGGTCAGCATTGCCGAAGCACAGAGCCGCCGTGGGCCGCTGCGCGTCACCGTGCAGAAGCGCAGCTATTTCGATGCCGGCAACGTCGTGCCCGTCGGCTCGCTGAACCGCTATGCCAGCCAGCACATGTCGGCTTCGCCTGTCTATGTGAACACCGGCGACCTCTATGGCGAGGGCACCCTGCCCGGCCGCATCGGCGCGGGCGCGAACCCCTTCGCCAACACCTTCGCGACGCCGCGTTTCTGACGGACGCCTCCCTGAAGGGCACGTGTCATCCCGTGCGCGCTGCAGCGTGAAACGCTGCGGCGCAGACACGGGACCGTCCTCAGGAAAAGGCGCCTTCTCGTCGCGCGATCCCGTGTCTGCGCAGCGGCATTGCATGCCGCAGCGCGCACGAGATGACACTCTTCATTGGCGCACGCTTTCCTCAGGCACGCCTTACTCCGGCAACGCCCTGAGATAACGCACCGGCCGCCCCGGCGCGGCGGCGTTGGCCGCATGCACGATCGCGTTCGCGTCGATGCCGAAATGCCGGTAGAGATCGGCGACGGTGCCGGTCTGCCCGAAATGTTCGACGCCGAGCGCCTTCTGCCGGTGGCCATGCACGCTGCCGAGCCAGGCCAGCGTCGCCGGATGCCCGTCCAGAACCGAGACGATGCCGCAATCGCGCGAGAGATCGCCGAGCAGCCGCTCGACATGGCTTGTCGCCGCATGGTTGCCACGCTGTCGCGCCCGCTCCGCCGCCTGCCAGCCGGCATTGAGCCGGTCGGCTGATGTGATCGCGAGCAACCCGACATCGCGCCGGTCCTCGGAGAGCAGCCCGACCGCCTCGATCGCCTCGGGCGCGACCGCGCCGGTATAGGCGATCACGACAGACGCGTTCGGCCCCGGCTTCCTGAGCCAATAGGCCCCGTCGATGATGGCGCGCTCCAAATCCGGCGTCATCGCCCGGCTAGGCTGCTCGACCTGCCGGGTCGAGAGGCGCAGATAGACCGAGCCGCCGGTCTCGTCGCGCAGCCAGGTGCGCTCGTCCGGATCGCCCTCGCCGTCGCGCTGCATGTAGTCGAACGACCAGCGCATCATCACCGCAAGCTCGTCGACGAAGGCTGGCTCGAAGGAGCAGAGTCCGTCCTGGCTCATGCCGATCAGCGGCGTCGCGATCGACTGGTGCGCGCCGCCCTCCGGCGCCAGCGTCACGCCGGACGGCGTCGCCACCACCATGAAACGCGCATCCTGGTAGCAGGCATAGTTCAGCGCATCGAGCCCGCGCGAGATGAACGGGTCGTAGAGCGTGCCGATCGGGATCAGCCGCTCGCCGAAGATCGAATGCGACAGGCCCAGCGCCGAGAGATTAATGAACAGGTTCATCTCGGCGATGCCGAGCTCGACATGCTGCCCCTTCGGCGAGAACTCCCATTTCTGCATCGAGGGAATGCGCTCGTCCTTGAAGGTGTCGGCCATCGACGCCTTGGCAAAGAGCCCGCGCCGGTTCACCCAGGGCCCGAGATTGGTCGAGACGGTGACGTCCGGCGCCGTCGTCACGATGCGATCGGCGAGCGGCCCGCCCGTCTTGGCGAGATCGTCCAGAACCTTGCCGAAGCCCATCTGGGTAGACATCGACGGCTGGATGCCCGCCTCCAGCTTGTCCGGAACCGGCAGCTTCGGGGCCGAGAAGCGTCGCCGCCCCTGCGAGAAGAACGGCACCTTGTCGAGGAAGGCCCGCATCTCGCTCTCGGGCAAGTCGAGCCCCTCGAACAAATCCCATTCGTGGCCGAGGCGGACGCCGTTCGCCTTGCGGAAGCCGTCGAGCTGCTCCTTGGTCATCAGCCCGGCATGGTTGTCCTTATGCCCGGCGATCGGCAGCCCGAAGCCCTTCACCGTATAGGCGAGGAAGCAGACCGGCCGGTCATGGTCGATCGCCTCGAAGGCTTCGAGGATCGACGGCAGATCGTGACCGCCGAGATTGCACATCAGCTTGGAGAGCTCGGCGTCCGAGCGCTTCTCAATCAGCGTGGTCACCGGCCCCTGGTCGCCGAGGTCGTCCATCAGCCGCTTGCGCCAGGCCGCGCCGCCCTGGAAAGTCAGGGCCGAATAGAGCTGGTTCGGGCAGGAATCGATCCAGGCCTTCAGCCGTTCACCGCCCTTTTCCTTGAAGGCCGCCTGCTGCAGCGAGCCGTATTTCAGCGTGACCACGTCCCAGCCGAAATTGCGGAACATCGTCTCGAACCGGTCGTAGAGCCCCTCGCGGATCACCGCGTCGAGCGACTGGCGGTTATAGTCGATGATCCACCAGGTATTGCGCAGACCGTGCTTCCAGCCCTCCATCAGGGCCTCGAAGATATTGCCCTCGTCGAGCTCGGCATCGCCGATCAGCGAAACCATGCGGCCTTCCGGCCGGTCCTTCGCCCAGCCACGCGCCTTCACGTAATCCTGCGTCAGCGACGAGAACAGCGTCTGCGCGACGCCAAGCCCGACCGAGCCGGTCGAGAAATCGACGTCGTCGATATCCTTGGTGCGCGAGGGATAGCTTTGCGCGCCCTTGTAGCCGCGGAAGTTCTCGAGCTTTTCGCGGGTCTGCAGACCCATCAGATAGTTGATGGCGTGGAAGATCGGCGAAGCATGCGGCTTCACCGCGACGCGATCCTGCGGCTTCAGCGCGGCCATGTAGAGCGCCGTCATGATCGTGGCGAGCGAGGCCGAAGAGGCCTGGTGCCCGCCGACCTTCATCCCGTCCTCGTTCTGGCGGATATGGTTGGCGTTGTGGATCGTCCACGAGGCCAGCCAGAGGATCTTCTTCTCCAGCTCGGCGAGAAACGGCAGGCGCGGATCTGTTGACATGAATGTGGCCCGAACTCCCAGTGCTACCGATCATGCACGGAAGCACTGGCAGAACGAGCCAAATTTCTATGTGGCACCAGCCGGCTTTGGTGATTTCCGCTACGGCGCGGCGGCCCGGCGACGAAAACCACCAATCACGGGTCGGGTCCGATTGCCGGCTACTTGTCGATCTGCGCGATGCGATCGAGCGCCGCGCCGAAACCGCCCAGCGAGACGTTGAACGAGATCGGCTCGTTGTTCGACAGGTTCAGCGCCGCGACCGTCAGCGCCTTGCCCGCCTTCATCGCGTCGGTCGCCACCGTCGTAAACGAGATCGGCAGCAGGCAACCCTGCGCCAGGCAGGTCGAGAAGCGCAGGCCCTGGCCGAGATCCTTGTCGTCGAGCCTGAGCACCGCGCCGTTCTCCAGCTTCATGCCGAACGGGAACAGGATCGTGCCCTCGGCGCGCCCATCCCTCGGCGCGCGCAACTCGATGGCGAAGACGCGCTGGCCGGTCTGGCTGTTGCCCTGCGACTGCAGCAGCACGCAAAGCCGCTGTCCGTTCGCGATGCGGCAATCGACGGTCCAGTCGCCATAGGTCTCGTTGATCGCGCTGGCGCCATTCGGCAGCGTCGCGGCCTGGGCGGCGGGCTGGCCGACGCTCGGCGCAGGCTGGGCCGGCTTGGCAGGCGCGCGGGGAGCCGGGCGCTGCGGCGTGGCAAAGGCCGCAGGTGCCTCCTGAGCCCAAAGCGCTGGCGCGGTGACGGAACTGGCCGCGAGAACTGCGGCAAGGGCGGCGATCCGGAGCGAATGATGTTTCATGCCAGCGCTGTCATGTGAAGATATCCTTGCCCTATCGCAGAAACAGCCTCCGAGAGAAAGCGGCAAAACGTAAATGACCCGCAGCAAATGAGGCCGATCGTTACTTGCCGGCGCCCTTCTATAATTGAATCATTTCAATCCGAAAGTATTCCCCCTTGCCTGCTCTTGCTCCTGACCCAATTTCGCGAACGAAGCTGGGGCTTCGACTCACAGGATGATGCCCCCCGCCTCTGTCGCCAGCGCAGGCGAACCCTGCCGCCAGCCCGCTTGTGAGCCGCCCGCGCCGCATGCCAGAAACCGACACGGAAACGGGCCGCGCGACCCGCGCAGGAGGAACCTACCCATGAGCAACAGCAAGGATGTCTGGCGTCGGGTCGACGACAAGGCCCCGGCCTATTTCGGGCTCTCCGATCGCATCTGGCACATGCCCGAGCTGAACTACCAGGAGGTCCGCTCCGCCGCCGAGCATAGCGCCATGCTGGAAAGCGAAGGTTTTCGCGTGACGACCGGCGTCGCAGGCCTCCCGACGGCCGTCGTCGGCGAGGCCGGCGAAGGCGGCCCGGTCATCGCGATCATGGGCGAATTCGATGCCTTGCCGGGCCTGAGCCAGGAGGCCGGCAACGCGGCCGAGACCCCGGTCGAGAAGGGCGGCAACGGCCATGGCTGCGGCCATAACATGCTGGGCTCGGCCTCGCTGCTCGCCGCCGCCGCGGTGAAGGACTATCTCGCTGCCAACGGTATCAAGGGCCGCGTGCGCTACTATGGCTGCCCGGCGGAGGAAGGCGGTTCGGCCAAGGGCTTCATGGTGCGTGCCGGCGCCTTCGACGATGTCGATATCGCCCTGTGCTGGCACCCCGCCTCGTTCAACGGCGTCAATCGCGCATTCTCGCTGGCCTGCGTCGAGATCGAGTTCACCTTCTCCGGCCGCGCCTCGCATGCCGCCGCCGCACCGCATCTCGGCCGTTCCGCGCTCGATGCGGTCGAACTGATGCATATCGGCGTGAACTACATGCGCGAGCACATGCCCTCGACCGCGCGCGTCCACTACGCGGTCATCAATGCCGGCGGCATCGCTCCCAACGTCGTGCAGGCGACCGCGACGACGCGCCAGCTCATCCGCGCCGCCACGCTCGCCGAGATGTGGGAACTCGTCGCCCGCGTGAAGAAGATCGCCGAAGGCGCAGCCCTGATGAGCGAGACCACGGTCGCGATCAAGCAGCTCTCGGGCGATGCCAATCTCGTCGGCAACCGCCCGCTGGAAGAGACGATGCAGGCCAACCTGCTGGCGCTGGGCGGCCCCGGCTTCGACGCCGCCGACCATGCCTTCGCCGCCAAATTCCAGCAGACGCTGAGCCCGCAGGATATCGCCGCCGCCTATGGCCGCTTCGACCTGAAGCCGAAGGAGGGCGAGGCGCTGAGCGACGAGATCTATCCGCTCGGCGCCGGCAACGACACCTCCGTCGGCTCGACCGATGTCGGCACGGTGAGCTGGGTCGTCCCGACCGTGCAGTGCCGCACCGCCTGCTACGCGATCGGCACGCCCGGCCATTCCTGGCAGCTCGTCGCGCAGGGCCTTGCCCCGGCCGCGCATAAGGGCCTGGCGCTGGCCGCCAAGGCGATGGCCGGCGTCGCCTCGGATGTGCTGAACGATCCTGCCCTGCTCAAGGCAGCCAAGGACGAGTTCGCTGCCTTCCGCGCCAAAAACCCCTTCGCCAACCCGATCACGGATGATGTCGAGCCGCCGCTCGACATGGCCGCGCATTGAGCGGGCGGAGTTGAGGTAACACAACGCGCGTCATCCCGGACGGAGCGAAGCGGAGATCCGGGATCCATGCCTGAGCCTCATTCGGAAGCGCTCCGGAATGGATCCCGGGTCTCCCTTCGGTCGCCCGGGATGACCTGCGTGTTTCTCTTGAAAACGGCAAAGCGCTACCCGTCCTGCAGTCCGGATAGCTCAACACGGATCACCGGCCGGGTCGCCTTGAACTCGGCGACGGCGGCCGAAGTGAGGTCCGAAACCGAGTCGGACGCGTTCGACATCAGGCGCAAGATGATCCGCCCCAGCCGGTCGCGGGCTTCCGCCTCCAGCTCGGTGTCGAGCCTGTCGTCATGCCCGATCGCGGCCCAGGCCCTGGCCTGGACGGCTTCTGCGACGAGCAGCTCCTGGGAGTTCAGGACACCGGGAAAGCGGAAATTCGAGCTAGGCATCGGCAATTCAAACATGGCGGGCCAACGGATATAGGGCTGCCGTGGTTCCCGGCAAGGCGAAGGGAAAATCGGAGCGCGGCGCCAGCGCGGCTGCGCATGCGGTATAAACAATCAGTCTAAATTGGATTTATTGTCCAAGTTTGCCTTGACCCGCTCCTTCCCCACCTGCACAGATGGCCGGCACAGCCTTGCCGCCCCGGCGGCAAGCGATGGACCGCAAGGCGGGAGGCTCGCGTGAAGTTCGACATTTTCCAGATGGAGCGGAACCAGACGCTCTTCGAGAACGACGTCGAGATCAACCTGACCGAGAGCGGCGTCCATCCCTGGTCGATCGAAGATATCCTGGGCGAACAGGCCGCGCGTGACCTGCTGAAGCAGCCGCTCGGCTATGGCTGGACCGATGGCCGGCCGGACCTGCGCAACAACATTGCCTCCTGGTATCCCGGCGCGACCGCTGCGAACGTGCTCGTCACTAACGGCTCCTCGGAGGCGACGATGATCGCCCTGATGGCTCTGTTTGAACCCAGCGACTCCTTGGTCTTCGCCCTGCCTAACTTCATGCAGATCGACGGGCTCGGCCGTGCGCTTGGCTTCGACATCCGCCGGCTGGAGCTTTCCGGCGAGAGCGACTGGCAGATCGACCCTGCCCATCTCGCCAAGGTCGCGTCCGGCGCCAAAGCGATCGCCGTAACCAACCCGGCCAACCCTACCGGCAGCGTGCTTTCGGCAGCAAGCCGCGCCACCCTGATCGAAGCCGCCCGACGCAACGACGCCTGGCTCATGGTCGACGAGATCTATCGCGGCGGCGAGATCGACGGCGCCGAGACGGAGACGCTCTGGGGCAGCTATCCCAAGGTCGTCGTCACATCGAGCCTGTCGAAATCCTTCGCCTGCCCGGGCCTGCGCCTCGGCTGGATCGTCGCTCCCGCCGAGGTCGTGGCGTCAGCGGCCGAGCGGCAGGACTATACCACGATCGGCAGCGGCATCCTCAGCCAGATCCTCGCGGAAGAGGTGATGCGGCCAGAGACGCGCGGCCGCCTGCTAGCGCGCGGCCGCGATTTGCTGCGCAGCAATGCCGATCTCGTGGCGCAATGGATGGCGCAGCACAACGACTGGTCGTGGCGCCGCCCGCAGGCCGGCGGCATGGCCTTCCTGCGCTATCCGCTGGACATGCCCTCGGAGGTCTTCTCGCAGAAGCTGCGCGAGGAGGAGAGCGTCTTCGTCGTCGCCGGCAGCTGGTTCGGCATCGAGAACCACATCCGCATCGGCATCGGCGTGCCGACCGAAGTGCTGCGCGACGGATTAGCGCGGATCGATCGCTTTCTCGCGCGGCACAAGGGCTGAAGAGGTTGTGAAGGGCGGCGCTACGCATCGCCCTGGCGCTCCATCCCGTCGAGCACCACCCGCGCGATCGCGATGTCCTGCACCGCGATCCCCGTGAGGTCAGCGATGGTGATGTCGTCATCCGAGCGGCGCGCCGGCACGTCGCCGGCCAGCACGGCCCCCAGCTCGACGCAATCCCCCGCATCGATCAGCCCGACCGCCGCCGCGGCGGCGAATTCGCCATGGTCGAGGCTCTGCTCCAGCGAATCCGCGATCCGCGTATCGGCAAGCGCAACCAGCGCGGAATCCAGTTCCTGCTTCCCCGGCGCATCGGCGCCGAGCGCGGTGATATGCGTGCCGGGCCTGATCCAGTCGTCGCGGATGATCGGCGCAGCAGCCGGCGTCACGGTGATCAGCGCATCGGATTGCGCGCAGAGCGCTTCCAAATCAGCCACCGGCTCGACGGCAATGCCCTCACCCGCGAGATCGTGCCGCAAGGCCTCCAGCTTCTCCGGCGAGCGACCCCACACCGCAAAAAGCGGCTCCTGTTCGCGCAGCAGATGCGCGGCAGCGCGGATCTGGAACCGCGCCTGCGTGCCGGCGCCGACGATCCCGATCCGGCGTGCATCGGCCCGCATTCCGGCCCGCGTCGCGATGGCGCCGGCCAGAGCGGTCCTGAGATCGGTCAACCAGCCCTCGTCGCGCAGGATCGCGACGACCGCGCCGGTCTCGGCCGAAAGCGCGATCATCATGCCGCTCGTCGTCGGCAGGCCCTTGGCCGGGTTGTCGTAGAACCCGGTCGCGATCTTCACGACGAAGATCGGATCGCCGGCGATATGGCCGAACTTGATATGGCAGTCGCCGTTATGCGCGGGGAAGCCGAGATAGCCGACAGGCGGCATCTGCACCTGGCCGGCAGCCGCCGCCTTGAACCCTTCCTCCAGCGCGACGAAGGCCCGGTCGAGATCGACGGCGGCCTCGATCTCCGCACGTGACAGGTCAAGCATCCGGGGTCTCGTTGGCCTGGTTGAGGTAGTTGTAGACGGTCGCACGGGCGAGCCCGAGGATGCGCGAGATATAGGCGGCGGCATTGCGCCCGCCGAACGCGCCGTTGGCGGCAAGGTCCGCCACCAGCTCGCGCTTCTCTGCCCGGCTGAGACTGGTCACCGCGAGGCCACGGCTTTGCGTCCATTGCTGCACGAACTCGTTGATTCGCTCGTGCCAGTCTTCCTTGAACAAGGCCTGTGGCTTCTCGACACCAGCCGGCACCGTCGCCAGCGCGGACAGCGTCTGCATCAGCGCGTGGAATTCCGAGACATCGACATTGATGCAGAGCACGCCGATCGCCTTGGCTCCGGCCGAGAGGACGATGCTGATCGATTTCAGCCGCCGCCCGTCCCAGTTCACCTTCTCATAAGGGCCGATGATCGTCTCGTTCGGATCGAAGCCGATCTCGTCGAGCAGCGACGGCTCGCCGAGCACACGCTGCGAGAAATTCCCGGCGATATGCACGACGCTCTGCGTGCCGAGATCGTGCAGCACGACCTCGGCATGCGGCCGGAACAGCAGCGCCACCGCATCGCAGACCGGCAGATAAGGGGCGAGTTCCGGCGTCATGTCGGGCCTTGGCGAATTCCGCGATCAGACCAATTCGTCATTGCGAGCGCAGCGAAACAATCCAGGGGCGGCAGAGCTCTACGTCCCCCTGGATTGCTTCGTCGCTGCGCTCCTCGCAATGACGGAATCTGCACCGGCAAGATCATGAATATCTAGCACCCGTCAGCGCGGCTGCGACTTGAGATAGTCGCTCAAGCGTTCCAGTCCTGCCGAAAGATGGTCGCCGGGCGCACCGATGCCGATGCGGATATAGCCGTCCATCCCGTAGACATCGCCCGGCAGCAGCATGATGCCGCGCTCCTCGCGCAGACGGTGCACGAGCGCGGTCGAGTTCATCGAGTGGCTGTATTTGATGAAGGCCATGCCGCCGGCCTTGGGCGGCACGAAGGAGAAGAACTCGTCATTCGCCTTCACCCAGTTCGTCAGCAACGCGAGGTTCTCCCGCAGGATGGTCTTGCTCCGCTGCAGGATCTCGGCGCGCTTGGCCGGCTGCACCACGATGCGGGCGATATGCTCGCTCAGCGCGCTCGTCGTGATCGAGGTGTAGTCCTTGTTCTGCCAGGCGGTGTAGATGTCCTTGGCCGGTCCGACCAGCCAGCCGATGCGCAGGCCGGGCAGCGCCATCGCCTTGGAGAGCCCGCTGGTGATGATCGCCTTCTCGTAGAGATCGGCGAAGCTGGGCGGCTCGTCGGTTTCGAGCTCGGCGCCCTTGTAGACCTCGTCGGCATGGAGATAGCAGCCCTGCGCGCGGGCGATCTCGACCAGCGCGTCCATCGTCTCGCGCGAGAGTAGGCTGCCGGTCGGGTTGTTCGGGTTGCAGATCGTCATCAGCTTGGTACGCGGTGTGATCGCCCGGCGAACCTCGTCGAGATCGGGCGTCCAGCCCAGCTCCTCGCGCAGCTTCACTTCCTTGACGGTGGCGCCGATCGCCCGCGCCCAACCCCAGATCTGCAGGTAGTTCGGCACGAAGACGACAATCTCGTCGCCCGGCTCGATCAGCGACATCACCATCAGGAAATTGGCTTCGGCCGAGCCGTTGGTGACGATCACCTCGTCCGAGGTCCGGTTGCGATAGAGCTTGGCGATATCCTCGCGCAATTCGACCGCGCCATTGGTCCAGCCATAGCCGAGTTCGACCTCCATCAGCTTGGCGCGCTGCTCCGCGCTGAGCAGTTCGTTCAGCGAATAGGGATGGACGCCGCTATCGGAGAGATTGAACTCGACGGTGTTCTCATAGAGCGACTGGATCCGCTCCAGGCTGAATTCTTCGATCTTCATGCTGCCCATCCCGCGACGGCCGATCCGCCGCATCTCCCGCGAGTATGATGGGCATCATTTGGACGTCAAGGTCGATTTTGGAATTTACAGTCCAAATCGTGATTGCTATCCCTTGGCGATCACGTCGCAGCCGCTCCCGGAGAGCCCATCATGTCCGACCAGAACCCCGGTGCCAACAAGATGTGGGGCGGCCGCTTCACCACCGCGCCGGCCGATGTGATGCGCAGGATCAATCCCTCGATCGGCTTCGACTATCGGCTCTACCGGCAGGACATCGCCGCTTCCAAGACCCATGCCGCGATGCTCGCCCGGCAGGGCATCATCGCGAGCGCCGACAACGAGCGCATACAGGCCGGGCTCGACCAGATCCGCGGCGAGATCGACCGCGGCGAACTCCCGTTCAGCATCGACCTTGAGGACATCCACATGAATGTGGAAGCGCGCCTCAAGGAGATCATCGGTGAGCCAGCCGGACGCCTGCACACCGCCCGCAGCCGCAACGACCAAGCCGTCACCGATGTCCGCCTCTGGATGCGCGACGCGATCGATGCCCTCGACGGCGCCATCCGTGAAATGCAGCAGGCGCTGATCGAACGCGCCAGCGAGCATGCCGGGACGATCATGCCCGGCTTCACCCATATGCAGGTCGCCCAGCCCGTGACCTTCGGCCACCACCTGATGGCCTATGTCGAGATGTTCGGCCGCGACCGCGAGCGCCTGGCCGGCGCCCGCCGGCGCACCAATGTCTCGCCGCTCGGCGCCGCCGCGCTCGCCGGCACCGCTTTCCCGATCGACCGGCAGTTCACGGCGGCGGAACTGGGCTTTGCCCGGCCGACCGAGAACTCGATGGATTCGGTCGGCGCGCGCGACCATATCTGCGAATTGCTGTTCTGCTGCTCGATGCTCGCCGTGCATCTCTCGCGCCTCAACGAGGAGATCACGCTCTGGTGCAGCGACGGCTTCCGCTTCATCGCGCTGTCGGACGCCTTCACCACCGGCTCCTCGATCATGCCGCAGAAGCGCAACCCGGACGCGGCCGAGCTGGTGCGCGGCAAGACCGGACGCGTCGTCGGCTCGCTCACCGCCATGCTGGTGATGGTGAAGGGCCTGCCGATGACCTTCATGAAGGACATGCAGGAGGACAAGGAGCCGATGTTCGACGCGCTGGAGACGGTCGAGCTCTGCGTCGCCGCCACCACCGGCATGGTCCGCGACCTCACCGTGCGCCCCGAGGGCATGCGCGCCTTCCTCGATCGCGGCTTCCCGACCGCGACCGACCTCGCCGACTGGCTGGTGCGCGAGGCCGGCATTCCCTTCCGCGACGCCCACCACATCACCGCCCGCATCGTCGCGCTGGCCGAGGCCAAGGGCTGCACCTTGCAGGCGCTCGACCTCGACGCCATGCGCTCGGTCGATCCGCGCATCGGCGAAGCGGTCTTCGAAGTCCTGGCCCCGGAGCATTCCGTCCGCAGCCGGCGCAGCTATGGCGGCACCGCGCCCGACACGGTGCGCGAGGCGATCGAGCGGGCGAAAGGGCGCTGGCTGTCCGACCAGCCGATCCAAGCTTGATTGTCATTCCGGGGCTTCGCGCAGCGAAGAACCCGGAACCCACGATTGGGCGAGCGGCCGGCAACCGAACACAGGATGTCTCACCCGGTCGTGGGTTCCAGGCTCGCGCCTTCGGCGCGCCCCGGAATGACAAGCGGGGGCGGCCTATCAAAAGCATCCAGGTCGCCTTCGCCCCACGCAACCCGGCAGCCGCCGTCCCGCAAACTTTGCGGGGTCCAACCGGCCGCCTTTCTGGCTATGGAAGACGGCGCCGGTCGATTCGATCCGGCGACGGGAGAGAGATGATGGAACATGTCTGGTTGCGTGGGGTCGCCGAGCAATTCGGCATTGCTGGCGGGCTGCGGCAGCTCGGCGGCGAATACGACCTCAACTTCCGCGGCCGGACCTCGGAGGGCGACGTCATCGTCAAAGCGATGCGCCCCCAGGGCGAGCCCGCCCTCGTCGACCAGCAATGCGCCGCGATCAGTCACGCCCTTGCCGCCGATCCGGCGCTGCCGCTGCCGCGCCTCCTCCCCGCCGACGGCAAGCGCTTCTGGCAGAACGTCGCGGACTCTCAGGGCAATCAGCGCATGGTCTGGGTCCAGCGCGCCTTCACCGGCATTCCGATGGGCGAAGCCGGGCCGCAGCCGCCCGCCGTGCTCGCCGAACTCGGCGCGCTGACCGCGCGTCTCGACCTCGCCCTGCGCGACTTCAAGGTCACCGCCGCGCCGGACGCGGCAAAATGGGACCTGACCGAGGCCGGCTGGATCAAGCCGCATCTCGACGTGCTCGAAGGCTCGCGCCGCAAGCTCGTGGCGGAGATCGTCGCCGGCTTCGAAGCGCTGAAGCCCGCCCTCGACAAGCTGCCGCGTCAGACCATCCATAACGACCTCAACGACTTCAACATCCTCGTCCAGCCGCGCCTCGGCGAGCCCACCCGCATCAGCGGCCTGATCGATTTCGGCGACATGACCAATGGCCCGCGCGTCTGCGAAATCGCCATCGCCGCCGCCTATGCCATCCTCGATCACGAAGCGCCGGAAGCGGCGCTCGCGGCTTTCGTCGCCGGCTATCATGGCGTCTCGCCCCTGAGCGCCGAGGAAATCGGCCTGATCTGGCCGCTCGTCCGCATGCGCCTCGCGGTCAGCGTCGTGAACTCGACGATCGAGGCCAAGGGCCGCCCGAACGATCCTTACGTCACAATCTCGCAGGCCCCGGCCTGGCGGCTCCTCGAAAACCCCGGCATCGACGGCGAGTTGATGGGCGCGCGCCTGCGGAATGCCTGCGGCCTGCCGGTCACGGACGCCGCCGGCCGCATCGCGAGCTGGATCGCCGGACAGCGCGGCAGCTTCGCACCCGTGCTCGGCCGCGCGCTCGACGGGCTGCCGGTCGGCTCGCTCGGCATCGCCGAGGCGACGATCCCGCAGAACCCGTTCGAGCTACGCGCCGACGAGGCCCGCAATCTCGGTACCGCGCTCGGCATCACCTCCGAGTGGTGGCTCGGCCAATACGGCGAGCCGCGTCTGGTCTATACCGACAAGGCCTTCCGCAAGGGCCGTTGGCTCGCCTCGAACCGCCGCACCATCCATATGGCCGTCGATGTCTTCGCACCGGCCGGTGAACCGGTCCGCGCACCTCTCGCCGGCAAGGTCGCGCTGGCGGAGAACCGTGAAGGTCATCTCGACTACGGCGGCGTCGTCATTCTCGAACATCGCACGCCTGCGGGCGACGTCTTCCATACGCTCTACGGCCACCTCGCCGCCGATGGCGCTGCCAAGCTGAAGCAAGGTCAGGAGATCGCCGCCGGCGAGGCCTTCGCCAAGCTCGGCCCGGCCGAGGAGAACGGCGGCTGGGAGCCGCATCTGCATTTCCAGCTCGCGCTGACGCTGGACGGCATGGGCCATGACTGGCCGGGTGTCGCCGATCCCGACGACTGGGCGCTCTGGCAGGCGATCTGCCCGAACCCTGCCGCCCTGCTCAACTTGCCCGACGAGACGGTCGCCTACCAGGCGATCGACGAGGCCGCGCTGCTGGCCGAGCGCAAAGCCCGCTTCGGCGCCAATCTCAAGCTCAGCTACAAGAAGCCGGTCACCTTCCTGCGTGGCTGGCGCCACCATCTCTTCGACGCGATGGGCCGGCCCTATCTCGACGCCTATAACAACGTGCCGCATGTCGGCCACGCCCATCCGCGCATCCGCAAGGTGGCGATGGACCAGCTCGCGCGGATGAACTCCAACACGCGCTATCTGCACCCGGCGCCAATGGCGCTGGCCGAGCGCCTGACGGCAAAACTGCCGAAAGAGCTGGAAGTCTGCTTCTTCGTGAATTCCGGCTCGGAGGCGAACGAGCTGGCCCTGCGCCTCGCCCGTGCGGCCAGCGGCGGCTACGACATCGTCACGCCCGATCACGGCTACCACGGCAACACCACCGGCGCGATCGACATCTCCGCCTACAAGTTCAACAAGCCGAACATGGGCGGCCGCAAGCCCTGGGTGCAGCTCGTCGACGTCGCCGACGATTATCGCGGCCGCTTCCGCCGCGACGATGCCGATCGCGCTCTCCACTACGCACAGCAGGTCGACGGCGCGCTTGCGGCCATCGCGGAACGTGGCGGCAAGGTCGCGGGCTTCATCGCCGAGACCTTCCCGAGCGTCGGCGGCCAGATCATCCCGCCGCCCGGCTATCTCGCCGCGGTCTATGAACGCATCCGCGCCGCCGGCGGCATCTGCATCGCCGACGAGGTGCAGACCGGTCTCGGGCGCCTCGGCGACTATTACTTCGGCTTCGAGCAGCAGAATGTGCGCCCGGATATCGTCGTGCTCGGCAAGCCGCTCGGCAACGGCCACCCGATCGGCGCGCTCATCACCACCCGCGCCATCGCCGAGCGCTTCGCTGAGGGACCGGAGTATTTCTCCACCTTCGGCGGCTCGAACCTCTCCTGCCGCATCGCCTCGGAAGTGCTGGATATCGTCGAGGAGGAAGGGCTCTCGGCCAACGCCAAGGTGATGGGCGACAAGCTGCTCGCCGGCATGCGCGACCTCGCGAAGGACTATCCTTGCGTCGGCGACGTGCGCGGCATCGGCCTCTTCCTCGGGCTGGAGCTGGTCACGGATCGCGAGACGCTGGAGCCCGCGACCGATGCGGCAGCCCATGTCATGAACCGCCTGCGCGACATGCGCATCCTCGTCGGGCGCGAGGGGCCGGCCGACAACATCCTGAAGATCCGCCCGCCTCTGACGGTCGGCGCCGACGATGTCGAGATGATCCTCGACCGGCTGAAGATCTGCCTGCGCGAGGTCGAGGCCGCGCGATAGCGCGATCTTCGGGGCTCCGGCCGCTTCTGGCGTGGCCGGAGCCGCCATGCCATCCTGCCCATGGCGCGGAGGAGCGGCGATGGAGTTGAAATGGCTGGAAGACGTGCTGAGCCTGTCGACCACGCTCAGCTTCTCGCGCGCCGCCCGTGAGCGCAACATCACGCAATCGGCCCTGAGCCGCCGGGTCAAGCAACTCGAGGATTGGCTCGGCTCGCCGCTGTTCGACCGCAGCAGCTATCCGATCCGCCTCACGGAAGCGGGCCGGACCTTCCTGCCGCGAGCGCAGGAGATCATCCGGCAGGTGCAGGGCGCACGGCAGGAACTGCGCCAGTTGCACGAGGATGCCGCGGAAACGCTCACCTTCGCCACGCTTAACACCCTGTCGCTGACCTATTTCCCCGGCCTGATCCGCCGCATGGAAGAGACGCTCGGCCCGCTGAAGACGCGGTTCTGCGAGCAGCGCTCGTCCTTCGACGGCAATGTCGCGCTGCTCGACCGGGGCGAATGCGATTTCCTGCTGACCTATGCGCACGAGTCCGTGCCGCCGGAGCTCGACCCCGAGCTTTTCACCTATCGCCGGCTCGGCACCGAGCGGGCGATCCCTGTCTCGATACCGGGCGAAAGCGGCGAGCCGCTTCACGCCTTCCGCTCCGGCGAAACGCCGGTGCGCCTGCTGAGCTATGGCAGCTCGACCTTCTTCGCGCGCCGGCTCGCCCTGCTCTTCGCCGAGCGGCCGACGCCGCTGGTCACCGTCTACGAGAACCCGATGTCGGTCGGGCTCAAGGCCATGGTCCTGGCCGGGCGCGGCGTCGCCTGGGTGCCGGAGAGCCTGGTGGTCGAGGAACTGCGCAGCGGCCAGCTCGTGCCCGCTGCCGATACCTCATGGTACGTCTCGGCCGAAATCCGGCTCTATCGGGCAAGGCAGCAGAGCCGCCTTCCCGTCGAGCAGTTCTGGGCCGCCGTAGCGGAGGCCAGCCCGCCGGCGCGCCCGGATGACATGGCCCGCCCGGCTCTCGCTCGGCACGGACCTAGCCGCCCCGCCTCCGACGACCGGAAGTCCGTCGCCTCGACACCGGCCTGATGGACCTCAACCCGGCTGGCGGGCTTCGAGGATCAGGCGCAGCAGGCGGCCGAAGGCGAAGCGGTTCACCTCCGTGCCCTTGATGTCGGTGTTGACGCGGTGGACGATCACCAGGTCGAGCGAGGGAATGACGAGGCAATACTGCCCGCCGACGCCCTGGGCGCTGTAGCTGCCCGCCGGCAGCACGACGCCGGGGAAGCCGGCACCGGAGCGCTCGGTCCACCACATATAGCCATAGCCGCCGCGCGGCCCGGCATCGGAGAGCGGCAGCACGCTGGTCGCGACCCAGTTGGCCGGCACGACCTGCGCATCTTGCCAGCGGCCCTGACGCAGGAACATCAGGCCGAAGCGGGCAAGGTCCCGCGTCGACATCCGGAACGGATAGGCGGGGTGAATGGAGCAATCGTCCGGCTCCAGCCAGCCGTCGCGCCGCTCGCCATCGAGGCGGAAATCCTCCAGGCCGAGCGGACGGCCGATCCGCGCCAGGAAATCGTCATGGATGCCGGCGCCGGTCAGCGCCGTGAAGATCGTGCCCAGCGCATTGAAATCCCAGTTGTTGTACAGCCAAAAGGCGCCCGGCGGCTGCGAATGGCGCGGCGGCTTGATCGACTTCATCCAGGGCGATTCATAGCCGGCCGGATGGAAGATGCCGGAGCGCGCCGTCAGCAGATCGTAGATCGTCGCCGCCTTCTCGCGGTCGCTCAGCCCCTCCTTGTCGTCGATGCCGAGATCGGCGAGCGTGCGCGACAGGTCGATCCGGCCCTCCTCCTCATGGATGCCAATCTGGGCGCTGAGGAAACTCTTGCGGACGGAATGGCACTGGTAGCAATGGGCGAGATCGCCGCGGCTCGCCACCACGCGCCCGCCCTGCACGATCATCAGCGTCGCCGTCGAGACGGTGTCGGTATAGCGCCAGGCCCGGTCGAGCCCCCCGCGCGACCAGCCGGCCGCCTCCGGCGCCACGCTCTCCCAGCCATTCGCCGGCCAATGCTCCGCATTCAAGGCTTCGCTCGTCATACCTATCCCGTCCATGTCTTGATCCGCCGAAGCCCGGCCGCTCACGCGATCGGGCGGTAGCCGACGCTCGCTTCGAGGAATTCGCGCGTATAGGGTTCATGCGCGCGGCCGGCCCGAACGTCCTCGGCGCTCATCTGCTCGAGGATGCGGCCCTCGCTCATCATCGCGACGCGCTCGCACAGATGCGTCACCACCGCGAGATCGTGGCTCACCATGAGATAGGTCAGGTCGCGATCGCGGCGGAGCTGCTTCAGCAGGTTGAGGATTTCCGCCTGCACCGAGACGTCGAGCGCCGAAGTCGGCTCGTCCAGCAGCAGCAGCTCCGGCTCGATGATCAGCGCGCGGGCGATCGCAACGCGCTGGCGCTGTCCACCCGAAAGCTCGTGCGGGAAGCGATAGCGGAAGGACGGTCCGAGGCCGACGGCGGTCAGGATCTCGTCGATGCGCTCCTGCGGCCGGTCGAAGCCGTGGATCTTCAGCGGCTCGGCCAGCACGTTCTGCACCATCTTCCGCGGATGCAGCGAGGCATAAGGGTCCTGGAACACCATCTGGACGCGGCGGAAGAAGGCCTTGTCGCGCTTGTGCGGCACCTCGCGGTCATGGAAGGCGATCGTGCCGCCATACTCGCTGTTGAGACCCGCAAGCGCGCGCAGCACCGTCGACTTGCCGCAGCCGGACTCGCCGATCAGACCGAAGGCTTCGCCATGGCCAAGCGTGAAGGAGACTTCGTCCACCGCCTTGAGCGCGGACGCGCCGCGGCCGAAGGCGACCGAGAGATGACTGACCGTGAGGGCGGCCGGGCGGTTCGCTGCCATGGTCGGATCAGCAGCGTTCATGGCCGGCTCCCGCTCTGCAAGGTCGGCCCGTCCAGCCAGGCCGGGTCGCGGCTCGGCACCTGCAGCATGTCGGCCTGCCGGTCGAGCCGCGGCAGGCTGTCGAGCAGCGCGCGGGTATAGGGATGGCGCGCATTGCGCAATTCGCGCGCCGGGATGTCTTCCATGATCCGGCCGGCATACATCACCAGCACCCGGTCGCAGAAATCAGCCACGAGATTGAGGTCGTGGCTGATGAAAATCAGCCCGGCGCCGCGCCGCGTCACCAGCTCGTCGAGGATGCTCAGCACCTGCCGCCGGATGGTGACGTCCAGCGCCGAGGTCGGCTCGTCCGCGATGATCAGGTCCGGCTCCGGGATCAGCATCATCGCGATCATGATGCGCTGGCCCATGCCGCCCGAGACCTCGTGCGGAAAGAGCTTGAAGACGCGCGCGGGGTCGCGAATCTTCACGGCCTCCAGCATGGCGAGCGCACGCGCCTCAGCCTCCTTCCCGCCGACCTTGTGATGCAACCGGTAGGCCTCGGTGATCTGCTCGCCGACCCGCATCAGCGGGTTGAGCGAGAACTTCGGATCCTGCAGGATCATCGAGATGCGGTTGCCGCGGATCGTCCGCATCTGGCGCTCGCTGGCGGCGAGCAGGTCGATCCCGTCGAAGGACAGCTTCTTGGCGGAGATCGTCGCCGCTTTCGGCGTCAGCTTCAGGATCGTGCGTCCGGTCAGCGACTTGCCTGAACCGGATTCGCCGACGATGCCGACCTTCTCGCGGCCGACGCTGAAGGAGATGCCGCGCACCGCCTGCACCGAGCGATGCGCACCCTTGAAGGTGACGGAGAGGTCCTCGACCTCGAGCAGCGGCTTATCCATGACGCGGATCCAGGATATCGCGCAGGCCGTCGCCGAACAGGTTGAAGGCCAGGCTGGTGATCAGGATGGCGAGGCCGGGAATGCCGGCGATCCAGCCATTGGTCAGGATGAACTCGCGACCCGAAGCCAGCATCGCGCCCCATTCCGGGCTCGGCGGCTGCGCACCCAAGCCCAGGAAGCCGAGCCCCGCGGCCGTCAGGATGATCGACGCCATGCTGAGGGTGATGCGCACCACGACGGAGGGAATGCACATCGGCACGACATGGCCGAGGATGATCCTGAGCGGCGACGCGCCCTGCAGGCGCACCGCAGCGATATAGTCGGATTTGCGGATCGACAGCGTCTCGGCCCGCGCCAGACGCGCGATCGGCGGCCAGGCGGCGAGCGCGATCGCGATGATCGCATGGTCGATGCTGGGTCCCAGGGCCGCGACGAAGGCGAGCGCCAGCACCAGGCTGGGGAAGGCCAGGAAGATGTCGACGATGCGCATCAGCACGGTGTCGACCCAGCCGCCGAGATAGCCGGAGGTGGTGCCGACGATCAGCCCGAGCGGCGCCGCGATCACCGCCGTCAGCATGGCGATGTAGAGCGTGATCCGGGCGCCGAAGACCAGCCGGCTGAAGATATCGCGGCCAAGTTCGTCGGTCCCGAACCAATGCGCGGCCGAGGGCCGTTGCAAACGGTTCGTCAAGTCCTGCGCGTAGATGTCATGCGTCGCGACCAGCGGCGCGAACAGCGCCGTCAGCGCGATCACCACGATGATGGCGAGGCCGAACATGGCGGCGGGATTGGCCCGCAGGCGCCACCATTTGAGCGACAATTGCTGCATCCGCGCCTGGAAGGGCGAGGACGGGACGGGCGCGGCGAGCCAGGCCTTGAGGCCACGCCCGCCGGCCTGGTCGATGGAGTGTGGTGTCATGGCCATGCCTCAGCGGGTCCGCGGGTCGAAGACCCGGTAGAGCAGGTCGCACAACAGGTTGAGCGTGACGAAGATGACGCCGACCAGAAGCGTGCAGCCGACAACGGCGTTCATGTCGCCTGCGAGCAGCGCATTGGTCAGATAGCGGCCGAAGCCGGGCCAGGCGAAGACAGTTTCGGTCAGCACCGCGCCTTCGAGCAGGAAGGCGTAGGACAGCGCCACCACTGTCACCACCTGCACGGCGATGTTGCGGAAGGCATGGCCCCAGACGGTGCGCGCCCAGGACAGGCCCTTCACGCGCGCCGTCACCACGTATTCCTGACTGAGCTGCTCCATCATGAAGCTGCGGGTCATGCGGCTGATATAGGCGAGCGAGCTGAAAGCCAGGATCGAGGCCGGCAGGATGATGTGCGACACGGCATTGCCGAACATCTCCCAGTTGCCGGCGAGCAGGCTGTCGATCAGCAGGAAGCCGGTGACGGGTTCGAGGTCGAACTCATAGGTGAAGTCGATGCGGCCCGGTCCGCCGACCCAACCCAACGTCGCGTAGAACAGCACCAGCCCCATCAGGCCGAGCCAGAAATTCGGCGCGGAATAGCCGATCAGCCCGACGACCCGGACGATCTGGTCGAGCCAGGAGCCACGATACATCGCCGAAAGCACGCCGAGCGGAATGCCGAAGCTGGTGCCGATCACGATCGCCACGCTGGCAAGCTCGATCGTCGCCGGGAAGACGCGGGCGATATCCGTCATCACCGGCTTGCCGGTGGTCAGCGCCATCCCGAAATCGAGATGCAGCACGCCCCAGAGATAGCGGCCGAACTGGACGTAGAGCGGCTGGTCGAGACCGAGCTGCTTGTACATCGCCTGATAGGCTTCCTGGGTCACGTTGTCGCCGAGCACGGCGACGACCGGATCGAGCGGCAGCAGGCGGCCGATGAAGAAGGTCAACGCCGCCAGCCCGAGCAGCGTGACGGCGAAGGAGACGAGCGTTCGACCGGAGGCCTTGAGCCAGGACGGAAGGATTGTCCGTCCTGGATCGGAGCTCAGGCCGGGCGCCGCGGTGGCGGTCCGGGACATTCAGATGGCCTTGCTTGCAGATGGCCTTACTTGGCGGCGCGCTCGTAATAGGTCCGGAAGCCGTTCCAGGTCCACGACTTCAGGTCCTTGCGCACGCCGGCGACGCTGTTCATCTGGAACATGAAGGCCATCGGTCCCTTGGCCATCACTTCCTTCTGGATCGTGGCGTAGAGCGCGTCGCGCTTGGCCGTATCGGGCTCCAGCAGGGCCGCGTCGATCTGCTTGTTCAGTTCGAGGTCCTGATAGGCCGCGCGCCAGCTCGGATACTGGGTCTGCTTGGCTTCCAGTCGGTTGTCGGGGTTGAAGACGAGGCGCGAGGCATTGCCATGGGCATCCGGCACGCCGGTCTGCCAGGCGAGCATCGCCGACTGGTACTCACGCCCGCGCACCTTGCTGAAGAGCTGGGCATTGGCCATGCGCTCGAGCGAGAGCTTGACGCCGATCTTGGCCGCGTTCTGCTGGACGCTCTGGGCGATCGGGTTGGCATGCGGCAGCGTGCCGAACAGCACGCTCGCCTCGAAGCCGTTGGGATAGCCGGCTTCGGTCAGGAGCTGCTTGGCCTTGTCGAGATCGAGCTTGAAGGGCTGCCCCTCCTTCGCGTCCAGCGCACCGACGGCGCCAAGCTGGGCGAAGCTGGCGCGCGGCACGCCGAGATGGGTCATCACCGTCTTGCCGAGGGTGTCATAGTCGATCAGGTAGCGCATCGCGAGGCGCACCTTCTCCTTGGAGAACGGACCGTCCGCGACGTTGAAGCCCCAGTAGAACAATTGCGGCCGCAGGACCTTCTCGATCGCGATGTCCTTCGAGCCTTCGAGGTCCCGCAGGTCCTCCGGCGTCAGGTCGCGCGCCACGTCGACATCGCCCTGGCTGAGCAGCAGACGCTGCGTGCCGGGCTCGGCAACGTGGCGGATCAGCACGCGCTTCAGCGCCGGTGCCTTGCCCCAATAGCCGTCATTGGCCTCCAGCACGATCGACTCGCCGGCATTCCAGCGCGTCAGCTTGTAGGGACCGACGCAGGCCGTGCGGGTCGCGAGGTACTTGTTGCCGAGATCGCTACCCTGCTCGTTCGCCATCAGGGTCTTCTTGTCCATGATCATGGAGACCCGGTTGGCGCCGATCGCCTGCAGCACCAGCGTCGTCGGATAGGGCTTGTCCAGCTTGAGCGTGAGCGTGTCATTGCCCGCGACGATGGTCTGTTCGACATTGTCCTTGGTGAAGCCGTACTCGGTCAGCGTCGCCGCATTGCCGAAGTTCAGCTTGACGACGCGGTGCATCGACCAGGCGACGTCCTCGGCGGTGACGGGATTGCCGGACGGGAATTTGGCGCCCTTCTGCAGATGGAAGGTGATCTCCTTGCGATCCGGCGAGACGTCCCAGCGCGAGGCGAAGCTCGGCACGACCTTGCGCTCGTCGGCCTGGTCGAAATCGACCAGCGTGTCGCAGGTGTTCTGCAGGATCTCGTTGGTGACGACCTCGCCGACCTGGGCGGGGTCGAAGGTGCTGATCGCGTCGATGTTCCAGGCCATCACCAGCGCGTTCTTCGGCGTGGCGGCAATGGCGGCTCCCGCACCCGCGCAAAGGGCGGCGGCCGCAGCGGCCGAGAGAAGCTTGCTCCCGACGAGGCGTCGCTTGGTTCCGGTGTCGTGGTTCTGGTTGGCCATGATTTCTGTCCCGCTCTTTGGTTTGTTGTTTGATTGAAAACGCGTCGGTAGCCGGGAGCAACCGCAAATGCTGCTCCTGGCGAGGTTGTTCAGGCGGCCTGAGGTCGCGGCTTGATCGGCGGCTTCACATCGGCCGGGATCGGGCAGACATAAGGCGTCTGTGTCACCCGTTCCTGGTGGTCCTTCTTGGCCCGCGCCAGCAGCGTCTCGTCGCTGATCACGTCGACCGCGGTGGCTGCCATGATCTTGGCGGCATGGACCATGCCCTTATGCGCGGCCGGGGCCTTGCCCTGCGCCGTGATCTGCCAGGAATGGCCGGGCGTACCGATGGCATGGGTCGCGACCCTGGCCTGGATGGTCGGCACCTTCCAGCTGACATCGGCGACATCGGTCGAGCCGATCATCGGCACGCCGCGCGTGCCCTGCGGCACGACGAAATCGCAGAGCGGCGTATCCTCGCGCGGCGCGATGCCGGTGCGGCGATAGTCGTTGAGGATATCGGCCGGGCCGAGCGTAGCCTGGATCTTCGCCGCATAAGCCTTGTCGGCAGCGTCGAACGGCACGGGGCCGAGGCGGTCGATGTTCTTGAACATCGCGTCTTCCAGCGGCGTGTTGCCGAGCATGTTGGAGACCGCGCTCATGATCGAGATCGAGACCGTGGTCTCGGTCATCAGCGCCGCGCCCTCGGCGATCTTCTTCACGCGCTCGTTGAGTTCCAGCATGCCGGCGAGGTCGCGCGCCCGGATGGCGTAGCGCACCTTGGCCGAGGCCTGCACGACGTTCGGCGCGATGCCGCCGGCATCGAGATAGGCATAGTGGATGCGCGCGTCGGACGGCGCATGCTCGCGCATGTAGTTGACGCCGACATTCATCAGCTCGACGGCATCGAGCGCCGAGCGACCGAGATGCGGCGCCGCAGCGGCATGCGAGGCGCGGCCGGTGAACTGGAAGTCCATACGGGTATTGGCGAGCGAGAGCGCATCGTCGACCTTGGTCATCGAGGCCGGGTGCCAGCTGATGGCGACATCGACATCGTCGAAGGCGCCGGCCCGCACCATGAAGGCCTTGGCCGCGCCACCCTCTTCCGCCGGGCAGCCGAAATAGCGCACGCGCCCCGGCCGGCCGGTCCTGGCAAGCCAGTCCTTCACCGCGGTCGCCGCCAGCAGCGCGGCCGAGCCCAGCATGTTGTGGCCGCAGCCATGGCCGTGGCCGCCGGCCTCGACCGGCTTCGGCTCGGCGATATTGGCTTCCTGGCTCAGACCCGGCAGCGCGTCGTACTCGCCGAGGATAGCGATGACCGGGCCGCCCTCGCCCGCCTCCCCCATCACCGCGGTCGGAATGCCCGCGACGTTCTCGGTGATGCGGAAGCCCTGCTCCTTCAGCATGGCGATATGCTCGGCGACCGAGCCATATTCGGTATAGGCGATCTCGGGCATGCCCCAGACGCGGTCGCTCAGCGCCTCGAAAGGCTGCCGCTTCGCGTCGACCAGCTCCCAGATGATCTCGGAATTCTGCATGGTTTGCGTCCTTTCAGATGCCGCGGGCGCTCAGAGATGCTCTCGCAGGAAACGGGCCACGCCGCCGAAGACGGTGCGCTGGTTCTCGATCCGGGCGAAGCCATGGCCCTCATGCGGGATGCGGACATATTCGACCGGGCGACCGAGGCCGCGCAGCACCGAATAGACCATCTCGCTTTCGCCCGGCGGCACGCGCGGATCGTCGAAGCCCTGCGCGATGAAGAGCGGCACGCGGATCTGGTCGAGCTTGTGGATCGGCGAGAAGCGGATCAGATTCTCGCGGTCGGCGACCGGATCGCCATATTCCACTGCGCGCAGATAGCGCCGCCACGGCCCGGTCGTCTCCAGCAGCGTCAGGAAATTGGCGATGCCGTAGAACTCGATCCCGACCTTCCACAGCTCCGGCTGCTCGGTGAGTGCCGCCAGCACCATGAAGCCGCCATAGGAGCGGCCATAGACCGCGACGCGATCGTCATTCACGTCGGATTGCTCGCGCAGCCAGAGCCTGACCGCCTTGAGATCGGCGACGCTGTCCATACGCAGATGCTTGTCGTCGAGATGGTGATAGCTGCGGCCATAGCCGGTCGAGCCGCGGACATTCGGCGCAATCACCATGATGCCCTGGCTCAGGAAGAACTGCAGGTCGGCCCGGAAGATCGGGGTCCACTGCGCCTCCGGCCCGCCATGCACCACGACCACCGCCGGATAGCCACCTTCCGGCGCCTTGCCGCGCGGCCGGTAGACGAAGAACGGCACTTCGAGCCCGTCGAAGCTCTTGGTGCTCGCGACCGTCGGCTCGACGAAGCTGGACTGATCGAGCCCGGCCTTCGAGGCATCGGTCAGGCGCTTCACCTGCTTCGAGGCGATATCGAAGCGCCAGATATCCGGCGATGAGGTCGAGCCATCGAGCGGGAAGACGAGTCCCGAACCGTCCGGCAGCCAGGCGACGGAGCCGATCGAGCCGGCCGGAAACTCCTCGACCTCGAATTCCGCCCCGCCGGCGACATCGCGCACAAAGATCCGGTTCCAGCCGCGGTCGTTGGCAACATAGGCGAGGCGGTTCTGGTCCGGCGCCAGCGCCACCGCCTCGATATCCTGTCCGTCGCGCGCGACGATCCAGCTCAGCGTGCCGTCAGTCGCCGAGCGGAAGCCGACGCTGAGAAACTCCCGACCCTGGTCGGTGATCGTGAAGAAGCCACTGCCGTCCTTCTTCATCCGGTTTGCGGCATAGCGGGCCCGGCCCTCATGCGGCAGCAGAGCCTCGCGCGCCCCGCTTTCGAGATCGAGCCGGTAGAGGTCCTGATCGTTCATCGCATGGGTCGCATCGGCGACCAGCAGCGAGCGCCCGTCCGGGAAGAAGGCGACAGCCTCGCGATAGCCGCTGCCCTCGAACACGCGCCGCGCCGCCCGCGTCGCCATGTCCATCACATAGATGTCCATGTGCTCGCGGTCGCGCGCGTTCGAGGCGAAGGCGATGCGCTGTCCGTCCGGCGCCCAGCAGCCCCAGACATGGACCACGGAAGGATCGTCCGTCAGCGGCTGCGGCACGCCCGATGCGCCCGGCACGAGCCAGAGCTGATGCCGCTCGTCGCCGCCGCAATCCATCGTGAACAGGAGGTCGCGGCTCTTCGGATTGAAGGCGATTGCGCCGACCGGCTCCGGCATGTCGGTCAGGCGCCAGGGCGCCCCGCCGGCAAGCGGCCGGAGCCAGATCTGGTGCGTGCCGCTCTCGTCGCTGAGATAGGCGAGAAGCTCGCCATCCGGCGCGACCGCCGGGCTCTTGGCGCTGCGGATTTCGAGATAAGGCTCGATGCCCAGACGGATCTGGCTGGCGGCTTCGTACATGATGGTTCCTTCAGGCCGCGAGGGCCGGCATGGAATCGCGCAGGCGATCGGTCGCGTCGCGCAGGGCGAACGACAGGGCCGGCGCGTTCGGCGTCGCAGCGTGGTTGGCCTCGGTCACGATGGTGAAGCGCGCCTCGGGCCAGGCCGTCTTCAGGCGCCAGGCCGTGCACATCGGCGTCACGATGTCGTAGCGCCCCTGCACGATCTCGGCAGGCAGATGCCGGATGCGCGAGACGTCGCGCAGCAACTGGCCGGGCTGGAGAAAGGCGCCGTTGACGCAGTAATGCGTGAAGATGCGGGCCAGCGCGAGCGCGGCATCCGGCTCGGTCAGGGCCGCGACATGCTCGGCATCGGGCAGGAAGGTCTGCGTGTTCCCCGAGAAGGTGCGCAAGGCGACCGCAGCCGCGAGCTGCTGCTCGCGATCGGGGCCGGTAAGCCGGCGGTAATAGGCGGCGAGCAGGTCGCCGCGCTCCGCCTCCGGCACGAAATTGGCGAAGGTCTCCCAATGGTCCGGGAAGATCGTGCGCGAGCCGTGGAACCACCAGTCGATCTCGGCACGCTCGGCCATGAAGATGCCGTGCAGGCGGAAGCCGAGGCAGCGCTCGGGATGGGCCTGTCCATAGGCAAGGCCGAGGCAGCTCCCCCAGGAGCCGCCCGTGACGAGCCACCGTTCGATGCCAAGATGCTGTCGAATGCGTTCGAGATCGGCGATCAGCGCCTGCGTGGTATTGCCGGCGAGTTCCGCCAGGGGGCTGGAGCGCCCCGCGCCGCGCTGATCGAAGGTTACGATTCGGAAGGCGGACGGGTCGAAGGTCTTGCGCTGCGCGGGCTTGGTGCCGCCGCCGGGCCCGCCATGCAGGAACACCACGGGGATACCGTCGGGATTGCCGCTGAGATCGACATGAAGCTCATGTCCATCGCCGACCGGCAGGCGCAGGGACTCGTAAGGCTCAACCGCCTCGTAGAGGGCGTTCTGGTCGTCTGACACACCGGGCTCCGCCGAACCGGAGCGTCGGAGCGCTCCCTGGATACCGGCAGGATGGCATGCCCGAACGGCTGCTGGCTAATGCATTCGGAGCGCATTGTTATGACGCCACGGAATAGATTGGCCGATCCGTGGAATCTTGCCGATTCTCGGAGAAGGACGCGGGAGCCGCAACCCCCAATCGTTTGACGTATGTCTGCGTTGCTGTATACAGCTCCATAGCTCGATAGCGATCGAGAACGGGAGGAGATCGGGATGGCATTCAGCATCGTTCGTGCGGCCCTGGCCGCGGCAACCCTGACCATGATCGCGCCGGCGGCACAGGCCGGGCCGGTGCTCGACAAGGTCAAGGAAGACGGCAAGATCATCTGCCTGGTGAACCCCAATTCGCCTGGCTTCTCGGTTCCCGACAGCGCTGGCCGCTTCCAGGGCTTCAATGTCGAGTTCTGCCGCATGGCTGCCGTCGCGATCTTCGGCGACGCTGCCAAGGCGGAATTGCGCGGCATCGGCTTCTCCGACAGCCTGAAGGCGATCATCAGCGGCAGCGCCCATATCGCCTCGCGCGGCATCACCGCGACCGGCACGCGCGACGCCGATCCCGGCGTCTCCTTCGTCACCACCACCTTCTATGACGGCCAGGGCTTCATGGTGCCCAAGAGCCTCGGCATGACCAAGCTCGCCGACCTCTCGGGCGCGACCGTCTGTGCCGAGGAGGGCTCGACCACCCTGCTCTATCTCGCCGACTGGTTCGGGGAAGCGAAGTTGCCCTACAAGGTCGAGAACATCGCCGACAAGACCGCCCGGCTCCAGGCCTTCTTCTCCGGCAAATGCGACGCCGTCGCGAGCTCGGTCTCGGCCTTGGCCGCCGACCGACTGCTGGCGCCGAAGCCGGACGACTACGTGCTGGTTCCCCAGCGCTCGGCGACCGAGCCGCTGGCGCTCGTCTCCCGTCCCGATACCGAGCTGGAGAAGACCCTGTTCTGGGGCGTGCAGATCATGGTCGCCGCCGAGGAATTCGGCCTGACCTCCAAGAACGTCGAGGCCAAGCTCGCCGCGCTCAAGGACATGCCCGTCGATGCCCAGCGCCTGATCGCGCCGAACGGCCCGACCGCCGACATGGCCAAGAAGCTCGGCCTGCGCCCGGACTGGGCCTTCCAGATCATCAAGCAGGTCGGCAATTACGGCGAGGTCTTCGAGAAGCACATCGGCAAGGCCTCGCCGCTGGCGATGGACCGCGCCCAGTCGCCGAACCGCCTCGCCCGCGACGGCGGCCTGATCTTCTCCTATCCGGTTCGGTAAAGCCCACGACCGGGATGCCTGAACAAGCCCTTCCGGAGCGATCCGGAAGGGCTTTTTTGGCTTTGAAGGACCCTGTCGCTCCCCGTCATTGCGAGCGCAGCGAAGCAATCCAGGAGGACTGGGCTGAAGCGTTCGACCCAGCCCCCTGGATTGCTTCGTCGCTTCGCTCCTCGCAATGACGGCTGTGTCAGAGCGAACCGGCCCAACCGGTCAGCCTGCCTTTCGACAGTGGACAACCCCCTCGCCAATCCGCTTCATGATCGCGATGAGCACCGCATCTCCCGATGGCGGGATTGCCGGGCGGAGGGACGCATGGCTGAGGGGATTGCCTGGATCGAGCCGCCGGGCCAGGTCGGCGCGATCGGCATGCTGCCGCTGCCCGGTCTCGTCATCGCCCGGCGCGGCGAACGCTTCGTCGACGGCGCCTTGCAGGAGGAGGTGCTGGACGCGCTCGCTGCCCGGCAGACGGCCTTTCTGGTGGTCCTGCTCGATGACGGCGAATGCGATCCCGACGAGATCGAGGACCTGCGCCACGCCGCCGAAGCGCGAGCGATCGTCCTGCTCCGCGCGCCGATCGCGGATTTCTCGGCGCCCGACCAGCGGCTCGACTGGCCGGCTCTCATCGAACGCCTCGCCGGTGAGCTACGGCATGGGCACCGCATCGCCTTCTGCTGCCTCGCCGGCTATGGCCGCTCCGGCATGATGGCGGCACGGCTGCTGATCGCGACCGCCTCAACCGCAGAGGACGCCATCACCGCGGTACGGAGCGCACGTCCCGGAGCCATAGAGAGCGAGGAGCAGGTCGCCTACCTGCTATCTTGCGCCCCGTAGCACGCCAGCATCCGCTCGAGATGCGCCGCATGCAGCCGGAACAGCTCAGGGGCCGACATGCCAGCGGATTGCCCGACCACTGCCGCGATCTCCTCGACCAGCAACGCATGCATCGCCGCGGGCTCGCGCTTCAGCCAGTCGATCCAGCTGCGCGCAGTGCGGAAGAAGATGGTATCGTCCATCTGCCGAAGCGCCTCGTCGCCGATCAGGGCGTTGCGGACCTCGTGATGCGTCCGCCAGACATCCCAGGCTTCCTTCAGCGAGGAATCCGGCTTCAGCAAACCGGCCAGAGCCTGCAACCGCGCATAGTCGGAGCCGAGCGTCGAGGGTAACTGGAGCGGGATCAGGTCGGCGATCAGGCGCGTCAGACCGATGCGGAAGCGCAGCATGTCCGCCGATTGCGGGCCGACATAGGAGACGATCGTGCCGACGCCGTTGCGGGTCTCGGCGAGTTGCTCGTAAACCAGCCGCTGCAGCACCTGCCGGATCGGCGTGCGGCTGACACGGAATTCGGTCGCCAGCGCCGTCTCGTGGATGACATGGCCTTCGTCGTACTCGCGCAGGCAGATGCGATCGCGCACGATCTCGAAGATCACGTCATTGCGCGAACGAACCAGCTGGCGCAGCTGGCGCGTATCCGAACCGGCGATATCGACCGTCATCGTCTCTCTTCCTGCCTGCCTTGTGCTTAGAGCATCGCTCGCAAGGCTGGCCAATTCTTTTGTCGATGGCCGCGGTCAGTGCGCCTTGACGGCGCCATGGCCCAACCGCCGGGCGCGCTCGGAAATCAGCCAGCAGCTAATGAAGTAAAACAGGCCGATCGCCAGGTTCGCCTCCAGCGAATAGGCCTGCCATTGCGGGTCGGCATAGGCCATGCGCGCCGTCGAGAGCAGGTCATGCATGCCGACGATCGCGACGAGCGAGGTATCCTTGAAGCTGCCGATGATCGAATTGGTGATGCCGGGGATAGCGGTGCGCAGCGCCTGCGGCAGCACGATCAGCCGGATGCGCTGCCCCGACGAGAGGCCGAGGCTCGCCGCCGCTTCGGTCTGGCCCTTCGGCAAGGCCTGCAAGCCACCCCGCACGTCCTCGGCGAAATACGCCGCATAGAACAGGGTGAGCACGATCAGGATCGCCGTGACCGGCTCGATCGCCGCGCCGCGCGACAGAAGCAGCGGCAGGATGAAGATGCCGGCGAACAGCACCGCGACCATCGGGATCGCCCGGACGGCCTCGATATAGCCCACGGCGAACAGGGCCAGCCCGCGCTGGCCCGACCAGCGCGCCAGCGCCAGCACGACACCCAGCGGAAAGGCCGCGGCCATGCTGAAGGCCGAGAGGAACAGGATCAGCGGCAAGCCGTTCCAGCGATGCGATTCCACCACCGGAAGACCGGCGACGCCGCCGCGCAGCAGCAGATAGGCGCAAGCGCCGGAGACCACCACGAGCACGGCCCGGCCAGCGACGCCGATCGGCGCCTTCGCGAAGGCAAGAATGGCCGCGATCATCACGGCGCTGGCGAGATAGGCGCGCCAGCGCTCGGGCTCGGGATAGGTCCCGGTCAGGACGAGATGGACCTTCTCGCGCAGGAAGGCCCAGCAGGCGCCGCTCGCCGCCGCGCATTCGGCCCGGCTGCCGGAGAAGGGCACGGCATCGACCACGCCCCAGCTCAGCGCCTTCGCGACGAAAGCCACGACCCCGTACAGGACCAGGCCCGTGAGCAACGTGTTCCACCAACTCGAAAACAGGTTCGACCGCAGCCAGCGACCGGCCGCAACGAGGCGGCGGCTCTGCGGCGGCCCGGCGACGGTGGCTATCTCGGCGAGCGTGGTCATCTCAGCGCCCCCTGATGCGGAAGACATGGTTGCACCAGTTGACCCCGGCCGAGATCAGCAGGTTCGCGATCAGGAAGAACAGCGCGACCAGCGTCATCAATTCGATCGGCCGGAACGTCTGGTTCACCGAGGTGCTGACCACGCTGAGCAGATCGGAATAGCCGATCGCAAGCGCGATCGAGGTGTTCTTCAGCAGGTTGGAATACTGGTTTCCCAGCGGCGGCGTGATGACGCGCAAGGCCTGCGGCAGCACGATCAGGCGCATCGTCCGCAGGCGGCTCAGGCCCAGCGCCAGCGCCGCCTCGTGCTGGCCGCGCGAGGTCGCAAGGATGCCGCCCTCGACGATCGCGCCGATCTGCCCGCCATGATAGACCGAGAGCGCCAGGACGAGCGCGGCGAATTGCAGGGAGAGCCCGATGCCGCCGCTGACATTGAAGCCGGTGAGCTTCGGCACCGACCAGCCGATCTCCACAAGCCCCGACAGAGAGAGCCCGGCATAAAGCGCCAGCCCCGCCGCCAGCACCGGCAGGGCGATCGGCCGGCGCTGTCCGGTCACATCCTGATGCCGCTTGACGGCCCGCGCCCAGAACACCCAGCCGGCGAGCCAGAGACAGGCCGCGAACGCGAGCCAAAGTCCGCCATGCCCGATTACCGGCGAAGGCAGGGCGAGCCCGCGATTGCTCAGCATCGCGCCGAACGGGCTGGTCCAGGCCGCCTTGATATGCGGCAGGCCACGAACCAGCGCCACATAGAGCGCGATCACGATCAGGAGCTTCGGCAGGTTGCGCAGCAATTCGACATAGAGCCGCGCCAGATTGCGCACGAGCCAATTCGAACTGGTCATGGCGATGCCGACGACGAGGCCGATGACGCTCGCCAGCACCAGCGTCACCGCCGCTGCGGCGAGCGTGTTCAGGATGCCGACGAGCAGCACATAGGCATAGGTATCGCGCGGAGAATAGGCGATCAGGCTCTCGCTGACATCGAAGCCGGCCTGCTGCCAGAGGAAGGAGAAATCGATCTCCATCCCGGCCGCCGCGAGATTGGCCGAGACGTTCCGCGCGCCCAGCACACCCACACCGACGAGCCCGAGCAGGACGACGAGCGGCCAGACCAGCCCTGCCAGGCGCTCGCGCAAAGGCGCACCCGGAGGCGGCGGGCTCGGCGGCTTGAGCGCGCCGGCCGCAAAAGCCTGGCCGCCTGGCGCCGTGCCGACGGTGCTGGCTGGGTCTTGGGTGGACAGCATGATGATATAGCTGTACACAGCTATATCATCATGTCAATCAGCGACCCTGAAGCCTTGCCGCGTGAAGTGAACACCGCTTCGCGCGAAGACGGGGCGACAGGTAGAATGCTCCGCCCTTCCGCCATTCTGGAGACTTGCTTGCACAGCCCGCCGCCGTCCGTGTCCCGTCTCGACCTGCCCGGCTTCGCCGGCGCGCTGCTGCTCGGCCCCTGCCCCGGCCGGCGCAAGGAGACGCTCGATGATGCCGCCTCGCAGGCGGCGCTGACGGAAGATCTGACGCGGCTCGCAGGCTTGGGCGCGACAGGCCTGCTCAGCCTTGTGGAAACCAAGGAACTGCCCCGCGGCCTCGACGGCTTCGCCGCCGCCGTCCGGGCGGCAGGACTGAAATGGACCCATCTCCCCATCCCCGACTACGGCGTGCCGGATACGGGCTTCATCGCCGGCTGGCGCGAACTCGATCTCTCGCGCCGCCTCCGCGAAGGCGAGAGCTGGGCGATCCATTGCCGGGCCGGCCTCGGGCGCACCGGCACCGTCGCCGCGCTGTTGCTGGTCGAGAACGGCGCGGGCGCCGCCGAAGCCATCGCGCTGATCCGCCGCGAGCATGATGCGGCCGCGGTCGAGACCGAGGCCCAGGCCGATTTCCTGATCGCACGGGAACAGAGCGCGCTCCAGCCTCCCATCGCCCGAAGCGCGCCCTGAACCCGCATCACCGTCACGGGGCCGAGACGGTGATGCGACCCTTCATGTTGGGATGGAAGCGGCAGTAATAATCGATCGCCTCCGCCTTCTGGAGCGTCAGCCGGACGGTCTTCCTGGCGGGGATCATCACCTCCATACCGCCCTTCACTGTGGCGGTATGGGCGAGAATGTCCCGGTTGATCCATTCAATGGTGTCGCCGACCTTCGCGCTGACCTGCGCCGGGGTGAAGACCAGCTTGTCGACCATCACCTGAATGGTCTCCGCCCGCACCGGGACGGAAGTCGCGGCCAGCATCGCCGCTGCGGCCGTCGCGAGGGCATGTTTCGCGCGCATGGCGCCGCCCTCACCGCAGCTCGGCGGCGACATGCACCGCATGCTGCTCATGGCCCTGGAAGATCTTCAGCCCCGTCTCGAGCAGCCCCTTGAGCTCGGAATTGCTCGCCGACGGGATCAGCAGGGCCTGTAATGCCCCGTTCACCTGCTGGTGGAAGGCGACTTCATTGGCGACATAGGCCTTGTCGAAAGCCGCGCCGCGCAGCTTGGCGAGCGTTGCCTTGGTCTTGCCGGCGGCATCGGAGAGGGCCCGACTCGTCGCATTGTCCTCCGGCTTGACATTGAGCTTGCCGACGAGGGCGAGCGCCTGCTTGTTGACGGCCTCGTGGTCGCGCAGCATGTCCTTGGCGAAGGACACGACCACCTTGTTCCGTGATTTCGCGATGGCCTGCTTCGCCGCCGCGACGTCGATCGCGCCCGCCGTATAGGCGATATGGGCGATCTGCGGGTCGGTCGGCTTGTCGGCAGCCTGCGCTGCGGTCGCCACTCCCAGCAATGCCAGGACAAGGGCGAGACTATACTTGCGAACGGACATGACTCCTCCTTCTTCCGGCCGCGGGAGCGGATCGGAACGCTTTGTTTTATCGACGCTTATTGGATGCCGGAGCGGCCGAAACGTTCCCGGAATCTCAGCCGGAAAACCCAAGTCTTTGCATCACGGCAGCGGTCAGGCGCTCGCAGCGCCGGCCGGCAAAGGGGAAGGCATCGAGCAGGACCGGGCCGATCTGCTGCTCCAGCTCCTTGTGCAGCAGCAGCCTCGCCCGATGCAGCCGGGTCTTGACCGTCTCCGGCCGGATGCCGAGCAGCACGGCCGTTTCCTCGACGCTGCGTCCCTCGATCACCCGCGCCATGAACACGCCGCGATAGACATCCGGGAGATTGTCGGTCGCGCGCTCGACCAGTTGCAGGATCTGCCGCTGCGCCATTGTTCGCTCCGGGTCGTCGTTGCTGGTGCTGCCGGGAAACGGGATGATCTGCGCCGGGATGCCCGGGTCCTCCGCGCGCAACGCCTGGGCCGCCCGCTTCTTCCGGCGCAGGCGGCCCAGCGCCTCGTTCAGCGTGATACGCGACAGCCAGGTCGACAGCGTCGCCTCGCCGCGAAAGCTGCCGAGATGGCTGAAGGCCTTGACATAGGCCTCCTGCACCACATCCTCGGCCTCGCTGTCGTTGCGGATCACAGCCCGCGCGATGCGATAGAGCGCCTGGTTATGCGTCGTCATGATCGTGCGGAAGGCCTGCGGATCGCCCGCGCTCGCGCGGCGGGCGAGGTCGAGATCATCAGCCGAGGCGGAAGCCGCATCGCGGACGAGGGTCGGAATGGATGGCATGATCTGTCCTCCTGCCCGCATCGGATGGCCGAGGCCGCAAAAGGTTCCCGATGATCGGCCGCAGGATAAGCTGGCAAGCGGCCGTTTGCAGCGGCGACGAACCTGATAGGCTGCCAACCGAACGATAGGCCGAACACCACGAAGGACGAAAAACCGTGCCGATGCCGACCCGACCGACTTGCCCGGGCGAAACACGATCGCCGAGGCCGTGATGGAGGATCGCATCAACGCCTTCGTGCCCGGCCCGCGCATCCGCCTCGCTGGCCGGCAAGGCGGGCCGCTCTCGGGACTGACCTTCGCGGTCAAGGATCTGTTCGACGTCGCGGGCACGCCGACCGGCGGCGGCAACCATGACTGGGCCAGAACGAACCCCATCCCGGAGCATCATGCCTGGGCGGTGCAGACTCTGCTCGATGCCGGCGCCGGGCTCGTCGGCAAGACCATCACCGACGAGGTCTCGCTCGGCATCCTCGGCGAGAACGCCTTCGACGGCACGCCGCTGAACACGGCGGCACCCCACCGCGTGCCGGGCGGCTCCTCCTCCGGCTCGGCCGCGGCCGTCGCCGCCGGGCTCTGCGACACCGCCTTGGGCACCGATACCGGCGGCTCGATGCGCGTGCCCGGCAGCTTCTGCGGGCTCTACAGCATCCGGCCAACCCATGGCCGGATCGACCTGACCGGGCTGATGCCGCAGGCGCCGAGTTCGGACACGGCCGGCTGGTTCACCCGCGACGCAGCGACCTTCGCCCGTGTCGGCGCGGTGCTGCTCTGCGAGGCGCCCGGCCCGTTGCCGACCAAGCTGCTCGTCGCCGTCGACGCCTTCGGCTTCGCCGACCCGGAGGTCGCAGAGGCCCTTCAGCCGATGGTCGAGCGGCTCGCCGGCGTGCTGGGTGCCACGCCGCGCGACGAGATCATGGCGCCGCAGGGCCTGTCGGTCTGGGCGCGAGCGCAGCGCAGCCTCCAGCCGGTCGAGGCCTGGCAGACCTTCCGCCCCTGGATCGAGCGGGACAATCCGCGCATGGCCTTCACCGTCGCGGCCGGCCTGATCGCCGGCTCGCAGGTTCCCGTCGCTGAGCAGAACTGGGCCGCCCTGATGCGCGAGGAGGCCCGCGCCAGACTGCGCTACCTGCTGCCGGCAGGCACGATCCTGTGCCTGCCGACGACGCCTTTCCCGGCTCCATTGCGCGGTTTGCCGGTGCCATTGCTTCGACCGATACGGGACCGCATCACCTGCCTTTGCGCACAGGGCGGGCTCACCGGCCATCCGCAGATCAACCTGCCCGGTGCCTTCGTCGACGGCGCGCCCGTCGGCCTGTCCATCATCGGCGGGCGCGGCACGGATGCCAGCCTCATCGCCGTCGCACAGGCCATGGAGGCCGCATCATGACCGACCTGACCCCGAACATTCCCGACGTGGTGGCCGAGATCAGCGCCCTGTTCGAGGCTTACGAGCAGGCGCTGATCGACAAGAATGTCGATGTGCTGGACGCCGCCTTCTGGAACAGCCCGCACACGATCCGCTACGCGCTGCACGAGAACGGCTACGGCTTCAAGGAAATCCACGATCACCGCGTCGCCCGCCCGCCGGGGCCGGGCATCAAGGAGAAGCGGATAAGGCTGGAAATCCTGACGCTCGGGCGCGACATCGCCACGGTGAACCTGGAGTTCAAGGTGCGCGGGCGCGACGTGATCGGCCGGCAGAGCCAGAGCTGGGTGCGCTTTCCGGATCTGGGCTGGAAGGTGGTCTCCGCCCATGTCTCCACGATGGAGGGGCCGCGCCTCTGGTAGGCACGGCCCGAAACCTCAACGCTTGCGGACGAACTCCGTCCGCAACACGAGGCCCTTGATCGTGTCGTGGCGGCAGTCGATCTCCTCGACATTCTCGGTCAGGCGGATCGAACGGATGACCGTGCCCTGCTTCAGGGTCTGGTTCGCGCCCTTCACCTTGAGGTCCTTGACCAGGACCACGGAATCGCCGTCGGCAAGCACATTGCCAGCGGCATCGCGCACGACTGGCGCGGCGGCGGCCGCGGCGGCCTGCTTCACTTCCGAGGCCGGGCGCCATTCGCCGGTCGCCTCGTCATAGATGTAATCGTCGTCGGACATGTCTTTCCCGTGTTGCGGCCGGGCACTCGCCATCGGCCCGATCCGGCGGGGTTACACGATGCCCGGCGACTTCGCCAAATCGAAGGCTAAACGGTGCCCAGCGGCTTCTCGGCCATCTCGGTCGCAACGCCAGCGTCGATCGGCGTCTCATAGGTCATCAGCATGTAGCCGAGCACCGAGTAGAAGCCGACCGTGGCGATCAGGTCGAACACCGCCTCGCGCCCGATCACGGTGGCGAGTTCGGCTTCCTGCGCAAGCGACAGCCGCTTGTCGTCGAAGAGCGCATCGACCGCCCGCACGATCAGCCCGTCCTCACCTTCCGGCTCGCCACGCAGGGCGGCGATACGGGCGTCGCTCATCCCAAGCACCCGCGCCCGGCTGACATGATGCGCCCATTCATAGGGCGAGCCCATGCGATGGGCCGCGCGCAGGATCACCACCTCCGAGCGCACCGGCCCGAGCGCGCTGTCCTTGACGACATGCTGGCGAAGCGGCGCCCAGGCCTTCAGCAAGGCCGGGTGATGCGCCATCGTCCGGTAGACATTGAGCGCGCCGGCAAAGCCGGTCTTCATCTCGGCGATCGATTCGGGCCAGTCAGCATCGCTGATCGGCGGGCAGGGAGAGGTCGTCATCGGCGGTCTCGCGGAGGTCAGGACACGAGACCTGTAGCACAGAGCGGAGCGCCGTCAGGCCACCCGCTTCAGCGCGCCACGCAGCGTCTCGACCATCTCGCCGATCTGACCCTCCTCGACGATCAGTGGCGGCGACAGCGCGATGATATCCCCGGTGACGCGGATCAGCAGGCCCTTCTCGAAGCAGTCGACAAAGACCTCATAGGCACGGGCACCAGCAGCGCCGTCGCGCGATGCGAGCTCGATGCCGGCGACGAGGCCGAGATTGCGGATGTCGATCACATGCGGGGCATCGCGCAGCGAATGCATCGCGCTTTCCCAAGCCGGCGCCAGCGTCGCCGCCCGCGTCAGCAGCCCTTCGGCCGCATAGATGTCGAGCGTGGCGATACCCGCTGCGCAGGCGACCGGATGGCCGGAATAGGTATAGCCGTGGAACAGCTCGATCATCCCCTCCGGCCCGGTCATCAGGCCGTCATGCACCTTGCGGCTGGCGAAGACCGCGCCCATTGGCACCGCGCCGTTGGTCAGGCCCTTGGCGGTGGTCATCAGGTCCGGCATCACCCCGAAATAATCGGCGGCGAAAGGCGTGCCGAGACGGCCGAAGCCGGTGATGACCTCGTCGAAGATCAAGAGGATGCCGTGCTTGGTCGCGATCTCGCGCAGGCGCTGCAGATAGCCCTTCGGCGGCAGCAGCACGCCGGTGGAGCCTGCCATCGGCTCGACGATCACGGCCGCGATCGTCTCCGCGCCATGCAGCGCGACCAGCCGCTCGAGATCGTCGGCAAGCTCGGCGCCATGCTCCGGCAGGCCGCGGGTGAAGGCGTTGCGGGCGGGATCATGGGTGTGGCGCAGATGGTCGGTGCCCGGCAGCTGCGGGAAGACGCGGCGATTGTTGACGAGGCCGCCGACCGAGATGCCGCCGAAGCCGACACCGTGATAGCCACGCTCCCGCCCGATCAGGCGGGTCCGCGTGCCCTGGCCGATGGCGCGCTGATAGGCCACCGCGATCTTGAGCGCTGTATCGACCGATTCCGAACCCGAGCCGGTGAAGAAGACGCGGTCGAGCTTGTTCGCGCCCTCCCCCGGCGCGATGGCGGCAAGCCGCTCTGCGAAATCGAACACGATGGGGTGGCCCATCTGGAAGGCCGGTGCGAAATCGAGCTCGGCGATCTGGTGCGAGACGGCCTCGCTGATCTGCCGCCGACCATGCCCGGCATTGCAGCACCAAAGCCCGGCCGTGCCATCCATCACCTTGCGGCCGTCCTCGGTGGCGTAATGCATGCCGCTGGCGCTGGCGAGCAGGCGCGGTGCCTGCTTGAACTGGCGGTTCGCGGTGAAAGGCATCCAGAAGGCGTCGAGCGAACGGGCATTCTGCAGCGCGGACGGCTTGGTGTTGACGGTCATGACGGCCTCCCTGTGTGGCTCGTCAGTGCTCATGTTTTTATCAACGCAACAAGTCTGTTTCAGCATCGCCATAATCCGTTGAAAAAATTGGTCTGATCTGAAAATCGTTCAAGATCGAGAACAGCAGGAACAGGCCGCGATGAATATCGATGTCGGAGCCCGGCTCAGATATGTCCGGATGCAGCGCGGCCTGTCGCAAAGGGCGCTCGCCAAGCAGGCCGGCGTGACCAATTCCTCGATCTCGCTGATCGAGGCGAACGAGGTGAATCCCTCGGTCGGCGTGCTCAAGCGCATTCTCGACGGCATTCCGATCAGTCTGTCCGAGTTCTTCGCCTTCGAGCCGGAAAAGCCACGGCAGGTGTTCTATCAGGCGCAGGAACTGGTCGAGATCGGCAAGGGCGGCATCTCCTTCCGCCAGGTCGGCGAGAACCTGTTCGGCCGCGCGCTCCAGATCATCAAGGAGCGCTACGAGCCCGGCGCCGATACCGGCCGCGTGATGCTGACCCATGAGGGCGAGGAAGGCGGCGTCGTCATCCGTGGCCGTATGGAACTCACCGTCGGCGAGGAGCGACGCATCCTCGGCCCCGGCGACGCCTATTATTTCGAGAGCAACCGCCCGCACCGTTTCCGCTGCGTCGGCCCGGTTCCCTGCGAGATCGTCAGCGCCTGCACGCCACCGACGTTCTAGGCGCTATCGATATTTGGCTACAGCCGGTTCAAGCCACACCCTTGTCATTCCGGGGCGCGCCGAAGGCGTGAACCCGGAATGACAACGGCGGTTACCGCGCACGGCTTCATTCGATTCCTGCATGATAATAATTGGACGATTTAATTTGAAAATCCGCACCGCGGCCCCATCATACCGCCAAACAATATAACAACTCCGGGGCACAATACTTCGACGCCTTTCGACGATGCCTATGACGTCGGCAGTCGAACCTGCTGGCGCGCAGCTTCTCGATCCCAATCGAAGTCAAACCAACCTCCCCGGCAACACCAGGGACGAAACATGAATAGGCGCGATTTCCTAAAATTCGCCGCGCAGTCGGCTGTCTTTACGCAACTGGCTCCATTCTTTACTGCGCCGGCCCATGCCGCCGGCAAGAAGGAACTCCGCTACATTCCCGAGGCGGACCTCAACATCCTCGATCCGGTCTGGAGCACCTCGACCATCGTCCAAGTCTACGGCCATCTGGTGTTCGACACGCTCTACGGCTTCGATAAGGACTACAACGTCCATCCACAGATGGCCGAGAGCCATGTCGTCTCTGACGACAAGCTGCAATGGACGATCAAGCTGCGCGATGGCCTGCAGTTCCATGACGGCCAGCCGGTCCTGGCCAAGGATTGCGTCGCCAGTATCAACCGCTGGGGCAAGCGCGACTTCATGGGCGCAGCCCTCCTTGGCGTCGTCGATACGCTGACCGCCGTCGACGACCGCACGCTGCAGTTCAAACTCAAGAAGCCCTTCCCGCTGCTGCCGATGACGCTCGCCACCAGCGGCTCGAACATGCCGGCGATCATGCCGGAGCGCATCGCCATGACCTCGCCGACCGAACAGATCCGCGAGAGCATCGGCTCGGGTCCCTATCGCTTCGCGAAGGAGCAGTGGGTCTCGGGCTCGAAGGCGGTCTTTGAGAAATTCGCCGGCTACAAGCCGCGCAGTGACGCCTTCGCGCCGAGCTATACCGCCGGCCCGAAGATCGCTCATTTCGAGAAGATCGTCTGGAACATCATCCCCGACGCCTCGACCGCCGCCGCCGCTCTCCAGGCCGGCGAGATCGACATGATCGAAATGGTCGGCGCCGATTTCCTGCCCGTGCTCAAGGCCGATCCCAGCATCAAACTGATGCCGCGCTCGACGCCGAATTTCGCGGTGATGCGCTTCAACCACCTGCAGCCGCCCTTCAACAACCCAGCGATCCGGCGCGCGCTGCTCAAGGCCTTCGACCAGCGTGCGATCATGTCCGGCACCTTCGGCGAGGAGAACGCGGCGTTCTGGCAGTCCGGCGTCGGCTTCTTCAGCCCGGATTCGCCGATGACGACGACGGTCGGCCTGGAGGCCTTCACCAGCCCGCGCGACGTCAAGAAGGCGGCCGAGGAGATCAAGGCTGCCGGCTACAACGGCGAGCGCGTCGTGGTGCTCGATCCCGTCGACTATCCCTGGACGCATCCCTGCACCTTGCTCGCCGCCGACACGCTGAAGAAGGTCGGCCTCAACGTTGACATCCAGGCGATGGACTGGGGCACGCTGATGCAGCGCCGCCTCAGCAAGGAGCCCGCGGACAAGGGCGGCTGGAACGTTTTCCTCACCGCTCTCTCAGGCATGAGCAACTTCAACCCGGTCGGGCATGTCGGCCTGCGCGGCAACGGCAACGATGCCTGGGTCGGCTGGCCGACGGCGCCCCGCCTGGAAGAACTGCGCCAGCAATGGCTCGATGCGCCCGACGTCGCCACACAGAAGAAGCTCTGCGAGGAGATCCAGAAGCAGGCGCTGATCGATGTGCCCTATATCCCGCTCGGCGGCTTCGCGACCGTCAGCGGCTACAGGAGCAACGTGACGGATATCCAGCTCCAGCGGCCGCTCTTCTTCACGATGACCGCCAAGGGCTGAGACAAGCCCCATGCTCTCCCATATCGCGCGCCGGCTGCTTGCAGCGCTGCCGGTCATGGCCTTCGTCGCCCTGTTCGTCTTCGGCCTGCTCTATCTCGCGCCGGGTGATCCCGCCGCGATCATGGCCGGGGACCAGGCGACGGCGGCCGATATCGCCCGCATCCGCATCGCGCTCAAGCTCGACGACCCGTTCCCGATCCGCTTCGGGAACTGGGTCTGGAGCCTGCTCCATGGCGATCTCGGCCTCTCGCTCTTCACCAACCAGCCGGTCGCAGCGATGATCGTCCAGCGCCTGGAGCCGACCTATCTGCTGATGCTGATGACGCTCGTCGTCGCTGTGTCTCTGGCGCTGCCGATCGGCGTGATCGCCGCCTGGAAGCACAATACGACAAGCGACCGCGCGGTTATGGTCTTCGCCGTGCTCAGCTTTTCGCTGCCCTCCTTCGTCGTCGGCTATCTCCTGGCCTTCGTCTTCGGCCTGCAGCTGCGCTGGCTGCCGGTGCAAGGCTATGTGCCGATGTCCAACGGCCTCTGGCCGGCGGTGCGCAGCCTGATCCTGCCGGCGATCGCGCTCGGCAGCGTCTATATCGGCCTGCTCGCCCGCATCACCCGCGCCACCATGCTGGAGGTGCTGGCCCAGGATTATGTCCGCACCGCCCGCGCCAAGGGCGCCGAGGAGCGCAAGATCCTGTTCAAGCACGCGCTGAAGAACTGCTCTGTGCCGATCATCACCACCATCGGCAGCGGCGTCGCGCTGCTGATCGGCGGCGCCATCGTCACCGAGACCGTCTTCGCCATTCCCAGCCTCGGGCGGCTGACCGTCGATGCAATCCTGCGCCGCGACTATCCCGTCATCCAGGGCGTCATCCTGCTGTTCAGCTTCATGTACGTGCTCGTGAACCTGCTGGTCGACATGCTCTACACCGTCTTCGATCCGAGGATCCGCTATTGACCGCCATCACCTCCGACGTCGCGCCGCGCGGCGGCCGGCAGAGCCGGCTCGGGCAGCTCGCCCGCAATCCAAGCATCGCCTGCGGCGCCGCCGTGCTCGTGCTCCTCATCCTGATCGCGCTGCTCGCGCCCTGGCTCGGCACGCGTGACCCGACGGCGATCTCGGCCTTCGACCGCGCCAAAGTGCCATCCGGGACGTTCTGGTTCGGCACCGACATGCTCGGCCGCGATCTCTATTCCCGCGTGCTCTACGGCACCCGCGTCTCGCTCATCGTCGGCTTCTCGGTGGCGATCGGCGCGACCATTCTCGGCGTGCTGATCGGCGTCTTCGCCGGCTTCCTGCCCCGCTTCGACGCCTTCGTCATGCGGGTGATGGACGGGCTGATGGCGATCCCCTCGATCCTGCTTGCCATCGCGCTGATCGCGCTCAACCGCGCCTCGATCTGGAACGTCATCCTCGCCGTCACCATCGCCGAGACGCCCCGCGTCGTGCGCCTGATCCGCGGCGTCGTGCTCTTCCTGCGCGAGGAGCCCTATGTCGAGGCCGCCCGCTCCTGCGGCGCCAGCGTGCCCTGGATCGTCTTCCGCCACATCCTGCCCAACACCTTCGCGCCGATCGCGGTCCAGGCGACCTATATCTGCGCGGTGGCGATCCTGGCGGAAGCTGCCCTCTCCTTCATCGGGGCCGGCGTGCCGCCAAGCACGCCGTCCTGGGGCAACATCATGGCCGAGGGGCGGGCGCTCTGGCAGATCAAGCCCTACATCATCTTCTTCCCCGCGCTGTTCCTCTCGATCACCGTGCTCGCCATCAACATGCTCGGCGACGGCCTGCGCGATGCCCTCGATCCGCGCCTGCGCAAGCGGGTGTAAGTCCTGAACGCCTCCACGGGAGCCAAGCTCGGTACGCCCCACTCTCGTGGATACCTCGCCCCGCCGCGCGACACCGGCGGGGCGCCTTTTATGCCGACGGCTGCGGCAAGCTGGTCCTATGATCCGGCCGGCCAAAGCCATCATCGACGTTGAGAAGCCGGCATGCGCCGGTCTGGAAGAAGGAGATGCCTCGTGTCCGATACCCTCTTGATCCGGAATGTCCGCCCGGCCGGCGGCACAGCGACCGACGTGCTGATCCGTGACGGGCGCATCGCGGCGATCGGTGCCGGTGCGACCGGAGGCGACGCGAGTTTCGATGCCGGCGGCCGCCTGATGATCCCCGGCCTCGTCGAGGCCCACACCCATCTCGACAAGAGCTTCTGGGGCATGGGCTGGCACAAGCACACCGCCGGCCCCGCCCTGATCGACAAGATCGAGACCGAGCGCCGCAACCGCCGTGAGTTCGGCATCGATGCCAATCGCCAATCCGGCCGGCTCGTCGCCCAGATGGTCAAGCTCGGCACCACCCATATTCGCAGCCATGTCGATGTCGACACGGAAGTCGGCCTCGCCGGCATCGAGGGCGTCATGGCCATGCGCGAGCGCCTCAAGGACGTGATCGATGTCGAGATCGTCGCCTTCGCACAATCCGGCATGCTGATCCGGCCCGGCACGCTCGAACTGCTCGACCAGGCGATGGCGATGGGAGCCGATGTCGTCGGCGGCCTCGATCCCTGCACGCTCGATCGCGATCCCAAGGGCCATCTCGACGCGATCTTCGGCCTCGCCGAGACATACGGCCGCCCGCTCGACATCCATCTGCATGAACGCGGCGAGGTCGGTGCCTTCTCGATGGAGCTGATCATCGAGCGCACCCGCGCGCTCGGCATGCAGGGCAAGGTCGCGATCAGCCACGCCTTCTGCCTGGGCATGCCCGATGCCGACCATGTCCGGCGCCTGATGGAGGACCTGGCAAAAGAGCGCATCGCGCTGGTCACGACCGCGCCGGCTTCCTCGCCTGCACCGTCCGTCATGGCCTGCCTCAAGGCCGGCGTCGTCATCGCCGGCGGCTCGGACGGCGTGCGTGACAGCTGGAACCCCTATGGCATGGGCGACATGCTGGAGCGGGCGACGCTGGTCGGCCTGCGCAACAATTTCCGCCGCGACGAGGAGATGGAGCTGGCGCTCGACGTCTGCACCTATCAGGGTGCCAAGACCATGGGTATTACCGATTACGGTCTCAATGTCGGCTGCGTCGCCGATTTCGTGATCCTGCCTGGCGAAACGATCTGCGAGGCCATCGTCGAGCGCCCGGCCGACCGCACCGTCGTCAAGCGCGGCAGGATCGTCGCCCGCCATGGCGAGCTGACCCAGCCCATCGCCTGACGGGCCGATCCTACCTCCGCACATGAAAAGGGCCGCCGGTCACCCCGGAGGCCCTTTTCAGTGCATTTAACAGAAGCCAATTCATCCCGCTCGGAAACACGCCGTCATCCCGGACTTGATCCGGGATCCATGCCGGACCATTTCCGATAAAGGTTCTGGCATGGATCCCGGGTCTGCGCTTCGCTTCGCCCGGGATGACCGCGTTCTTTGAAGACGCGAGAGGCCCGGAAAAGCTTCAGGCCGCCGCCGCGAAGGCTTCGTCGGAAACGATCTGCGTGCCGGCCTCGCCGCGGAGCGCCGCGACCGCATCCTCGATGCGCGCGATGATGCAGCGCCGGCCGCCGCCTTCGATGAACTGGACGGCCGCGTCGATCTTCGGCCCCATGCTGCCCGGCGGGAAATGCCCCTCTTCATGCAGGCGCTTGATCTCGGACAGGCTGACGCGATCGAGGAAGCGCTGCTCCGGCTTGCCGAAATGCACGGCGACGCGCGGCACGGCGGTCAGGATGATCATGTCGGGAATGTCGAGCAGGTTCGCCATCTTGGCGGTGGTGCGGTCCTTGTCGATCACGGCCTCGACGCCGCGGCTCTGGCCGTTGGGCTGGCGTACCACCGGCACGCCACCGCCGCCGCCCGCGATCACGACTGCGCCCTTCTCGGCCAGCGCTTGCACGAGGTCGAAATCGACGATGTGCTGCGGCAGCGGCGAGGGCACGACGTGCCGGTAGCCGCGGCCGGAATCCTCCTTCATCAGCCAGCCCATCTCGGCGCTGAGGGCCTTGGCCTCCTCCTCGGTGTAGAAATAGCCGATCGGCTTCGACGGGTTCTGGAAGGCCGGATCGTTCGGGTCGACCTCGACCTGGGTCAGCACGCAGGTCACCTCGCGCGGATTGCCCTTGGCGCGCAGCGCGTTCTCCAGCGCCTGCGTCAGGAGATAGGCGATGCCGCCCTGGCTATGGGCGACGCAGATGTCGAGCGGCATCGGCGCGACGCGATGGCGGGCGATGGCATGGCGCAGCAGCATCTTGCCGACGACCGGGCCGTTGCCATGGGTGATGATGAGCTGCGAGCCGAGCTCCATCAGCGGCAGCAGGGCGGCGCCCGTCTCGGCGGCGAGCTTCTCCTGCTCCTCGGCCGTGCCGCGGATGCCCTCGGGATGGATGGCGTTGCCGCCGATGGCGATGATCAGGCGATCCGGAACGGCGTCGATCGAAGTCATGAATCCTCCTCCCACGCGCCGGCCGGCAGGTCGCGACGCATGTTGAAATTGTTCGTTGGCGTGGAACGCGGGCCGCTCAGGGGCGGCCCGCGGCAGTCTTCAGGCCGCAGCGCTTTGGTCGATGACGCCTTCCTGGCGCGCGAAGGCGAGCAGCGCCTTCTCGAAAGCCTCCATCGGCGGATAGGTGATGCCGGCGCCGATCATGCCGATGCCGGCTTCCTTATGGGCAATGGCAGTGTTGATGACGGGCATGATGCCGGTCTGCAGCACCTTGCGCATGTCGATGCCGGTTGGCACGCCCTTGAAGTTGAGCAGGGGCACCGTGACGTTCGGGTTCTCGGCCGTGGTGATCTCGGCCATGCGGACCGAGAAGCCGATGGCTTCGTCGACCGTGCCGCCGACGAGCGGCACGATGGCCGGTGCCGCCGCCATGGCGAAGCCGCCGATGCCATAGGTCTCGGTGATCGCGCTGTCGCCGATATCGAGGCCGGAATCCTCCGGCTTGTAGCCGGCGAACATCGGGCCGATGACCTTCTGCGCCGGGCCGGTGAACCAGGTGAAACCCGGCACGCCGCTGATGCGGATGCCGAACTCGACGCCGTTGCGGCACATCGTCGTCAGGATGGTCGAGTGCGGCACGTCATGGGCGGCGTCGAGCGCGCATTTGCACATCGCCATCCAGGTCGGCCCGGAGAAATAGTCGCTGCTGGCGACGAAATCGAAGACCTCGCGCTTCTGGGCCGTCGTGAACGACGTCTCCAGGATGAAGGGCGCGAGCTTCTGGATCAGGATCGTCGTGCCGGCCACGTTGCGGTTATGGCACTCGTCGCCCATGTGCAGCGCCTGCGAGAGCAGCAGGCGCAGGTCGATCTCGCCGGCGATCTGCATGGCTTCGCGCAGGATCGGGCCGAGTACGTCGCGCATCCAGTTCAGCCGGGCGATGACGGTCTCGTCATTGGCGCCCATGCGCAGGATCTTGGAGAGCTGCTCGCTGAGATTGGTGTAGGCGACGTTGCCGTAGGTCTTGTTCTTGACGACGTGCATGAACATCGAGGCCGAGGTCACGCCCGCCATCGAGCCCACGCAGTTATGCTCGTGGCAGGGCGAGAAGGTGATCTCGCCGGAGGCCGCGAGCGCCGCCGCCTCCTCCAGGTTCTTGGCCAACCCCTCGAAGACCAGCGCGCCGGTGACGGCGCCCTTCATCGGGCCGGACATCCGCTCCCAGGTGATTGGCGGGCCGGCATGCAGGATGGTGGTCTTGGTCATGCCGGGCACGACTTCGAGCGCCGGACCGAAGCCGACCAGCACGGGCTGCGACTTCAGGATGCGCTCGACCGCTTCCTGGTTCGCCTTCTCGATGCGCGCCGCGATCTCGGGGCGCGCGAGGGCTTCGAGCGCGTCGATCAGCTCGGGCTTGCCGCCGGCCGGCGGGCGCCAGTCGAGATGGACGGCGCTGCCGCCCTGCTTCTCGATATCGTCCTTGAACATTTCGAGGCCGACATTGATGACGCTGACCTTGCTGAACAGGTCGTTGATGCTGGACATGATCAGTTCTCCTTGGAAACGAAACCGCGCGCCAGCAGGCCGGCATTGGTGCAGCTGCTGGCGATGGTGACGCCCACTTCCGAAAGCTTGGCCGTCTGCTCGGCGAGCGACTGGCTGTCGAGATCCGTGCCGAGGACATAGCCGAGGATCTCGAGGTGGCGGCCCTCGGCCGCCGCGATCTGCTTGGCCTCGACGAGGGCGGGGATCATCACGCCGGCCGGGTCCTCATGGGCGCCGTAGCCGAGGATGAAATCGAGCACGATGACGCCGACCGAGGGGTCGCGCGCCTCCTGCACCAATCGTGCGAGGCGCTGCGAGGGGTCGATCATCGGGTGCGGCCGGCCACGGGTGAAATCGTCGTCGCCGAAATCGATGAAGGTATGCTCGATGCTGGTGGAGACGTCCTTCAGCTTGCGCGCCGGGTCCTTGGTGATGTTGCTGTAGACGTTGTCGTAGCTCTCCTTGGCGATCAGCATCATCTCCTCGCAGAGCGTGCCGCCGCAGAGCAGCGCGCGGATATAGCGCTGCTCGGGCTTCAGCTTGGCGCGGGTCTCGGCGATCAATGGCAGGTTGAGCGCCCGCTTGTTGATCTCCGCCTCCTTCTTGCCGCCGAGGACGACTGCCTTGAGCGCGGCTTCCTTGGTGGTCTTGCCGAATTGCAGGCCGGCCTTGGTGACGGCCTCCTCCGAGCCGCCGAGCAGGCAGGCGACGACCGGCTTGCCGCAGGCCGCGGCCGCAGCCAGCACCTTGTCCTGCACCGACTTCGCCGGGGGCTTGGAGACCAGCACGATCACCTCGGTCGCCGGATCGCGAGCGAGCGCGTTGATGCCGTCGATCATCATGATGCCGCCGACCTTCTCGTTGAGGTCGCGCCCGCCGGTGCCGATGATCTGGGTCATGCCGCCGCCGAAATCGTGGATGCGGGCCGCGACCTCCTGGCTGCCGGTGCCGGAGGCGCCAACGATGCCGATATTGCCGGCGCGCACCGCATTGGCGAAGCACAGCCCGACGCCGCCGATATAGGCGGTACCGCAATCCGGCCCCATCATCAGCAGGCCCTTGTCATGGGCGAGCGTCTTGAGGGCGACCTCGTCCTCGATCGAGACGTTGTCGCTGAACATCATGACATGCAGGCCGCTCTCCAGCGCGCGGCGCGCCTCGCGGCTGGCGAACTCGCCGGCCACCGCGATGATCGCGAGATTGGCGCCGGGCACATGGGCGACGGCTGACTCGATCGTCGCGTAGTTCATCTTGCGGCCGCTCTCGTTGCCGCCCTTCTGCTTGAACAATTCGTCGATCTCGACCAGTGCCTTCTCGGCGATCTCGTCCGATGCCGAGCGCACCACGATCATCAGATCGCCGCTCTGGGCCTCCGCCGCCTCCGGCGTCAGCATGCCGACATTCTGCAGCACTTCTTTGTTCATGGCGGTGCCCATGCCGATCATCGCCTGGTCGACGCCGGCAACCGCATTGGCCCGCCCGGTCACCGACATCAGCGAGACCGAGTCGAAATAGGTGTTCCGCTTAATGGCGGTCTTGATGGCCATGATCCCATTCTCCGTTGTCGATGAGCGACGCCAGCCCGCGGATGACGCCGAAAGCGATCTCGGTCCCGGATGAGGAGCCGATCGCGAGAACCTGTGTGAGTGCCGGCGAGAAGGGCTCGGCGGCCGCGCTGCCGAGCGCGATGATGAGGCGTGCGACCCGCTCCCGGACCTCGCCGCGCGCCGCCTTGGCGATGGCCGCATAGGCGATCGGGTTGGTCGCGCTCTTGGCGGATTGCACCACGCCGCGGGCGAAGCCGTCGCTGCCGAGATCGCCCTGCCGCCGGCAAAGCGCGCGAGCAGCCAGCAGCCCGGTGAGGAAATCGTCGCCCGACGGCGTGAGGCCCGGCCCGAGGCCGAGAAGCCGGCTTGCATGGGCCAGCGCCGCATCCGTGTCGCCACGCCCCAGCGCCAGCGCGAGCCCGTCCGCGCCTTCATGCAGCATCCGGGTCGTCAATCGCGCGACCTCGTTATCGGCCATTCCCTCGATGAAGCCGCCGGGCGTACCGTTGCGCCAGATTGCCGCCTCGGCTTCCGCCAGCCGGCGGCGCAGCAAGCCCGTCGCGCAATGCGTTTTCGGCAGGGGCGTGCGCCAGACGGCTGCTCCCGCGACATTCACCACCGCCTTGCCGGCGATCGCGAGGCTGCCGCCCCCGGCCCTGACGCTGTCGCCCTGGCAGATGCCGATCGCGAGGAAATCCTCGGTCACCACGACCAGCGAGTTCGGCCCGTCATCCAGATCGCCGGTGACGAGCGTGTGCAATTCGCCATTGCTCAGGCAGGCGATATTGACCGCGCGGTGGAAGGCGCTGTGGACCACGCCCGCGAAGGCCGCACCGTTGACGCGCGCCAGGAAGGCGCCGTCGCCGGACCTTGCCTGCATCGTGACATGCGCGCGCATCGGGGCGGCCCCAGCCGGCGTTCAGCTGGCGCGGGCGGCCGGAGGCCGGCCTGACGTTGCGAGCTCGGCCTGCGCCTCGGCCTCGCGGCCGAGCAGCCTAAGCGACTGCGCCTTGTGCTGGCGGTAGAGCGGGTTGCCGGGATCGGACGCGATCGCGATCGCGATCGCCGCGATCGCTTCCTCGTGCCGGCCGAGAGAGCGCAGGCTGTTGCCCTTGTGGAAGGCGAAATCGTAGCGGCCGGGATCGAGCGCCAGCAATTCGTCCATCACCGCAACGGCAGCCTCGTGGCGGCCGAGTTCGCGCAGATAGTTCGACTTGTGATAGCGCAGGAACAGAGCGTCCGGCTGCTTCGCGATGCCCGCGTCGAAGGCCGCCAGCGCAGCCTCCGGCTGCTTCATCGCCCGCCAGGCATAGGCGATGTAGAAATGGAACTCGATCGCGTCCGGGGCCGCGGTCAGCACGGTCTCGAAGGCGCGGATCGCGTCTTCGTTGCGGCCGAGCTCGTAGAGGTAATAGCCCTTGTAATAGGTCAGGTCGGCATCGCCAGGATGCGGCGCGAGCGCGGCCTCAATCAGCGCGAGCGCGTCCTCGTAGCGCTCCGCCTTCTCGGCCTGCTTCGCCTGCCGGATCGCGGCCGCGCCCGGCCCCGAGGCTGCGCCCTCGCCGCGGAATATCGCCAGCACACGCTCCTGGCCGAGCGCCTGCGCATGTTCCAGCGAGGACTTGCCGTCGCGATCCCTGAGATGCTGGTCCGCACCCGCCTCGACCAGGGCCTCGATCACGTCGCCATAGAGCCTGCCGCCATCGCCGAGGATCACGGCTTCGAGCAGGGCCGACCAGCCGAGGTCGTTGGCGCGGTCCACCGGGATGCCGGCCGCGAGGCAGACGCGCACCGTGCGCAAAAAACCCTTCTCGCTCGACGGCAGCAGCGGCGTGCCGCCGAAGCGGTTGACGCTGTTCGGGTCGGCACCCGAGGCGATGGCAAGCTTCAGGATTTCGTTGAAGCCGTTCGCCCCGGCGCAGAGATAGGGCGAGAGCATGGTGATGTCGCGGGCATTGACGTCGCTGCCGGCCGCGATCAGCCGCCGCGCCAGCGGCAGGTTGTTCTTCTGGGTCGCCGCCATCAGCGCCGTGCGCCCGGTCTCGTCCTTGGCGTCCACCTTGGCGCCCTCGGCGAGAAGGCGCTCGACGGCAACCATATCGCCCTTGTCGGCGGCGGCAATCAGGGGCGGGTTGGCGGACGGGGCGTTCATCGGGTCTTCCTGTCGATCGGTGATGCGGCGCCCGGACAGGCACCGCGAAAGGCATAAGAAGCGAAAGCAAGGCGAGCCCATCCGCAGCGGGCAGGCTCGCCTCGCTGGTTCATGCCTTGCTGGCCTGGGCGGCCGGCTTCATTTCGCCGGCGGAGATCGTCCGGTCCGCCTCGCGCAGGTTGAGGTAGTGCTTGAGCACGAAGACGCCGGCAATCATGCAGTATGCATAGACCAGCGGCATCGCGTGCGGCTGGGCGAAGCCGACCGTCGGCGCGTGAATCACGCCGAACAGCGTCAGGAAGCCGCCGACCAGTGCCGCGACCGCGCCGCGCATCGGCTTGTCGGTGATCGCGAAGATCGTGATGCAGCCCCAGGTCATGCTGCTCAATGGCGCGCCGTTCCCGAGATTGGAGAGGCCCTGGTAATAGACGCCCTTCTTGGCGAGCGCTTCGACGCCGACGGTCTTGGCGGCGGTGCCGGCGGCTGCCAGCGTGTTGTTGGCCAGCGTCAGCGCCCAGTTGGCGATCCACGGGAACATCGTGACGAAGATCACCGGCACTTCGTCGCGAGGCGACTCGCGCACCACCTGATTGGCTGTGACGATGCCGATATAGACGAGGATCGGAACCACCGCGACCATCGGGATCAGCGCCAGCAGGAAGGCGCCGAGCCCGAACAGCGAGACCAGGAACATGGTCAGGCCGGTGAAGAAGGTGTAGCCGGTACCCGCGCCGATCGATTTCCAGCCGGCATGGCCGATATAGACGGTGACCGGGAACGGGTTGCCGAACATGGCGCCGAGCGTCGAGGACAGGCCGTTGGCCATCATCACCTGGCGCGTCGGGTAGGGATCGCCGGCGGCATGCGCGCTCTCGATGTTCTCGAGGTCGAACACGTAGTTGGCGAGGCCGAGCGGCACGGCCGAGGCGAGATAGGGCAGCGCATGCGGCAGGCCCTGCATGAAGCTCGAGATGTGCAGCGTCGGCGGGTTGAAGCCGAAGGTCGACAGCGAGTTCTTGATCTCGGCCGGGCTCTGCAGGCCGAAGATCCAGGCCAGCACCGTGCCGGCGGCGAGCAGCAGGAAGCCGGTCGGCACCTTCGGGAAGATCGGCTTCTTGCCGAACCAGTTCAGGAAGATCAGCGCCAGCACGACGAAGGCGACGGTCGGCGTTTCGAAGGATTGCAGCATCGGATTCATGGCCAGCAGCAGCAGGCCGAGACCGGCGAGGCAGGACAAGAGCACCGTGCGCGGGATCGTCTTGCGGATGGTCTCGCCCAGGAAGGAGCCGCCAACCAGGATCATCGCCTCGACGAAGCACCAGACCAGCGCGATCTGCAGCGCGAACTCGGCATCCTTGGTCTGCAGATAGACCGGCAGGATGACGAGGAAGGTCACCGTGAAGATCGACGGCGCGCTCGGGCCGGAAGGCAGCGCGGTCACATCGGCGCGGCCGGTTTCCTTGACGAGCTTGTAGGCGAAATAGGTGTACCAGAGGCTCGCGGCGAAGACGGCGAGGCCGAAGGCCGGCGCGATCCGGCCATAGACCATCTCCTTCGGGAAGCCGACGACGAAGAGCAGCAGGCCGATCATCGTGAGCAGATTGGTCAGGTTGTTGGCCAGCAGGCCGAAATAGCCGCCCCAGTCGCCCTTTCGCCAGATAAACGATCTATCCATCGATTGTCCCCATCCTCTCGGGCGCGCTCCAGTCGCGCGATCCCGCCGTCGAACGATCTTCTTTTGAAGGGAGCCTAGTGAGCCGGCGGCAGGCGAACCATTGCCAAGCCGCCTAAATTGACCGGTCTTGTTTTATCCAGATCGGATAAATATCGAACCGTCCTAACCGGGTTTGGCTTGCGAATACCCGCCATTCGCGCATAGATCGGAGTGGCGGAGCGGTCACTGGCGCGGCATGGACGGCAGACGCGGGCCGCTCTGGGGAGCCCGCACCATGGCCCATCAGCTCAAGATCTCCGAACTGCTCCAGTTCGCACCGTTCAGGCAGGCCCGCCTGATCTGCGGGGAAGAAGGCCTCGCCAATCCCGTCCGGGGCGTCAACGTCATCGAAGCACCCGATGTCACCGATTGGGTGCAGCCCGGCGACGTGCTCCTCACCAATTTCTATTCGCTCGACCGCCTGCGCCCGCTCGACGCCTTCATCGAGAAGGTCGCGGCCCGCAAGCTCAGCGCGCTGATCGTCAAGACCGGCCTCTTCGTGCAGGAGGTGCCGGAGGAGATCGTCGAGGCCGCGCGCAGGCACCGCCTGCCCGTCATCGAGATTCCCCGCAGCGTGCTCTACCGGACCATCGTCCTGTGCATCTCCGAGCATCTCCTCAGCGAGCGGCTCGGCGTTCTCGAACGCTTCAAGGAGATCAGCGACCATTTCCTCAGCGCCTCGCTGGCGAACCAGGGCGCCTTCCGCATCCTGAAATCGCTGGAGAGCTTCATCGGCAATCCGGTCGGGCTCTATGACGAGAAGCTGCAATGCCTCGCCGGCACCACCGGCAGCTCGGTGAGCCTCGCCTCGCCCGAAGGGCATCAGGAAGGCGCGCCCTACTACATCCAGACCATCACGGCGCCCGAAGCCGACGACCGCATCTGCAATCGCTACGTCTTCTCGGTCCGCGTCGGCGACGAGGTCAGGCTCTACCTCACCGTGCTCGAACTGAATGGCGAGCTTGAGGACGTCCAGTCGATCGCCATCGAGAGCGCGATCAACGCGCTCGCGCTCGATTTCCTGCGCCAGCAGGCTGTGATCGAGGTTGAGAAGCAGTTCCGCTTCGACCTGATCGGCGATCTGCTCGGCGGCAGCGCCCTCCCCTCCAGCGAGTTGCATCACCGCGCCGGGCTGATCCAGTGGGACCTCAAGCGCAGGCACGCCGTGGTGGTGCTCGGCCTCAAGGCCACCCAGAAGCAACTCACTCCCGGTCCGGGCGACGGCAAGAAGCTGGAACGGCTGGCACAGCTTCTTGCAGACCTCATCGACAATGCCCATGCCCAAGTCCGCGGCGGCCATGTCGTGCTGTTCTGGCCGGCCGGCGAGGGCCGCGACTGGCGCGCGCAGCTCGAACGCCGCTTCGCCGAACTGAACGCGCTCTGGTCGCGCGGCGAGGAGCGCGCCGTCCTGCATGCCGGCATCGGCGAGATCGCCGCCGACATCGAAAGCCTCCCCCGGAGCTACCGCCAGGCGCTCGACGCTCTCAATATCGGCACCCGGGCGCGCTTCGAGAAGCAGATCGTCGCCTTCCACGAGCTCGGCATCTACCGCATGCTCTGCCGACTCGCACCGCAGCACGAGCTCAGGGAGATGATCCCGCCCTCACTGAAACGGCTGGTCTCGGTCAAGACACGGGCCCGGGCCGACCTCGTCGAGACGCTGGAGGCCTATATCGCCAGCAGCGGCAACGCGCTCGAAACCTCGCGGCGCCTCGATGTCCACCCGAAGACGGTACTCTATCGGCTCGACAAGATCAGGACGGAAGCCGGCATCGATCTCGACGACGCCGAGGAGATGCTGATGGTCCAGATCGGCCTCAAGATCCTGAAAATGGAGGATGCGACGGAGGCTGCCTGAAGCAGCGATTTCTTCTCTTAGCGCCCGAAAACTTGGCAATCCCTGCGATTGACCCGAGCCGATATTCCCGGAATGCTCGAAGCCATCGGAGCGATCCGGTCGCGGGATTTGTCGGAGCAGCTTGCGCCGCGTCAACAACGCTAAAAGCACCACGCTTTACCGTGGGCTCCCGAGATGGAGACACGGCTGTGGTCTATACTCTGATCGTCAACGGCCTGCTGCGGCTATCGGCCTTCCTGCGCTGGACACGCACCGGCTAGAGCATTTTCAAGTGAACCGGGCACGAACTCCGTCGCTATCGCGCCGGTGCCCATCATCTCGGGCACGACTCATTCCGGAACGGAGTCGGGGGCTCGCGCCGGCTGCAGGCTTGTAATAAAGGTAAAAGGACCAGCCATCACCGTCAAAGGCCCCGCCGCGCCGCGCGGACCTCATGTCCATCGCGAGGGAGAGCTCCGTGACAGCAGCCCCGTTCCCGATGATGCGGTTGCGGACGGAGGACGTCCCGCGCCGGGAGCAGATGGCCTTCGTCCATGATTTCGTCGCGCGCCATGTCGGCGGGCTGGAATTCCGCCCGGCCGACCAGGACAATATCCGGATCGATATGGAAGCCATGATGCTGCCGGGCGGGCTGACCGTCGGCCGCGGCCTCTATGCGCCGATGCGTGGCGCGCGGACGCGTGGCCTGCTCCAGGACGGCCGCGAGCACTACCTGATGACGATCCATAACGAGGACCACGAGGTCGCCGTCGATGGCGGCAGGATGATCAAGGTCTCGGCCGGCGATGTCCTGCTGGTGAACGAGGCGGTCTGCTTCGAGTTCTGGCAGGGCAAGCCGATGTCCGTCGACGTGCTCTCGCTCGATCAGCGGCTGCTCGCGAGCCTCGCACCGCGCGTGGCGCTGGAAGCGAGTTACGTCATACCGGCGGCATCGGCGTCGCTGTCGCTGCTCTCCGGCTATGCCGAGATGCTGCGCCGCAATCCGCCCGCATCGGTCAGGGCGAGCGAGATCGCCTCGCGCCATGTCTATGATCTCGCCGCCCTGATGCTCGATGGCTTCGTGCGCGGTGGCGCCGAGCGCAATGCCCGCAGCATTGCGGCGGCACGATTGAAACTCGTATGCAAGGATATCCTCGAACAGCTGCCCGATCCCGGTCTCGGGATCGAAGCGGTCGCCCGGCGCCAGGGCATCACGCCGCGCTATGTCCAGCGCCTGTTCGAGACGCAGGAAACGACCTTCTCGAACTTCGTGCGCGACCAGAGGTTGGACCTCGCCTTTCGCATGCTACGGGAGCGCGATTCCGCCTCCTGCACGATCACGACCATCGCCTTTGACGCCGGCTTCTCCGACGTCACCTCCTTCAACCGCGCCTTCCGCCGGCGCTTCGAGGCGACGCCCTCCGAAATCCGGGCAAACGCCCTGAAAGGCTGATTCAAGCCAGCCTTTTGCAATCCGGCCGCTGAAAAACCTCTACTTTGTTCGCCGGCTGCAAAATCTGTTCGCCGCGATCCGAGACGGCCCATCCCGCCTCGCCATAGCGTCCGCCCCCTCTGAACGGTGGGGGACTGGCTCCTACTTCGTCGAAGCCGGAGCCCTCGCATGACGATCGCACCGTTTGCGATGCAGCGGCTGTCGACAGAAGAGATTCCGCGCGGCGAGCGGATAGCCTTCCTGCACGACTTCATGGCCCGGCATGTCTGGAGCGGGCGTCGATTGCTCCCGCCCAACCGCGACAATATCCGCGTCGATCTCGAAGCGATGGCGCTACCCAGCGACCTTCTCGTCTCCCATGGCCGGTTCACGCCGATGCGCGGCATCCGGGCCCGCGACCTGCTGCAGGACGGCCGCCAGAACTACGTCTGGACGATCCAGGACCACGAGCGCGAGATCTCGGTCGCCGGCAAGGCGCCGATCAAGATCGGCGCAGGCGATCTCGTGCTCGTCAACGAGGGCACCTGCCACGAGTGCTGGCACGGCCAGCCCACCGCGTTCGATTTCGTCTCGCTGGATCGTCGCTTGCTGGCCGACCGCGCCCCGCGCATCGACCTCGCGGCGAGCTACGTGATCCCGGCGGCGACGGAAGGCCTGTCGCTTCTGAGGAACTATGTCGAATTGCTGCGCCGCAATCCGCCGGGTTCGCTCAAGCTCGCTGAGGCGGCGGCTCGCCACGTCTATGACCTCACGGCCCTGGTCCTTGGCGGGGCGGTGCGCGGCGGGGCCGAGCGCAGCGAGACCAGCATCGCGGCCGCCCGCTACCGGCTCATCCAGGCGGACGTGCTCGCACGCCTGTGCGATCGCGATCTGGATATCGCCGCTCTGGCCAGGCGCCAGGGCGTCACGGTGCGTTATGTCCAGCGTCTGTTCGGGAACGCCGGAACGACATTCTCCGATTTCGTCCGCGGGCAGAGGCTCGAACACGCCGTCCGCTTGTTTGGAGAGCGCGATCTCGCCTCCAGCACGATCACGGCGATCGCCTATGACGTCGGGTTTTCGGACGTATCGTCATTCAACCGCGCGTTCCGCAAGCGCTTCGACGCCACCCCTTCGGAGTTCCGGGCGGACATCCTGAGTCGCCGCGCCGCGCTGCCGAAAGGCGAGGAATGGCGCGGATGAAGGCGGCCGATACGGCGCCGCGGCGGATCGCGCTGCCGCTCCCCGAAAATACCCGGAGCCGTGTTCGCTCCCTGCAAAACCGCTTCGCTCTCCGCGCAGACGAGCCATCCACCCTCTTCCTAAGGTCCGGATCGAATGGCGCGCAAGCGCCGCTCCGCTTTGCCGAATGGGCCGTACCGACAGCCTTCAGTCTCGGCCTTGGAAGGGAATTCGAGTGCTGTCGATCATCTGCGCCCGCAAGCACGGTGCCGCCTCCGCGCGCCGCGGAAAACGCCGTCTCCTGTCTGCCGCGCTCTGCGCCTGCTTCCTGTTCACCGCTGATCCGGCCGCCGCCCTGACGCGCGAGGAAGCCGCCAAGGTCGCCGAACTGATCGCCGCGCTGCAGCCCGCCTTCAGCTCCTTCGCCTATGACGAGGAGATCGTCGGCGACTGGTTCGAGCGCGATGCCGCAGGGCGCGGCCTGATCCGGGCCGCGGGCTTCACGGCGGAGAGCTGGAAGACCGCGGTCGGCGAGACCTTCCGGGGCCTCGCCGCCCTAGAACCCCAGAGCGAAATCGACGCGATACGGGCCAAGCTGGATGCCGGCGCGAGCGGCCTCGTCGCGTTGAACGCGGCTCAGAAGGCAGAAGCCCTGCAGGCGCTCCGCGCGGAATTCGCACGCATGCTGGCGTTCCGCACTGAGGGCGCGCGCTTCGCCGACATCGTGCGCCCGCTCGCGCCGCGCCTGAAGGCGATCCTCGACAACAGCTCCGACTGAGCCCGGCCACGACGGCCGGTCGTCGCTCATATCGCGTTTCCCAAAGGCCCATGATGAAAACCGTCGCTTCGAAGCGCTCCGTGCGCAGCCATGCTCTCCGCAAGACGAGCCTTCTCTCGGCAACCGCGCTCGTCGCCGTCAGCACGCTGGCGCTTCCATCGGCGCGCGCCAATTCCGTGACCTACACCCAGAGCGGCACTTATGCGGATGCTGTGACCGTGAGATCGACCGACACGATCTGGGCCGCTTCCGGTGTCAACGCGGTCTTCGCGGGAACCGTCACCTATGGCGATCCTGCGAGCGGGTTTCTCTTCCTCGGGGATACCTTGCCCGGCAACGGTACGATCGTTTTCGCACCGACCAACATGACCGCCAGCCCTGGCTTCAGCTATCTCGGCATCTCGGGCGGTGTCGTCCGTTTCGGCAGCGACACGGCGCGGAATTTCTACAGCCGATCCGGAACTCATGTGTTCGTCACCGGCGGCGTCTTCGATCTCGGCGGCGCCAGCCAGACCATCTATCGACTGGGCCAGATCGGCGTGAGTGCCGGCACGATTACCAATAACGGCCCCGGCACAGCGGTTCTGACGATTGCGAACGGCATCGATTTCAACGGAGCGATTACCGACGGCAGCAACGCCCTCGCGCTGCGCCTGGCAGGCAGCGGCACCCAGACGCTGGGCGCCAACAACAGCTATTCCGGCGGCACGACGCTGACTGCGGGCACGCTTCTGACCGCGGCACATTCCAATGCGCTCGGCACCGGCGCCCTGCGCTTCGAAGGTCTCGGCAGCACGCTGGCCCTCAACGACACCATCTCGCTTGCGAACGATATCAGCCTCGCGTCAGGCGCCACCGCCGTATTCAGCGTCGGCAGCGGCACCGGCCGGCTCATGGGCGGCATCGCCGGCAACGGCGGCGACCTGTTCAAGGAAGGGACCGGCGAGCTCGTGCTCGGCGGCACCGTGGATGCCGGCCGCATCTTCCTCAACCGCGGCAGCCTGACCTCCGCGGCCGGCGCCGACATCTCCGATACGGCGTCGCTGATCGTCGCCCAGAACGCGACCTTCAACGTCCAGGGCACCGAGAAGATCTACGAGATCATCGGCACCGGCCGGGTTACGCTCGCGAATGGCGCGCAGCTGACGCTCGGCCGCGACGGAAACGGAGGATCGGACTATTCGACCACCTCCAGCAATCCGATCAGCGGCGCAGGCTCGCTGCGCAAGGAAGGCAACAACCGCCTCACGCTGCGCGGCACCAACACCTATTCCGGCGGCACGACGCTGGCGGCCGGGACGCTTCGAGCGGGCATCACTGGCGCTCTCGGCACGGGCGGGCTGACGATCGCCGGCCAGGGCACGACGCTCGCACTCATCGACAATGTCCGGCTCAACAATGCGATCACGCTTGATCAGGGCGATCTCAATGTCGAGGTGGAGAGCGGCACGGCAACCCTCGGCGGGCGGATCACCCGGGCGAACCCGGCGGAAGCGCGGGACTTCCACAAAAACGGCCCCGGCAAGCTCATCCTGGCCAGCAACGGTTCGAACGTCGCGCATGCCCATGTGAACAGCGGCCTCCTGCAGGTCGATGGCGCGATCACCGCCCAGACGCTGCAGGTGGCGAATGCCGCCGGGCTTTCCGGCATCGGCACCGTCAACGCCAATGTCACGATCGCCGATGGCGGCACCTTGTACGGGCGCTCGGACCAGACCCTGACCATCAACGGCAACCTGGTCCTGAACAACGGCTCCACGGTCGAGGTCGAGCTCGACGCGCCCAGCACCCGCGCCTTGTTCGACGTGGGCGGAAACCTGACGCTGGACGGCGGCCTGAACATCACCGGCACCGGCAATTACGGCGCGGGCGTCTACCGCCTGTTCGACTATGACGGAACGCTCACCGATAACGGGCTCGACGTCACCGCCGAGCCGGCCGGCATGACCGCCACCGTCCAGACCGGCGTCGCGCGCCAGGTCAACATCGTGGTCGGGGCGGGCGGTGGCCCGGCCTGGCAATTCTGGGACGGCAGCCAGACCGCGGCCAACGGCCAGGTCGACGGCGGCACCGGCAATTGGGGCAGCCTGACCAACTGGACCGATGCGAATGGCCAGGGCAACGCCGCCTGGGGCGGCGGATATGCCGCCTTCCAGGGCGCGCCCGGCACGGTCACGGTCGCGCCGGGCGGAGTCTCGGTGAACGGCCTCCAGTTCGCCGTGAACGGCTACAGCCTGGACGGCGGCCCGATCACGCTGGCAGCGCCACAGGCCGTCATCCGCGTCGGCGACGGCACGAACCAGGGCGCGAACTTCGTCGCCCGGATCGGCGCAGACCTCACCGGCACCGGCGGATTGCTGAAGACCGACCTCGGCCGGCTCGTCCTCACCGGCAACAACAGCTACCAGGGCGACACCTTCGTCCAGAACGGCACGCTGGAAGGCAACACGAACAGCATCCGCAACAACATCGTCAACAACGGCATCGTCGTCTTCAACCAGACGCAGGACGGCAGCTTCTCCGGCAATGTCGGCGGCGAAGGCGGCGTCATGATCAAGGACGGCGCGGGCATGCTCCGGCTGACCGGGCGCAGCACGCTCGACTGGTCGATCTGGGGCGGCGCCCTGTCCTCGACCACCGAGGTCTTCCGCGGCAATCTCGATATCCGCAGCGGGGCGACGATGCGCTTCGAGCAGAACGCGTCGGGCAGCTATGACGGCAATGCCCGCAGCAGCGGCAATGGCGACGGCCGGATCGAGATCGCCGCCGGCACCGGCAACAGCATCGCCTTCACCGGCGATTCCAGCGGCTTCACCGGCATCACCACGATTGAGATCGGCGCTCTGGCTGTGAACGGGCAGCTCGGCGGCAGGCTCGTCGTCAACGCAGGCGGACGCCTCGGCGGCGCGGGCACGGTCGGCGATGCGCTCGTCTCCGGCACGGTCGCGCCGGGCAACTCGATCGGCACGTTGAACGTTGCCGGCAACATCGCCTTCAATCCGGGCTCGACCTACGAGGTCGAGATCGACGCGGCGGGCGCCTCGGACCGGGTCGTCGCGGCGGGCACCGCCACGATCAATGGCGGCGCAGTCAATGTGCTGGCGGGAGCCGGCAACTACGCCCAGCAGACGCAATACACCATCCTGACTGCGGCAGGCGGGCGCACCGGCACCTTTACCGGCGTGACCTCGAACCTCGCCTTCCTCGATCCCGCACTCAGCTACGACGCCGGCAATGTCTACCTGACCATGACGCGCAACGGCACGAGCTTCCGCAATGTCGGCCTGACCTGGAACCAGGTCGCCGCCGGCGGCGGCGTCGAGAACCTCGGGCTGGGCAACCCGGTCCACAACGCCGTGCTGAGTCTGTCAGCCGATCAGGCGCGGGGCGCCTTCGACCAGCTCTCGGGCGAGATCCACGCCTCGGCCCGCACCGCGCTGATCGAGGACAGCCGCTTCCTGCGCAACGCCGTCAACGACCGCCTGCGCGCAGCCTCCGATTCCGTCGTCACCTATGAGAACGGCAAGCCGGTCGCAGCCCCTGTCACCACCGACCGTTTCGCGTTCTGGGGCCAGGGCTTCGGCTCATGGGGCCGCACGGATGGCGACGGCAACGCGGCGAAGCTTGAGCGCAAGACCGGCGGCTTCTTCATCGGCGCCGACGCACCGGTGTTCGGCAACTGGCGCCTCGGCGCGGTCGCCGGCTACAGCCGCAGCGATTTCGACGTGAAGGGCCGTCAATCCTCGGGGGAGAGCGACAACTACCATCTCGGCCTCTATGGCGGAGCGAACTGGGGAGCGCTCACGCTGCGGACTGGCGCGGCCTATACGTGGCACGACATTTCGACCAACCGGACGGTCAGCTTCCCCGGCTTTGGCGACAGGCTGAAGGGCGACTACGGCGCCGGCACCACGCAGCTCTTCGGCGAACTCGCCTATGGCTTCGCGTTGGGCGCGACCCGGATCGAGCCCTTCGCCAATCTGGCTTATGTCAGCCTGCACACGGACGGCTTCCGCGAGACCGGAGGCGCCGCGGCCCTCACCGGCGCTGCGGCGACCACCGACGCCACCTTCACGACGCTCGGCCTGCGCGCCTCCACCACGTTCAATCTCGGCGGCGCGAACCTGACGGCGAAGGGCACGCTCGGCTGGCGCCATGCGCTCGGTGACGTGACCCCGCTCGCGCCCCTGCGTTTCGCCGGCGGCGGCAATGGCTTCGGCATCGGCGGCGTGCCGATCGCGCGCAATGCGGCGCTGATCGAGACCGGGCTCGACTATGCGCTCTCGCCGAACGCCACGCTCGGCATCAGCTATGGCGGCCAGTTCGGCTCGGGCATCGCCGACCATGCTGCCAAGGCCAACTTCAATGTCCGGTTCTGAGGGCAGCATGAACGATCGGTCCCGCTCCCTCATCCTGACGAACATCGTGGCGCTGTTTCCGATAGCCGAGCAGGCGGATGCGATGTTCGCCAATCGGCTGCTGGAATCCTATCCGGAGGTCTATCGGCTCTTCGCCATGGAGATCGAGCCGCAGGAACGAAGCCTCGTCCTGACGCTGCGGCTGATATTCGGGAATTCCCGGCACTTCGGCGAGCTGCTGCCGATCGTCCAGGAGCTCGCTCGTTCCCACAGGATCTACCGCCTGATCGAGCCTCACTATCGGGCCCTGGCCGAGACGCTGCTCTGGACGCTCCGGCGCAGTCTCGGTCCCGGTTTCACGATCGAGGCGGAGCGGGCCTGGCAGCGCGTGCTCGACGGCCCTCCGGAGTCGGTTCGCATGTCGTCGCAAGCCGACGGCCGAAAGGCGATCGCATGATCGTCCGCCGGATTCGCCCCCTCCGCACCATCGGCCTCGCAGCGCTCGCCAGCGCTGGCGGCATGGCGGCCTGGCTCGGATCGGAACGGGCAAATGCCGGGGCGAGAGACGTCGCAATTTTCGCGGATCGGGGTAACGTTCCGGCGCCGCAGTGGCTCGAGGCCGCGCAGGCTCCTGCGGTGGGACAGGCCGCCGCAGCAACGGCGACACTCCCCGGCGGCGCGTCCTCGCTCAACGAGACCTACAAGGACTGGCGTGTCGTCTGTGCGCAGCAGGGCGGCAAGAAGCGCTGCGTGCTCAATCAGGTCCAGACACAGCAGAGCGGCCAGCACGTGCTCGCCATCGAGCTCAATGCCCTGACCGGCAGCGCCGTTGCCGGGGTACTGGTCCTGCCTTTCGGGCTGTCGCTGGATGCCGGCGTCGCTTTTCAGATCGACGAGAAGCTGACGGTGCAGCCGATGCGCTTCCGCACCTGCCTGCCGAGCGGATGCCTCGTCGCCGTCAGCTTCGACGCACAGATGGTCGCGGCCCTGCGAACGGGCTCCGCGCTGAAGATCAACGCGACCGCCGATAGCGGGGCCGCCGTACCCTTCTCCATCTCGCTCCAGGGCTTCGCGAGCGCTCTCGATCGCGCCACCACGCTGTCACGCTGACACGCCGACGTCTTCAGGCCACGCCGGAACGCCACCCGAACGCCTCGACCTCGGCCGCGGTCGGGAGATCGGCGCCTCGACGCGTCACCGTGATCGCCGCGGCCGCAGCAGCATAAGCCAGCAGGTCGGCGAGAGCCTCGCGATCGAGCGCCGCGATCGCCTCCCGACTGAGCCGATCGGTATGGGCCAGCCGCGCCAGCAGCGCCGCGTGGAAGGTATCGCCGGCGCCGACTGTGTCCCGCACCGTGACCCGATGGCCCGGCGCGGAAACCTGGCCGGCCGCCGAAAAGGCGGTCGCGCCTTGCTCGCCCTGCGTGACGACGACGAGGCGCGCTCCCAGGTCGAGCCAGTGGGAAGCGGCTTCCGCAAGGGTGAGCTGCCCGTCCCAGGCGATCCGGATATCCTCGTCGCTGGCCTTGACGATGGTCACCGCGCGATAGAAGCGTTCGGCTGCCCGATGCCAGCCCGACATGTCGCCGATCGCGGTCGGGCGCAGATTGGGATCGACGCTGATGACACGCCGGCCGCATTCCCGTTCGGCCAGCGCCGCGAAGGCGGAGCCGACGGGTTCAACCGCCATGGTGTAGGAGCCGAAGGTCAGCGCCCGGACCGTATCCGGCAGGGCTGCCGGCAGATCGGCAGCGGTGAGCGAGCGGTCCGCCGCGCCTTCGCCGTGGAACGCATAGCCGGGATGGCCGTCCCTACCGGTCGTCACGACCGAGATGGTCGTCAGCCGGTCCGTCCGGACGAGATAGCGATCGTCGACCCCTTCGCGCGCCAGGAGATCGGCGAGCAGGGTGCCGAAGCCGTCGCGCGAGATGCCGCCGAGGAAGCCCACCTCGATGCCGAGCCGGGCCAGCCCGATCGCGACGTTGAAGGGCGAGCCGCCGGCCACGATCCGCGCAGGCACCTCTGCGCCTGTACCGGCCTCGGCGAACAGATCGACCAACGCTTCGCCGCAGACCAGGATCATCAGGGTCGACCTTTGCCGTTCGCCCTCATGCGAGCGCGTTCCGCGAGGCTACCGGACGAACCGCACCGCTCCAACCCGAAGCTGGCGGAGCCGTGCAGGCAATCGCTCAATCCGCGACGGAGACGTCCGGCGCGACCGATCCGATATTGTAGCCTTCCAGCTGCGCGGCCGGCGCGTCGGCGGAGGCGAAGTTCAGGATCGTCGCGGTCCCCGGCGTCACCGGGATCACCCGGGACGGCGGCAGGCCGACGAATTCATGGCAGGCGGCACGGATGACGCCGCCATGCACGACCGCCAGCAGGTCGCCCTGCGCCTTGTGCAGCCAGTCCCGGATTCCGGCCGCGACCCGGGCACGAAAATCGCCCCAGCTTTCGCCCTTGTCCGGCGTGAACGTGCCGGCCCGCCAGGCGTGGTAGCGCTCCGGCTGCTCGGCGATCAGGTCGCGTTTCCGGCGGCCCGTCCATTCGCCCATGTCGAGCTCGCGCAGGCGGGCATCGGATGGCGCATCCGGATAGCCGATGAGGCCGACCGTCTGGCGGGTGCGGCCGAGATCGGAGGAGACGACATGCGCCGGCAGCAGCGCCCTGACATAGGGCACGAATTCGCGCGCCTGCCGGATGCCGCGCTCGGAGAGCTCGGAATTGTCGTGCCCCTGCAGCCGCTGCTCGACATTCCACAGCGTCTCGCCATGGCGCATCAGGATAAGTCTCATGGATCGATCCTTTCGCCTTCCATCGTGAAGGCGGCATCGGGTGTGCTGGAGAACGACAGGCCGACCTCGTCGCCCGGTGTCGCGGTGAAGAATCCCTCGGCCATGCCGGTGAGGCGCAGGTCGCCGACCATGACGGTGACCATCGACTGGCCGGCGATCGGCGCCGCCTCGGCGAAACGCCCGACGAGCTGGTGCCCGTCACCGACCCGCCCGACGGCGATGTCCTGCGCCCGGTAGAGCAGTTGCACCCGCTCATGCCCCGCGGCAAAGGCTGCCGGCGCCAGCGCCACATCCGCGAAGACGAACCGGTCCTGCACACGGGTGACGGGCAGGAGATTGGCCGGCGGCGTGCCGAGGAAGGAGGCGACGAAGGTCGTCGTCGGCCGGCGCAACAGGTCGATCGGCGCGCCGAACTGCTCGACGCGGCCATGATTGAGGACGGCGACATGGCTCGCCATCGTCATGGCCTCGACCTGGTCATGCGTGACATAGACCGATGTCGCGCCTGTCGCCCGGTGGATGCGCATCAATTCGCTGCGCATCTCGATGCGCAGCTTGGCGTCGAGATTCGATAGGGGCTCGTCGAACAGCAGGATGCTCGGCTTCGGCGCGATCGTCCGCGCGATCGCGACGCGTTGCTGCTGGCCGCCGGAGATCTCGGCGGGATAGCGGTCGCGCAGCGCCGAGATCCCGAGCAGGGCGAGGACCTCGTCGACACGGGCGTTCCGGTCGGCCTTGGACCAGCGCGCGACCTTGAGGGGCCAGGCGATGTTGCCGGCGACCGTCATATGCGGCCACAGCGCATAGCTCTGGAAGACCAGTCCGGCATCGCGCTCTCCGGCATCGGCGATGACGCCGCCCGCCCCGCTCGACACCGTGCGGCCGACGAAAGCGATCTCGCCCGCGCTCGGTTCCTCCAGCCCGGCGAGCATGCGCAGCAGCGTGGACTTGCCGCAGCCGGATGGGCCGACCAGCACCAGGAAGGCTCCGCGCGGCACCGAGATGTTCACGTCCTTGACGGCGGCGACATCGCCGAAGCGCTTCACCAATTGGCTGATGCGAATGGCGTCCTGCGCCGGGGCGGTCGATGCGGGCGCCATCACTGCTTCCACTTCTGCACACGGGTCTGGATGAGATGCGCCGCCAGCGAAGCCGCCAGGCAGATCACCAGGATCACCAGCGTGATCGCGTTGGCGAACTGCATGAAGCCCTCGGACGCATAGCGATAGGCGACCATGCTGAGCACCGGCGAGGTCGCGGTGAACAGCAACACGACAAGCGACAGGTCCCGCACCATCTTGACGAAGACCAGGATCGCGCCGGCAAGCAGGCCACGGATCGTCAGCGGGAAGATGATGAAGACAAGGCGGGTGAGCAGCCCGGCGCCGGTCAGGCGGGCGCTCTCCTCGATATCGTTGGAGATCTGGCCGAGGACCGAGCGGCCCGACTGCACGGCATAGGGCAGGTTATGCGCCGTCGCCGCCAGCACCAGCAGTGCGAAGGTGCCGTACAGCGACGGCAGCGGCCCGATCGGCGCGCCGAACAGCGCGATATAGGCCGCAGCGAAGGCGATGCTGGGGACGAGCAGCGGCAGGAAGGCGAGCTGACTGAGCACGGCCGCGAGCCAGGTCCCCTTGTTGCGGACGATCGTATAGGCCAGCGCCAGCCCGAGCAGCATCGTCGTGAGCGCGACCGTCAGGCCGAGCTTGAGCGTGTTCCACAAGGCCTCGAGGATCATCGGGTTGCGGAACAGGCCAGCCTGCCCCTGGGCGAGCGCGCCGCCGCCCTCGCCGATCCAGAAATGCAGCGTCCAGTTCGAGAACAGCGCCCCGCCCTGCGGCGCCAGACTCGACGCCGCCAGCACCAGCACCGGCAGCACCGAGGTCGCGAGCCCGATCACGAGCGCGACGGCGAAAAGCGGCCAGCGCCAGGCCCCGAGGGGAAAGCGCTTGATGCGCCCGCCCTTGCCGGTGACGGTGGTGAAGGCCTTGCGGCCGGCGACAAGTCGGTCACTGAAGAACAGCAGCGCGGCCGAGACCGCGATCAGGAGCAGCGCCAGCACGAAGCCGCGCTCGGTCTCTCCAGTCTCGATCATGCCGAAGAGCCGGGTGGAAAGCGTCTGCATCCTGACCGGCAGGCCGAGCAGGGCCGGCGCGGCGAAATTCGCCACCGCCCCGGCGAAGGTCAGCGAGGCCGCGGCGATCAGGGCCGGCGTCACCACCGGCAGGACGATGCCGAAGAAGATGCGCCCCCGCCGCGCCCCGGCCACCTGCCCGGCCTCGATCAGGTCGGCGCCGACCGAGCTGAGCGCGGCGGCGATGATCGTGTAGGCGAGCGAGAAGTAATGCGCGATCAGGACGATCATGGTCGGCGCCAGCCCCCAGGCCAGCCAGTCCGGCACGTCGAAGCCGTTCGCCTGGAAGAAGCCGGGCGAGCCGCCGAGCCGCTCGTTGCGGAACAGCGTGCCCCAGGCCAGCGCACCGGCGAAGCTCGGGATCATGAACGGCAGGGTCGAGAGCGTCGCGACGAGGCCGCATCCCGGCAGGTCCGTAAGCGTCACCAGCCAGGCGAGGAAGCCGCCGACAAGCAGGCAGCCGGCCGCCACGCCGAGGCCGAGCAGCATCGTGGTGAGTAGCGGGCGCCACCAGAGATTGGCGGAGAGCGGACTGGCGAGGACGGTCGTCCAGGCCTGAAGCCCGTCCGGCGTGAGCGTCGCCAGCAGGATCTTGACCAGCGGCGCCGCGACGAGGAGCGCGATCACCACGGAGAGGACGAGCGGCAGGACACGGTTGGCGCGCAGCAGCGGCGCGCGCCCGGACACAAGCGCGAGTGAGGTCATGGCAGCGTTTCCCGGAGCGAGGCCGGCCTCCCCTGCGAGAGGGCCGGCTCGCGGCGTCGGCGTTACTGGAGCGAGATGATGAGGTCGTTGATGCGCTTCCGCGCCGCGGCCGTCCGCGCCGGATCGATGCGCCAGGCTTTCAGCTTGTCGAGCGGGACGGAATCCGGATCGTCCGCGATCGTCTTGCGCGTGGCATAGTCGCCGGGAACGTTGAACGGCTCGAAGGCGGGGCCGCCGGTCGGCGAATTGTCCCCGAACATGAAGTCGATCAGCAGGCGGGCGGCCGCCGGATGCGGCGCCTTGCCCGCGATCGTCAGCACGGCCGGGAACAGGATGCCGTTGGCCGGCTCGACATTGTTCGCCACCTGCAGCGCCCAGCCTTCCTTCTTATTGTCGCGCCGGTCGGAATAGGTGCTGAAGCCGACGGGCGGATTCTTGCTGGTCTTGTCGCCCACGGCCTTGTTCACGAGGTCGCTGTTGGCGACCAGGATCAGGTCGTTCTTGAACAGGGCGCGAATGAACTGCTCGCCGGCGCCCTTCAAATCCTTGTCGACCGCGATGTCCTTGCCGAACTGGGCCTTGTAGGCCACCGCCATCTCGTCCGGATGCAGGGCGATCTCGGTCATCAGGTCGAGCAGTTCGCCGCGCTGCGCCGGGTCGACCATCAGCACCTTGCCGCGCCATTGCGAGGTGGTGAGCTGCCAGAGATTGGTGACCGGCGAGCCGTTGGGATGCGCGGCCTCGTTATACATCAGGACCTTGGTCGAGAGCCTATGCACGAGCAGCGGATCCTTGTGCGCGGCGTCGATCTCGCCCGCGACCCGTGGCGGCACGTAGTTCTGGACCCGGCCCGCCTTGAGCAGCTTGTCGTAGACCACCGGCGTGTCCGCCAGATACAGCACGTCCACGGCATTCACGCCCGCCTGCTGCTCGGCCTCCAGTCGCGCGATCTGCTTGACCGAGCTCATGTCGAGGCCGATCAGGTCGATGCCCGGATAGGCGGTTTCGAAGGCTTTCTCGATGCGGGCGATCCGGCTCGACAGCGAGAAGATCGTCACGCTGCCTTCCTTAAGCGCCTGGGCGACGAGCTGCTCGCGCGTCATGGTGTCGAGATTCTGGGCCGCCGCACCGCCTGCCGCCAGCAGCATCGCCGGCAACAGCAGAGACCGCGCCAGCTTCGATAGGATCTGCATCCGTCCCTCCCGTTTATCGTTATGTCATTCGAATTCGGAGAACAGGTCCGCGAGCTTCTCGAGCCGGCCCATGATCGGATCCTGGTGTCGTCCCGCGATCGTCATCAGGATGGCGTTGACGATCGCGAAGGGGATGGTCGGCGTCTGGAACTCGCTGCCGGAGCGCCCGCGCGGCGCCGCCAGCAGAAGCTGCGCCTCTGGTTTCATCATCGGCCCGGCGAGGTCCGAGATCAGGAGCGTCGCGGCACCGACCTGCGCGGCATGCCGCATCAGCGGCTCATAGCTCGCGGGCTGCTTGCGGAAGGCCAGCGTCAGGACGACATCGCCGGGCCTCAGGCTGACCACGCGTTCCGCGATATCGCGTCCGCGCCCGGACAGGGCGATCGCCGTCATGCCGAACCGGTCGAGGCGCCGTTGCAGGAAGCTCGCGACGGAGCGCGCATGGCCCTGCGCGAAGATGAAGACGCGCCCGGCCGCAAAGATCATGTCAGCCGCCTGGTCGATATCGGCCTGCGAGATGCAATGGCTGAGCTCGTTGAGCGCGGCGATCTCGGCGCCGATCAGGTCGGTGAGGAAATGCCCGTCCTCGACCTTGGCGACCGAGCGGCGCATGCGGTTGGCCGCATCCTGTCCTTCGAGGACCTCGCGCTGGAGCTGGTTGCGCAGCTCAGGATAGCCCTTGTAGCCGAGCTTCTGCGCCAGCCGCGTCGCCGTCGCCTCATGGACCTGTGCCCGTTCGGCGAGCTGGATTCCGTTCAGATAGGCGGCTTCGGCCCGGTTCTCGAGCAGGGTCGTGACGAGCCGGCGATCGGCGTCGGTCAGCTTGTCAGAGTGCGACTTGATCCGCTCGAGGATGCTCATGATCGTCCCGCAAAACTGTTTGCAGGATCAAGCTAGATCACAATTTTCTCTGCCGTCAATATCGATTGCAGGTAATTCATGCTCTGCAAAATATCCTGCAATGCAGCAGCCAAGCGACCCCGACCGGTAGCGCCACGAACGCAGCCCACAGATACGCGGCAGATTCAGCCAGGGGGCGCGGTGGGACTAAGCGGATGAGAGGGCCGCTGTCCGCAGCACGGAAAAGATCGCCTTCCGGCCCGGCGCGATCCGGCCATGGCTGCCGGAGAGGCCGAGATAGGCCGCCGGCGCAGTGCTCGCCATCGCGAGCGCCTCGGCCAAGGTCGCGCCGCCATGGCGATGCGCGTTGAGGATCGCGGCGTTCATGTCGAGATGGGCTCCGGCCAACCGGCCCTCGGCATTGACCAGGCGCCCTTCGCTGACGCGGATCGTCTCGCCGAAGAGCTCGAAGGCATCGCGTGCTGAGCCGATCGTCGCCATGGCGTCGGTGACCAGCATCATCCGCTGTGGGCCGATAGCGCGGAAAGCTGCCTGGAAAGAGGGCCAGGCGACGTGGTGACCATCGGCAATGATGCCGGCGGCGAGCCCGAGGTCGGACATCGCCGCACCCACCACGCCGGGCTCGCGCGAGCCGAGCTGCGACATGGCGTTGAACAGATGCGTGACGCCGGAGAGCCCTTCGGAATGGGCTCGCGCCATCTCCGCGGCGGTGGCGTTGCTATGGCCGGCGCAGACCCTGACGCCACGATCGACCAGCGCGCGAATGAAGCCTTCCGGCACACGTTCCGGCGCGAGCGTCACCAGCGTCACGCCGGCAGGCCCGAGCGATGCGAGCAGATCGATATCGGAGGGTTCGGGCCGCAGCAGATTGGCGAGCGGATGAGCGCCGTTGCGCTCAGGATTGATGAAGGGGCCTTCGAGATGCACGCCGAGGACGCCCGGCACGCCCTGCGCAATCGCCTCCCGCGCCGCAGCGATCGCCCGGGCGATATCGGCGCGGCTGGCGCTGATCAGCGTCGGCAGCAGGAAGCGGGTGCCGAAGCGGGCATGGGCTGCGCAGATCGCGGCGACGCCCTCGACTGTCAGGCTGTCGTTCAGCATCACGCCGCCGCCGCCATTGACCTGGATATCGATGAAGCCCGGCGACAGGACGGCGTCCTCGGGCAGGTCCTCGACCGCACAATCGGGTGCGGCATCGGCCGGAAGGATCGCACTGACGATGCCGTCCTCGGCGACGACGATCCGATCGCTCAGGATCTCAGCACCATCGAACAGGCGTTTCGCGCGCCAGGCTTGCCGGGCGGCGGCCATCAGAGCGTCTCCGTGACCTTGAGCAGTCCGGGCGGGCTGTCGACGTTCCGGCCCAGGCGGGCGGCTTCCGCTTCGAGCGCACGATAGACCGGTACCAGCAGCGCGATGGCATCGAGCGCCGGTTCGCCCGGTCCAAGTCCCGGCAGGCTCGGCTGCACTCCGGAGCCCGAGAAGACCGGGCTGCCCTGCCGGCCGAGCGTCGCCAAGGCATCCTCGATACTGTCGGAAACCTCGCCGCCGGCATTGAGACCGAGGATCGGGTGCTCGCTGCGGATCGCAGCCTTCGGCCCATGCAGCACCTCGGCGGCGCTATAGGCGAGCACTGGTACGCCCAGTATCTCGGCCGCCTTGAGAGCCGCCTCGCGGGCAGGCCCGAGGCTCAGTCCGCGCCCGATCGCGAAGCCGGCGGGTGCGGATGACAAGCGCTGCGCCCAGGGCGACCAGTCGAGGGCGAGCGCCCGCGCCAACCGCTCGGGCGCGGCTTCCGCAGCAGCGGTGAGAGCCTTGTCCTCGGCGAGGGCGCCGACCAGCAGCAGGCCGGCGAGCATGGTGTTCACCACCGTCTTGGTCGCGGCAACAGCAAGTTCGGGCCCGGCGGCGATCGGGATGACATGACGGCAGGCACGGGCGGCAGGCGAGTTCGCGTCGTTGACGATGGCGATGGTCTGCGCGCCGGCGGCCGTAGCCTGCTCGGCAGCAGTGACCAGGTCCGGGCTGCGACCGGATTGCGAGATCAGGATGTAGAGCGCCTCGCCGAGGCGGGGGTTAGCACCGTAGCGCGTCACGACCGAGGGAGCGGCCGGGGCCGCGCTCAGGCCGAGGCGGGTTTCGATCAGGTAGCGCAGATAGGTGCCGGCATGGCCGGAGCTGCCGCGGCCGCTGACCACCGCATGGCTGATGCGCCGCATGTCGAGCGCCGCCGCGACCTGCGCGATCGCGTCCTGCCCGTCCTGCAGCAGGCGAGCGGCGGCCTGCGGGATCTCCGCCACCTCGGCCGACATCAGCGACATCGTTCGGTCGGAATGGCTCATGATTGCGGCCCCATGGCTTCACCCTTGAGGGTCGCGACAAAATCATAGCGGTCTCCGCGATAGGCGGAGACCGTGAACTCGATCGGTTTGCCGTTGGCGAGGAACGCACGGCGCTCGATCCTGAGCAGGGCGCTGCCGGCCGGCACGCCGAGATGCCGGGCTTCCTCGGCCGTGGCGAGGCCGGCATGGATGCGCTGCACGCCATGGGCCGGAACGGCGCCGCGCTGCGCGAGCGCGGCATAGAGCGACATCTCGACCAGATCGGGCGAGGGCAGGATGCTCGCGGGCACGACCGCGCATTCGATCGCCAGCGGCTCGCCATCCGCGGTCCTGACGCGCGTCAGCCGCACCACGCCGTCGCCCGGGCCGAGCCCGAGCGCCATCGATTCCTGCGGCTTCGGCCGCGTCAGCTCGCGTGAGAGCCAGACCGACCCGGGCCGGCCGCCGCGATTCTCGATATCGGTCGAAAAGCTCGCCAGAACCGAGAGTGGTTGCTCGATGCGCGAGGCGACGAAGGTGCCCGAGCCGTGGCGGCGCGACAGCGTGCCGCTGCGGATGAGCTCGTCGATGGCATTGCGTACGGTGACCCGCGCATAACCGGTGAGCTGAGCCAGGTCGCGCTCCGAGGGCACGGCATCGCCCGGCTGGAAGACATCGCTCTCGATCAGCCGCGCCAACGCGCCGGCAAGCCTCAGATAGCGCGGCGTCGGGTCGTCGCCGGCAAGCGCCTGCAGGATCGCCTGCTGCTTGGCCGGCATCGCCTCGGTCGCAGCATCCGTCGCGGCCTCGCGCGGACGCCGCGAGCCACGTCCGGGAGAGGCCTCGCTCACGGCGCCGCCTTGGAAGCGGCCGGAGCCTTGTCCGCCGCCCCGGAACCAAGCTCGACGAGAGCGTACCGCAGATTGCCGCGATGATGGCCGAGCAGGGTTTCGGCGAGGGCGGCATCGGCACCGCTGGCCAGCAGCACCGCGCGCTTGACGTCGCCACGGGCGCGGTCGAGGTGACGGGCCGCCGCCTCCAGGCCGCAGCCGGTGATCATGTCGACCATCTCGGCCGCGCGGTGCCTGAGCTTGGCGTTGGTCGCCCGCATATGGACCATCAACCCGCGATAGACGCGGCCCAGCCGGATCATCAGCAGGGTCGAGAACAGGTTGAGCACGATCTTCTGCGCGGTGCCCGCCTTCATCCGCGTCGAGCCGGCGACGACCTCCTCGCCAGTCTCGATGAGGATGCCGAGATCGGCGGTGCGCAGCAGGGCCGAGCCCCGGTTGTTGGCGACGCCGAGCGTTAGCGCGCCGCGGGCCTTGGCTTCGCCGATCGCTGCGAGCGTGTAAGGCGTGCGCCCGCTGGCGGCGAGGCCGATGACGACATCGTTCGGGCCGATATCGGCACGGCGCATCGCCTCGGTGCCATCATCGACGGAATCCTCGGCATTCTCGACCGCATGCAGAATCGCCTCGTCGCCGCCGGCGATGGCGAAGCCGAGGCGCTCCTCCGGCCAGTCGAAGGTCGGGGTCAGCTCGGCGCCGTCCTGGACGCCGATGCGCCCGGAGGTGCCGGCTCCCGCATAGATCAGCCGCCCGCCGGCCTCGAGCCGCGGCACGGCGGCGACGACCGCTTCGGCGATCGCCGGCAGGGAGGTCGCAATCGCGGCGACCGCCGCGAGCTGGCCCTCGTAGAGCGCCTTCAGGATATCGAGATCGCCCCAGGCATCGAGATCCTGAAAGCGTGCGCTGACATCTTCCGTCGCCATGAACTGCCTCTTGTGACCAGACCAAATTAAGTCCACTTTAGCCCAGTAGCAAGCCGGAAGCGGACAGGGAAGCCATGACGCCGCCAGAACCGCAGATTTCGCTTCCCGCGCGCGCCGCCCGCCTGACCACCGCCGTCCCGCCCTTCCTGCTCGGCCTCATCGGCATCGCCCTGCTCACAGTGATGGACGGCGTCGTGAAGGAGCTTTCGCCGCGCTACAGCGCCCTGCACCTCACCTTCCTGCGCTTCGCGGTGACCGCCGTGATGGGCGCCCTGCTCTTCCTCGCCCTGCGCGCGCCGCTGCCGGACCGCGGCGTCATCACCGGCAACCTGCTGCGCGGTGTCCTGGTCGCGCTGTCGACGCTCGGCTTCTTCTACGGGCTCGCCGTGCTGCCGCTGGCAGAGGTCTTCATCATCTCCTTCATCGCGCCGCTGCTGGTCGCGCTGATCGCGATCCCGCTGCTCGGCGAGCGGCCGAAACCGCTGGTCTATCTGGCGCTGGCGCTCGGCTTCGCCGGCGTGATGGTCACGGCCGGCGGTGTCAGCCTCGCGACAATCGCGCCGGAGCGGGCGCTCGGGATCGCCGCCGTGCTCGGTTGTGCCGTGGCCTATGCGCTCTCCGTCGTGCTGCTGCGCCAGCGGGCGAAGCGCGGCGATCCGCCCTTGACGATCGCACTGTTCCAGTCAGCGATCCCGGCGGCGATCCTCGCCTTGCCGGCCGCATTGTTCTGGGCGCCGATCACGTCAGCCGATTGGCCCGCCTTCATCCTGATCGGCGCGCTGGGCCTTGCCGGCCATGTCGCGCTGGCGCTGGCCTTCGCCCGCGGCGAGGCGAGCCGCCTGGTCGCGGTCGAATATACCGGGCTGATCTGGGCGATCCTGATCGGCCTTGTCTTCTTCGCGGAGATGCCGACGCCGCAGGCCATGCTCGGCGCCGCGCTGATCATCGGAGCCTGCTGGCTGCTCCGGCGTTAGGTACCGACGTCGATCGAAGCCGTTGCAAGCCGCCCTTGTCATTCCGGGGCGCGCCGCAGGCGCGAACCCGGAACCCACGACCGGATGAAACTTTCAGGCTTGGTTGTGAAGGGCTCACCCAGTCGTGGGTTCCGGGTTCTTCGCTACGCGAAGCCCCGGAATGACAAAAGGGGCTCGAAACGCTTCAGAACCGCCGCCCTGCCTAGCCCGGCAGGTTCAATCGCCCACCGGTCAGCGGCTTCGGCACGCCGGTCGTGCCCGGCAGGCTGAGGGCCAAGCCCTTCACCGAGCGGATCGCGAGATAGCCGAAGGTCTGCGCCTCGATGACGTCGCCGGCCCAACCGGCGGCCTCGACCGGTTCGACGGGCACGCCAAGGCGCTCGTGCAGCCGGCGCATGAAATGGCCGTTGAGACGCCCGCCGCCGGTGACGAGCCAGCGCCGCGGCACCTTCGGCACATGCCGGAGCGCATCGACCACGCTCTCCACGGTGAAGGCGGCCAGCGTCGCCGCGCCATCGGCGTCGGAGAGTGCTTCGACCACCTGGGCACGGCGGTGGAAATCGTTACGGTCCAGCGACTTGGGCGCCGGACGGTCGAAATAGGGATTGACCATGAAGTCGGCGACGAGATCCTCGCGGACCGTGCCGCTCGCCGCCAGCGTGCCGTCGGCGTCATAGGTCTTGCCGAGGCGGCGCAGGACGAAGTCGTCGAGGATCGCGCTGGCTGGGCCGGTGTCGAAGGCGATCACGTCGTCGCCGTCGATATAGGTGACATTGCCGACGCCGCCGAGGTTGAGCACCATCACCGGCTGCTCCAGCCCCTGAGCCAAGGCGCGATGATAGAGCGGCGCGAAGGGCGCGCCTTCGCCGCCGGCCTCGACATCGGCATGGCGGAAGCGGTCGACGGTCGGGATGCCGAGCGCCTGCGCCACCGCCGGGCCGTCGATAAGCTGACGCGTGAAGCGGATTTCGGGGCGGTGATAGACGGTCTGGCCGTGCAGACCGACGAGATCGACGTTCTCGGGCTTGATGCCCTGCTCGGCCATGAAACGCTTGACCGCGTCGAGATGGGCCGCGGTCACGGCGGCTTCGAGCTCGACCAGCGGCTCGGTCACCGCACGCTCGGCCTCGGCGACCAGCGCCTGCAACTGGCGGCGGGTTTCGGGGGGATAGGGATAGCCGGCGCCAGCGCCGAAGCTGAGCCGCTCGCGCCCGTCGCTCTCGACGATCGAGACGTCGATCGCATCCATCGAGGTGCCGCTGATCACGCCGATCGCGGTCAACATGGGCTTGTCGAGGTCTCGCATCGTCATTTCGCCCCTGTAAACCCTCGGAGTCGCTGCTTCGAGGCTTGCACCGGCTCTAGGCGATCGGTTAAGCGTTGTCCAGATTGGTCCGCAAGTGGTCCATATGCGATAAGCTTCGCACGAGCGTCGGAACAGGCGCCGTCGTCACATCAGGAGGGGTTGTCATGCTTCGTGTCGTGAAACAGGGTTCCGGGCTGCGCCGCACCTTGCGCTGCAGTGTCGCCGCGGTCGCCTTCGCGCTGCTCACGGGCGCCGCTTCCGCCCAGACGCTGGAGGTTGCCGTCGAGGCGTCGCCCGCCGGCCTCGACCCGCATATCGTCACGGCCTTCGCCTCGTCCCAGATCGTGCTCGGCCCGATCTATGAGGGCCTCACCGCGCTCGACAAGAACCTCAACATCATCCCGGGGCTGGCCCAGTCCTGGACCGCTTCGGCCGACGGCAGGACGGTGACCTTCAAGCTCCGCCCCGGCGTCACCTTCCATGACGGCAAGCCGATGGAGGCGGAGGACGTCGCCTCGTCGCTGCGCCGCGTGCTGTCGAAGGATGTCGGCTCGCCGCTCGCCAGCCGCCTCTCCGCCATGGAGAGCGCGACCGCCGTCGACGCGACGACGCTGGAGCTGAAGCTCAAGGAGCCGTCGGCGCCGCTGCTCGCCTCGCTCACCGGCATCGCCATCGTGCCGCGCGGCCTCGAGGGCAACAAGGATGCGCTGCAGCGCGCGCCCATGGGCACCGGTCCGTTCAAGTTCGAGGAATGGCAGCCGAACGGCTTCATACGCCTCGCCAAGCATGCCGGCTACTGGAATGCCGCCGAGGTCAAGCTCGCCGGGGTGAAGTTCAACTTCGTGCCGGAAGCGGCGACCCGTCAGGTCGGCATCGGCAACGGACAGTTCGCGCTGCTGCCGCATATCGATGCGGCGACCGCGCTCCAGCTCAAGGGCAAGCCGAACATCGCGATGCAGGAGACGACGGAGCTCGCCTACACGCTGATCGGCATGAACACGTCGAAGCCGCCCTTCGACAACGTGAAGGTGCGCGAGGCGCTGAACTACGCGCTGAACCGCAAGGAGATCATCGATGCCGCGCTGTTCGGCAGCGGCACGCCGGCGGCCCCGCTCCCGGCCGTGCTGAAGGACTGGGCGGTCGATGTGAAGGACCTGCCCTGCTACGCCTATGACCCGGCCAAGGCCCAGGCACTGCTCAAGGAGGCCGGCGTCGCGACGCCGGTTACGGTCAGCATGACGGTGCTGCCGCGCCAGGACATCCGCGACATCGCTCAGGTCGTGCAGCAGCAGCTCGGCAAGGCCGGCTTCAAGGTCGAGCTGAAGAACCCCGAGCTCGGCCAGTTCGTGCAGGATTGGCGCAACTCGAATTTCGACCTCTTCGCCTCGACCAATGCCGGCAGCATCGAGCCTGACGATTATTTCTACCGCGCCTTCCGCACCGGCGGCTCGACCAACATCTTCAAGTACAGCAACCCGGAGCTCGACACGCTGCTCGACAAGGGTCGCGCGACGCTGAACAAGCCGGCGCGCCAGGCCGCCTATCGCGACGCGCAGAAGATCCTGGGCTGCACGGGGCCGGCGGCGCATATCGCCTATCCCACGCTGTTCAGTGCGGTGCGCAGCAACCTGCAGGGCTATGACATCTACGCCAACCGCTCGCTGGTCTCGCTCGGCCGCGCAAGCCTGCGCTGATTGGAGTAAGGTCGAGGCATGCTCCGTCACCTGCTGCAGCGCAGCCTCGACCTCCTGATCGTGCTGTTCGGGATCTCCGTGATCGTCTTCCTGATGATCCGGCTGATCCCGGGCGACGCGGTGGCGATCATGCTCGGCGCCAATACCGAGGTGACGCCCGAGCGCATCGCAGCGATGCGCGGCGAACTCGGGCTCGACCGGCCCTTGCTGGAGCAATACTGGGTCTGGCTGAGCCATGCCGTGCGCGGCGATTTCGGCACCTCGATCTGGACCGGCCGCCCGGTGATGCAGGAGATCGCCGCCCAGATCTGGCCGACGCTCCAGCTCACCCTGTTCTCGCTCGTGCTCGGCGCCGGGCTTGCGATCCCCGTTGGCTGCCTGATGGCGCATTGGCGCGGCGGGCGGGCCGATCTCGTGCTGCGCGTCGGCGCCATCGCCGGGCTCACCATCCCGTCCTTCTGGCTCGGCATCGTCATGCTGATGACGGTTGCGACGCTGGCGCCGAGCTTCGCCTCGCTCGGCTACGTGCCGTTCAGCCAGGACCCGCTCGGCAATCTGCAGCGCCTGCTGCTGCCAGCGATCGCGCTGGCGCTGCCGATCCTGGCCAATCTGTCGCGGCTGGTGCGCACGGCGATGCTCGATGCGCTCGGCCAGGACTATATCCGCACCGCCCGCGCCAAGGGGCTGGGCGAACGGGCGGTGCTCTACCGGCATGCCCTGCGCAACGCGCTGATCCCCTTTATCACCAGCGTCGGCATCATGACCGGCTATCTGCTCGGCGGCGCGATCGTGGTCGAGCAGGTCTTCTCGATTCCCGGCCTCGGCCGGCTGATCCTCGGCGCCATCGCCGAGCGCAACTATCCGCTGGTCCAGGCCACGATCCTCGTCGTCACCGTCGGCTTCGTGCTGGTCAACGCCCTCGTCGATTTCACCTATGCGCTGGTCGACCCTCGGCTCAGGACCGCGTCATGAGCCAGAGCCGCCGCATCGCCATCGTCGCCGGCATCTTCGTCGTCCTGCAGATCGTGTTCGCGCTCGGTGCGCCGCTGATCGCGCCCTATGACCCGTTGGCGCAGGACATCGTCGCCCGGATGAAGGGGCCGAGCGTGGCGCATTGGCTCGGCACCGACCATCTCGGCCGCGATATCCTCTCGCGCATCCTCTACGGCTACCGCACGGCGCTGATCGCCTGCGGCATCGCGGTCGGGCTCGCGCTGGCGATCGGCGGCAGCCTCGGCCTGCTCGCCGCCTTCTATCGCGGCTGGTGCGACCGCATCGTCATGCGGGCGATGGACATCCTCTTCGCCTTCCCGGTGATGCTGCTGGCGATCGGCATCATCGCCATGCTCGGCCCGCGCACCGAAAGCGCCGCGATCGCCATCGCCGTGGTCTATGTGCCGATCTTCGCGCGCCTGATCCGGGGACCGGCCATGGTGCTGGTCGAGAGCGATTTCGTCGCCGGCATCCGCTCGATCGGCGCGACCGACCTGCGGATCATGCTGCGCCATATCCTGCCCAATCTCGCCTCGGTCATCCTGGTGCAGAGCTCGCTCCTGCTTTCGGCCGCGATCCTGGTCGAGGCCTCGCTCTCCTTCCTCGGGCTCGGCACCCAGCCGCCGACGCCCTCGCTCGGCCTGATGCTGGCGGAGGGCCGCAATTTCGTGCTGCTCTCGCCCTGGAACGCGATCTTCGCCGGGCTCGGCATCCTCCTGCTCTCGCTCGGCTTCAACCTGCTCGGCGACGCCCTGCGCGACGAGCTCGATCCGCGGCTCCGGGGCCAATCATGATCATCCGCAGGGCGGTCGCGGCCGATATCGCGCCGGCCGCCGCCCTGATGGCGCAAGCCTATGCCACACATTTCCGGCTGATCATGGGCGATGCCGCGCTCGGCTTCGACCAGGCGCATTTTGCTGAACGCTTTGCCCGTGAGCTGGGCGAACTGACCGTCCTCGATGCGGACGGCATACGCGGCGTGCTGCTGGTCAAGGACGGGCATATCGCCATGCTCTTCGCCGCTGAGACCGGTCAAGGCCACGGCGCCGCATTGCTCGCCCATGCCGAGGCGCACGGCGCCCGATCGCTCGAAGTGTTCGCAGCGAATGAAGGCGCGCGGCGTTTCTATGAGCGGGCCGGCTGGCAGGTCGCTGGTGACTACGAACGTGAGTTCGCCGGAGCGCGGCATCGCTTCCTGCGCTATGAGAAGCCGATGATTCCGGCACGGAGACAGGGCTGATGGACAAACTCCTGATCCGCGGCGGCCAGAGGCTGGCCGGCACAGTCGAGATTCGCGGCGCAAAGAATGCGGCACTGCCGGCCTTCGCGGCAGCCCTGCTCTCGGACAAGCCGCTGACCCTGCGCAACCTGCCGGATGTCGTCGACGTCAAGACGATGCAGACTTTGCTCGAAGGCTATGGCGTCGCCTTTTCGGGACGAGCCGCCGATGCCCTGACGCTCGATGCCGCCAGGGCCGGGCCGCGCGAGACAAGCTACGACACCGTCCGCAAGATGCGCGCCACCGTTCTGGTGCTCGGGCCGCTGATCGCGCGTTTCGGCGAGGCGCGTGTCTCGCTGCCGGGCGGTTGCGCCATCGGTGCGCGTCCGGTCGACCTGCATATCAAGGCTCTGGAAGCACTCGGCGCCGAGATCAATGTGGCCGGCGGCTATATCGAGGCGAAGGCGCCGCGAGGCCTGACCGGCGCGCGGATCGTCTTCCCGTTCTCCTCGGTCGGCGCGACCGAGACCGCGCTGCTGGCGGCGAGCCTTAGCCGGGGCGAGACCGAGATCGTCAACGCCGCCAAGGAGCCGGAGGTGCTCGACCTCGCGCGCTGTCTCTCCGCGATGGGCGTCAGGATCGAGGGCATCGGCAGCCACCGCCTGCTGGTGCAGGGCGCGCAGAATCTCTCGCCCGCGACCCATGAGATCGTCGCCGACCGGATCGAGGCCGGCACCTATGCGGTCGCCGCCGCGATCACCGGCGGCGAGCTGGAACTGGTCGGCGCGCGGCTCGAGCATCTCGCCGCTGTCGGCGAGGCGCTTGAGGCAGCCGGCGTCCGGCTCTGGCCGAGCGACCGCGGTCTGATGGTGACGCGCCCCGGCCGGCTCACCGGCATCGACATCATGACCCAGGCCTATCCCGGCTTCTCGACCGATCTGCAGGCACAGTTCATGGCGCTGATGAGCGTGGCGGACGGCACCTCGCTGATCCGCGAGACGGTGTTTGAGAACCGCTTCATGCATGTGCCGGAACTGGTCCGGCTCGGCGCCGACATTACGCTGAAGGGCACCAGCGCGACCGTGCGCGGCGTCACCAAGCTGAAGGCCGCCCCCGTGATGGCGACCGACCTGCGCGCTTCCGTCAGCCTCGTGTTGGCCGGGCTCGTCGCCGAGGGCGAGACCGTGGTCAGCCGCATCTACCATCTCGACCGTGGCTATGAGGCGCTCGACCGCAAGCTCAAGCGCTGCGGCGCCGATATCGAGCGGGTCCCGGCATGAGCGCCCCGGCCGATCTCTATCTCGGCGTCGATGGCGGCGGCACCGGCTGCCGCTGCCGCCTCGAAACCGCAGCCGGCGAGGTGCTGGGCTCCGGCATTGCCGGCCCGGCCTCGCTCCGGCTCGGTCTCGAAGCCTCGCTCGCCGCCGTGATGCAGGCAGCGCGTGGCGCCATCGCAGAGGCTGGTTTGAGCGAGGCCGATTTCGCGCGGGTCCATGCCGGCATCTGCCTCGCCGGCATCGGGCGCAAGGGCATGCAGGAGGCGCTCGCCGCCCGGCAGACACCCTTCGCGGAAACGGTCTTCGAGAGCGACGGGCTCGCCGCCTGCCTCGGCGCACATGCCGGCGAGGATGGCGGCATCGTCATCATCGGCACGGGCTCGATCGGGCTCGCCCGGGTGAACGGCGAGGAAGTCCGGATCGGCGGCTACGGCTTTCCGATCGGCGACGAGGGCAGTGGCGCCGATCTCGGCCTTGCGGCAATTCGCGTCTCGCTGCGCGCCCATGACGGGCGCGAGCCGGCGACGCGCTTCACTGGGGACGTGCTAGCGCGCTTCGGGGCCGATCCGTTCGAGGTGATCGCCTGGATGGACAAGGCCCATGCCACCGACTACGCGACGCTGGCGCCGCTGGTGCTGCGCCATGCCGATCTCGGCGATTCCCATGCCCGCATGATCATGCAGAACGCTGCTGCGATGATCGACGCGATGGTGCGCACGCTGTTCGAGCGCAGCGTGCCGCGCGTGGCGCTGATCGGCGGCCTGTCCTCCGCGATGGAAGCCTGGCTCGCGCCGGATGTCAGGCGGCGGCTGTCGCATGTGAAGAGCGACGCGATCGCAGGGGCGCTCTCGCTGGTCCGGCCGCGGGTCTAATATCCGGCGCCGGCCTCTTCGGGGACGATGTCGCGCCAGCCATGTTGCAGGGCGCGACTCTCCCTATCGAAGGCGAAATAGCAGCCGCCACCGGCGATGGGCTGGCCGTGCCGGCGCGAGATCGGCTCGCCCTTGAGATCGCTGAGCAGCAATGTGCCAACACCGCCATGGGCGAAGATCACGAGATCGCCCGTGCCGCTTCGCGTCGCGATGCAGGCGGCCACACCCGCCTTGATCCGGACCTGCGCAGCCCGCGCCGTCTCCCAGCCGAGGATGCTGGTATCCGGCTCGCCGAAGAACTGGTCGACGATCTCCCAGAAGCGCGGCGGCGCGACATAGCCGGTGGCCGAGCGATCGTTCTCGCGCAGGTCCTCGCGCGTCGCGAAGGGCAGGCCACGGGCGCGCTGCAAAGCCTCGGCGCAATCCATCGCCTTGCGCTCGTCGCTGGTAAACACGTCGGTCACACCAGCCAGCTCGGGCCGCTGACAGAAGGCCTCGATGCGCGTCCAGCCGACGGACGACAAGCCCCAGTCCGGCACCGGGACCTGCGGATCGACGATGACTTCGGGATGGGTGACGAAATACACGGTCGCCATGCTGCTCCTGGGCGGTTTGGACAATGGCTGGATACTGATTGGGAGCCACCCTTGTCATTCCGGGGCGCGCCGCAGGCGCGAACCCGGAACCCACGGCTGGTGAGACATTCAATGCCCGGCTCTCGATGGCTCGCCCAGTCGTGGGTTCCGGGTTCTTCGCTGCGCGAAGCCCCGGAATGACAATAAGGGGCTTCTAAACAGCTGCGATCACCTGTCAGCGTTACCTAGATCCCCTTCTCACCCGGTCGAGAAAGCTCGCAAGCCAGACCTGCCGCGCAGCCGGTCACATCGACTTGCATCTCGTCCAGCGCAACCGGGAGCGCCACGATCGCCCGGAAGCGCTGCGCGATCAGCGGCGACAATGTCGCGGCGCGGCCGCAGAGAGCGACCGGTTTAGCCCCGACGCGCACCTTCAACGCCAGCGCGAGCCGTGCCAGTTCCGCGCCGGCCTGCGCGAAGATGTCGGCTGCCATCGCATCGCCCGCTTCCGCTCCCGCCGCTACGGCTCGCGCCAATAGCCCGAGGCTACCACGATCGCCGCCATAGACATGGGTGCGCACGGCATCCCAGGAGGCGCCGCCCAGCGCCCCCGCCAGCGCATGGCCAAGCGCGCTGTCCCAGCCGGAGCCGGGGGCTTCGTCCTCGCGGCGCAGCAACCGGCGCAAGGCCTCTGCCGCGATCCAGGCAGCGGACCCACCATCGTCGATCAGCACGCCGCGCCCGCCCGCGCGGATGATCTCTCCGTCGGCGGCAAGGTGGTAGCCGATCGAGCCCGTGCCGGAATAGACGATGATGCCCTCGCCAGGCTGGAAGCGGGCTCGATAGCCCAGCCACATGTCGTCGACGACAAGGATTTTCGTCTCGGGACAGCCGAAGGCCGAGGTCAGGATCTCGGAGAAGACGGCCCGGACGGCGCTTTCCGGCCCGAGTCCGGTGACGCCAGCGACGATGGCTGCCGTTCGCCCGATATTCTCTAGTTCACCCGCTAGTTTTGTGAATATGCCCGCAACCCTGTCGCGCTCGGCCTGCGAGAAGACATGGCCGGTCATCGGCTCCATCTCGCCGCGCGCCACAATCGCGCCCGAGGGAGCGGACAGGCACCAGCGCGAGCCGGTGCCGCCGGTCTCTATGCCGAGGCCGAGACCGGCGTCAGACGCTGGCATGGCGGGCGAAGCGGCGGGTGATCTCGCGGGGATTGGTGATCGCCGTGCCGACGACGACGGCATGGGCGCCGGCCGCGAAGGCAGTCTCCAGCTGCTCCGGCTGCTCGAAGCGTCCTTCTGCGACGATCGGGACGGAAACCGCCCTGGCCAGAGCCTCGATCAGTGCGATATCGGGGCCGAGCACCTTCCGTGCTGCCGTCTCGGGCGTATAGCCGGAGAGCGTCGTCGCAATGTAGCTCGCGCCGAGCGCCGCGGCCCGCACGCCATCCTCCAGCGTCGCGCAATCCGCGAAGACAGGCTTGCCCAGCTCGTTGCGGATACGCCCGATCAGCCGATCCAGCGGCTCGCCGTCGCGCAGCCTCGCGGTGGCGTCGAGCGCAATGATATCGGCCCCGGCCTCAGCGATAGCGACCGCACTGGCGAAATCCGGCGTGATGTAGACCGGGAAACGGTCGTCCCAACGCTTGAGGATACCGATGATCGGCAGACGGCTGATGGCACGGATCGCGCCGATGTCGGCCGGGCCGTTGGCGCGCAGGGCCAGCGCCCCACCTTGCTCCGCCGCCAGCGCCATCGCCGCCATAAAGGCGGGGCCGTGCAAGGGATTGTCGGCCCGCGCCTGGCAGGAGACGGCGAGGCTGCGAGGTGGGATCAGGGGCTGGGTCGTCACTTCACCGCTCCGGCGGTCATGCCGCGGATGAACTGGCGGGACATCAGGATGTAGACGATCGTCAGCGGCAGTGCCGCGATGGTGAGGCCAGCGAAGAGCATGCCCCAGTCGGTGGTGTATTCGCCCATGAAAACCGAGAGGCCCTGCGGCAGGGTCTTGCGGGCGTCAGTCTGGATGAAGACCAGTGGGAAGAAGAAGTCGTTCCAGGTCGGCACCGCGTTCTGGATCGCGGCGATCACCATCGGCGGGATCGACAAGGGCAGCATGATCGAGAGCATGATGCGCGGCTCCGAGGCGCCGTCGATGCGCGCGGCCTCCTCCAGCTCGACCGGCAACGTGCGCAGGAAGCCCGTCATGATGAAGATCGTCGAGGGCAGGCCCATCGCCGTGTAGATCAGGATCAGGCCGAGCCGGGTGTCGAGCAATCCGAAATCGCGCATCTGCAGGAAGAGCGGGATCACCGCGAGCTTCAGCGGCAGCATCAGCCCGGCGAGGAAGAACATGAAGATCGCCGAATTGCCGGGGAAGCTGTAGCGCGCCAGGCCGTAGGCCCCCATGGTGCCGAAGAGCAGCGTCAGCAGGATCGATGTCCCGGTGATGATGACCGAATTGACGAAATAGCTGGGCAGGCTGGTCTCGCCCCAGATGCGCTTGAAGTTTTCGACATAGGCGAAATCCGGCACGGCGAAGGGCGCGTCGAAGATCTCCGGCGTCGTCTTGAAGGCCGAGAAGACCATGATGACGATCGGATAGAGCATCAGCACGGAATTGCCGATCAGGAGCGCGGCGGCGATCAGGCTGCCGGCGCTGCTGCGCGGAAAGAGCGGGTCGTTGCTGGCGGCACGGAACATCACAGCGCGACCTCCCGCCGGCGCAGATACTGGGTGATGACCGTGGCGACCACCGCGATGAACATGAACATCAGCACGGCCAGCGCATTGCCATGCCCGAAATCCTGGAGACCGGCGGTCTGGTTGCCGAAGGCGGTGCGGTAGAAATACAGGCCGAGAACGTCGGTCGAGCCATAGGGCGAGCCGTCGAGCCCCGCCATGATGTAGGGCAGCTCGAACCAGTTGAAGGCGCCGATGAAGAGCAGCGTCAGCGTGATCGTGGTCGAGGGCGTGACCAGCGGCCAGACCACGCGAGTCAGCATCTGCCAGCCATTGCAGCCGTCGAGCTTGGCGGCCTCGAGGATTTCGCGCGGGATGCGCTGCATGCCGGCGAGATAGACCAGGGCGGGAAAGCCGATCCAGTGCCAGGCATTGGCCAGCACCAGCGCCGGCAGCGCCGTCGTCTCCTGCCCGAGCCAGGGCTGGCGCAGTTGGCCCAGCCCGACCATCTCGAGCAGCTGGTTCACCAGCCCGAAATTCGGGTCGAGGAACAGCTTCCACAGGAAGCCGACCAGCACGGTCGACAGGATCACCGGCATGAAGATCGCGATGCGGTGGAAGCGGAAGCCGAAAGGCTCGCGATAGATGAACCAGGCGAGCAGGAAGCCCACGCTGTTCTGCACCACGAACAGCGCGAAGAAGACGAAGAGGTTGTGGCGGAAGGCGCGCCAGGTCAGCGCCGCGAAATGATCGCCGAACAGCACGTCGGCGAAGTTCTTCAGGCCGACGAACTCGCCCTGCGCCATGCCATCCCAGCGATAGAAGGCGGCGCTCAGGGCCGATAGCAACGGCCAGACCACGAAGGTGAGCATGATCGCGAGCGGCGGCAGGATCAGGAAGGCGATCCAGGCCGCGCGCCGGCGCTTCTCGCGGTTTCGGTAATCCGTCTGCATCGACTTCGGTCCTCGGGATGCGCCGGGGAGGCGAGCGGCGGCGGCACGGAGCCAGCACTCACGGCCGCGGGCGGCCGTGAGTGTCAGGCGAGCGCCGCCGCTGTCGCGCCTACTTCTTGAAGGGCGCGTAGTAGGTCGCGATGCCCTTGGTGATTTCGGCGCCGATCTCGGCCGGCGTCGCCTTGCCGGCGAGCATCTTCTGCACGCCCGATTGCAGCAGCACCGAGCCGGTCGGCTCCTGATAGCGGAAATTGACCAGCATGATGTAGGACATCGCGCTCTGGTTCAGCGTCGCGACCTCCTTGAGCAGCGGGTTCTCGAAGGCGACGCCCTTGATCGGCGAGATGTTTTGCAGCTCGTTGGAGAACATCGTGCCGAATTCCGGCGTGCCGACAAAGCGCAGGAACTTCAGGGCCGCTTCGCGCTTCTTGGACGCCGCGTTGATGGCATAGCCGCCGTCATAGTAGAGCGCGACCAGCCGCGGATCGCCGGCCTTGGCCACGGGCGAGGGGAAGAGGCCGAGCTGCAGCTTGGGGTTCTGGCGCAGGAAATTGGCGATCTCGAAGGAACCGCCGGCAAACATCGCGGCCCGGCCGGCAGCGAAGAGCTGCTGCGAGGCCGCATAATCGACGCCCGAGAAGTTCGGCGCGAAGTAATCCTTGATCTCGTTGAGCTTGGTCAGCGCGCCGACGAAGCGGGCATCGGTGAAATCGGCCTTGCCGGCCAGCACGTCCTGCTCGAACTGCGCGCCGATCTGCGAGGACAGCAGCGCACCGACGATGGTCTCGTTCTGCCAGGCCGTCGCCGTGCCGTTGCCGAAGGGATTGATGCCCTTCTCCTTCAGCGTCTTGGAGACGCCGACGAGCTCGTCCCAGGTGTTCGGCGGCTTCACACCGGCCTTCTCGAACAATTCCTTGTTGTAGATGATCAGCATGGTCTGCGATGCCAGCGGCACGGCATAGAGCTTGCCGTCGGCCCGCATCGTCTCGGCCGCGATCGCCGAAGCCGGGAAGTTCGCGAATTCCGGCACCATCGTCTTGTCGAGCGGCACGAGGTAGTCGGGCTTGCCGACGCCGAGCGTGCCATAGGCGCGCACCTGCACGACATCCGGGCCGGTGCCGCCAGCCAGGGCGGTGGAAAGGACGGTATTGTAGTTCGCCGCCTCGAAGGCTTCGAACTTCACGTTGATGTCGGGGTGGTGCTTGCGGAAGGCGGCGATCAGCTTGGCATAGGCCGCCTTGTCCTCCTGGCGCCAGCTCCACACCGTGATGTCTTCGGCCTGCGCCTGCACCGGCGCTGCGAAGGCGGTCGCGGCGGCGAACAGCGTCAGCGCCAACTTTCCAAATGTCCGCCTGACGATGGATTTGCTCTGGATTCCGGCCAACATTGTCACTCTCCCTGGTTGTTCTCGTCGTCTTATGACGGTTTTTCGATATGGTTGTCGCGTAGTCCCGGCGTCACCAGCAGCGCGGTGGCATCGTCATGGATCTTGACGCGCCTGTAACGCTCCGCCTTCGGGTCCGCGCTTTCGAGCCGGCGCAGCTCAGCAATGGCGCCTGCCGTGCCGACGCGCGCGACGGCATCCATCAGCCCGGCCTCGTCGTGATGCGCGATGACATCGACGAGACGCATGAAGCCGTCGGACGCGAGCAGCACGATCGCCCCCGGCGAGATCTCGGCCGAGAACAGGCGCAAGCCCGCCTGCCAGCCCAGTCCGGGGTTGATCGCCCAGTAGCCGCCCTGCCGGTTGAGCGAGCGCCGGTTGCGCAGGATCTGCGCCAAAGCCGCCGAGGAAATCACCTCGCCGGGGCGGTGTCCGTCCGCGGTCGCCGCCGCGATGGTCCGGGCCTCGAACGGGTTGCTCGACGGGTCGGTCCAGTGTTCGATCCGGTCGCCATCCTGGATCAGGATCGAAACGTCGCCGATCACCGCACCCTCGATGCGGCAGGCATCCCCGTCGCGCCGCAGGCGAATGAGGCCGAGCACGGCTGAAGGCCCCTCGCCCGCCCCGCGCTCCGGATGCCCTTCACCCAGCGCCGCATAATCCTGCTGAAGCTGCCGTTCGAGTCCTGCGGCCCAGGCCGGAAAGGCCAGATCATCAGGCGGATTCGCCCGCAGAACCGCATCGATCCGCCGGACGAGCCAGGCCCCTTCCGATTCTTCGGTGGTCCGGGCAGCGCCGGAGAAGAACGCCGAGCCGTCGACGATCCAGGCGCAGGAGCCGGCGGCGCCGGAGATGTCTTCGTTATGGGCGGCGCTGCCCTTCTCGCTGGCCTGCGAGATCACGCGCCAACCCTGCCCGGCTTCACCGGCAACCGGCGCGGAGCGGTCGATCGACACTGAAACGAACCCGTCGCCTTGCACCGTTCCGGACGCTCCCATTGCCGTGGCTGACATGAGCCGCGATCACTATATAGACCAATATAGAACCAGTTTCACCGACACAAGTCGGAATCTGGTGCTGACCGAGATGCCGAAGAAGCGCCACAAGCCGACTTCACGGAGGACTACTTTTCAAGGGGCAGGCCATTTCCGCGCGCTCCACTTTCGCGAGCCCGGCGTCAATCTGTTCGAGATCGCCACCGACGGTCCGGGCTTCGCGGCCGATGAGCCGCCGGAGACGCCCAGCGAGCGACTGGCGCTGCCCCCTTCCTCGCGGGACGGCATGCGTAGATCGAAGCCAATCTCAAGCCGCTTGCCCAGCGCGCCAGCGAGCTTTGTCCAGCCCGCGTGCGCGTGAGCACCAGCGATCACGCTCGCCGGCCTTGCCGGTTGTCGCCGCTATCTCATCTCCTGATCGAGACGCGCATAATCGGCAGCCAGAAAGTCGAGCAACGCGCGCACCGAGGGCAGCAATCCTCGGCGCGACGGGAAGACGGCGTGGATGATGCCGGCCCGCGGTGCCCAGTCCGGCAGGACCTCCACGAGCCGCCCGGCCCTGATGTCGTCGCTGACCACCATGGTCGGCATCTGGACGACGCCGATTCCCTCCAGCGCGGCATGGCGCAGCGCGACCATGTCCTCCGTGACGAAACGGGGCTGATGGCGAATGGCGGCTTCGGCATCGCCCGGCCCCTTGAGCCGCCACTCGTGGCTCTGGTGCGGGCCTCCCCATGACAGGCTCGGCAACGCGCCGACATCGGCCGGAGCCAGCGGACGGGTGCCCCCTTCCAATACGCGTGGCGCTGCGACGAGCCGCTGCGCGCTTTCAGCCAGCACCTTCATCACGAGTTCGCTCTCATCCAGCGGCGGAAAGCGCACCCTGATCGCAATGTCGAAGCCTTCGCGGATCACGTCGACGCGTCGGTTCGTGCTCTCTAGTTGCACCTCGACCTTCGGGCAAGCAGCGAGGAAGCGGGCGATCATCGCACCGACCTGGAAATAGAGCACCGCCGAAGGACAGGCCACACGCACGACACCCTGGGGCGCGGCGCGAGTACGATCGATCGCCTCCTGCGCCGCATCGGCCTCGACCAGCATCGCCACGCAGTGGCGGTAGTATTCATGGCCGATCTCGGTCGCAGCGAAACGCCGGGTCGAGCGCTGCACCAGCCGCACGCCCAGCCTCTCCTCGAGCAGCGCCAGCCGCCGGCTCAGCCGCGAACGCGGCGTGCCGAGGACGCGGGCGGCGGCCGCGAAGCCCTGATGCTCGACGATCTGGGCAAAGAAATAGAGATCGTTGAGGTCCTGCATGGCCGCCATTGTCTCATTCTCAGGACAGTGCGTCGCGAAACTGACGCCTACTGCCTGTTTCGTCCCGACCATAATCTCCTCACCAACACGGCGCCACTGGGGCGCTCATGAGGAGACAGGCCATGAGGAAGGTTCGCGGAATCTTCGGAAGCGCCGGCACCGATTGGGTCGGCGACGGCTTCCCGGTGCGCTCGATCGTTTCGCCCGCAGCATTGGGGGCCGCGTCGATCAGCCCGTTCCTGCTGCTCGACTACGCCGGGCCGGCTGAATTTTCGCCAGCGGAACGTCCCCGCGGCGTCGGAACGCACCCCCATCGCGGCTTCGAGACCGTCACCATCGTCTACCAGGGCGAGGTCGCCCATCACGACTCTTCAGGCGGCGGCGGCGTCATCGGCCCGGGCGACGTGCAGTGGATGACGGCCGCCTCGGGCATCCTGCACGAGGAGTTTCACTCGGAAACCTTCACCCGCACGGGCGGCACGCTCGAGATGGTGCAGCTCTGGGTCAACCTGCCGGCGAAGGACAAGAACGCGCCGGCCGGCTACCAGACCCTGCTCGACAAGGACATCCCGACCGTCGCACTCCCCGATGACGCCGGCACGCTGCGGGTCATCGCCGGCGATTACGAAGGCCATGCCGGCCCGGCCCGGACCTTCACCCCGATCGACATCTGGGACATCCGCCTGAACCGCGGCGGCACGACCGCCCTTACGCTGCCGGAGGGCAGCATGCTCGGCATCGTCGTGCTGCGCGGCCATGTCCTGATCAACGGCGCCGACAAGGCTCGCGAGGCCCAGTTCGCCCTGCTTGATCGCGAAGGCGGCGGCGTGACGATCGAGGCCGAGACCGACGCGACGCTGCTGGTCCTCAGCGGCGAGCCGATCGACGAACCGGTCGCGATGCACGGCCCCTTCGTCATGAACACCCGCGAGGAGATCCGCCAGGCCATGGCCGATTTCCAGAGCGGCCGCTTCGGCACGATTCCCACGAGCACGATTCCGGCCTGAGAGCCGGCACCGGCGCCGTCCGCCGCCGCGATGCCGGACATCTCATCCCATGGAGGAAGACATATGACCAAGCCCTATACCCGCCTCGACAAGGACAAGGCCGCCGTCCTGCTCGTCGACCACCAGACCGGCCTGCTGTCGCTGGTGCGCGACATCGACCCCGACAAGTTCAAGAACAACGTCCTGGCGCTGGCCGACCTTGCCAAATACTTCAAGCTGCCGACGATCCTGACGACCAGCTTCGAGGATGGCCCGAACGGCCCGCTCGTGCCCGAACTCAAGCAGACCTTCCCGGACGCGCCCTTCATCCCGCGCCCCGGCCAGATCAACGCCTGGGACAACGAGGACTTCGTCAAGGCCGTGACGGCGACCGGGCGCAAGCAGCTCATCATCGCCGGCGTCGTCACCGAGGTCTGCGTCGCCTTCCCGGCGTTGGCCGCGATCGAGGCAGGCTTCGAGGTCTTCGTCGTTACCGATGCCTCCGGCACCTTCAACGAAATCACCCGTCACTCCGCCTGGCAGCGGATGTCGGATGCCGGAGCGCAGTTGATGACCTGGTTCGGCGTCGCCTGCGAACTGCACCGCGACTGGCGCAACGATGTCGAGGGATTGGGTGCACTCTTCTCGAACCACATCCCCGACTACCGCAATCTGATCACCAGCTACGCCACCGTCTCGGCGAAGAAGGCCTGAGCCTTGGGTGGAGCGCAGCGCGAACATCTCTGCGCTCCACCCTCCCCTTCAATCAAACACCAGGAAACCTGCCATGACGGCCCCCGCGAATTTCAACGGCCAGCGTCCGATCCGCACGGCGAGATCATAATCGCCGGAAACGAGATCCAGGATCCGGTCATCGAGATGGATCGCGAATTCGAGACCGGGAGCAGCCTGGCGAACCCGGATGTCCTGCTTGTCATGGTCCATACGGTGATCGTCGAAGAACTTCGCATCGACCTTCGGGCCTTGCCTCAAGGCCAGGCTGTGGCCAACGTCTGCAGTGTATCGCTAGATTGGCTATTCTGCCGGCTCGACACCTTACGCCGGCACCTCGTCGCCTCCCGCCTGGAGACCCGATGTTCACGCTCTTCTACGCTCCCGGCGCCTGCTCGCTGGCTCCGCATGTCGTCCTTGAATGGATCGGCGAGCCCTATGAAGCCAAGCGGGTCAGGTATCAGTCGGCCGAGCTGCTCGCCGTCAATCCCGCGGGCTCGGTCCCTGTCCTGCAGCGCGCGGATGGCTGGACGCTGACTCAGGCCGGCGCGATCCTGCACTTCCTGGCGCGTCGCTATCCTCAGGCCCGGCTCGGCGGCGAGGACACGCTCGAAGGCCAGGCCGAGCTCGACCGCTGGTCGTCCTTCTTTACCGGCGACCTGCATCCTTCCTTCTACCCGCTCTTCATGCCCGACCGGTACACCACCGCGACCGATCCCGCCGCGCTGGAAGCAACCCGGGAAGCCGGCCGCAATCTGGTGCGCAAGCGTCTCGCCCTGCTCGACGCACATCTGGCGGATCGCGCCTTCATTCTCGGCGAGCGGCGCAGCATCATCGACGCCTATGCCTTCCCCATGTTGCGCTGGGCCATCGCCAAATTGCCGGAAGGACTGCGCGATGCTCCGCGCGTCGCGGGCCTGCATGACCGGCTCGCGGCGGATGCAGATGTCCGCAAGGCGCTGGCGGAGGAAGGCCTGTCGTGACCAGCGGCCTGCATCACGTCACCCTGATCACCCGCAAGGTGCAGACGAATGTCGACTTCTATGTCGGCCTCCTCGGCCTGCGCCTGGTCAAGCGCACGGGCGGCTACGAGGACGCCCGCCAGCTCCATCTCTTCTACGGCGACGCGCAAGGCTCGCCCGGTTCGCTCGTCACCTTCCTGATCTGGGAAGACGGTTCGCCCGGGCGCGCCGGCCACGGCCAGGTCAGCGAGATCGCCTTCGCCGTCGCTCCCACAGCGATCGGCTTCTGGCTGGAGCGCGCCTTGCGCTTCGGCATGGCCGCGGAGGGACCGCAACAGGAGTTCGGCGAAACCGTCCTGCGCCTGCGCGACCCCGACGGCTTCATCGTGAAACTGGTCGCTAGTCCCTTGTCCGGCGAAGGCTGGACCTCCGACGGTATCCCGCCGGAGCACCGAATCCATCGGCTGCGCGGCGCGACGCTGCTCTCGGCGACGCTGGAAGAAACCGTACACTTCCTGACCACCCATGCGGGCTTTGCCCGTCAAGCCCGCGAAGGCGGCATTGAACGCCTGCGTTCGGAAGCCGGCGACTGCCTCGACATCCGCGATGCCGGCGGCTTCTGGCCGGGGATTCCCGGCACAGGCACCGCCGACCATGTCGCGGTCCGGGCTCCCGACGCCGCCCGGCTGTCGGGCATCGAGCGCGACCTGTCCAGGCTGAATTCCAGCCCGACCACGCTGCATGACCGCCAGTATTTCGTCTCGCTCTATGTCCGCGAGCCCGGCGGCACGCTGATCGAATTCGCCACGGACGGCCCCGGCTTCACCGTCGACGAGCCTGTCGAAACGTTGGGCACGCAGCTCTTCGTCCCACCCGATGCACAGGGCGAAGCCGACGGCATCCGGGTCGTCCTGCCGCAATTCTCCCTGCCCGGCGAGGAGCGCGTCATCTATCGCGACCTGCCCTTCGTGCATCGCTTCCACCAGCCGGCCGAGCCCGATGGCAGTGTCATCGTGCTGCTGCATGGCAGCGGCGGCAACGAAACCGATCTGATGCCTCTGACGCAGCGGATCGCGCCGCGAGCGACGCTGCTCGGCCTGCGCGGACGCAGCACGGAGGAAGGGACCGCGCGCTGGTTCCGGCGCCGCTCCGAACGTGCCTTCGACCAGGACGATATCCGCTTCGAGGCCGGGGCTCTCGCAGCCTTCATGGAGGAGGCGCGGACAGCCTATGGCCTCGCACCGGAGCGCACCGTCTTCCTCGGCTATTCGAATGGCGCCAACCTGCTCGCGGCAGCCCTGCAACTTCATCCCGAGCTTGTGCAGCGCGCTATGCTCCTCCGTCCGGCAGCGGTGCTGGAAGCGCCACCGGCGGCGGCGCTCACCAGCGTCTCACTGCTGCTGCTGGTTGGCGCCGAAGACCCCTATCGCGATCTGGCCGTGCCCCTCGAAACCGCGTTGCGCCAAGCCGGCGCGGATGTCGAGGCGCAGGTCATCCCGGCCGGGCACGCGCTCACCGAGCAGGACCGCGATCTGGCAGCGAACTGGCTCTCGCGCCACTCGCCCTGACGGGCGGCTTCTCAGCCCCCGGCAGTAAAGGCAGCGAAACCGGCGATGAACTGGGCGAGGCGCTGGCGGGTGGTCTCATCCGTCAGATTGCCCTCGGCATCGAAGACGCTCTGCGCCCGCGACACCATCAAGCGCCCCTCGAACCATGGCCGGGTTCCGAGGGTACGTAGCACCGGCAGCCACGCATCCTGCGCCAGGATCGTCCCGAAGCCACCGGGAGAAGCGCCGAGCACTGCGACCGGCTTGCCGCCAAACAGCGGCCCGATGTCGGAAGCCGGCCGCGTCAGCCAGTCGATCGCGTTCTTGAACACGCCCGGCAGCGAATTGTTGTACTCGGGCGTGAACAGCAGCAGGCCATCCGCCTCGGCAAGCTGCTGCTTCAATGCCTGCACCGCCGGCGGTATTCCCTGTTCTCGTTCGTCATCGCCATTGTAGAGCGGGATTCCCGTAATGCTGCCCGCCAGTAACGCCACGCCATCCGGAGCCAGCTCAGTCGCAGCCCGCAGCAGGCCGGAGTTGAACGACGCCTTCCGCAGGCTGCCCGAAATTCCAAGAAGACGTGTCATAACCGCTCCTTCGCGCCCGACAGCCCGACCGATAGGCGGCGCGCCAAAACCGATGCTGACGCATCTCCCCGGCTGTGGCTACCATGGGCAGGATCGATTTGCCCGGAAGGCCGCACGAGAACGGTACGCGGCTGCCATCGAAGAAAAGGATCCCAGGGATGTCCGAGGCTGCGATTGCCAACCGCCTCGACCGCTCGGTCGATGACACGATCGATCACACTCTTGGCCCCGAACGCGCGCAGATCACGCTGGTCGAATATGGCAGCTATGCCTGCCCCTATTGCCGCGCAGCCAATGAACGCATCGTCGAAGTCCGCGACCAGCTCGGTGAGCGCCTGCGCTACGTCTTCCGCCATCGGCCCTTGACCGGCAGCGACATCGCGTTGCGCGCCGCGGCCCTCGTCGAGCGCGCAGTGACCGCGGAGCAATTCTGGGATGCCCATGTCAAGCTGATGACGCGCTCGCAGGTGCTGACCGAGGAGGATCTCGAGGCGGTCGCGCGGGATCTCGGCCTCGCCGATCTCGATCCCGCGCACAGCGCCGAAGCGGCGGAGCGGGCCTCCGCGCGTGTCGAAGCCGACATCGCCAGCTCCCATGCCAGCGGCGTGCGCTTCACGCCGACCTTCTTCATCAATGAGCGGCGCTATGACGGCCCCTGGGACGAGAGTTCCTTCCTCGATGCGATGCTGGGAACGCTGGGCCACCGCTTCCGGGCCGCCGCCCTCGATTTCGCCAGTTGGGGCCCTTCAGCCGGTATCCTGCTGCTGCTTGCAACGATCCTCGCCATCGCACTGACGAATTCCCCGCTGGGGCCTGGCTTCGACGCGTTCTGGCATCGCGAGCTGGCGCTGTCCTTCGGCGATGCCCGCTTCGGGATGTCGCTACAGCACTGGGTCAATGACGGCCTGTTGACGATCTTCTTCCTGGTGGTCGGGCTGGAGATCAAGCGCGAGTTCACCGTCGGCCACCTGGCCGGCCGGCGCTCGGCGGCGCTGCCAATTGCAGGCGCGATCGGCGGCATGGTGGTGCCGGCGGCGCTCTACATATTCGTCCTTCCCGGCGGCCCCTGGTCCCATGGCTGGGGCGTGCCGATGGCGACCGACACCGCTTTCGCCATCGCCATCATCGTGATGATGGGCTCGCGGGTGCCGATCGAGCTGCGCATCTTCCTCACCGCCGCCGCCATCGTCGACGATATCGGCGCGATCATCGTGGTGGCGCTGTTCTATTCGAGCAAGCTTCAGCTTGGCTATCTGCTGGCCGCGCTGGTCCTGACCGGCGGGCTTGCAGCCCTCAACCGCTCCCATATCTATCGCGTCGGTCCCTATGCGCTGATCGGCATCGCACTATGGGTCTGCGTCTATGCCGGGGGCTTGCATGCGACGCTGGCTGGCGTCGTGCTGGCGCTGTTCATCCCGACGCGTCCACCAGCCAATCTCGGCGCACTCACCGCCCAGGCCAACTCGATCATGCTGGCGGAAGCGGCCCATGGCGCCGAGGTCCTGCGGAATGGGCCCTCGACCTCGGCACTGCACGCGCTCGACGCGATCCACGATCGCCTGGAATCACCGGCTGACCGCCTGCTGCGTCATGCCGGCGCCCGCTCAAGCTATCTGGTGCTGCCACTCTTCGCCCTCGCCAATGCCGGCGTCGTCATCGCGCCCGGTGTCCTCGAAGGACGAGGCATGCTGCTGCTCGCGATCGTGGCCGGGCTGGTGCTCGGCAAGCCGCTCGGCATGCTCGGCGCCACGGCTCTGGCGGTCCGCCTCGGCATTGCGGTCAAGCCGGCAGAGTATTCCTGGCTGCAACTCGCCGGCGCGAGCGCGCTCGCCGGCATCGGCTTCACCATGTCGCTCTTCATCGCCGGACAAGCCTTTGCCGACCCCGGCGACTTCGCCGCCGCCAAGATCGCGGTCTTTGCCGCCTCGATCGGCGCCGCCCTGCTGGGAGCGGCGATGCTCTGGAGCGCAGCACCGCGGCTCGACGCCAATCAGTAGGTGACGGCGCTCAGCACGCAACGGATGCGCAAGGAGCTCGATGAACTGATCACATCCCTTCTGCGGCCGGAGGCAGGACTTGCGGGATTAGCCATAGCCTCGCTGTTCGGTGCGGTCCTGCGCGGCGGGCCGATGCAATCGGGCGCAGGCCGCGGATTTCCCCGGGGGGCTGATCCGCCCCCGTGGAGAGGTCCGGTTTGATTGTTAGTGGCTTGTCGGCCTCTGCGCGGCCATGGCGGGGATGAGGACTTCCGGGGCGGGAGGCTGGCATCCGAGCGGGCCATGCAGGCGCACGGTATTGAAGTGTCGCCGCCAGCTTTCAGGTACGACGCTCAGGGCACGATTTCTCTGTTCATGCCTGCCAAAATGTATGACAGCCCGAGTCAAGTGAACCGTTGATTTTTTGCAAGCTAAAGCCCTTCAAGGGCTCAGGCGGCGAATGGCGCGCCATTCAGGATAAAACTGCGAACACTTATGCATTTGAGATAGCGTTATAATTTACGGAGCGGCTCCTCCGAACCCGCCTCGCCTAGTGCCGCCTCGAAACTTCTCCTCGCGAGGCGGGTGCCAGATTGCCCGCTACACTTTCAGCCGAGCTGTGAAGGCGGAGAAGAACTGATCGGCAAGTTTGCGCGAGGTGGCCTGCACGAGGCGGCCGCCGAGCGCAGCGAGCTTGCCGCCGATCTCGGCCTTGGCATCGTAGCTGAGCACCGTCTCTCCGCCCTCCTCGACCAGCGTGACCTGCGATCCGCCCTTGGCGAAGCCGGCAATGCCGCCATTGCCCTGGCCGGCGATGCGGCAGCCATTCGGCGCGTCGATGTCCTGTAGCTCGACCGTGCCGGCAAAGGTCGCCGAGACAGGGCCGACCTTGAGCTGCACCTTTGCGGCGAAACTGGTCGGCGAGGTCTGCTCCAGCTCCTTGCAGCCGGGAATGCAGGCCTTCAGCGTCTCGACGTCGAACAAGGCCGCCCATACCTTCTCGCGCGAGGCCGCGATGCGATGCTCGCCGGTGATGTCCATGATTACCTCCGGAGCGCGCCCGTCAGACGGCGCAGTAGCGTTCTTGAATGGCCTTGTCGGCCAGCAGCGCGGCAGCCGTGCTGCAGTGGACGACCTCGCCCTGATCGATGATCACGGCGCGGTCGGCGAGCTTCAGCGCCCATTCGACGTTCTGCTCGACCAGGAGCAGCGTGACGCCCTGATCGCGCAGGCGCCGGAACAGCACGCCCATCTCCTCGACCAGCACGGGCATGATGCCCTCGGAGGGCTCGTCGAGCAGGATCATCCTCGGCTTCGCGATCATGGCCCGCGCGATGGCAAGCATCTGCTGCTCGCCGCCGGACATGGTGACGCCCTGTTGATCGAGGCGCTCCTTGAGGCGCGGAAAGCTCTCGGCGATCTCGTCGATCGCCCGACGCTCGTCGATGGAACCGTCCGTCGCGACGAGGCCGAGCTGCAGGTTCTCCCGGACGGTGAGGCCGGGCACGATCCGCCGCTCCTCGGGCACATAGGCAAGGCCAAGCCGGAAGCGCGCATGGGCCGGCAGCGGCAGCAATTCGGCACCGGCGAAGCGCACCGAGCCGGCAGTGCGCGGCATCAACCCCATCACCGACCGGATCGTCGAAGTCTTGCCGGCACCATTGCGGCCGACGAGGGCGACGATCTCGCCCGCCTCGACCGTCAGCGAAATGCCGTGCAGGACATGACTCGCGCCGTACCACGCGTTCAGGCCGTCGACCTCAAGCATAGCCATGGTTCTGCCCCAGATAGACGCGGCGGACCTCGGGGTCCGTCTGGATGTGCTGCGGGCTGCCATCGGCGATCAGGCGGCCGTGATGCAGCACGAGGATGCGGTCGGAAAGGCCGAGGATCATCTTCATCTTGTGCTCGACCAGCAGGATCGTGCGCCCGGCAGCGAGCCGCTCCAGCAGGGCCACCATGTCCTTGGTCTCCTCCGGCCCCATGCCGGCGGTCGGCTCGTCCAGCAGCAGCAGCTCGGGATCGGCGACCAGCGCGATCGCGATCTCCAGCGCCCGCTGCTGGCCATGGGCGAGGAACTTCGCCGTCGTGCCACGTCGCGAGGTCAGCCCGACGGCGGCCAGCGCGGCATCGGCCTTGTCGTCGAGTTCGGTCATCGCGGCCCGGTTCCGCCAGATGTCGTAGCGCGAGCGGAAGGCCTGGGCGGCCACGCGCACGTTCTCGTGGACGGAGAGCTCCGGGAAAATGTTGGTGATCTGGTAGGAGCGCGCGATCCCCAGATGCGCGAAGCGGTGCTGCGGCGTTCCGGTGATGTCGCTGCCTTTGAAACGGATCGAGCCGCTCGAGGGTGCCAGCACGCCGGAGAGCACGTTGAAGAAGGTGCTCTTGCCAGCCCCGTTCGGCCCGATGATCGCCGTGACCTTGTTCGGCTCGAAGGAAGCGGTGACGCCCTCCAGCGCGACGAAGCCGCCGAAGCGCCGGCCGATATTCTCGACCGCGAGCAGGGGAACGCTCATCGACCTGCCCTCCAGGCGAGCGCCGTGCCCCAGATGCCCTTCGGCAGGAACAGCACGAACAGGATGAAGACGCTGCCGACGACGATCTGCCAGTGCGAGGTCCAGAGCGAGACCACGTCCTCCATCAGCAGGAAGGCGAGCGCGCCGACGAAGGGGCCGAAGAAGCTGCCGGCGCCGCCGAGCAGGGTCATCATCACGATCATTCCGGAGGTCTGGTAGTGCAGGATGTCCAGCGGCACGATCGCCAGATGCAGGGCCGAGAGCGTCCCGGCCAGCGCGCAGATCAACCCGGACAGGGTGAAGGCGATCAGCTTGCTGCGCTCGACATCGTAGCCGCAGGCGCGCGCCCGGGTCTCGTTCTCGCGGATCGCCTCGATCACCGCCCCGAAGGGCGAGTTCAGAATGCGGGAGACCAGCCACAGGGCCGCCGCCGCGAAGACCATGAGCACGTAGTACTTCTTCAGCGGATCGAGGAAGTCGACCGTCCAGCCGAAGAGGTCGATCTTGGCGACGGTGAAGCCGCGCAGGCCGTTCTCGCCACCGGTCAATGAGGAGGCCTGCAGCGCGACGTAGTAGACGAGCTGCGACAGGGCCAGCGTCACCATCGAGAAATAGATGCCGCGGGTCCGGATCGAGAGCAGGCCGATGACGAAGGCGAGCGCACTGCCGGCGATGACACCCAGCGCGACGGCCGCGTACCAGGGCAGGCCGAACTTGCCGATCATAATCCCCGTGACATAGGCGCCGGTCCCGAAGAAGGCGGCATGGCCGAAGGAGAGCAGCCCAGTATAGCCGAACAGCAGATTGTAGCCGACCGCGACGAGCCCGTAGATCAGCACGTTCACGGCGAGCGCCTGGGAAGGAAGCACCCAGGGCAGCAGGCACAAGATCAGGACCGAGAGAGGAACGCGCCAGGCCGCCAGCCTTGCGCGCCAGCCCCTGTGACCAGCCGGGCCGGCCATAACGGCGGCGACGGAGGAGTCGGAAGCGGTCATCGTCATCTCCTCAGCCGCGCACAGGCTTGCCGAATAAGCCATGCGGCCTCACGAGCAGCACGAGCGCCATCAGCGCGAACATCACGATCGTCGCCATCTCCGGGGCGAACAGGGCCGTCATGCTGATCGCGACGCCGACGAGCAGCCCCGCGACCACGGCCCCGACGAGCGAGCCCATGCCGCCGATAACCGTGACGACGAACGCCTCCGCCAAAACGAGCGAGCCCATCTCCGGATTGACGTTGCGCATCGGCGCGGCGAGCACGCCGCCCAGCGCGGTCAATCCGATGCCGAGCCCGAAGACTAGAAGCCATACCTTCGAGATGTCGACGCCGAGCACGCGCATAATCTGCGGGTCCTTGGCGCCCGCGCGCACGATCAGCCCGAACTTCGTCTTCTCCAGCCCGAGCCAGAGCAGCACGAGGATGACGGCGACGACCGCGACGACGAAGAGCCGGTAGATCGGGAAGAAGCCGATGCCGAGATCGGCGACACCGGCCAGTTCCGGCGGCGTCTGGAATGGGATTCCGTCACTGCCGAACACGATCCGGACGGCCTCGACCAGCACATAGCCGAGCCCGAAGGTCAGCAGCAGCGGGTCGTCGATCGATCGCTTGTAGAGCGGGCGGATCAGGAAACGCTCGATCAGCATCCCGAAGGCGCCGATGGCGATGGGGGCGATCAGCAGTCCCCACCAGAAGCTGCCGGTCAGCGACGCGACCCAGAGCCCGGCATAGGCCCCGATCATGAACAGCGCGCCATGGGCGAAGTTCACCACGCCCAGCATGCCGAAGATGATCGACAGGCCGAGCGCGACCATGATCAGGATCGCCCCGAGCGCAACGCCCGAGAAGAGCTGCATCGCGATGAGTTCGGCGTCCATCACGGACCCTCCATGACGCGTGTGTCGGCGATGCTCAGGCCGGGAAGCCCAGTTCCGAGCAGCTGCGCAGAATGGTTTCCGAGGCGGGCTCCGTGGCGAGCACCTTGAAGAGGTCGGCCTCGTTCTTCATCTCGGCCTTCTTCTTCGACTCGAGCACCAGCACCGACTGCACCGACTGATGGTCGCATTTGCGATAGTGCTGCGGGCCCTTGGCGATGTCGTATTTCAGCGCCTCGAGCGCCGCGATCACCTTGTCGGTGTCGGTCCCGCCCGCCTTCTCCATGGCGAGCAGCAGCGAATAGACGCCGCTGAAGCCATAGGCGCCGTAATCGGTCGGATAGGCGCCGCCATTGGCGGCCTTGAAGGCGTCGTTGAAGCTCTTCGCCGTCGGAATCGTATCCTCGAGACCCCAATAGTAATTGGCGCCGCCGATCACGCCCTCGAAGGCCTCGGGGCCGATGGCGAGCCGCTGATTGTGCAGCAGCACGGGCACCACGATCTTCGACTGGCGGTTCATGCCGAAATCGACTGCCTGCTTAACCGAATTCGCCTGGTCGCGGCCGAAATTGCAGATACAGAGGATGTCGGGGCGCATCGAGCGCAGCCGCGGCATGAAGGTCGAATAGTCGGCCGCGCCGAAGGGGTGCAGGATCTCGCCGACGCTGGTCGCGCCGATGGCCTGCTGCGCCCGCTTGAAGCCCCTCAGCATCTCGTGGCCATAGGCATAATCGGCGACGAGATAAGCGACCTTGGAGTCCTTTTTGAAGGTGTGCTTGGCCACCGCCGCAGTCGTCATGTGCGGGTTCAGCGCCTCATGGAAGGTGAAGCGGCTGAAATCCTTGATCTCGTTGATGGTGTCCGACTGGCTGATCGAAACGTAGATGATGCCCCGCGCCCGCGTGACCTCGTTGACCGCCAGCTGGACGGCACTGGAAAGCGCGCCGACGATGGCGTGGACCTTGTCCTTCTCGATCAGTTCCAGCGTGCGCGTCGCCGCCTCGCCCGCATTGAGCTTGTCGTCGCGCACGAGCAGCTCGACCTTGCGGCCGGCGATGCCGCCCCTGTCGTTGATCAGCTTGACCGCGAGCTCTGCGCTCTTGACCTGATCCTTGGCCTCGGCGGCGAAGGGGCCGGTCAGCGGCGTCGGGAAGCCGATGCGGATGGTTTCCCCCTGCGCGCGCAGGATGCCCGGCATGGCGAGCGTCGCGCCGCCGGCGGCGAGGCCCGCGAGCGTGGCGCGGCGCGTGAGTGAAGGCAGGCCCTTGCTCTTATCTGTCATGATCGTCTCCTCCGCGGTCCTTGTTCTTGTCGTTGTTCAGATCGTTCCGAGCGCCCTCAGCAGGCGTGTCGGCGTCATCGGAATCTGCGCGATGCTGGCGCCGAAAGGCGCCATCGCGTCGTTGACGGCATTGAGCGCGGCGGCGGATGCCGCGGCGGTGCCAGCTTCGCCGCAGCCCTTGGCGCCCAGCGCGGTATCGGCCGTCGGCGTCTCGATATGGGCGATGACGATGTCGGGCATCTCGCAGGCCATCGGCACGAGGTAGTCGGCCAGCGAGCCGTTGGTCAGCTGGCCGTTCTCGTCGTAGCGGCATTCCTCGAAGAAGGCCGCGCCCAGCCCCTGCACCACGCCGCCACGGACCTGCTCGTCGACCAGCAGCGGGTTGATGATGCGTCCGCAATCCTCGACGACCCAATGCTTGAGGATATTCACGAAGCCCGTCTCGACATCGAGTTCGACATGGCAGCCCTGCACTCCGTTGGTGAAGGCGAAGGGATAGCCCTGCGGCGCGTGATGATGCGCGACGGTGAGCTGAGCGCTCGCATCCTTGGGCAGCGTGTCGGAGCGGAAATAGGCGATGCGCGCGATCTCGGCGAGGCTGATGCGCTCCATGCCGCTCAACCGGTCGACGACGACGCCATCGCGCATGTCGAGATCGCCGGGCCGGGCCTGCAGGATCGTCGCGGCCAGGGACAGAACGTTGTCGCGCAGCTTGCGGGCGGCCTGCAGCGCGGTCTCGCCGCCGATCCCGGCACCACGGCAGGCCCAGGTCGCCCCGCCATGGGGCGTATTCTCGGTATCGCCGGTGATGACGCGGACCTGTTCGCGCGCGATGCCGAGCTGGTCGGCCACGATCTGGCCGATGATGGTCTCGGTGCCCTGCCCCTGCTCGGTCACCGAGATCTGGCAACGGACCTCGCCCGAGGGCGTCACCGCCAGAACGGCACCGTCCTGCGCCGAGATGCGCGCCCCGCCGATGCCGTAGAAGGCCGGGCTCGGATTGGAGATCTCGACGAAGCTCGCGATGCCGATGCCGCGATGAATGCCGCGCTGGCGCAGCGCCGCCTGCTCGGCCCGCAGCGCGTCGTAGCCCATCAGCGTCTTGAGCCTGGCGAGGCTCTTCCGGTGCGAGAGCGCCTCGAACTGGTATCCGGTCGGCGAGGTGCAGGGATAGGCATCGTCCGGGATCAGGTTCCTTTCGCGCAGGCTGACGGGGTCGAAGCCGGCCCT